>Ga0209131_1000432_pt1 | contig 30293 bp, 32 predicted proteins | sample GraSoi_2013_40cm_FD_185826 | JGI IMG/M metagenome (GOLD analysis project Ga0209131, IMG submission 185826) | Grasslands soil microbial communities from the Angelo Coastal Reserve, California, USA - Sample 9_17_2013_40cm (SPAdes) (version 2) | ecosystem: Environmental > Terrestrial > Soil >...
CTTCCGCACCCGCGCCGTCAGCTGCCTCTGGAAACCATGGCGCTGTTCCAAAAACGCCGGCGTCGCCAACTGCACTGGCGCATTCGGCGACAGATACGTGTCCGCAATCACCTCCAGCCTCTCCAGCGCCTGCCTGTTCAATCCTTCTGGCCCGCTCGCGATCACCCAAGCCATCTTCATCTGTGGCAACCCCGCAATCTTCGAAAGCCCGCTCATCGCAAACGTAAGCGCGCCGCAATTGCCAGCGAAGGTGACCGTGTTCCCGTCGCCCAGCGCAAAATCGAGAAACACTTCGTCCGCGATGAGCGCCAACCCGTGCGCCGCGCAAAGCTCATTCAGCTTCGCCAGCTCTCTCTCCTTAACAAAGTGTCCGGTGGGATTATTCGGGTTCACTACGATCACGCCCCGCGTCCGCGCGGTGATCGCCTGCTGCAAACTATGCAAATCAATCTGCCACCCGTGGTCGTAAACCAACGGATAGCGCACCAGCTTCACATCTTGAATGTCCGCGAGAAATCCGAACAGCGGATAACTAGGCGCGGGAATCAGCAATTCATCCCCAGGATTGCAAAGCAGACGAAAAACGAACGAGTACGCCTCGCTCGTGCTGGTTGTCAGGACAATGTCCGCAGCGGAAACCATGGTTCCGCGAGCGGAGTAATACTCCGTCACCCCGAGCCGCGCGACCTCCAGGCCTTTGGGATTCGGTTCGTAGCGCAGCGCCGCCGGATTCCGCAGCGCCGCAAGAATCGCTTCACTGTCGTACTCGAAGCCGCATTCGGTAGGGTTCGAGGCGGTGAGATCAAAGAGCCGCTTCCCGCCGGCGCGATGCCGCGCCAGCGCCTCGCTCAATCGATTTCCGGAGAGATTCCAATTCGTCCGATCAGCAAACATCTACTCTGCATTTTCTGGTCGCATTGCTTACATCACCTTGCCGTCCGCGTCCATCGACCGCACTTCGCCTAAGTTCAGCTCCTTCACGCCGGCCTCAATCTTCGCGCGGTCCCCGACCACCACCCAAATCATGTTGTCTGGATGCACCACCATCTTCGCCGCGTCATTCAGATCGCTCGTCTTCAGCGCGCGCACCTTGCCTGCAAACGTTTCGTAATAATCATCCGGCAAGCCAAAGTGAATCAGGTCCGCGATCGATTGCCCCACCGAATCAATCGTCTCGCGCGAACCCGGCAAGCTCAGCGTCTCATTCGCCTGAATCTTCGCGAGTTCTTCCGCGGTTAGCGGCCGGTCCCCCAAAATCCCGCGAAATTCCTTGTTCATTTCCGCCATCGACTCCTTGGTCTTGTCCGTCTGCACCGGCGCAAGCGCGATGAACGGCCGCTGCCCACGCGCCGCCCACAGCAAACTCTGCGCGCCGTACGACCAGTGCTTGTCCTCGCGCAAGTTCATGTTCAATCGCGCCGCAAAGTTTCCGCCCAAGCCGTCGTTCATCGCGTCAATCGCGATCTCCTTCGGATTGTTCGTCGGAGGCGCAACGTGCCCCGCGATGATCACCGATTGCAGCGCCCCCGGCTTGTCCACCAAGTACACCACGGACTTCGGCGCCATCTGCACCGTCCCAACATCCTTCGCCGGCACTTTCCCGGCCTTCCATCCGGCAAACAATTTCTCGAGCTTCGGCGTCATCTCCGCGAGCGTTGTATCGCCAACCACGATTAGCGTCGAATCGTTAGGCCGAATCCAAACATCGTGAAACTTGGCCAAGTCCTCGCGCGTCATCTTCGCCACGCTCGCCGATGTTCCCGATCCCGTCAGCGGATTCCCATACGCGTGTTGTGCGCCGTACAGCAGTCCCGGAAACACACGCAGCGCCATCTGCACCGGAGTGTTCTTCTCGCGCTCGATCCCCGCGAGCTGCAGCTTCTGCTGCCGCTTGAAATCCGCGTCCGGAAAAGACGGATTCAGAATCACATCCGCAAATAATTCCAGCGAGGGATCGAGCTTGGACTTCAGCGCCGACAATCGCACGGTCGACATATCCAGGTTCGAATTCGCGCGCAGCTCCGCGCCCAGCATCGCCAACTGGTCGCTGATCTCCAGCGCGCTGCGCGTCTTCGTGCCGCCGGTGAGCAGCGCCATGGTCATGCTCGCCGTTCCCGGCGCGGCAAATTCATCGGCCGCGTAGCCGGCGTCGCTCGTCATCCACAAACTCACCAGCGGCACTTCATGCCGTTCCGCCAGCACGACCTTCAGCCCGTTCGAAAGCTTCGCGCGTTGCAACTTCGGCAGCTTCAGCTCCGGAGGCGTGCCGATCTCCGGCGCTTTCGAGCGATCCGCGCCCGCCGCCGCCGTTTTGTATGAGGGGAAGGGAAGCACTTCCAAAATGTACACGCCATCCGCCAGCCAGCGATTCGCTGCCGACTTCAAATCTTCCGCGGTCGCCTCGCGCGCCAGCTTCAGCGTGGTCTTGTACGCGTCCGCACTCCCGCGAAACACCTCGCTTTGCGCCAGCCGGTCCGATTTCCCGCCAAATCCGCCGATGCGCTCCACGCCGCGAATAAAGTCCGCGTCGTATTGCGTCTTCACCCGCTGCAACTCCTCCGCCGTCGGCCCGTCCTTCAAAAATCGCGCCAGCTCCTCATCCAACTCCTTCTCGACCTGCGCGAGCCTCTGTCCGGGCCGCGCGGTGGCCTGCACTCGGAACTGCCCGCCAATCTCCCGCAAATCCACAAACCCCGCCGCATCCGTCGCGATTTGATCGTCGTAGATCAGCCGCTTGTAAAATCGCGAAGTTTTCCCGGTCGTCAAAATATCGCTCACCAAATCCAAGTAGACGCTGTCCGCGTTGCCGTACTCCGGAATATTCCACACCTTGTAAATCCGCGCCTGCGGCACGCGGTCCTGCACCACTTGCCGGTGCGTTCCCGTCATCTTCGCCACCCAAATTTCTTGATGGCCCACCGGCGGCCCCGCGGAAATATTCCCGAAATATTTCTCCACCTTCTCCTTCGCCGTTTTCGCGTCAATGTCTCCCGCCATCACAATCACGACGTTCGACGGCCCGTAATACGTCTTGAACCATTCCTTCACATCGTCCATCGCCGCCGCATTCAGGTCCGCCATGTCGCCGATGACTGTCCACGAATACGGATGCCCCGCCGGATACGTATTCTGCGTAATCAGTTGCCGCGACACCGCGTACGGCTGGTTCTCGCCTTGCCGCTTTTCGTTCTGCACCACGCCGCGCTGCAAATCGAGGGTCTTCTGGTCCAGCGTTAGAAATCCCATGCGGTCCGATTCCATCCACAGCGTGTAATCCACCGCCGACGTTGGCACATTCTCGAAATAATTCGTGCGATCATTATTGGTCGTGCCATTCAAATCCGTAGCGCCAATGCGCTCCATAGCCTCGATGTAGCTGCCCTTGGCATGGTCGCTCCCGCCAAACATCAAGTGCTCGAACAAATGCGCAAAGCCCGTCTTCCCCAGCTTCTCGTTCTTCGACCCCACGTGATACCAAGTGTTGATCGCCACAATCGGCGCCTTGTGATCCTCATGCACAATCAAAGTGAGCCCGTTATCCAGCACAAATTTCTCGTACGGAATCTCCACATCCTTAGTCTGCGCAAACGCCCCCGCCCCAGCAGCCAGCATCGCCACCATCACCAAACAAGCCGCCACCCAAATTCTCATTCCGACCTCCATCTGAAAAGTAGGCAAAGAAGTGTACTCCGCTCTGTGTCCTCTGTGCACGCCGTGGTGAAATCCAGCAGCGGGTCGGTTTCCGATTATCCGGGAACCAGGGTTACGGAGGGCGGACCCGAGGACTCTTGCTTTGAGGCCGTTTCAATTCCTTTTGCGAGGAGCAGAGGAGCGTGGGTCTGGCAAGAACAGTCGGTCGAACTCCCATTCGACGGCAACGGTTTTCGTCACCGGGTTACCTGAGCTGTCCTTTTCGCTGTGCAGGTATCTCGGTGAGCCAGAAGTTGTGTTGCCTTTGACTACTACGAGAATGCCCGTTGCGTGGCCTTTCCACACTTTATGGTCGTCCTCGAACGTCTGCGTGATGGTGCAATCGCCAAACTGGCCGTTGCGAACCCGATACGCATCCCATCTCTCCGCTTGTTCTCGGAATTCGATCAGTACCATCGGAACTTTGCAAGTGTGGGTGCCAGGGCGTGACAGAAAATCCATTTGAATACTGATATCGTCCCTCCCGTTGACACCACCAGCACCGATCGAGGCATACCCGTCGTTGATCTCAGGAGAAAAGCACGAGAGGTCGCCCGCAATATCTCCAGTGGAAATCCTCATCCAGCCGTGAGCATTGCTACAGCTACTCGAAGTGAGGTGCCACGGACTTGAACGCGCGAGAGCTTGAGAACCCACAGGGCAGGACATTAAGCACAGAAGCAGGCTGGAGAAGAGTGGGGGAAGAAGTTTTCGCATTGGCGCTCCAACACCCAAGCCTTTATTTGCAAAATGATACGTTAACATATGCCTGGGATTAAGGCTGTTCTTCAGCGAGAAGACTCAAAGATCACCAGCAACTGGCAAGTGTCTGACAAACCAGTAGATGAGAAATTCACCCCACTACCTGAAATCCTCTGGTCCGTTCTAAAATCATAGTGAGGTTCACCATGTCAGACTTACTTGTCATCGCTGGCCGCTCTTTTCAATCCCGACTCATTGTGGGCACCGGCAAATACCGCAGCTTTCAGGAAATGGCCCGCGCCCATGCCGCCTCCGGCGCCGATATGGTTACCGTCGCCGTACGCCGCGTCAATCTCACCGACCGTACGAAAGAATCGCTCCTCGACTTCATCGACCGCGAAAAAATCTTCATCCTGCCCAACACCGCCGGGTGCTACACCGCCGATGAAGCGATTCGCACCGCCCGCCTGGCCCGCGAAGTCGGCCTCTCCAACTGGGTCAAGCTCGAAGTCATCGGCGATCAGCAAACTTTGTTTCCCGACACCGAGCAGCTCATCGAAGCCACCCGCGTCCTCGTCAAGGAAGGTTTCGTAGTCCTCCCTTACACGAACGACGATCTGATCGCCGCTCGCAAGCTCATCGACGCAGGCGCTGCGGCGGTCATGCCGCTAGCCGCGCCCATCGGCTCCGGCCTCGGCATCCAAAACGCCTCCAATCTCCGCATCCTTCGCGAACGCATCACCGAAGTGCCACTCATCGTCGACGCCGGAGTCGGCACCGCCTCCGACGCCGCCGAAGCCATGGAGCTAGGCGCCGACGCCATCCTCATGAATACCGCCATCGCCGAAGCCCAGGACGCCGTCCTGATGGCCGAAGCCATGCGCGACGCCACCGCCGCCGGCCGCAAAGCGTACCTTGCCGGCCGCATGCCCAAGCGCCTCTACGCCGCCGCCTCCAGCCCCCTCTCGGGAGTCGTGCGTTAATTCTTGCCGCCCCTTTATCCGCTATTAACTCTTCGCCAGCACGACCGCTTGCAAAGCGCCAACCGTTGTACGCTTCATCTATCAGCTCGTAAGATTCGGCCCCATCGCTAGCCTTCATTTTGAGGAGCGACCGGAGGGAAACTGTGCCCCGACTCTCAATTCGATTCCAGACTCTGGCTGCGACTTGCTTTGCCGTCGCGTTGCTCACCTGCGTTCTCGCAGCGCCGCTCTCCGCCCAGGAAAAACGCGCTCCACAGACCGCCGGGGTCGACAACACGAAAATGGGCCCTTACCGCGCGCTCGCGCAACTCGCCTACGCGGCTTCGCAAAAAGGAGATCACGCCGGCGCTGCAACCCTGGCGAAAATCCTCGAGCGCGCGTGGGACAAAGCCGAAGACTATGGCGGCGACACCGCTCTCTCAAAGACCAATCACGCGCTATTCGAGCAGATCGACAAAGCCATGGACCAGTTCATCTCGCTATTCCTGGACCACACCGCGGCCGGTCCCGATCCCGCCAAACTCAAGTCCGCCTATTCCCAATACCTCGAAAAACTAAAGCTAGCCGATTAGCCCGTCGCCCTTAGCGCGGTGTGTAACGACCACCGCCGCCTTTGGCGATACCTGTAGCGCAGGGCGGAGTCCGCGGAGCCCTGCGGCTTTTCGACAACGCAAGCACGGATTCACCGCCAGGGTGCGGGCCACAGCAACGCATCCGGGTCAGTTGGAAAATCAATGGCGTCAATAGGAACCGGCGGCCGCAATTGATTCACATACCATCCGGCGCTAGACCACGGCCAATCCTCCGGGCGACTCACGAGCTTAGCTTGCACGGGATTATTGTGGATGTATTCCAACTTGTCGCCAAAGTTTCGTGCATGGCGGCAAATCGAATCATGGTAGCGCGGCTGCCAAAGAGGGCCGCGCCTTGTGCCTAGATTTACGAGCGCGAGTGCGGCCTTCGATTTGTAGTTGCGAAGGAGGTCGCTAAGCGCCTGCTCGCCGGGATCGAGAAGAAGGTGAAGATGCGAGGGCATAACGACATAGGCGTACAAGTAAAACGCTTTTCGGCGCTTTTCCATAGCGAGCGATTCCAGGAGAAGTGTTCGCTCTGCCGGAGAGAAAGGCGCGGCTCTTGGCTGCAGATTTGTCGTGAGGAAGAAGATGCGATCGGTAAGCGCGATCCGTCGCAGACGAGACATTAGCGGACCTTAGCAGAACTTGGCTTCGCGAAAAAGAAAAAGCCGCAGGGCTCCGCGGACTCCGCCCTGCGCTACAGGGGTCGGACGATGGCCAATGTCTCATCGGTGTAATCGTGTCTTTCACTTCGCCAACGACCCTAACAATACGCTCGCGCCATTCCAAAAAATTTGCACGCCGATGCACACAAGCAAGAATGATGACAGCCGCATGATCACGCTCATTCAAGTTGCGCCAAGCAACTTCGCCAGCCGGTCTGCGAATCCGTAACACAGAAACACACTCACCGCGATTATCGCCGAACCAATCACTGCGCCCACGATCGCCGATAAATTCTGCGGCAGGTGCCGCGCCGCGTTCGCTCCCAGTGTGATCGCCACCGAAATCGATCCCGGGCCCACCGTCAGCGGCAGCGTCATCGGATAAAACGCGTGCCGGAAAATATCCTGCGGATCCATTTCCCGCTGCGCCTTCCCCCGGTCATCCTCCTCTTTCTCCTTAAGCAGCGACCATCCCGTGGAAATCACGATCAGTCCGCCGCTCACTTGCACCACCGGCAGCGAAATCCCGAAAAACGCCAGCACATGCGTGCCCGTCAAAAACGAAGCAATCAGCAAAATAAAACTGTTCATCGCAATTCGCTGCGACAGCATCCATCGCGCGGGCGCCGTATATTCCCGCGTCAGCGCCAAAAATATTGGGCTTCCCCCCAGCGGGTTCACAATAGGGAAGAGCGCACTCACAACCAAAATCGTAGTCTTGACCGCTTCGAGCAAATCCCCTCCGCCGTTCCGGAGCGCCGAGTTTATCTCGCCGACTCTCCAAGCGCCACAACGCGGCCTGCAGCCACCGCCATTGTCTCTCAGCGCGGAGGCCGGCTCGGTATCCGTTCACCTAAGAAAATAAGGGACTTGTATCCGGCGGTTTACGGTCACGCTATTTCTTGGCAAACTTGTCATTAGGGTATTGACCTGATTGCCGTGCGGGAAGCGATTGTATAGTCTACTTCCGCAAAGCGTGCAGCCTCCCCCCCTCAGGGTTGCGGAATCGAAAGTGTACTTTGAAAGTTCTGATCGTTGACGACCATGAAGCATTAAGGGCGGGCGTCCGCTCGGTCCTTGAGTCTCGGGGCATTGAGGTGTGCGGCGAGGCCGCAAACGGGAAGGAGGCTCTGGCAAAAGCTGTTCAGCTTCAGCCTGACCTCGTAATCCTGGACATTACCATGCCTGTTCTCGATGGCTTCACCGCTGCGCGCGAAATTAGCAAACGCCTCCCCGGTGTGGGGATTCTTCTGCTGTCCATGCACGAGAGCGCCAGCATGGTGAATATCGCGAAGTCCTCAGGCGCGCGTGGATATGTCGCGAAAAGTGAAGGGATCGCCCGCCTGATTAAGGCCGTGGATGCCGTCGCGCACAACAAGACCTTCTTCCCTAACTAGCTCGCCGTAGCGGCGTTGCAGGCTTGAATAGACGCCGAGTACGCGGTTTTTGCGCATGCATCCCGGTACTTCCTCCTTCCAAAATGCAAGTGTTTACCCGATTGCCGAATTTCCACGCCCTGCTAAGGTTGTTGTAACGGCGCCGGCTGGGTCCTCATTCCCCTTCGCTTGCGAAACCGAAACGGTAAATGAACCGCCGGCGCCCCCAAATAACACCCATGAAAATGATTCTGGCGCCCTTTCCATCAAAGCTCAACCGATCCTATGCGGTGGAATCCAGAGTCATTTTCTGGAACCTGCTTTTTACGATGGTGTTTTCGAGCCTGCTGCTGCTCCTGTATTTGAAGAAAATCCTTTTTGATTTTTAAGCGGATCTAACCTTCGCTGATGCGGCCGGAACGGCAGCTCGCTCTTCCAGTTCCACGTGAATCCCATTTTTCGGCCGCAGCGTGATGCTGGCGAGCGGCTCGATACGCTGACCTGGCGCAAGGCGCATGCGAAAGCGTTGCGCGATTGTTGCCAGCAGCAGCGTCGCTTCCATCATGGCGAAGCCTGCGCCGATGCAGACGCGCGGGCCGCCTCCAAAAGGAAAATACGCAAAGCGCGGCAGCTTCGCGGCCGACTCCTCGCTCCAACGGTCAGGGTGAAAACGATCGGGTTCGCTGAACCATCGCGGGTCGCGCTGCGTCACCCATTGGCTAAGCACAATATTTGCCCCGGCGGGCAAAACGTACTCGCCGACTTCGAGCGGCTCCTCGGTCCTTCGGAAAATGCGCCACGCAGGAGGATACAGGCGCAGCGTCTCGCGAATCACGCGGTCCGTGTATTGCAGCTTGGGGAGATCGGCGGCGGATGGCGGGCGCCCTCCGAGCACGGCGTCGAGCTCCGCGTGCAGCTTTTCTTCTACCTCCGGATACTTGGCCAGCAAATACCAGGTCCAGGAGAGGTTCAGGGCGGTGGTCTCGTGTCCGGCGAGGAGCAGCGTGATCACCTCATCGCGAAGCTGCTGGTCGCTCATGGAATTGCCGTCATCGTCGCGGGCCGTCAGCAGCAGCGTGAGCAAGTCTTTTGCGCCACCCGCTTCCTCCGCGATTCCCTCGCCACTCTTAAGCTTTTCGCGTCCGCGAGCAATCAAGGCGTAGACGACTTCGTTCAATTTCTCCACGGCGAGAAAGTGGCGCTTGCGCGTGGGCGTCGGAATGCGCAGAAAAAACGCAATGGAATGAAAGCCGGAAGAGCTGACCATGATCCTGTCCAGCGCCGGTTCGATTGCGCGCATGTTCTCGCCCAACTCGCTGCCGAAGAGCGAGCGCAAAACGATGCGGAGCGTGACATTCATCATGTCGTTGTGGATGTTGCGCTTGTCCCCGTGTTTCCAGCCGTCCATCAGTCGTGCGGCTTCCTCGACAGTGATTTCCGCGTAACGAGCAAGGCTCTGCCGGTGAAACGCAGGATTGCTCAGTCGCCTTTGCCGCCGCCAAAAATCGCCGTCGCTGGTGAGCAGTCCGTTTCCAAATAGTTCCGGATTCGCGCGCGAGGTGATCCCTTTTACGAAGTTTCCGGTCTTGCCCAGCAGGACGCGTTCGACGTGCTGAGGGTGAAACAAAACGTAAAACTGAAAATCGAAGAAGTGGTAGTGGACAACGTCGCCGTAGTCGCGGGCCCAACGCATGAGAGTCCGCGTCGAGTCGCGGCTGGCCATGAAGGTGGTGCCCATAATGGGAAGGCCCCGCGGCCCGGGCGGGCGGCTTCGCGGTGATGCGGAGGCAGTGGCAGACATGAGCAGGCAACTCCTCGGAGACGAGATAGCACTCATGATACGCCAAACCCGTGGCGTGGATTTCGTGTCCGGGGGAATAGGGAATCGCCGAAGGGTGACTTGTAATCTGAAGGCGTAGAGGGTAGTACTCCCCCGTAGTGACAGGAAGTATGCGCAATCGACTGAAGCCACAGGGGATAGAGGCGCCACGTGGCGCATATGACGGGCGTTGTCTGAGTTGCAAACGGGGAAGATGCTGATGGCGGTTTGCCGGGGGGCCCCCCTCCCCCCGTTTTTTGGTAAGTGTTGATTCTAGACGGAGTTAAAGTCCTTTGTTTTGATACATTTTTGCAAGTGTTGATTTTAAAGGTAGTTACAGCGAGTCGAGAATTAGGGCTGCAGCGGCGGAAGGGCAAGAGAAGTTTCTTCGAGATAACACGCGCAACCATACCACAGATCTGGACGTTTGTCAATAGTAAACTTGTAAGTTCAAGATTGCGAATAGATTAGCGGAGAATCTGGCTTGAGGGAAAAGTGAAAACCCGGCATGACGGAAGGGTTTAGGAGGAGACGGGTGCCTTGGGTTCTTGGAGACCGGCACCCGCCCGTCGGCGACGGGTTGACCTCGCCAACTATGTCACGCTCGGACATGGTACGGTGCGGGCTGGCGGTGACAAGCGGGTATTCACCTGATATGAGCGTGGTCAACGGTACATGAAGGACGTAAGGTTTTCCGTGTATTGCATTGTGCAGACAGGCTGTAGGAATGTTGTCACAATGCTGAGTTGCCTCCAGGCGGCGAATGACCGAGCGCCAGGGCTTGTAAAGCCCGCGAAAGACGGCGCCCACGACCCGCAAGAATCCCCGCAGGGCAAGACCATCCTGATCGTTGAGGACAGCCAGTTCGAGCGCACCGTCATCCGCGCGGCGGTGGAGGGCCTCACGAACTTCAACGTGTGCGGAGAGGCCTCGGACGGCGTGGAAGCCATCCAGAAGGCGAAGGAACTGCGGCCGGACCTGGTGATCATGGACCTGGCCATGCCGCTGATGAACGGAGTAGAGGCGGCGACGGTGCTGAAGAACACGATGCCCAAGGTTCCCGTGGTTCTGTTCACGCTTTACGCCGAACAGATTCGGGGAGCGATATCCCCTGCACTCGGCGTCACGACCATCCTCTCCAAGGCCGACGGCTTGGCTCCGTTGCTGGAGTGTCTCGAAAAGCTGCTCGCCTAATAGCTCAAAATAGACGAACAAAAGGGCAAGGCTGACGCACCTCTTGCGAAGAGCGCACCGGGTAGGCCTCGCCAGATCTCCGCAACAACGGTGTGCCGAGCGCGATCGCTAGGAGTCTCTGCAGGTCTGACCGTGCATGGCTTCCCAGCCTTCGTGCATGATGAGGGGCGTCAGGCACAAAGCCGCCACCGGATCCGTCCAGTGATTCTTCCAAATCGCATTGACAACAAGGCCCGCCAAAGCAATCCAGGCCATGTAGCCGCATAAAGCGGATTCCGCAGCGTCAGCTCTCAGTGCTCCGCTCCCAGTCTCTGCTGCCAGGTGTCGCTTTTCCGCGGCCAGCCACGGCATGATGATCGCGGCAAGCAGGAGGAGCACGATCCCGACGGGGCTGGCTCGCACCTCACTGTATCCGAGCAATGCAACGGCAGAGTCGATAACCACGAAGACCGCCAGAGCGAATAGCAAGATTCCAGCGATTTGCGCAGTCCGTTTCTCAGTGTGTTCGTCCACGCGCTCGTCGCGGAAGCGCCAAAAGACGAGCGCCGCCGACAACAACTCGATCAAGCTATCACCGCCGAATCCCAGAAGGGCTGGGCTGCGGGCTCTCCAGGCCGAAGCAAGAGCAACTCCGGCCTCAGCGGTCATCCAAACAATTGTGAACGTTTGAATCCAGAAAATGCGGCGCCAGATTTGGGGAGGCGTAAAATTGTCTGCGGCCTGCACAGTAGTCATTATGCGATATATCGGCGAGTACGCATTAGGCGGAAGCAGGCTGCTGGGGAGCAGAGGCAAGAAGCGCGAAACGGAGTCTAAAGGGAGCCGAAGAGAGCGGCAGAGGTAAGCATGTTTGTTTTTGCCCGTGCGGTTACTTATGCTGCGCTCTTTATCGGCTTTCTGCTTATCTACCTGCCGGGCCGCGTTTTGTCTTGGTCGGGCATTGTGCGTCCTGCGGCGACTGAAGTGCCGCAAATTGCGGGGATGGTTATCGGGGCTGCTGGTGCGGCCGTCGCTCTGTGGTGCATATTCACGTTCGCAACGATCGGCAGAGCACGCCGGCGCCCTTGGATCCGCCTCGCCGATTGGTGATTCGGGGTCCTTACCGTTTCGTGCGGAATCCGATGTACATGGGTGCAGGACTCGCGCTCGCGAGCGCTGCGCTGTTCTACGAATCGTCGCCGCCTCTCGGCTATGCTGGCCTCTTCTTTCTCGCAACTCACGTCTTTGTGGTTGGCTACGAGGAGCCCACTCTACGGCGGACCTTCGGGCAAGAGTATGAAACATACTGCGGCCAAGTCAGGCGATGGTGGCCGAGGGTATGAACCGCATAGGATTCTGATGCTGGCTAACACTGGGATGGAGCGCAATCGGGCGTGAGGAGCCTCTGTTACGATCCGGTATGTAGCGAATGGCCAATTGGTGGAGACGACCGTCGTCCGAGGATTTCAGACTGGCATCCGGTCTTGGATGGAAAAGTGGACGAGACAATATCCGAACGGGTCACATACGAGGATCCTGTTCGATCCTGCTTCTCCGCTAGAGGCGGACCTCGATGACGAATGGAGTGTTGCGACGTTTTCGTTGCCTATCGGGTTTGCGGTGGTGGCGGTTTTTTTTATTGTGGGGTTGGCGGCGTTGGCGTGTCGGGACGGCGGGCGGGTAGCAGCGGCCGCCTAAAGGCGGCCGCTACATTGGGATGTCTAGCGGGCTGCTACTAGCTCGGGGACGCCGGCTAGTTGTTCGTATTCTTCTTCTGAGATGCGCAGGGAGGCTGCCGCTAGGTTCTGCTCGAGATGTTCGACGGAGGAAGTCCCGGGGATGGGCAGCATGATGGGGGAGCGGCGGAGGAGCCAGGCTATCGCTACCTGCATGGGGCTGGCGTGGTGTCCCTGCGCGATTTCGTTGAGTACGTCGCCGGCGACTTTGCCTGCTCCCAGCGGGAACCAGGGAATGAAGACGATTCCATTGCGGTCGCAATAATCCACCACGTAGTCCCATTCGCGGTCGGCAAAGCTATAGCGGTTCTGCACGCTAACGATAGGGGTGATTCGGCGGGCGCGCACGATGTGCTCCAGCGTGACGTTGGACAACCCGATCAGGCGAATCTTGCCTTCCATTCGCAATTGAGCCAGAGTTTCCATCGATGCCTCAAAGGAGACGACGGGATCCGGCACATGCAGTTGATAGAGGTCGATGCGGTCAAGGCGCAGCCTCTTGAGGCTGCCCTCGATCGCCTTGCGAAGATGCGCGGGAGCTGCATCGTGGGTCCACTGATTGGGGCCGGGACGGTTCCAGCCTCCCTTGGTGGCGATTACGAGGCCAGTTGGGTAGGGATACAACGCTTCTGCGATCAGTTCTTCGTTTACGTATGGGCCGTAGGAATCCGCGGTATCGATGAAATTGATATCGAGCTCCACGGCGCGGCGAAGAACCGCTAACGCCTTATTGCGATCTTTGGGCGGCCCCCAGATGCCCTCACCGGTGAGACGCATGGCCCCGAATCCGAAACCATGTACCGAGATTTCCCCACCAAGCGAAACATCTCCAGCCACACTTGCAGAAAGTTGCTTCTTACTCACGATGGCCTCCAATAGTGTCCCTTTGATTTGATCTATCCTCTGCTGACGCTCACGGCTCCAGCGGTGCGACCGCCCGCGCCGACGGGACGTAGGGGTGCAAGCCGGATTCCATTTGCGGAGAGGGACGAGCCGAAGACGCATGTTCTGTGAAATGAAGGGAATAGAGGAGATACCGGGACGGAATGTGGTGAGATGGAAAGGGTGTTGGGTGTTCTCGTCTTGACACTGCGTCAACACGGCGTCGCGGCGTTCGTAACTGTGCCAAGGAAAAAAAGATACGAAGGGGAAATGCTGTCGAAGAAGTTCGAGTGCGTTTTCGGGCGGGGAATTGGAAAAAATGGAGGATAGCGGGTCTGTATAATCAGCGCGCTAGGGAAACGAGCGGGCGTCGTACAATGGCAGTATAGAAGCTTCCCAAGCTTCGGACGTGGGTTCGATTCCCATCGCCCGCTCCAGATCCAACTGAAGGCAAATCCTTTACACTGCGAGTGTCAAAAAGCCGATAGCAAGGCGAAGTGAAAAACTGCGCGTGCGAGTGCGTCAGAATCTTCTGTTTTGCTTTCCGGCTGAACATCGTTAACGCGGACAGCCAGAATTGGCTGTCCCACTTTCGACTCAGGCGTGCGCTACCGCAGTCGAGTTCGCTTTTCGAAAATGGTAACTTGGAATCAGCGCTCTGACTTGCGTGCCATGCACGCTGGTTTCAATTTCCAGCTCGCCTCCGAGCTGTTTCATTCTTTCTTTCATTCCGACGATCCCAACGCCGACTCCTTTGCCTAGCGAGGAACGGTCGAGCACTCCTTTAGGTATGCCGCGTCCATGATCGCTGATCGTAACCACTAACGCGTCGCGGACTTGCTCGAGTTTAACCTTGGCTTTGTCACTTCCGGAATGCAGGTGGATGTTGGTGAGGCTGGCTCGCACGATCCGGAAAATCGTGAGTTCCGCTTCTTCGGATAGCCGCTGCAAGCGGCGCGGCATCTCTAACTGAACTTCGAGGCCTTCGCGCCGATTAATTCCGCGGAAATACATCTGGAGGGCGGACTCCAAACCACACTCATCCAGCAGCGGCGGGTGCAACAGATAGGACAGGGTGCGAATCTCGTCGGAAATATTTTTAGTTAGAGACGAACATTCGGAGAGCATCTTGTTGAATCCTGCTCCGAACGGGGTCGCCTGTTTCTCGACCATGGCCAGATTCATGGCCAGAACGGCGAGCTTTTGTCCGGTGCTGTCGTGGAGCTCGCGCGCGATGCGGCGGCGCTCGTCGTCCTGCGATTGGCTTAGGCGGCGGGAGAACTCCCGGAGTTCTTGTTCGTTTCGATAGCACTCGATCGCGATGGCCGCGAGATGGACGGCGCGTTCGATCATTTCCGAGTCTGGCTTGGGCCAACGCTCGCGCCGCGGATAGGAGAGAGCCAAGGCTCCCAGAATTTGGTTTTCTATAGATAAAATCGGCCGGAAGGACGCCACTTGCAAGCCCTCGCGGAGAGCCGCGTCGCGGTGAACCGTAAAGAGCGGATCGCTGTGGATGTCGCCCACGGTCAGCGCTCTTGCTTGCTCTCCACTCGTACTGCAGAAACCCGCGTACGGTCCCTCTTCCAGGTTGTCGATTTCTTCCTTCCAAGTTTTAGGAGCTTTCGGCCCAGCCACTGGCCGGAGCCGTATTCCGTCGCTATCCAGCAAAAACACAGTGGAGATTGCTCCCGGCGACTGTGTGTCGATAAAGTTGCACAGTTCATTTAAGACTTCCAGCATTGGGGCACCGTGCCGCAGCATTTCAAGTAGATGCGTCTCTGATGTCATAGCGGGGGCCTCTTTCCTCCTCCCTGCATGTACAGCTGCGCGAGGAGTTTTCTGGCGCGCAGGGAGGATGAGTAAATCCCTGCGGCGAACCGAAACTTCCTGGCGAACCGAGCACATCTTTACTACCGGGACTGAGAGGAGCGATGGCGATATTAGGAAAATTCAATCAGTGGTGTCTGTCGCGTTCAAGACAGGGCGGCCCTGTGCAAAACAAGACAGACCGCTAGCCGACGTTTAGTGTATTTATCTGTTCGAACTCCGTGCTTGGGGGATTTTTCACTGGAGGTAACGTGGGGTCTTTACGGTTGTTGATAGCAGATGATCACGAAATCTTTAGAGCCGGACTGCGCGGACTGCTGGAAGCTCAACCCGGATGGCAAGTAGTAGCGGAGGCGACTAACGGAAGGGAAGCGGTGGCAAAAGCGGCAGAAACGCGCCCGGATGTGGCCCTGCTCGATATCGGAATGCCTGTTCTTAACGGTCTGGAAGCAGCGCACGAAATTCTCGAGAGCGGCGCGCGGACGAAAGTTCTCATGCTCACCGTACATGATTCGGACGCGATGATTCATAAGGTAGTCGCGGCTGGCGCACGGGGTTACGTGTTCAAAACCGACGCGGCACGCGACGTGGTGAAGGCGGTCGATGCTGTGCACAGCAATAAGACATTTTTTACCGCCAAAGTCGCAGAGGTTGTCCTGAACACCTTTATGAATGGCGGTCCACAAACGGCAGAAGGGGAATCGCCCGCCAGCCGCCTGACTGTGCGGCAACGGGAAATAACGCAGCTTCTGGCGGAAGGCCGCAGCACTAAAGAGGTGGCCACCTTGCTGGACCTTTCGGTCAAAACCGCGGAGACGCACCGCGCGAATATCATGCGCCGATTAAGCTGTCACTCCGCCGCAGAACTGGTGCGCTACGCGCTGCGCAATCAGATCTTCGAGGCGTAATTGGCTGCGGTTCATGGTGAGCTTCCTGCTCCCACGCTCGCTCCGAGTGTTGCCGTAGCTTAGGCGATAGCGGCTTCGCCTGTCGGCTAACCTTCCATTCTCTGCTCCTTCTTCTTGGAACACACTAAATTGAAAGTGTCCTAAACAAGACAGACTCGGTTTTTCTCGCCGCCATATCATTGGCGGGGAGGGGTCCACATCCTGCCGCTATCCATTCCGTTATGGACGGCCCGGGTATTCTGCGTATGGCTTCCATATCAAAACTGAGTCAGAACGAAGTTCAGTCCGATCGGAGGACTGGCCAAACGGAGAAAACGGCTGCTCACAGACGGCGGCCGCTGCGCGTCCTTTTCGTTCACCGCGATGCAGACGGGGTAGACTGCTGCGTGCAGGAGCTCGAGAAAGCGCAATTCACCGTCGGCGCTGATGTTGTTTTGACCTTAGCGCAATGCGCGGAACAACTGCGTTTCGAATCTTATGATGTCGTCGTGGCTGAGTACCCCAGCCCTAGTTGGAAGGGACCGCAGGGTCTTCAATTTCTTCAGCAGACCCTGCAGGAGATCCCACTCGTCTTCGTGACCACCGCTATGGGAAGTAAATCCATCGCGGAACTAACGGCGTGTGGCGCGTTCGATTACGTTGAACGGGAACATATCGCGCAATTGCCGATGGCGATTCGGCGAGCGTTGAACGAAAGGGAACTGCGCACTGAGCTGGAGGAGGCCGGAAAGGCCTTGCGCCATTCGCAATCACTGTATCGCGCGCTGGTGGAGAATCCCGCCTACGGAATATGCCGCTGCGACGCGGAAGGAAAGTTTCTGGACGTCAATCAAGCGTTGGCAACGATGCTGGGCTATGCAAATAAAGAGGACCTTCTGGCGGCCAACGATGCGTTCGAGATCGCCTCTGATCTCGGTCTGGGACTGCCATTGGCCGGCCGATTCCCCGAGACAGTGCAGATCGCGCCGGTCGAAATAGAGTGGAAGCGGAAAAACGGTACGACTCTGAAAGCCAGGCTTAGCGGCCGCGGCGTTTTTAACGAACGCGGGGATTTTAATGGCTACGAGATCATCGTTGTGGACATCACAGAACAGCGGGCGCTTGAGGAGCGACTGCGTCAGGAGGCATTCAGCGATTCGCTGACAGGCTTGGCCAACCATCGGCGGCTTTTCGAGGTGTTACACGCGGAGATCTCCCGATCCAAGCGCACGGAGCGGGGATTCTCGGTTTTATTGCTGGACCTCGATGGATTAAAAGAGATCAACGATCGATTTGGTCATCTCACCGGAGACCGCGCGCTTTGCAGGCTGGCACGAGTCCTTCAAGACTGTTGCCGGTCCATTGACACTGCAGCGCGGCAAGGCGGCGATGAGTTCGCGCTGGTCCTGCCGGAGACCAGCGCCGCAGCCGCGACATTGGTAGCGCGGCGGATTTGCGAGCTACTTACCAAAGATGCCGAAGAGCCAATCCTTTCCGTCAGCGTAGGAGTTGCCAGCTGTCCGAGGGAAGCTGATAGCGTCGGGACCCTTCTTTACGCGGCGGACAGGGCCCTGTATGCGATGAAAGATAAGCAGCGACGAGCCGCTGGAGGTAGTCACGTTTGGCAGGGCAGGAGCAAAGCTAGCGCAGGTTGATCTGATGACGACGTGGAAACGAGGAACCTAGATGGCTGACAGTAATTTTTCCTCACGCGACCGGTCGCAAGAGCAGGGGCTGCAGCGTAATTCTGGAAGGGACATTCAGTATTTGTTGAGAGGGGAAGAGCAGCTTCTCCAAGCGATTTCCGCGCGCGCGCCTCTTGCGGAAGTGCTCCATAAGATCTGCGATGCTCTCGATTCGGAGATTGGCAACATGATGTCGGTCATTGCTCTGCTCAATGACGATGCCGCCGGCCTGGAGGCGATTGCCAAGAGCGCGAGCCTTTTCGGCTTGCACAAGTTCTGTTCGGCGAATGTTGTTGGCGGGAATGACGAATCGCTGGGATCTCTGGAGATGTACTGCAGCGTTCCTCGCCGGCCGTTTCTCAACGAAGTTCAATTGATTGAGCGGGCTACGTGCCTGGCTGCTGTAGCGATCAAACGCCACAACGAAGCAGGCATATATAGCAGCAGGAAGGGCGAGGCCCGAAACCAGGGTTTATCACCTGATTTTCATCGGACTTCCGGCTACTGAATCATTCTCTCGACCAACGGTATCGATTCCCCTTCTAGTCCACCCGCCTTGGCAATGAACAGGTCCACTTCAAAGTTGGAATCCGAGAGGCCCTTGGGATGTAGGAAGCGCATTCCTAAAAGTTCTTCGTCCTCGGTCAGGATAATTTCGCTGAATTCCTGGGTGCACACCATATTTGTAGTGTGACCTGCGGTGAGGACCCAGCGGCCTTCGCGGGCATTCCGGATCTTCCCCACCCAGTGAGCATGCCAGGCAAGATTCCCCAAGGACACGGCTAAACAAACGGGGAGCGATTCGCTGCACATGCGAAATGGGGACGTATTACGGCATTCGTCTCGATGGAGAATTAGTTGCAATGGCGGGCGAGCGGCTCGCGCTACCCGGGCTCCGTGAGATCAGCGCGGTGTGTACCCACCCGGCACACACTGGCAGGGGCTACGCGAAGAAGCTGATGACTTGTCTGATGCAAGAGCACGCAAGCGCTGGATTCAGATCGTTCCTGCACGTCAGCAAAAGCAACACCCGAGCAATTGCTCTCTATGAGCGTTTGGGGTTTCGCGTCGCGAGATCAATGTCTTTGTGGCCAATCTCGCTCGCCAGCTAAGCGCGGCGAGACGCGAAAGTCGTTTGAGGGGCTAGCGGAACAGGCTCTCCAACTGGACGCGGTCGTTGGTTTTGGCGTCGCGATATTTGACGATGATGGGAGTGTATAGAGACAGGTTCCAGCGCTGCCCGGCTGGATGCGAAACCGCGCGGGAGCCGGGGACGACCACGGCTTCTTCCGGGATCATGAGCGGGCTGCCGTCGGTGGCTGTATAGATTTGCTCGCGCACGAGATCGTAGACGGCGGTCGAGCCATTCAAGATTACGCCGCTGCCGAGCACCGCGCGGCGCTTCACGACAACGCCTTCGTACACGCCGCAATTTCCCCCAACCATCACATCGTCTTCAATAATCACTGGCATGGCGCCGATGGGCTCGAGGACGCCGCCGATTTGCGCGCCTGCGGAGATGTGGCAATTGCGCCCGATTTGCGCGCAACTTCCGATCAAAGCGTGCGAGTCGACCATCGTGCCATCATCGACGTACGCCCCGGCATTGATGAACATCGGCGGCATGCACGTGACGCCGCGCCCGATGTACGCGCCATCGCGAATGCTGGACCCGCCTGGAACGATGCGCACCTGGCTTGCGAGGCTGACCGCTTTGACCGGATAGGTGTCTTTGTCGAAAAACGGCTGTCGCACGCGGTCAACAGACATATCGACCACCTTGCCCATACGAAATCCGAGGAGGATGCCTTTTTTCACCCACGCATTTGTGCGCCACCCCGTTTTCGATGCAGCGTCGGGTTCGGCCGCGCGCACCTCGCCGCGATTCAGCGCAGCTTTGAAGGCCTCGAACGTGCGCCGGTGTTCTTCGGTGTACTGCGGCGGAGGGCAGTTAAATAGTTGCTCAATCTCCGACGGCAGCATAGGTTGTCTCGATTAGCCCGAGCGTTTCCAGGACAGCCTGAATCCGCCCCATAGAACCAGCACCCGGAGCCACCAGGGGCAGACGCCAAACCGCTTGCAGCAGTCCCATCTTCGCCATCGCCGCCTTCACGGGAATTGGATTGGATTCCACGAAATTCGCCTCCATCAGCGGCAGATACCGCGTGTGAATCTTTCGCGCGGCTGAAAAATCATTTTCCATCGCGAAATTGCAGAGCTCCGCCATTTCCGCGGGAATTTCGTTGGAAGCTACCGAAATCACGCCACGGCCGCCGAGCGCGAAAAGCGGCAACGTGATGGCATCATCACCGGAGAGAACCACGAAATGCTCCGGCACAAGGGCGGCGATGGAGGCCATTTGTGAAATGTTTCCGGAAGCCTCTTTGACGCCCACGATCGTGTCGATAGCCGACAGTCGCTTTACTGTGGCGGGCTCGATATTCACTCCGGTGCGGCCCGGAACGTTATAAAGCAAGATCGGAAGCGAAACTGCGCCGGCAATAAAACGAAAATGCTGGTACAGCCCTTCCTGCGTGGGCTTGTTGTAATAGGGCGAGACGGAAAGGATGCCGTCGACGCCCATCGCTTCATACTCGCGGGCGGTGCGCGCTACCTCAGCGGTGTCGTAGCCTCCCGCGCCCGCCACCACCGGAACCTTGCCGTGCGCTTCCTCCAACGTGATTTCCACGACGCGCCTGCGCTCGTCGTGCGTCAGCGTTGGGCATTCTCCGGTCGTGCCGCACGGGACGAGGAAATGGACTCCGGCCTCGACTTGCCGCCGCACCAGCCGGCGCAAAGCAGCTTCGTCGAGCGAGAAATCACTTTGAAATGGCGTAACCAGCGCCGTACCGCAACCTGTGAACATGATGTGTCTCCTTATCGATCCTCTGCGTTTTTAAAATCCGTACTCTGCAAGCCACCGTGGATTCAGCCCAGTTCATTCACGATTTCGCGAAATTCAAACACGCCGCTTTTCCCGACAATCCAGCGCGCCGCCCGAAGAGCGCCGCGCGCGAATCCTTCACGGCTTCTGGCCGTGTGGCGAATGGTGATGGTGTCGGCGCTCGAATCGAAACCAATTTCGTGTGTTCCGGGGTGAGCGCCCGCGCGATTTGCGCTTAAGTTGACGTCGCGTTCGAATCCTGCTTGCTTCATTTCCTCGGCGAGAGCCAACAACGTACCGGAGGGCGCGTCGCGTTTCATGGCGTGATGGATTTCCCAGCCCCAGGCTTGGTATTCCCGGTCCGCGGCAAAAGCGCTGGCCGCCTGTGCGATGATCTGCCGAAAGCGGTAGACCCCGACCGAGAAGTTCGGGCTCCACACCAGAGCGCTGCCGCTCAACTGGACGGCCTCGCGCACACACGCCAGATCCTGAACCCATCCAGTGGTGCCTGCGACTACTGGAATGCCCAGCGCGGCAAGCTGCCGAATATTCTGGACGGCTGCCGACGGCGTGGAAAATTCCACGGCTGCTTCGACTCCGCGAAGATTTTCGCGGGTCAGGCCCGCACCACGCGCATTCGTGCCGCTGTTTAGCGCCAAGCGGACGGCGAAGCCGTATTCGGGCGCGAGCTGTTCGATCAGGCGCCCCATCTTTCCGTGTCCGACAATGGCGAGTCCGCGCGTCATTGGGATTTCCCCGAAGCTTGGGCATGCGACGCGAGCAGGCGCTTGGCCATGCGCGCGTAGATCGGCACCGCATCGCGCAGGTCTTGCTTTGCAATACGTTCCTCGGCGGTGTGCGCCACGTGAATGCTGCCTGGACCAATCAGAAACGGCGTGCCCCATGTTTCTTGCAAGGTCGGGACGTCGGTGGTGAACGCCACCACGCTTGTCGGCAGGCCGTCGAACGCGGAAAAGTGAAACACCGGCGTGTACAAGACTTCGCGGACTTCCACTCGTCCGGCCGCAGCTTCGTGAACGGCCTCTCGCACCGGAGCGGCGTCGCCCACCAACCGAAACATAATTTCAGCCCGGGCCTCATCGGCAACCACGTTGGGCGCGCGGCCACCGGAAATTGTGCCGATGTTCAAAGTGGTTTTTCCGAGCAGCGAATCCTTGGGCAAGGGGAGATTCCGGATGTCCTCTAGGACATCCAGCAGCCCATCGATTGCCGAGCGTCCCAACTCCGGGTAGCCCGAATGGGCCAACTGGCCGTGCGCCACCAGCTCGAAACGCAGCGCGCCCTTGGATGCCAGGCATAATTTGTTTTCCGTAGGCTCGCCGTTGATCAAATAGCGAGAGCCGCGCGGCGTTTTCGCCGCAACGCGTGCACCCGCGCTGTTTCGTTCTTCGCCAACTACGAACAGAAGGCCCAGGTCCGAAACGCTCTCCGCGAGGAGTTTCTCGACGGCGCAGACCATAGCGGCGATGATGCCTTTCGCGTCGCAGGCCCCTCGCCCCCAAAAGAATTCGTCGTCTTCGCTCAAGGGGAAGAAGGGCGGCACGGTGTCCATGTGGGTCGACAGCGTTACGACGGGCTTGCCCCAGCTCGCAAAGACGTTGAACCGTTGCGTTTCGACCGGCATGCGTTCGACATGGCCGCCGTATTTGGCGGCGAGTGGCGAAAGGCAACGAAACAGGAATTCGCCGGCTGCGGCTTCGTTGTTGGTCACCGATTCGATGTCAACGAGCGCACGCGTGAGCTCAAACAAATCCATGGGCGCTTTCTGGAATGGAACGAAAGAGAAGGGAAGAACCGAAGAGACTCGGGGCTGTCACTCCTCGATAGCGCTCCATCCGCATAACTTCACAACGGATGACAGTGGACAGGTCTTAGGCCTGGCCCCCAACCGCCCCGGCATTCAGCTGCCGCGGCGACTTCGGCGGATCAACAGCACTTGCCCCTTTCGCGCGAGCCTCCGAAGCTGATCGGAAAACAGACCCGGCTACTAATGGGATCCGCACCTCTACCAAGTACAAATCAAAAATAACGGAGGCACCTGAGAAAGTCAATCTTTGGTAGCATTCACAGAACGCATTCAATCTATCTATTTTTTGGCATTTGCGCGGATTGACGAAGGGGGCGGGGTTGTTTAAGCTCGGATTCAGCAAATGAGCGTTTTGAATCATCTCCGGGCGCATCGGCATCATCATCATCACGGCCACATGCCGCGTCCGTTGAGTTGCACCTAGCGATCTTATAGAAAACGCACTCATCGGCCCGCTGGCGCGCTAAGCCTCAGCGGGTTTTTTGTTTTTTAGGGTTCGAGGGATTCGGAGGAAGCACATGGAAATCGCATTCGAAAAGAGCGGCGGGCTGGTGCCCGCGATCATTCAGGACACGCGCACGGGTGAAGTCCTGATGCTCGGCTTTATGAACGCCGAGGCGCTTGCGGAGACGCAGCGAACGCGCGAGGCGGTGTTCTTCAGCCGCTCGCGGAACCGTTTGTGGAAAAAAGGGGAATCGAGCGGGCATGTCCTGCGTGTGCAGGAGATGCGCGTCGATTGCGACGCGGATGCATTGCTCTTGCGTGTCGAGCCGGTCGGGCCGGGCGTTTGTCACGAAGGCTATTGCAGTTGCTTCTTCCGGCAGATTGAGGAAGACGGCAGCGTCCGCACCGTCGAGGAACGGACATTTGATCCGGAAAAAGTGTACGGAGCAGAACGATGAGTTGTTTGAAGCTGGGCATCCCTAAAGGCAGCTTGCAAGAAGCGACGTTGGAACTTTTCTCCCGCGCCGGCTGGAAGATCACTATTAGCTCGCGAAGCTACGTGCCCACCATTGATGATCCGGAGATCGAGTGCTTGCTCGTGCGCGCGCAGGAAATGGCGCGTTACGTGGAAACTGGCGCGCTCGATGCGGGAATTACAGGCCACGACTGGGTTGTCGAAACCGGCTCGGATGTCGAGGAACTCGCCGAGTTCGTGTACGCCAAGCAGAGGCTGTCGCGCGTGCGCTGGGTGCTCGCCGTGCAGGAAGATTCCGCGATTCGCCAGCCGCGCGATTTACAAGGCAAGGTGATCGCTACGGAAATCGTACGCATCACCGGGGAATATCTAAAAAAGCACGGAGTGACTGGGCGCGTGGATTTCTCTTGGGGCGCTACGGAAGTGAAAGTGCCGCAGCTCGCTGACGCCATCGTGGAGGTCACCGAAACGGGCTCTTCGCTGCGCGCCAACCGCCTGCGTATCGTGGACACCGTTCTGGAATCGGCCACGGTCTTTATCATGAATCACGCGGCAGCGGCGGACACCTGGAAGAAAGAAAAAGCGGAGAGCCTGATCCTGATGCTGCAAGGGGCCATTGCCGCGGCAAGCAAAGTCGGCCTGATCCTCAATGTACGCCGAGAGGACCTGGACCGCGTGGTCGCCCTCCTGCCGGCGCTGAAGAAACCCACGATTTCGATGCTTAGCGATCCCGAGTGGGTAGCTGTGAATACGATTGTCGAAGAATCAGTGGTTCGGCAAATTTTGCCAAAGCTCAAAGCCGCGAATGCGCAGGGGATTGTGGAGTATCCCCTGAACAAGATCGTGCTGTGATGCGGATATTGAAACTGACCGGAGCGGTGGAGAAGAGGCTGCTCGCCGCGCGCGAGCGTCGCGACGTCGAGGCTGAGAAAGTCGCGGCCAAAATTATCGCGGATGTCCGGCGACGCGGCGATGCTGCACTGTTTTCCTGGACGAAAAAGCTGGATGGCATAAATTTGGCGCGCGACGGGATGTGGGTATCGCAACGTGAGATCGAGGCCGCGCAAAAAAGTATCAGCACAGATTTTCTGCGCGCAGTGAAACACGCAATGGCCAACGTTCGAAAGGTGGCTGAGAAACAGTTGCCACGAAGGTGGTCGTTCGAAGTGGAGCCCGGTGTCAGCATTGCGCAAATGGTCAGGCCCATCGAAACGATCGGCTGCTATATTCCGGGCGGCAAGTCTACTCTGTTTTCGACGCTGGTGATGACCGCCGTGCCAGCTCAGGTTGCGGGCGCAAAGAGGATCGTGGCTGTATGCTCGAGACCGAACGACGAGTTACTTGCCGCGGCCGGCATCCTGGGTCTGAGCGAAATCGCGCGCATCGGGGGAGCGCAGGCGGTCGCGGCCCTGGCGTATGGAACCAAGGCTCTTCCGCGGGTCGACAAAATCTTTGGGCCGGGCAACCGCTTTGTGACTGCGGCGAAGCAACTCGTAAGTTACGACTGTGCCATTGATCTCCCTGCTGGACCGACCGAAGCCATTGTGATCGCGTCGCAGGGTAATGCGAGCTGGATCGCGGCGGATTTGCTGGCCCAGGCGGAACACGCTCCGGACGCGGGGAGCATCTTTGTGACTACGTCAGCACGGCTCGCACGGGAAGTGCGGCGCGAAGTTGCAGAACAGTTGAAGAAGCTGCCGGAAACGAACCCGGCCAATGTTTCGTTGAAAACGACCGGCGTGATTTTGCTCGCCGCGTCCACCGATGCGGCGTTCCACTTCGTGAACCGCTTTGCGCCGGAACATCTGAGCCTTCCGGAGGGCAGGTCTGCGGCTCTCGAAAAGATTTCTGCTGCCGGAACCGTTTTTCTCGGTCCTTGGGGCGCGCAGCCGCTGGGCGATTATGCGAGTGGCAGCAACCACGTTTTGCCCACTGGCGGCTGGGCGCGCAGGCGCGGAGGGTTGTCGGCCGCGGATTTTGTCAAGTGCATCAGCGTGCAGAAGATCAGCCGCCAAGGTTTCAAGCGGCTGACGGGCGATGTGCGGGTTCTCGCGCGGGCAGAAAATCTGCTTGCACATGAAAACGCGGTGGCGGTGCGCGAATGAAACGGAAGCTGTCCGTGCGGCGCAATCTGAACAAGGCGGAATGATGCCAAGAACCGCAACGATTCATCGTAAGACCAACGAGACCGACATCAAGGTCCGTCTGAATCTGGACGGATATGGCAAAGCGCGTATCGCCACGGGAATCCGTTTTTTCGACCACATGCTGGAACTCGTAGCCCGGCACGGTGCGTTCGATTTGGATGTGAACGCGCGCGGCGACTTGGACGTCGACCAGCACCACACCGTCGAAGACGTGGGAATCGCTTTGGGCGAAGCGGTCACGAAAGCACTGGGTACGAAGCGCGGAATTTTGCGCGCCGGATATTTTCTGATGCCTATGGACGAAACGCTCGCCGCCAGCGCGGTCGACCTAGGCGGGCGGCCCTTTTGCGTGGTGAACGCCAAAATTGCCAGCGCGCGCGTCGGCGATTTTCAGACTGAGCTGACCGAGGATTTCTTTCAAGGGTTTGCGCAGGCGGCCCGCGCCAACGTGCATCTCCGCGTTCTATACGGGCGATCGTCGCATCACCAGGTCGAGGCCATGTTCAAAGCTTTTGCTCGCGCGTTGCGTTTCGCTGTGGCGCGCGACAAGAGATTGCGCCGCGTGCTGCCCAGCACCAAGGGCTTGCTATGAAGATTACCCTGTTGGATTACGGCGCCGGCAACGTCGCTTCCGTCGAGCGAGCCCTGCAGCGGCTCGGAGCAGAATCGCATCGCGCCACCACGCCTGAATGCATCGCAAACGCAGATGCGCTGCTGCTCCCGGGCGTGGGACATTTCGAAACACTCATGCGCGCACTCGATGATCGCAAATTGCGCGCGCCGCTATTGGACGCCATTGGTCGCGGTGTTCCGTTCCTCGGTATTTGCCTGGGGCTCCAGGCGCTTTACGCCGCTAGCGATGAAGCGCCGGAACTGGCCGGCTTGCAGTTATTGCCTGGCCGCGTGCGCTCCCTGCCGGCCGTCGTCAAATTGCCGCACATGGGCTGGAATCGCCTGCTCGTGAAACACAAGTCCCGGTTGTTGGAAGGCGTCGACGCTAACGCCTTCTTCTATTTCGCGCATACCTACGCCGCGATCAACGAGGGCGAAGAGACCGTGGCTGCGTGCAGTTACGGAGCGGAGTTTGTCGCTGTGCTCGAAAAGGAAAACATTTGCGCGGTTCAATTTCACCCGGAGAAGAGCGGAGAAGCTGGCGCGCAAGTCTTGCGAAATTTTCTGAGGCTGTGCGCATGAGTCTGGCGCGGCGCATCATTCCTTGCCTTGATGTCGACGGCGATCGCGTGGTGAAGGGTGTGAACTTTGTCGGGCTCCGCGATGCAGGCGATCCCGCAAAATTGGCGGCGCGATATAACGCGGAGGGCGCGGACGAACTCGTCGTCCTGGATATTGCCGCCTCGCGCGACCGACGGCCGACGTTTCTAGAAACGATTCGACGCGTTGCCGCAGAGCTCGCGATCCCGTTGACCGCGGGAGGCGGCATCCGCACCGCGGAAGACGCTCGCTCCGTGCTTCGAGCCGGCGCGGACAAAATCACGTTGAATACCGCGGCAGTGGCGCGGCCGGAGTTGATCTCGGAGACCTCGCTCGAGTTTGGTGCGCAGGCGGTTGTGCTGGCGATCGACGCTAAGCGAGTCGGAGAGCAATGGGTGGTGATGGTTCGCGGCGGGCGTGAGCCCGCAAACCGCGACGCAATCGCGTGGGCGAAAGAAGGAGTTGCGCTCGGCGCGGGAGAGATCCTGGTGACGTCCATGGACCGGGACGGAACAAAGAGCGGATTCGATACCGCGCTCACCGCGGCGATATCCGCGGCGGTTTCCGTGCCAGTAATTGCGTCCGGTGGCGCGAAGGTGCCCGCTCACTTCGCGGAGATTTTTACGGCCGGGCACGCCGATGCGGCATTGGCGGCCTCGATCTTCCACGATTCTATTCAGCCGATCCGTGAGCTAAAAGAATTCCTGTCCGCACGTGGGATTCCGGTGAGGTTGCCTTGCTGATTCCGTGTATCGACTTGCAGCAGGGGAAGGCGGTGCAACTCGTGCACGGGAGAAAACGCGAGCTTGCCATCGCGGATGTGATGTCGGTGCTGCTCCGATTCAAGAAATACAAGTGGCTGCACGTCATCGATCTGGATGCTGCCATGCGGAAAGGCGATAACAGCGAACTGGCGCGCAACCTGTGCCGCGAAGCGGTGAAGCGATTTGGGATGAAAGTGCGGGTGGGCGGAGGAATTCGCACCGCTCGGCGCGCGAAGGAAATTACGAAATGGGGAGCGCATCAGGTCATTGTCGGAAGCGCCGCCTTCAAGGATGGCAAGGTCAATGCGCCATTTCTCCGGCAGCTCCGCAGTCGAGTAGGCAGCCCGGCAATCATCGTGGCACTCGACACGGCCAAGGACCACGTCATGATCAAAGGATGGCGAGAAAAGCTGCGGATTCGAGCGGAAGACGTGATGGAACAGCTTGAGCCGTTTTGCGCCGCGTTTCTCTGCACAGATGTGGATCGCGAAGGAACTATGAGCGGGGCCAATCTCGAGTGGTTCGAGCGGTTGCGGAGCGCCACTTCGCATCCGATCATTGCCGCGGGCGGCATCAAGACACAGCGAGAAATCGTGGCTCTCGAAGGGATAGGGATGGACGCCGCGGTAGGCATGGCCCTCTATAAGAATCGACTGCACTAAGGAATGACCAATAGGTTTGCCCGAATATTGGGTCGCGTTCCCCGCCGCGGTACGCTGATTTCGCTGAGTGCCCAACGGAAGCGTGCGGCCAAGTGTGCTTACTGTTCGTGTGTGGGGCGGCACGTTTAACTTGTGGGGTAAGGGAGTGTAGCCCAACATTGAATGATTACAGGAGAGAAGGCGGATTTGAGGCAGATTCTCACCGTGCGGGATCTTCGCGTCGCGTATGGCCAGCGGGGCGGCGGCGTGTGGCACGCGCTGAATGGGGTGAGTTTCGGGGTTGGGGCGGGTGAGATTGTGGCGGTGTTGGGGGAGTCTGGGTCGGGGAAAAGCACGTTGGCGGCGAGTTTGTTGCGGCTGCTGCCGGGGAACGGACGGATTACGTCCGGGGAGATTCTGCTGGACGGGGCGGATATCGTCCGAATGGATGCCGTGCAGCTTCGCCGCATGCGTGGGAGTGGCGTGTCGATTGTTTTTCAAGAGCCGTCGCTGGCGTTGCATCCGACGATTCGAATCGGTGAGCAGATTGGCGAAGTTTTGCGCGCGCATGGGACGCTGGGCAAGCGAGAGCGCGTTGCGCGGGTGCGAGAAATTCTGGGGAAGGTTTTCTCAGGGGATATCGAGCGCATCTTTTCTTCCTACCCTCATGAGCTGAGCGGCGGGCAGCAGCAGCGCACGCTGATCGCGCAAGCCATTGCCTGCGAACCGTCGCTCGTGGTTGCGGACGAACCTACCGCGTCACTGGATCCCACAACGCAGCGAGAAATTCTGGCGCTGTTCCAGTCGCTCCGCGACCAGCTTGGGATTGCGTTTATTTTCATCACCCACAATCCGGCGCTGCTCGCGGGGTTCGCCGATCGTGTGCTGGTGTTGTATGCGGGCAAGGTTGCGGAGGCGGGGCCGACCGGCGCGGTGCTCTCCTCTCCGCAGCATCCGTACACGCAGGCGCTGCTGAAATGCTTGCCGAGGGTCGACGCCGGGCAAGCTGTGCGACCGAAGACGCTGTTGCCGGTGATTGGGGGAGTGGCGCCGAGCTTGGCCGTGCTTTCGCAAGGCTGCGTCTTTGAACCGCGATGCGAAGAGCGAATGGAGATATGCCAAATTCGCGAGCCGGCCGCGGCCATGCTGGGAAATCGTCATGAGGTTTCGTGCTTGAAGTTCCCCGCCTGAGGCGCTGGAAAACGACATGGAGCCAGTCATCCGAGTCGAGGATTTAGTGAAGCGACATGCGGGCCGCGGACTTGGGAGGCGCGCGCCGGGTTTCACTGCGGTCGATTCGGCCTCATTCTCAATTTTTCCCGGGGGTACGCTGGCTCTGGTGGGAGAGTCGGGCTCGGGAAAGAGCAGCCTCGCGCTGTGCCTGGCATGTTTGGAGCCGGTGACGGCGGGGCGGATTTGGTTCGAAGGGCGAGACCTGGCGACGCTCAGGGAGAAAGAGTTGCACGCGGTGCGGCCGCGGTTGCAGTTGGTCTTTCAGGACCCGGCAAATTCGCTGAACCCGCGCTGGACGGTAGGAGAGATTGTAGCGGAGCCGTTGCTGGTGCGGGGGCGAACTGCAAAACGCGAACGCGATGCGCGGGCTGCGCAGGCGTTGGAGCGAGTGGGGCTTGCCGCGGAGTATTTGGAGCGAAGGCCGCGGGAATTGAGCGGCGGGCAGCGGCAGCGGGTGGCGATTGCGCGCGCTCTGATTCTCGATCCGAAGCTGCTTATTCTCGACGAAGTGCTGTCGGCGCTGGATTGTTCGATTCAGGCGCAAATCGCTAACCTACTTGTCGAACTGCAGCGAGCGTATGGGCTGGCATATCTCTTCATCACGCACGATTTGAGAATGGCGGCACATTTGGCGGATGAGATTGCGGTGATGAGCGGCGGGAAAA
>Ga0209131_1000434_pt1 | contig 30267 bp, 24 predicted proteins | sample GraSoi_2013_40cm_FD_185826 | JGI IMG/M metagenome (GOLD analysis project Ga0209131, IMG submission 185826) | Grasslands soil microbial communities from the Angelo Coastal Reserve, California, USA - Sample 9_17_2013_40cm (SPAdes) (version 2) | ecosystem: Environmental > Terrestrial > Soil >...
TGGACCGAAACCAACCCTTCGGTTAACAGCCTTGTGCCTGATTCCCCTCGATTTGTCTCGGCTCCGGCACAATTGTGATTAAATCAGGCACAAGGCTGTTAACCGAAGGGTTGGTTTCGGTCCAACTTCGGTCCAATTCAAGGGCGAGATAAATGACGCGCTTCCTCGTAAGCGACACCAGACGCGGCACTTAGAGTTTTGTATTGCGTAGCTTCTAAGCAGAGGGTCGGGAGTTCGAGTCTCCCCGGGCGCGCCACCAGACCGCAGAACAGACAACGATCCTTGGTTGTTCTTGCTCGCAGCCTACTGGCGGCGGGCACCGCAGTCGTACTCTTCGATTGCACCCTTTTCAGTTTGCCTTTTCCAACCGGTTGGTTAACCGTTGCACCCCCCTCCCCCTAGGTTTTTCATAAGTGTTGATTTCTAAAGGGAGTTAAAGTCATTTGTTTTGATACACTTTTGCAAGTGTTGATGTGTTGATTCTAAAAGAATTAGTGACTGGTAGCTGGAGACTGCGTGGGAGACAGAAAAGCGCAGAGGCGGGGTGATTGCATACTGGCCGGTACGCCGGAGCAACTTTGTATGGAGCCTCAAAAACACACCCGGAAGAGTAGCATAGGAGTATACAGCTGTCAAGTTATTTCTGGGGTATCATTCGAATGGGTTTGCAAAGTATTGAAAAGAGAGGCCGTTCGCGGCAATGGGTCGGGCAGCGGCTGGCGAATACCGATGGAAGTGCTCGGCCGGAATCATTCTGCCATGGGCGATTACAGAGGGGCGCACTTGCGTCGATATTCCCTGGGAGCTACGCCCATCGCTCGCCTGAAGACGCGACGGAAAGAACTTTCCGATCCGTATCCAACGGCTGACGCCACTTCAGAGAACGACGTATTGTCCGAGCGAATCATTGCACCTGCTTTGTACATCCGCCACTGCGTAAGATATTCGAGAGGCGTCTGGCCCAAAACGGTCCTAAATTTTAAGGCAAAGGCAGACCTCGACATCCTGGCTTCGCGAGCCAGTGACTCAACAGACCAGTTCTTCTCGAGCCCCGAACGCATCGCTTGTATAGCTTTGCTGAGATGCTTGTCTGACATGGCAGCCAACCATCCCTTTTGCGGAGCCGCGGAGCTACTTGCGTAAGCCCGAATCGTGTAGAGAAGCAGTGATTCATAAAGACAACTGATCAAGCGCGATGAAGCTATATCGGGTTGAGCGGTCTCTGCGGCCAAAAGATCTAGTACGGATTGAAAGGCGTGACTTCGATTTTGTTCGAGCCGCAGGTGCAAAAAACGAGGCAGGATCGTAGAAATTGGTGTGGCTCCGAATGTGTTCATGGCAAATGACCCACCCGCAAAAGTTGTGAGCGAGCCGCCACCACCGTAGTGAATCACGCCATCCACTGCTAGTTTTTCTAGTTCTCTGCGATCAACGACCGTGGAACGCGGATTATCCACTAATGTAAAAGGCTCATCATTGAGTATGAAAATGAAAACATCACCGCCGGAGAGGGAGATGGTTTGGCGCTGATTCTTGAAGGTCAGAAGCGCCGATCCGCGAACCACTAACCCGAAGCGTACCCGCGGACCTATATCTCCCGAGTAGCGAACACCCCAGGGGGCTGTCGCCTCCAGACGCTTATAAGCCGCTCCCTGAATTCTCATCGATCGAAAGACGTCAGACAACTGGTCCATACGGCGTTCGAGTATTGGACGATTGGTCCGATTGTTTGGACTGGCGACATCCACGACTCTCCCATTTTAAAGCATCTATCTTGCGTCTACCAAATTGCAGTCGACGGAATGCGGGGGAGTTTAACCGAAATTTAACTTAATCAGGGAGAACAATGCAAATACCCAAGAAGAATCGTGACGCGTCGTTGCCAAAGGCAGCGTTAGTCGTGCTTTTGTTAGTCGTGGCGCTGAGTGCGCGAAGCCAATCAGATGAGTCCCGATCCGGCCAGTGGCGAATCGCAGGACAGAATCTAAGCAACAGTTGGAGCCAACCGGCTGAGCACTCCATTAGCCCTGCCAATGTCAATGGTCTGGCCCCGAAATGGGTGTTCACAACAGGTGGCGATGTTTCTGCTACTCCGACCGTGGACGGTAACGCAATCTACTTCCCCGATTGGGCGGGCAATCTCTTCGCAGTCGAGAAGGACAGCGGCCGGCTTATCTGGTCTCACAAGATCTCCGATTACGACGGTGTCGATGGAGCTTTCTCGCGTGTTAGTCCTGCCGTGGATGGGAACCAGGTAATCATTGGAGACACTCCGAATTCCAAGAAGGTGCACAACGGCGCGAACGTGATCTCCGTAGATCGGGAATCAGGAACACTCCGGTGGATGACCCAGGTGGACACTCATCCGGCGGCGATTATTACTGGATCTCCAGTCATATTCGAGGGCGCGGTCTACATTGGAATTTCTTCGAGCGAAGAAACTCTGGCACTGAATCCAGCATATCCGTGTTGCAGCTTCCGCGGCAGTGTCGTGGCGCTCGATGCGAAGACCGGTCGGATGCTTTGGAAGACGTTCGACATGCCTGACAATGGCGGACGGCCGGGCGGATACAGCGGCGGCGCGGTTTGGCAACCACCCGCGATTGATCCAAAGCGCGGTACGCTCTTCGTCGGCACTGGAAACAACTACACCGCCCCCGCAGATGTGGAGGCTTGCCAGCAAGCAACTCCTACGGCGAACTGCGCGGCTGCTGACGATTTCTTTGACACTGCTCTGGCGTTGGACTTAAAGAGCGGGCAGATCAAGTGGTCAAAGAGGCTGCAAGGTATTGATACCTTCACAGGAACCTGCGGTTTTGGAGCTGCCCGCCCAGCTCCAGGGAACCCGAACTGTCCCGTACCCGACAGCCAAGATTTCGATTTTGGAGGGGCAGGCCCCAATCTGGTGGGTAATATTGTCGGCTTTGGCCAGAAGAGCGGCATCTATTGGGCACTCGATCCAGATAGCGGCAACATCGTTTGGAGCACACTCGTTGGGCCCGGCAGTTCGCTCGGAGGCATCGAGTGGGGTACGGCGACCGACGGTCGGCGGATTTATGTCGCTATCTCGAATCGTTTCCGTCTGCCTTACACCTTGGCGCCCTCGGGACAACAGATAACCTGGGGTGCATGGAGCGCTCTTGATGTTGCCACCGGGAACATTCTTTGGCAGACCGCCGATCCCACCGTGGGCACCATCGACACGGGGTCGGTGAGCGTTGCCAACGGCGTCATGTATGCGGGCTCATATTCAGGGCAGATGTACGCGCTGGACACAAGAACCGGACGAATCCTCTGGAACTTCGCGAGCGGGGGCACAGTAATCGACGGGCCTTCTATCGTAGACGGCACGCTCTACTGGGGATCCGGTTACCGAAATATTCCACCTGGAATCGGAAACAACAAAGTCTACGCGTTCACTCTGGCCGGCTCGAAGGATCGCGGCGAGCACTCCGGACGATAAGGACGACCACGACGACTCCGACGATCACGACGAGCAAGAGTGATCGTCTTGGAGTCGTCGCTTCCATCAACGACGTGTTGATTTTCGGTCCCGATGACCCAAGTTAGAGAACCTGTTCCAAATACAAAGGAGAGTTGCAGATGAAGATGTCGGTGCGTTTCACCGTCAGTGGAGTCTTGGCTTTGATCATGGGAGCCGCTTGCTTTGGGCAGCACTACACCCAAACCAATCTTGTTTCCAGCGAGGCTGGAGTCGCTCCTGTCACTGATCCCCAGTTGATTAATCCCTGGGGTATATCCCGCATGTCCGTCAGCGCGTGGTGGATCTCAGACAACGCGACGGGCTTGAGCACGTTATACAAGGGCGCAGGAGACAAGCAATCCCTGATCGTTACCATTCCGCCGGCCGACCCGACTAACAAGAACACGCCAACGGGCACACCCACCGGCACGATCGCTAACGGCAGTCAAACCGATTTCTTGCTGGCTCCAGGAAAACCAGCCTTATTCCTCTTCTCCACGAATGATGGGACGATTGCTGGATGGAATCCAGCTGTGGCTGCGACGCTTGCTGTGACCGTAGTCAAAACCACTGATGGATCTAGCTACAAGGGACTAACTAGCGCCTTTATCAACGGCAAGTCGTACCTGTACGCAGCTAACTTCAACAAGGGACGCGTCGATATTTATGACAACGCATTTCAGCCTGTAAAACTGTCCATAGAGCACGCCGATAGGGATGCCGGCGATGACGAGGAGCGGTCCTCCGAAAATTCTTTTGTGGATGAAAAGCTGCCGCGCGGCTACGTGCCTTTCAACGTGCAAGCCATCGGCAACGACATTGTCGTCACCTATGCGCTCCACGAAGAAGGCGCGCGCTTTGAAACCGACGGCCCAGGCCTGGGCTTTGTGGACATTTATAGTTCCACTGGCCGGCTCTTGCGGCGTCTCGAACACGGTGATTGGTTGAATGCTCCATGGGGCGTGGCTCTGGCGCCGCTCGATTTCGGACGTTTCAGCCACGACCTGCTCATCGGGCAGTTCGCGGGTGGCGGGGAAACCCAATCGAGCGGATTTATCGCCGCTTACGACCTGGCTACCGGAAAATTTGACGGACTGCTACAAGATGCCAGCGGGAAGCCGCTAGCGATTAATGGCCTCTGGGCACTCAGCCCCGGAAATGTCAGCCCGGCTAATAATGATGCGGCAGGCGCGCCAGCCGCAGAGCTGTACTTCACAGCCGGACCGAACCATGCCTCCGGCGGGTTGTTTGGTTATTTGACGGCGTCTTCTACCGAGTTGACCGAAGGGAATGACCAGTAATCCGGTCAGCTTCTGACTGCTGGTCAGTCCCATCGCAACGGTGCCTCCTGGAAGATTTCCGGAGGTTCAGCATCAGTTAGAAGTCGATTTGGAGAGTGGGCAACCGCTCTCAAGGCCCGAAGTGTTGTTTATCGCAGGATTAAAAATAGGGGATGGGCAAGATGAAAACGTTGATGGCAGTTTTCCTCGCTGTGTTATTCGTCGCACTTTTAAGCCCTGCTGATCTACAGGCACAAGCTGGAGCAACGGGAGCTATCACGGGCGCGGTATTGGACCAGAAAGGCGGCGCAATTGCTGGGGCAACCGTTGTAGTGACCAACGTTGCCACTGGCCAGAAGGAACGAGAAGTCGTAAGCACTGGCGCGGGAACGTTTAATGTTCCCAGCCTGCCGCCGGGCACTTACAGCGTCGAAGTCACGGCAACGGGGTTTTCGAGATTTCTTGTTGAAAAGGTTCTTGTTCAAGTGACGGAAACAGCGAGCGTGAATGCGACTCTTGCGGTCGGCAAAGGAACGGAAACCGTTACCGTACACGAAGTGGTCCTGCCCGTGGAACTCACCTCCGCAACCACCGGCGAGACGATTGGCGCCGAGACGGCCAGCACGCTTCCACTTTCCACGCGGAATTTTCTAACGCTTCTCACCCTTTCCGCCGGCGCTAACACCGAGCTCTTTGACTCCGCGGCGCTTGGCCGGGGTCAGGTGACGATTAACGTCAACGGACAGCGTCCCACTAACAACAATTTCCAGTTGGAAGGCATCAACGCGAACGACGTAAACCTTCCCATCTTGGACAACGTGCCGCTGCCCAACCCCGATACCATCCAGGAGTTCAAGACGCAAACGTCACTCTATGACGCGTCGTCGGGCCGCAACGGTGGAGGCAACGTCCAGGTGAACTTGAAGAGCGGCACGGCTCATTATCACGGAGATGCCTACGAGTTCTTCCGCAACAACGCCCTGAATGCGAACGATTTCTTCTTCAACGCGGCAACGCCGCAGGTCCCTCAGCCGGTTCTGCGACAGAATCAGTACGGCGGTTCGTTCGGCGGACCTGTTCCGAAAACAAAGGACTTTTTTTTCTTTGTGAATTATCAAGGAACGCGAGAGACATCTGGGATCTCCGCTGGAACGGTGCTCAACTCGCAGATTCCGGTTCTGCCGGCGACTCGTGACGCGGCCACCTTGGCGGCGAGGTTTCTTCCGGCGGGCTTCTCGGGTTCGCAAATTAATCCTGTCGCCCTGGCCTACTTAAATTTGCCAGCGTCGAGGTGCCCGCTATTCAATGACGGAAAGTTTTGTATTCCAACCGTGGCCCCGACCTTAAGCAACCCCAACCTCGGCAACGTGACAGCAAGCAGCGTGGGAGCATTTCAGGATGATCAGTACACGATCACGGTCGACAAACAACTAACGGAAAAGGATAAGCTGACCGCGCGGTGGTTTTTCTCAGACAACAATGCTTCGCAACCCTTCGGGACAGGCGCGAACAACGTGAATAGCCTTCCGTTTGCGAAAGGGCTGCCGGGTTCAAACCGCTTTCTAAAACTGGGCTGGACGCGGGTCATCTCCAGCAACGTCGTAAATGATGCCCGTTTCGGATTCAGCCGGTTCTTTTTCGCTCAAGACCCGACCGAGCCGATTACACTCGCGGACATTGGAGCCACCCGTGGCAACTCTGCGCAGTTCCCCGCTGCCTTTCAATTGATTATCACTGGCGGTCTTCCTTTGGTGTTAGGGACAGGCGTCAATGACAATCGAGGCGGGGCGTTTAATACGTTTTACGGAGCAGACGACCTTTCTATCACGAAGGGAAAACACTTGCTCCGTTTCGGAATGGATGTCAGCCGATACCAGCTCAATCGGTTCAACAACTTTGCGGAGCGCGGCAGCGTCACTTTCAGCAACACGGCGGCGGGAGATGCATCACCAGGCTTTCCGAATCCGCCGGCGCTGAGCGGTTTCCAGAACTTCCTATTGGGCCGCGTGGATACCACGCAGGCGGAAGCCGGCTTCTCAAGTTTTCACTTCCGAGCTTTGGATTTTTCCGCCTACATCCAGGACGACTGGAAAATTAAGCCGCGCTTCACGCTGAACCTTGGGTTGCGTTGGGAAGGAATGAGCACCGCTCATGAACTCAATAATTTTCTTTCAAACTTCCGGGGCCTCGAAGATGGGCAGCCAGGGCCGATCAGCATCATTCACCCGCAGCAGACGCCGAACGTCGGCACTCCCGGGGTTTCGAATTGTACGTTGACGACTTGCTTCAGCGCGGGAAATTTTGCGCCCCGGATCGGCTACGCTTGGGACGTATTCGGCAATCAGAAGACCGTAATTCGCTCCGGATACGGTATCTACTACCAGCGTGTTTCGAACCAGTCCCTTTTGCAGACCGCTGGCGGGTTGCCGTTCTCCGAAGCCATCAGTGCGCAGAAATTTTCTGTGACACCGCAAAACCCGTTCCCGAGCATCTTGCCAAATTCCGCATTTCCACTTTCGACCGATCAGGTGGTACCCGCGCTCATTGGCTTTAACGGAACCACGGGTGCGCCCATCTTCCAGAGCGCAAGCGGAGGGCCGCTCTCGGGCAACTTCTTCTTCCCCATTCGGAGTTTCCGCCCTCCCTACGCGCAACAATGGAACTTTAATATCCAGCGCGATCTTGGGAAGGGATGGTTGCTGGAAGTGGGATATGTGGGCACTCGCGGTTCGCACCTGCTGGGAACCGGCCGGCCCGGAAATCCGGGCCGGATCTGCACAATTGCCGCGCCCTGCATCCTTCCGCCTTCCATTGCTGGAAACGTGAACGTGCCCGCGGGCACCCCGTTTGTAACCAAGAACCCAGACGGCACCATCGCCATCACGGGTAGTACTGCAGCAAACCTCGACGCTCGGGTTCCGTCGCAATTCCTGGGACTTGCGAATTCTCGCGGATTCTTCGCGTTCCAGGACGGCAGCTCGACGTACCACGGGCTCCAATCCACTCTGAGCCACCGGTTTAGCGGCGGCCTTTATTTCCAAGCCGCCTACACGTATTCGAAATCCATTGACAATGGGTCGGGATCGGTCTTCGGTGATGAGCTGAATGGCCTGACGCAATTTGGCAACCTTCTGAACCCGAATGGTCAGCGCGCGGTTTCGGATTTTGACCGCCGGCACCGCTTTGTTATCAGCTACAACTATGATTTGCCGATTGCGAGGCTATTCCATGGCCGCGGGCCGAGCAGGTTGGTGAACGGATGGGCCGTCAATGGAGTAACCATTTTCCAGTCCGGGTCGCCAATCACAGTATTTGACGGCTCCACCTTTACACTTCAGGATCTTGAGGGGATTAACGGGACCAATTTTGCGACTCTTGCGCCTGGTGCAACGCTGGCATCGGCCGTCCCTTCTGGGGGTGTCGAGAGTCGCCTCGGTTCTTTCCTTAATCTGAACGCTTTCACGCCGGGCGGCAACTGCGTGAATAACCAGAATATGGGAGTCCCCTGCCAAATCAACGGCGCGCCGAACCCCGCATCCGCTGGCGCGGCGATAGGGAACGTTGGGCGCAATACGTTCCGCGGCCCGTTCCAACAGAACTGGGATCTATCCATCACAAAGAGGACAAAGATCACCGAAGCCACTTCGATGGACTTCCGCGCCGAATTCTTCAACGCCTTCAACCACCCGGTATTCTCGGGTCCGCAATCCGGCGGCTTTGGATCAGCCACTGGCAATTTAGGGCTAGTCAACATCGCAAACGGATCGAGCGCCATTTTGGCAACGGCTAACCGTCCCCGGATCATACAGTTCGCGATGAAGTTCAACTTCTAGTATCTGTCGAATGCAGCAGCGCGCACTTGCGTCGATATTCCCTGGGAGCTACGCCCATCTCTCGCCTAAAGACGCGACTGAGAGAACTTTGAGATCCGTATCCAACGGCTGACGCCACCTCATAGAACGACGTATTGTTCGAGCGAATCATGGCACCTGCTCTGTACATCCGCCACTGGGTAAGGTATTCGAGAGGCGTCTGGCCCAAAACGGTCCTAAATTTTAGGGCAAAGGCAGACCTCGACATGCGTGCTTCGCGAGCCAGCGAGTCAACAGACCAGTTCCTATCAAGCCTCGAATGCATTGCCTCTATGGCTTTGCTGAGATGCTTATCTGACATGGCAGCCAACCAACCCTTTGGCGGAGCCACGGAGCTGCTTGCGTAAGCCCGAATTGCGTAGACAAACATCGATTCATAAAGAGAACCGATCAAGCACGATGACGCTATACCGGGCTGAGCGGTTTCTGCCGCCAAAAGATCCAGTACGGATTGGAAGGCGTGACTTCGATTTTGTTCAAGCCGCAGGTGTACAAGACGAGGCAGAATTGTCGAAATTAGCGGGGCGCCGAATGTACTCATGCCAAACGCCCCACAGACCAAAGTTGTGAGCGGGCCGCCTCCTCCGTAATGAATCACGCCATCCACTTCCAATTTTAATACTTCGCTGGAATCGACGACGGCGGAACGGGGATGATCCATCAATGTAAAGGGCTCGTAACTAAGAATGGAAATGAAAAGATCGCCGGCGGAGAGGGAGACGGTTCGGCTTTTGAACCTCAGAAGTGCCGATCCGCGAACCACCAAGATGAAGCGAATCCGAGGACCTATATCCCCCGAGTAGCGAACACCCCAGGGGGCTGTCGCTTCTAGACGCTTGTAAACCGCTTCCTGAATACTCATCGATCCAAAGACTTCAGACAACGGGTCCATACGTGTTCGAGTATTGGACGATTGGCCCAGGTCCGCGCGGTGTTCGAGTATTGGACGATCGGTCATGTTTTTTGGACTGATGTCACCGACCAGTCCCATTCTATGGCATCAACCTGTCGTCCGCCAATTGCAGTTGAGGGAATACGGCGATTCGCTTTTCACGCGAGCAAGGGGCACCAATGAAAATACGTCGTTTGTTATCGGGGTTTTGTCTACTATCCGGCGCGTTCGCACAACAGGTGTTCGCGCAACAGGCACCGTTTGGGCATCCGGACATTCCAGTCTCCAACGCCGACCGTGTGTATGCGGCCGACCAGACTTCCAACACCGTTTCTGTCATCGATCCGTACAACAACCAATTGCTTGGCGTGATCAGGCTAGGCAATCCGGTGCCTGGCGCTCTGAGTCCGCTGTACAGAGGCCAACTGCTGGTGCATGGTCTCGGTTTCTCGCCTGATTCAAAGACAGTTGCCGTCGTATCCGTCGGGTCAAATTCGGTAACGCTGATCGACACGGCGACCAACGCAGTGAAGGCGACAATTTATGTGGGAAGGTCGCCTCACGAGGCATTTTTCACGCCTGACGGACGCGAATTATGGGTGACGGTGCGGGGCGAAGACTACGTCTCGATTATCGACCCGGTAGAGATGAAGGAAACTCGGCGGATCCAATTGGTCAATGGCCCAGGCATGACCATGTTCGGTCCAGACGGCCGTTATGCCTTTGTCTGTTCCAGTTTCACGCCGGAGCTTGACGTCGTTGATGTGGCGTCACATGAAATTCTGAAGCGTTTGCCGCAGGCCAGTCCTTTTTGCCCTAACATCGCGGTGAGTCCGGAAAATGATGAAGTGTGGTTCACCCTGAAGGACGTGGGCGAAGTGCAGGTGTTCAGTGCGCAGCCGCCGTTTGGATATAAGGCGACGCTGCATACGGGACCGATTACCAACCACGTGAATTTCGCGAACAATCGCAATGGCAAGTTTGCTTACGTCACCATCGGCGGAGCGAATGAAGTGAAAGTGTTTCGCAGGGGCGGCGCCACTCCGCAACTAGTCGCCACGATTCCAGTGGGCTACCTTCCGCACGGAATTTGGCCGTCGGGCGATGGATCCAAGGTCTATGTCGCGCTAGAGAACGGTGAAACGGCCGTGGCCATTGATACGTTGAGCAACAAAGTGATCGCTCAAATTCCAATTGGACAGACGACGCAAGCGCTGGTGTACGTGCCGAATGCAGTGCCCTTCGGCAATGGTACTGCCAACTTGATGCCGCTCGGAGTTGCCGGGAATACTGCGCGCCTGCATCTGGAGGCGGCAGGACGTTCCTTGCCGAACGCACAAGCATCGGTGGCCGTAAACTCGCTCGGTTTGTTGGACCTTGTTCAGATAGCGGCGGAGGGTCTGATGCCCACGTCGCAATACCAGGTGTACCTCGCAGGATCCGGCGATGCGCCTTTTGGAAAACTCGAAGCGCTGGCAACCTTGACGACGAATCCTGACGGAGCAGGAATTGTTCAAGCTATCGGTCCATTAAAGACCCTTGCCGCTGAGGGCGAGACCTCCGCGGATGAGTCTTCGCACAGATTCCTCATCGTTACCCAATACAACAACCCGTCTCAGGTAGTGCTGCGGCAAGCGGACGATTCGAGCAGAGGCCGGGACTGACGCTGGCTCCCCAAGTGATAGTTACTTCGGAAGAGAGACGGTGTTGCCTCTCTCTTCCTCTTCTCCAAGGCGATTCCATGAGATTTCGTTTTTTAAAGCTCGTTAGGAAATGAGGAGGTGGAGTATGAACAGGAGAATTTGGCAATGTGCAATTTTTTCGATTTTGGTTCTGAGCCTTGCGCCGGTTGAATGGGGGCAAGACCCTCATCCGCACGCTAGCGTATCGGTACGAGAGTCCAAGTGGTCCGAGTTGGTCGGAAGTATGCATGTGATGCACGCTGCCATGGCTTCAGTGCAGCCGACCGGCGAGAATGACGTTGATTTCGTCAGACTGATGCTTCCGCACCACCAGGCAGCTATTGATATGGCGAAGACGCAATTGGCATATGGCCAAGACCCACAGATGCGCAGGCTGGCGCAAGAGATCATCACCGACCAGCAATCAGAAATCGAGTTAATGCAGCTTTGGCTGAGACAACGGGAGGCCAAGGCGTTGACCGTGAAGCCTTCGCCCGGGGTTCACACGAAGGAGCAATAACGTGAATGCAATCGAAATGGTTTCCGAATAGCCGATAATTCGCCCGGACGGCAATCTCTTGCTTTCCACAACGCCGGTTACGGACCATGAATCACTTGCGACGCCTTTTGCTGGGCAAGCGACCTGGACGAGGTAAGTGCCATCTGTTCAGGAATATACGCTGAAATTTAAAAACCACCCTAACGAAACATAAGTGACACACATCAAAGACGCGAGGTCGCTTGCCCAGCCGCGATGAAGGGCGCCTGGGAAATGACCTTGCTGCAAAATGTCTTCGCGTCGGCCTCTCAGGTCGTTGGGCCGCCTGTCCGCATTTCCTGATTCTGATTCGCGATGCGGAAATGAATACCGAACTTTACGAATGCGGCGCTGAGCAGCACGATCGCTGTATTGCCGGGGGCGTTAGTATGCTCGGGTCCAATCCTCTTCTGTGGCCCAAGCCGCCTGTGATTTGGAGCTATGGAATTGCGGTTCTGTCGGTCACCACAGCACTAATTCTTACGCACTGGCCGGCGCTTCATTTGCAAGCTGCTGTCGTGTCACTTTTCCTTTGCGCCGTCGTATGCGCTGCGTGGTTCGGTGGAATTGGGCCGGGATTGCTCGCGACTACGCTCTCCGCTTTCGCTTTCTACTATCACTTCTTGCCAGCGCATTCGTGGAGGACAAACCCGGAGGACATTCCGCGGCTGGTCATTTTTACAGCAGCGGCCCTGATTGTAGCGTCGCTAAGCGCCGCGCAAGGAAGGGCCACAGAATCGCTCAGGCGCGCGCGCGATGACCTGGTTGGAACAGTTCAACAGCTTCAGAGAATCAACAAGGCGTTGAAAGCAGAGAGTGGTGAGCGCAAGCGGGCCGAAGAGAAGCTGCAGCGAAGCGAAGCCTATTTATCCGAAGCACAACGATTAAGCCACACGGGCAGCTTTGGCTGGCAGGTTTCCACCAACGAGAAGGTCTGGTCAGACGAAACATTTCGAATCTTCGGATACGACCGATCGATGAAGCCGACGGTGGAACTTGCTCTCCAACGGTTTCATCCGGAAGACGCGGCCCGTGTGAAACAGACCATCGAGCGCGCAGCGCAGGATGGGAAGGATTTTGAGTATGAGTGTCGCTTGCTGATGCCGAATGGTTCCCTCAAACATGTACACGTGGTGGCTCATGCTGAAAGAGACGAGTCGGGCGAACTCGAGTTTGTTGGAGCGGTGACGGACACCAGCGAGAACAAGCGGGCGGAAGAAGCGTTGCGGCGGAGCGAGAGTTATCTGGCGGAGGCGCAGAGGCTCACGCATACGGGGAGTTGGGTCTGGCGCGTGGCGGGTGGAGCCGCCTTGCATCTCTCCGAGGAGTGGTATCGGATATATGGCTTCGATCCAGATAAGGGCATGCCGACTTGGGAAGAACGGCTGCGGCGCACTCATCCGGAGGATCGAGGCAAGTGGCAGGGAGCGATCGAACGAGCAATCCGTGAAAAGTCGGCTTACGAAGTGGAATTCCGAATCCTTCTTCCGGACGGCACGGTCAAGCACATCGTCACCGCCGGCCATCCTGTTTTGAACGCATCCGGGGATTTAGTGGAATTCGTGGGTAGCTCGACGGACATCACCGAGCACAAGCGGGCGGAGGAAGCGTTGCGGCGGACCGAGCATTATCTAGCGGACGCACAGAAGCTCACGCACACGGGGAGTTGGGTCTGGCAAGTGGCAGGAGGAGTCGCCTTGCATCTCTCCGAGGAATGGTTTCGCATATATGGCTTCGACCCCGAAAAAGGCACGTCGGCTTGGGAAGGAAAGGTACAGCGCATTCATCCGGAAGATCGAGACAAGTGGCAACGGGCAATCGCTCGAGCAATCGTTGAAAAATCGGATTACGAAGTGGAACTCCGAATCCTTCTTCCGGACGGCACCGTCAAATACATCCACACCATCGGCCATCCTGTTTTGAACGGATCAGGGGATGTGGTGCAATTCGTGGGTACGTCGATGGACATCAGCGCGAGCAAGCGGGCCGAAGAGGCGCAGGCGGAGCTCGCACACGTTAGCCGGGTGACCACGATGGGAGAGCTGACTGCCTCGCTGGCGCACGAAGTGAAGCAACCGATTGCCGCCTCCCTCACCAATGCCAAGACGTGCTTGCGCTGGCTCGCGGGCGACACTCCGAATATCGAAGAGGCGCGAGCGGCTGCTATGAGAATCGTTCAAGACCAGACGCGTGCGGGGGAAATCGTCAGCCGCATCCGGCTGCTCTTCAAGAAGGGCACACCGGAACGGGAGCTGGTGGATGTAAACGAAGTGGTTCGAGAGATGATCGTGCTTCTGCGCGGCGAGACAGCACGATACTCCATATCTGTCCGGACGGAGCTCGCGGTGGATCTTCCGCGAGTCATGGGGGATCGCGTGCAACTGCAGCAAGTGCTGATGAACCTGATGATCAATGGCGTCGATGCGATGAAAGATGCGGATGGGACGCGCGAGCTAAGCATCAAATCGGAGCGAGGGGAAGACGAGCAAGTCTTAGTGTCCGTCAGCGATACGGGCGTGGGGCTGCCCGCGGAGCACGCGGGGCAGATCTTCCAGGCGTTCTTTACCACCAAACCGCACGGCACAGGCATGGGGCTTCGCATCAGCCGCTCCATTATCGAATCGCATGGCGGGCGCTTGTGGGCTGCGGACAACTCTCCGCGCGGCGCAAGTTTTCATTTCAACCTACCGATTACTCAGTAGCTTTCGATGCAGCGGCAGGGACGTCACCGGTCCTAATTTGCTGTCCGTCCGATTAGCCACTCGCCGGGAAAGATTTGCCCGAAAGCGTAATCGCCACTGGCCGCTACGGCCCTGTGCTAAGTCCGTACCTCCGTCCAGTAGACCGAGGCACGCCCGGACGTTAGCCTCTCCATCAACAGAACAATATGGTGATTCGAGAAGGGTCGGCTTGTCCCAAGCTGGTGGTGTGTCTTTCGGAGCGTCCGTGTCCATTCTGGGCTGCGGCCGTTCTCCTATGCCTTCTTGCGTTCGTTCTGGGCGTGGCCGGTTGCGGGGGCGTCGTTTCCAGCACGCCGGCGAATGCCTCTGCCACTCCGCCGTCGATCACAGCGCAGCCAGCAAGCCTGACGGTGACGGCTGGACAAACCGCTACCTTTGCAGTGAAAGTGACAGGTTCGATCCCACTGAACTACGTGTGGCAGAAGAATGGGGCGGATATACCCGGCGCAACGGCGTCAACGTACACGACGCCAGCGGCCAGCACATCCGACAACAACTCCCAGTTCCGGGCGAAGGTCAGCAATCCGTTGGGAACCGTGATCAGCGGTACGGCCACGCTCACAGTAAATGCAGGCATCTCGCCATTGCAAGTCACCACCTCGCAGCTCCCCGACGGGACCGTTGCCGGTGCATATAGTTCCACGCTCAGCGCAAGCGGCGGCTCCGCCCCTTACACTTGGAGTCTCTTAGGCGGCGCGCTGCCCGCCGGACTAACGCTGAATGTGAGTGGAACCATCGCTGGTGCGCCCACGACAGCCGGAGTTTTCCGCTTTACCGTGCAAGTGAGCGATGGGGTACGCTCCACCTCCGCGAACCTCAGCATCAACATCGGAACTTCTCGATCTCGGTAGAAAACACAGCCTCAAAGACTGGTTACTTTTTCCCACCGATGATCACGCCGTAGCATTGATATCGCGGCATCGAGATGCGCTGGCGTCTCAATATCGAATCACGGTGCCCCCTTGGGACCAGTTGCAATTCCTCTGCGACAAGCGCTTGCTCCACCAGACCGCCCACGAACTCGGCATTCACCAACCGTGGACCGTGTGGCCGCACACTCGAGAAGAACTCGGCGCTCTCGACTGCCCATTCCCCGTCATCCTCAAGCCGGCTACCCGGCTACGACCGAATAGTCTTGCTATCCCAAAGGCGTGGCGCGTTGTGGATCGTGCGTCACTCCTCGCTTGCTATGACGAAGCGTCCGCGCTGGTGGGGCCCGGGAATTTAATGGTCCAGGAAATCATTCCGGGAGGCGGAGAGAGCCAGTTTTCCTATGCGGCACTTTTTCGAGATGGTCTCTCGCTCGCATCGATTGTGGCCAGGCGCACCCGGCAATACCCCATCGACTTCGGCCAATTCAGTACGTTCGTGGAAACGGTGGAAGAGCCGCGAGTCGTTGCCCCCTCGGAGCGGCTGATGGCAGCCATGCGGTTCACCGGCCTTGCGGAGATCGAATTCAAGCAGGATCCCCGCAACGGCGAATTCAAGCTTCTCGACATCAATCCCCGCGTTTGGGGCTGGCACACGCTGTGCGCTCGCGCTGGAGTAGATTTCCCTTACCTGCTTTGGCGGCTCCTCGTCAACGACGAAAGTGTTCCCGCCGTGCGCGGGCGCTCAGGAGAGCGGTGGTTGCACTTGAGCGGCGATGTACCGGCCGCGATCCAAGAAATCAGGAGTGGGCGGCTCTCCCTCCGCACCTATTTGCGTTCGCTTCGCGGCCAGGTTGAATCTGCCATTTTTGCGTGGGATGATCCTGCGCCCGGGCTCTTGGATCTGCCCCTGTTCGCTTGCGCGCTAGCGAAGCGACTCCTTTCGGGGAATAGCAGGCCAGCGTTGGAACGAAGCAACAAATTGGCGTGATTTGGAGATCCGGCGTTCGCGGGGGGTACCTAGGCCGAACGCAACGCCGTGGCTCCCACGAGCGTCGTACAATACTCGTCTGGAGCGATCATGGCCGATTACACCGAAGAGCACGCCCGCGCCGGCATCGACGCAAAACTCCCGCCGCTCGAAACCTGGCGCAACCAGTTCCCGGGCTACATCATCACCACGAAATTTCCGGAGTATTCCTCCGTCTGCCCCAAGACGGGATTCCCCGACTTTGGCACCATCACCATCCAATACCTGCCCCGCAAAGATTGCATCGAGCTGAAATCTCTCAAAATGTACCTACTCGCCTATCGCGACCTGGGCATCTTCTACGAGAACGCCGTCAACAAAATCCTGCGCGACATCGTCGCCGCCGTCCAGCCCGAATGGTGCGTCGTCCGCGGCGAATTCACTCCCCGCGGCGGCCTAACCACCACCGTTTTCTGCCGCTGGCCGGGGCCGAACCCGCGCGGGAAGGTTCCACCAGCCCGCCGCCCAGCGCGGCGGCGCAACCGCTAACCCGATATGGACATCGCATATGTTGCGAGGGATAATTTGAAGTTGCGCCCGCCCTTGGGGGCCAACCTTTCAGGAGGCTGAATGAGCATCTCGCCAAACGTACCTAGCCCGCAAGAGTCCTACCATTATGAAGGCACCACCGGCACTCCTCGCTGGATCGCTGTCGTATTTATCGTTCTTTTCCTCGCCCTCGCCGGACTTGGCTACGCCGGCTATTCCGTGCAGTCCCGCCTGGATGCAAGCCTCTCTAAGGCCCAGGATCAGAACAAGCTGCTCACCGCCCAACTCGACCAGGCCAACTCCCGCCTCGCCGATCTCAAGGGCCACATCGACGTCACCGAGCAGAAGATGCACATGACGCAAGCGGAGCTCGCCAACGCGCGCAGCAGGTCGGAATCCTTCCGCAAGGAACAAATGGCCGCGGACCAGAAGTTTGCCGAGCAGTTCACTGCCGCGCAGCAGGAAAACAATCAGAAGATTAACGCCGTCGCCACCGAAGTCGGCGGCGCCAAAAAAGACATTGAAGCCACGCGAACCGATCTCGAAGCCACCAAGGGTAAACTTGATCGCGCCACCGGCGACATGGGCGTCATGAGCGGCCTCATCGCGCACAATCGCGACGACCTCGAAGACCTCAAGCGCCGCGGCGACCGCAACTACTACGAATTCAAAATCACCAAGAGCAAAACCGCGCAGAAAGTCGGCCCTGTCCAGGTCACGCTCAACAAAGCCGACCAGAAAAAGTCCAGGTACACCGTGACCGTCTTCGTCGACGACCGCTCCATCGAAAAGAAGGACAAGACCGCCGGCGAGCCCGTGCAGTTCTACGTGCGCGGCGGTTCGCGCATGCCGCCGTATGAATTCGTCGTTTTCGAAGTCGGCAAGAATCAAATCACCGGTTATCTCGCCACTCCGAAGGACGCTGGCGCTCCAGCTGCCACTCCCGCGGCCTCAGCTACCAAGCCGTCCTAAGGACGAGCGCACGCAAAGTTTCAGCGAAGCCCTGTTCTGCGTTCTGGAAACCAGCCGCACCACAGGGCTTCTGTCTTTTCCGATGCAACGCTAGCATTTACATACCCCTATTTTCGGAAATAGACTCGCCGGAGAGCCCCATGAAGACCACTCGCCCGCAACTTCTCGCGCTACTGATTCTTGTCTTCGCGCTCCTCTGTGCCGACCGCACTTGGGCGCAAGCTCCCCTTGAGCCAACACAGATGCCCGCCCGCACCACCTTCTATGTCATCTGGCGCGGCACGCCAGTCGGCGACGCCAGAAAATCCAATTCCCTTCTCGCCCTCTGGGATGACCCCGATCTCGCGCCCCTTCGCGCCGCCGCATTGCAAAATATGCAGAACAGCTCCGCCAAAGATCCCTCCAAGCCGCAGCTCACCCGCGAAGAAGTCGAGCAAACTTCTTCCCTCCTCGAGAATTCCTTCGTGCTCGGCTATCTCCGCAAGCCCGAAGCAAAATCGGCAGCCACGAAATCCACCGACCACCCGTGGAACGGAATGTTTTTCGTCTACGACCGCACCGGCAAGGAAGTCCTGCTCGCCAAAACCATTCTGCGCTTCCGCTCCCAGGAGAAGGAGCCGCCGCAAATCTCTTCCATCACCGTAGCAGGCGCCCCGGCGCTGAAAATCGAGCGGAAAGATAACGTCACCTACTGGACCGAACGCGGCAAATACGCCGTGGGCTCCGCTGAACTCAACGTGCTCGAAGAAATTCTCGCTCGCCTCGATGGCAAATCCGCAGCCTCATCCCTCGCGCAAACCGCCGCCTACCAGGAAGCCCAGCCCCTTCTTCGCGGAGGCTTGCTGGAATTTTTCCTGCGCGTTCCGCATTTGACAGATTTCGCGCCATCCGCTCCCGCCGACTCTCCCATCAAAATCGAGCCTCTTCTGGACGCCATCAAGCTCGACTCTATCCATTCTCTCTCGGGCCATCTCACCCTCGAAGGCGCCAAGGCTCGCGTACAAGGCGCCGTTCTCGGCGACGTCGCGCCCGGCACGCCCTTCGACCTCTGGACCGTCGGCGAGCAGGCTCCCACCTCTCTCTCGTTCCTCTCGCCCGATGTCGTCTCTTACAGCGAAACGCAATTCAATCTTTCCGCGTTCTACGATTTACTGAAGCGCGCCATTCGCGTCTCGCTCCCCCAACAGCAGCAAGGTGGCGCCGAAATGATCGAAGGCTTCGCGGCCGCGCGCATCGGCATGCCGGTTCCCGACGCGCTGGCGCTATTCAGCGGCGAGTTCGCCTCCGTGCAAACAAATCCCGCAATGGATCCCCAGAAAGCGGTCTACTACGTTGGCATTCGCAATAAGCCAGACGCGCTGAAGGTTCTCCGCACCGTCTTTAGCGACCGGCTAGGCTCCGAGCGCAGCGAAGGCGACGCGACCTTCCTCAAAGTGTCGCTCGGCGGCAGCCAAACCGACACCGGCACCGCCCAGTGGAATTTCTATCACCTCGCCGTAACGCCCAGTTTTGTTGTCGCCTCCAGCCGCGCCGAAACCCTCCGCGAATTTCTCGCCAAGCGTCCACCCGCAACCGCCGCACCGCAAGCAATGTTGCCGCCCGCATTCCAGTCCGCCCGCGCGCAATTCCCCGCCATGGTAAACGGCCTCGCCTTCATGAATTTGCAAAAGGTCGACTACCAAGCCCTGAAAGCGCGCTGGATTGAGCAAGCCCAAAAAGCCGCCGCAACGCCCGCGGGAAAAACTGCCACCGCCGATCCGCAACCGCCTCCCGAATGGCTATTCAACATGAATCCCGAAGTCTTCACCCGTCACCTACACTTCCTCGCCGGCGCCTCCTGGAAAGATTCCAAAGGCATCCACTTCGACGAATGGCTCGAATAATAGTGGGACAGCCATTTCTGGCTGTCCGCCCCACTGTGGACAGCCAATCCTGGCTGTCCTAATATTTTTGGGGTCGGACCTTTAGGCCCGACATAAGATCACGCTACCAATCAGTTTCAGCCGCTGAGGAAACTCTCTTATCCTTTATTCTCACGCGCGCATGCATTCGCAACGCAAACCAATCTGCGCCGTTGTGCTTGTCTACTCCCTCAAAGTCAAAACAGAGAACTCCTCGTATCGAGTAGACCACCGCCAAGCCTACCTCGCCCTGCCGCCCGATTGACGCGATCCACTGTAGGGGCGCAGCACTGCTGCGCCCTATCTCGGCAAAACGTAAAATCACGTTCTAGCTCACGTACTTTCTGGGTTTTTACTCCTGAAGCCATCGATCATCCAACCGAGAAGGTAACACCACGCAGAGAGAAGAAGAGGCATGCTGACCATGAAGCTCCGAACTTCGATGAAGGCAGGAAACCCCGAGAGCATAAGAAATTTCGCCAACACTCCCGGACTAACCCACATATTCGGCAAATCCCAGCTGGTGCAGGTTTCAATGTTTTCACAACCCTTCGCCACCGCGACTGGCTTATTCAGAGGGTTGGAGTCCAAACGAATTGACGACCACCAGAAATACCGACTTGGAGTGCGGTGGATTTCACGATCGACACGCAACGAATGGATCGTCTCCCCGGCAAAGACTGTCAAGCCAATCAGAGGGAAGATCAACCTCCAACGCAAACGCATGGTTATTCAGACACCGTCGCTCGCGCCAAAGTTCCGCACTCGCTAACACGGGCTTCGGGAAAAAGGGCCTGGTTCCCAAATTCACTCAAACTCTTTCATCCTCTGCGCCATCTTGCTCAACCGATCATTCACCTTCCCAAACACCGTCCCGCTCTGAAACGAACCATCCCCGTTGCAGCATCCCGCCGTCATCCCCGTCAGAATCTCAATTCCCTCTTCCACCTTCGCCACCGGCCAGATATGAAATTTCCCCGCCGCCACCGCCTCCAGCACATCGTCCCGCAACATCAAATCCTCGACGTTCGACGCCGGAATCATCACCCCTTGCGTCCCGCTCAACCCCGCAATCCGGCAAACATCGAAAAATCCCTCGATCTTCTCGTTCACTCCGCCAATCGCCTGAATATCTCCCTGCTGATTCATCGACCCCGTCACCGCGATGTCTTGCCGCAGCGGCAACTCCGCCAGCGCCGAAATCAGCGCATAAATCTCGGTCGAGCTCGCGCTGTCCCCATCCACACCCGAATACGACTGCTCGAAGCAAATGCTCGCCGCCAGCGACAGCGGCTTGTCCTGCGCAAACCGGCTGCGCAAATACCCCGAAATAATGTGTACACCCTTGTCGTGAAACCGCCCGCTCAAATTAGATTCCCGCTCGATATTAATGACGCCCGATTTCCCCATCGCCGCCGTCGACGTAATCCGCACCGGCTTGCCAAACGAATATCCGCCAATCTCCAGTACGCTCAGCCCATTCACCTGCCCGACGCGGCTGCCTCCCAGGTCCACCAGCAGCGTTCCCTCTTCGATCATCTCCCGTATGCGCGTCTCGATCAGGTTGTGCCGCTCCATCTTCGCGGAAAGCGCCAGGCGTACGTGCGCCGCCCGCACCACGTTTTCGCCCCCCGCCGCCGCCGCGTAATGCGCCTCCCGCGCCAGATCCGCAATGTCCACAAACCGCGCGGTAACCTTGTTCCGCCGCCCCGCCTGCCGCACTCCGTACTCCAAAATTGCCGCAAACGCTCCCCGGTCCAGCGGTGACAGCCCTTCCTTCTCGCACAGCGCCCGCAATCGCCCCGCATACTCCGCAATCACGCCGTCGCTCATGTGCATCTCTTCGTCGAATTCCACGCGCACCTTGAAAATTTTCTGGAAATCTTCCTCGTACTCGTACAGCAACTCGTACAACTGCCGGTCGCCAATCAAAATCACTTTCACATTGATTTCCACTGCCTCGGGCTTTAGCGCGCTCCCTCCAAACGGATAAAACATCTCAAGTGGCTGAATCTCCAATCGGTTGTGATTCAGCGTGCGTTTCAGCGCCCGCCAAACGCCCACCTCGGAAAGGGCCTCCAACGAATACATGATCAAAAATCCGCCGTCCGCCCGCAGCAGCGACCCCGCGCGCAAATCCATGAAGTCGCTCGTCCACCCGCCCCGCGCGTCGTACGCGCGCTGAATCGTCCCAAACAAATTCGCATACGTTGGCGTAGTCTCGAAAATCACCGGCGACCCGTCCTCGTCGCCATGCGCCAAAATCACGTTAACGCCATACAGCCGGAATGGATCGCGATCCTGCGCACCTGGCGGTTTCTGCGTACCGTCCGGCGGCGGCTCCGGCCCCTCCTGCTCCGCCTCGCCTTCGCGCTCCTTGAAAGGATCGAGATTGTCCAGCAAGTGGTGCCGCACCTCTTCCAAATATTCCGAAACGCTCGACCCGGGATATTTTTCCTTCAGCTCCTCAATCACTCCGTCGACAAGAACCGACGCCGCTTCCTGCTCCAGATAGCTCAGCTCACTCGCCAACTCCCGCGAAAGCGTCAGCGTCTTCCGGTAAACAACCGTGAACTCCTGACGGAACTGTTCGTATTTCCGCTCGATCTCCTCCGCCAGCGGAGAATCCAGCTTGCCCTCGTGCACCATCTTCGAAATATCTTCAATCGGCACCATCTGCCCTTCGAGCACAGGAAAAATTTCCGGCAACGCCACCGCGCCCACCTGCATGTGCCCCAGCGCAAACTGTTCGCGCGCAATCCGCCGCGTAAAATCGTCCATCAACTCCTTTTCGCGCACCGTGAACCGTTCGACGATCCTTCCCTTCTGCCGCTGGAACGGTTCGCCCTCAAACACTTGCGGAATCCGCCGCCGCAAAAAATCAATCCCCGCCTGCACGTCTTTCTTGAACGAATTGGCCTGTCCGCGCGGAAGCGACAGCAATCTCGGCCGGTCCGTAATCTTGAAATTATTCACATAGCAGCGATCCAGCGAAGGCTTCGTCTTCGGGTGCAGCTCTTCGATCATGTGCGCGATCGTCCCGCCGCGGCTCGTCCCCGCCAATCCGCATACAAATACGTTGTATCCCGGCGCGGAAAGCTCCACGCCCATCTTCAGCGCCCGCAGCGCCCGTTCCTGCCCGATGAACCCCTCGCGCAGCTCGGCCTGCGCCGTTGTTTCGAACGGCAAGCGCGTCGGCTCACACCTCCACCGCAATTTTTCCGGCGGCAACTCCGGATGCACCGCAGCCGTCTTGTATCCGTTCGTACTCATCTGAGGCGGGTACTCTAGCACACGCCCATTCCCCCGCACCTAAATTCACCCATCGCTGTTCCGCACTTGATTACTGGTTTTCGTCAGGGCACGGCTTCAGCCGTGCCGTAAATGCCTCGACCAAGAAAGGCTTTAGCCGCTGAGGGCATGGCCTTTCAAGTCAGCCAAGTCTCCCAACCTGTCACACTGCACGCGCCGCTTCCCCGTCCCGGTGCTCCACGTACACACGAAACACTCCCATCGCCGCGGCCAGGATCGTCGGCCCAATCACCAAACCCAGCAATCCGAATACTTCCAATCCTCCGAGCACGCCCAGGAACAACAACAGTTCGTTCAGATGCGTGCGATTGCGCAACAGCAGCGGCCGCACGATGTTGTCCGCCAACCCCGCTACCCCGCCGCAAATCACCACCACCACTAAACCTTTCCCCCAATGTCCGCTGAACCCCAGGTACAGGGCGCCCGGCACCCAAATCAGCGCCGAGCCCACCACCGGCACCAGCGAAAAAAACGCAATCAATACCGCCCAGAAAATCGGCGTTGAAATTCCTCCGATCGTGAACGCCAGCCCTCCCAGGACTCCCTGCAAACCCGCAATCACCAGGGCCACCGCCACGCTCGCGAAAATCAAATCCCCCGACTCCCGCAGCATCTCCTCCTGAATCGGTTCGTCAAATGGCAGCAAATGGCTTGCCCCGCGCACGATCTCCTCGCCATCCCGGAACATGAAAAACAACGCGAAAATCACGATGAACAAGTCCACGAAAAAGGTGAACAGATTCCTCACCAGCCCCGCCAGGCGCGATCCCAGAAACGTCGCGATTCTTTCCGCGCCCTGGCGCAGTGGCTGCGAAAAATCCGCTGCCTGCCAAGCCTGCGGAAGGTGGCGCTGGATCCACGCCACCGCATGCGACTGCAAGGCTTTGTTCGGATCCATCAGCGCGGACTGCAATTGCGCCGTGGCGTCGATGGCCTGCCGCGCCGTGTAGAACAGCACCACCAGCGCCGGCGCAATCAGCAGCAGCGTTACGCCCAGCGTGCTCACCAGCGCCGCGCGATTCGGCCCCAGCCGCCGCGCGATCCATTCGTGCACCCCATGAAAAAAAACCGCCAGCACCGCCGACCATGCCAGCGGCACCAAAAATGGCTCTACGATTCGAAACACCAGGTAAATCAGCAGCAACAGCGCCCCGTACGAAAGTACGGTAGTCAAACGGTCACTGGTGCTCGCCGCTGAAGAAGAAGTCAGACTCATGCGCGGTATATAATAGAAGAAGGATTGAGCGGACGCCGCAGCCGCGAGGCAGCACCCTGGTTGCCCATCTCGCGAATGCCACAGACGTATCGTCTCGCCGTCGGAGCGAACTCAGAAAGTGTCATCGAAATCCATTCCGCTCAGTTCCTACCAACTCCGTCTACTTGCTGTACTTGTTCTGGTCAACTTTGTCAACTTCGCCGCTCGCTGGATTTTCATTCCGCTGATTCCCATGCTGCGCGGCCACCTCGGCGTCACCGATGAGCAGCTCGGTTCGCTGCAAACTTGGCTCCTGCTTGTCCTGGCCGTCGGCAGCATCCCCTTCGGATTCCTTGCGGATCGCTTCAGCCGCAAAGCCATCATCGTTTTCGGAATTGTTTGCTGGAGCCTGGCTACATTGGCGGGCGGCTTCGCCGGCAGTTTCCTCTTTTTAGTAATCGCGCGCGCCTTGGGCGTCGGCGAAGCCGCCTACGCCCCCGCCGCTCAATCCATGATTTCCGGGGCCTTTCCCGCCGAAACGCGCGCCTCCGCGCAAGCCATTTTTGCCAGCGGCATGCTGGTCGGCGGCGCCGCGGGGCAAGTTCTCGGCGGCCTGATCGCTCCGCGTTACGGCTGGCAGGCCGCGCTTTTCGTGATCGCGGCCGTTGGCCTTCTTCCTGTAATTGCAATGATGACTCTGCAAGAGCCGCCGCGCGGCCCGGCCTCGGAGACCTGCCCGATTCTAAAGTTGCTCACCGTCCCCGCATTCCTCGCCATGATCGCGGGCGGCATCTGCATCACTTTTTCCTGCGTCTCCATTCTTACCTGGGGAGTCGATTTCGCCGTCGCCTACAAGGATTTCAGCCTGCGCCAAGCCTCTGTCTGGCTCGCTGCCATCGGTTCGGTGTGCAGTCTCTGCGGCGTTCTCTTCGGTGGCTTCGTCGCGGATCGCTTGCAGCGGCGTTTCACCTTTGGGCGCATCATCGCCATCGCTGTGGCTTTCCTTTTCGCCGCTCCCTTTGTTCTCTTGGCCATTCAGACCGACGACAGAAGGCTAGTGCTCGCCGCGCTGGCTCTGGCATCTTTCTTCATGTCCTGGTATCACGGCCCGGTGACTGCGGTCATTCACGATATGATGCCCCGGCGCGCCCACGCCACGTCCATCGGCGTCTATATGTTCGTCACCCAACTGGTCGGGGCCTTCGGTCCGAAGCTAGTCGGCAGAATTTCCGACCTGCACGATATGCAGCTCGCCTTACAGATTGCGGTTGCCGTGATGGTGGCCGGCGGCTTACTGATGTTCCTGGTGATTCACTTCATTCGCCGCGACGGCTTGCAGCATTCCTGCCTCGATTCCTTCCGCGCCGAACCCGGCGACTGAATCTTCCTCCCAGTGGGACAGCCATTTCTGGCTGTCCGCCGTGTTCCCAAGGGCACACTGGCACTGCCATCTGGCCGTGCGTGCCGCCTACTTGATTCCGATCTGATCGATCAGGCGCAGCACTTCGGATTCGGGCACATCGTAGAGCTGTCGCTCGTCTTCTTCTTCAAGCCGCTCGCTCAAAAATTCCGCGGCTATGAAACTCGCCTCGCGGTCCGTCAGGTCGCGCCCTGTGCGCTCGCGGAATTTCACGAAGGCTTTGTGCGCGAGCCCCAGGACCAGCGCCTTGCCGTCGACAAAAAATTTCGTGTCGATGGTGTCCGCGTGGCGCGTGGCAATGCCGTTCCACATGTGCGAAAACCGGCATTCAAATCGGTTGCCGGTCAGCTTGGAAGTCACCTCGAAAGCGCCCACAAACGTGCTCATGGCACCGCTATTGGCCAGGACGGGACGTGACGTCACGTTACCTCAGTTCTCAGCTTTCAGCTGTCAGCAATCAGTTGTAAACCCCTACCGGCTAACCGCCACCGCTTCGGGCCGCGCCTGCATGTAACTCTGCACGGCCGCGCCGACTCCCGCGCCGGACCCTACACGCACGCCCTGATCTAGCAACACTTTTTCCAGGGCGGCGAGGAACAGTAACACATACGCCTTCTGGCTGCAGTGGCCCATCAAGCCCACACGCCAGATCTTCGCTTTCAGTGGCCCGAGCCCGCCGGCGATTTCAATGTTGAATTCATCGAGCAATTGATTGCGCACTTTCGCGTCATCGATTCCGTCGGGAATCATAATCGCCGTAACCGTGGCCAAGCGGTCGGCTGGATTCTTCGCCAGCAGCTCCAGCCCCATGGCCTCGAGCCCGGCGATGAGCGCGAGCTGATTGACGCGATGGCGCTCCCAGCGCGCTTCCAGTCCCTCTTCCATCACCATGCGCATGGCTTCGCGCAGCGCATAAATCAGCGAAATGGGCGGTGTGTGATGATACAACCGGTCCTTGCCCCAATAATTCATCGCCGTGCTGAGGTCGAAATACCAGCTTTGCACTTTTGTTTTGCGAGTGCGAAAAACTTCCTCCGCGCGCGGGCTCACGGTAATGGGAGACATACCCGGCGGCGCGCTGATCGCTTTTTGCGTGCCGCTGAAACAAATGTCGATACGCTGCCGGTCCACATGCAGCGGCACTCCCGCAAGCGACGCCACGGCGTCAACCACCAGCAGCGCGCCCAGCTCGTCAGCAACTTTGCGGAAGGGATCGATTTGCGTCAGCACGCCCGAGGACGTTTCGCCCTGCGCCACGCCGATAATCTTGATTTTCTTGCCCTTGCCGGCGCGGCGCACGTCTTCGGGATCGACCGCCTTGCCGTACGGCGCTTCGACTTTGGTGACTTTTGCCGGCGTGTGCGACGCGATCACCGCCATGCGGTCGGAAAACACGCCATTGACGCAGATGATGGCTTCGTCGCCAGCCTCCAGCGTGTTCAGCACCGACGCTTCAATTCCTCCGGAGCCGGAAGCGGAGAGCGGCATGGTAATGCGGTTCTCGGTCTGAAAAATCTGCCGCAGCAACACCTGCGTATCATCCATGCAACCCTTGAACCACGGGTCCATGTGGCCGACAAGGGGCGTGGCCAGCGCGCGGTATACGCGCGGGTCCATCGACGACGGACCCGGAGTAAGCATGAGCCGATTGGGAGGAGCAAGTTCCCCGATCGACTGAGTATCGATGTGCTGCGTCATGAGAATGTCCCTCTATGTGCCGCTGTCAGTCCTTGTAGCGGCTCAGCTTCATCCCGAGCAGAACCGAGGGAATGCTGCGCCAGCACTGGGACCCAGAGCAATTGGCAATGCCTATGAGGAAGCAAGAAACCTAGCGTTGCCACGCTGCAAAGATAGGATACCCGCAGAGCGCAATTTTTGCTCATTCCCGAACACCCACGCAACCGACAATTTGGCTTTACCTCCTGCATTCTTCATTTTGGAGCGGCTAACTGCTCCAAGCCGCTCAGCGGAATCTCAAAGCGGACGTTGTCCACATGCTGGCCGAGGCTAATCTCGATGGCGCCTGAGTTCGCTGCATTGCTTGCTGGCCAGTAGAACTTCTGCTGGAGGTTCACGCGGCTGCCGATTTTGGGACTGAAAACGAGCCTGTAGCGACCCGGCGGAAGCTGCGGAAGCGAGAACTTGCCGTCTGCGGTCTCGTCGCCGGGCAATCCTCCGCGCTGAAATGCTGCCTTGGCCTCTTCGGGATCGGTCGGTACAAGGGTGAGGAAGCCGGGCACCCCATTCCCAGTTGCGTCGACGACGATCCCAGAGATTTGGCCGTCTGGACGAACATAGATGTCCACCCGGCATCCGAAACTCGAATCCCGTTTATCGTCGGGTTCAATGACAAAGGGTTTTGGCTCCGTGCCATGCGCGATTGCCAAGCCCGCAGGAAGGTCCTGCTCGAGGTGGTAGGTATCAGGAGGAAGCCAAACGAAAGAGTAGGTGCCGTGTTCGTCCGTGACTGTAGAGAAAAGGCTGCCATGCTTACCGACGGCCCGCACTGGCACACGGTCAATGGGTTGCGATTCTAGTTGGTCCACGAAGCCAGCGCCTCTCGGCAGGACAAACACCGTACCGAACAAATCGAAACCGTGGCCAGTGTCACGAACGGCGCGCAGTTGTTTGAGTAGGCCTCCCACCACAACTTCGGGGTTCGTTCCGGAACAGATGCTGGTGCTTAGCCGGCCCTTGTAACGCGAGGCGTAAACCAAGTAGCTAGTGCCAACTAGGAAAGGATAGCCGCAGTCTCCACCGCCAGACCCGGTGTAGACGACTGTTTCACTGTTGGCCTCAGCGCCGCCGTGAAAGCTTTCGTCAACGGAAAAGTGAACGGCGTAGCCCGCAGACAGATCGGCTACGTCCGCAGTGGTTGGCTGCGCCTGAGCTATTTTAGCTGTTACTTTCCCCAGGAAGACGACCACATCGTCGGGAAGTGACCCGTGGCCACAACCATTTCCACCCATCGCGCAACTGCAGGCGTGGACAACAGCGGGCGAGAAGGTCAGGAGCAAGAACGCGGCTGTGAGGATGAGTCTCAGGGCTGTCATGTTGTGCCTTCGAGTCCGGACGTCATTGTATTCGACTCCAGGCGGGCAGGTGTTGTGCCCCCCAAACCACAGGGGCAATTTAGCCGATTTTATGCCAAAGTCAGCGACTCGTAACATCTACAGCAACCTCCTGCTCCGTTCGGCATCAGACAGATATGTGCGACATCCCAAGGCCCGATGGATCCAACCCCCTAACGGCGCGGTGACGGAGCTTCAACTTCCCGACCGATGGAAGCCCGATTGTGGAGAGTTGGTGCCAGCCAACCTTTGATAGAATAGAGGTCGATGCTCCCGCACGGTGCCACGATTGCGCAGTCCGTACGAGATGCTTTTGATAGAGCGATTCCAGCCCGCCCGCAAAATTCCCCGGAGTCCAATGAATGAATGAAATAGCGGAGATGTTAGAAACGGTCCCTGAGAACATGAACGCTCGAGAACTACTGGACGACAAGAGGTTCTCGCTTTTAGCGGTAATGGTAGAGGCGTGCGAGACGCACGGATCGAACAGCGAAGAAAGCAAGGTCACCAGCGGCGCATTCGTTGATGGCGTCCAAGCTCTCATCGGTGAGCTTTACGACAAGGCCAATGAAAGCGTCAAGGATGGCGAATGGTCTTCGCAAACGGAGTGTTTCCGTATCCGCGCAACAGAATTGATGAAAATGGTTGGCACGAAGGAGATGACCTTCTACCACTCAAATGGTTCCGGCTCCGTCGTACTCACCGACAAAGGTGAGGTGCGAGGGTCCAAAAATTCAGGAGTTCATTGAACCAAGCATGCTAGGCGATAAGCGGTTACGGCCTGCCCTCACCAAAAACTTTGGCAGTCAGCGGTATCCTGCAGTATGCCGTTAGTCCCAATTGTCATCCCGAACCCGCTCGCGCCCCTTTAGACTGAAATTTGTCGCGAGCGGTGTGAGCTTGCCCGCTACTGGCGGGGGATCTGCTTTCCGGTTGGCGGGGTTTTGAATCGGGCAGGAGTAAGGCGCCGACCAGGACGTTCGTGTCGAACACGCAGCGCAACTATGCGCCCTTCAGCAGCGAGTCCAGCGTCTCTGCCGTAAGCCCCCGAGCCTTCGCTTTTCGACCTACTTCATCGAGAACATCTGCGAGCGACGCGTACTCTCCCGTAGCGAGTTCCCGCATCCATAGGCTCAACAAAGCCTCGATCTTGCGCTTTTCCGCCGGCGCTGCGGACTCATACGCCCGCGCCGTATCTGCGTCCAGCGGAATCGTAATCGTCACTTTCTGCATCACCAACCCTCACACCCATTCTACGCCAAAATACTGTGCGGCCACACCACCCTCCAAACCTTGCGGAGCGGACTTTCAAGCGCGATGTGTGCGCTCCGAATGCTTCTACGGAGCGCCGAGAAAAACCATAACACGAACGTTGGGCTTTAGCCTGGGTCTTGCTGTGCCGCTGATCACAACCTCTCCATTGCACCTGTAGGCCCGCAGCTTTTAGTTCCTTCACAAGACGTAAACGCCACTCCCCATTGTCCAACGGGATGTAGACGACGCCGTGGATGTCGGAAGG
>Ga0209131_1000435_pt1 | contig 30242 bp, 22 predicted proteins | sample GraSoi_2013_40cm_FD_185826 | JGI IMG/M metagenome (GOLD analysis project Ga0209131, IMG submission 185826) | Grasslands soil microbial communities from the Angelo Coastal Reserve, California, USA - Sample 9_17_2013_40cm (SPAdes) (version 2) | ecosystem: Environmental > Terrestrial > Soil >...
GGTGAGGCCGAGCTGGCCCCACGTGCGGATATTCTTCTCGGGGCCGCGAACGTATTCCGGATGCCAGACATCGCCCTTCCATCCGCCCTGGCGCTCCGCGCCGAAGATGCCGTCGAGCTGCTCCAGGCTGATGCGCGAAAGCGGGTTCTTCTCGTTCACGAGGATCACCGGCGTGTTCGCCCAGCCCGGCAGGTCGTACGAGCCGGTCACCGCCTGGATGGAGAAGGGCTTGCGGCCCTTGATCTTCTCGTACGCAAGGCTGTCGGTCAGGCCGCGCGCGCCGGAAAGGAGAAGGTCCGCCGCGTCGTAGTACAGCGACGAGTAACCCACCGCGCTCGTGGGAAGGAGCCAGGAGATCTTGATGTTCGGCTGGACCTTCGCGAACGCTTCTTCCCAGTACTTGCGCAGCTTCCCGGTCTCGATGTAGTTCAGGCCGTGGATGCGAATCCAGCCGTCGAGGATGGCCTTGGGCTTGTAGGGCGGCAGGTCGCCCAGGTCGAACTGGTCGGGCGGATACATGCGCTGCTCGCCGCGCTTGGCGATCGCGACCGCGCGTGCCGCCTGCGTCCGCAACGTCGCTTCCGCGTCCTCGTCCTTCGGCGGCGCCGGTGCGCGGGCCGCCGTGGTGACGCCGTCGACGACCTGCAGCTGCGATTCGATCGTCGCGCGATCGAGCGGCAGGTACTTTCCGTCCGCTCGCACTGCAGCTTGTCCGTCGCGGCTCAGCACGTAGCGGACGAATTCCTCGATGAGCGGATCGAGACGGCCGTTCGGCCGCAGGTCGATGTACATCGAGGCTTCGCGATAGAGCGGATACTTCCTCGTCCTGACCGACTCGTCAGTCGGGAGCGTGAAATCGCGTGACGAGCCCGGTGCGACGCCCAAGACCTTCACGTCCGGCGAATCGAACCCGCCGACCGTGAACCCGATGGCATGACGATCGGCCGCCACGGCCCGGTTGATCTGCTCCTCGGCGGAGACGATGCGGCCGTCCTTGTCGTGGAACGGACCATAAGTCGCGATCTTCTCGTTCCACTTGTTGCTTCCCTTGGTGACCTTGTCGTCGAAGACGCCGGCCACGGGATCGCGCATGCTCAAGCCGACGGGCTTGATCTGGTGCTTCGCCCATTCGCCAGTAAGCCCGAGCTGCGACCACTCGCGGATGTTTCCCTCCTTCCCGCGTGCGAGGTCGGTCCGGAACGCCGTTCCCACCCATCCGCCGTCGCGCGCGGCGCCGAAGATGCCGTCGAGCTGGTCCATCGTGATGCCGGTGAGGGGGTTGTCCTTGTGGACGATGATCTTGAACGGCGGCGCGTAGCCGGCCATGTCGACCGAGCCGGTGAAGGCGGTGATGCGCAGCGGCTGCGAGTTGAGGAGGCGCTCGTAGGGCAGGATGTCGTAGAAGCCGAGCTCGTGGACCAGCGCGATGTCGGCCTGGTGATAGTAGAGCGGCGTCAGCGCGACTTCCGCTCCGGGAAGGTAGAACGAGAAACGGACCCCGGGTTGGCGCACCCGGAATCCCTCCTCCCAGAGCTTCGCGAGGCGGCCCCGCGCCAACGTGCTTGCGCCGTGGATCTTGATCCAGCCCGACACCGACCGCCGTGGCCGGTAGGCGGGCAGATCGTCGAGATTGAACCGTTTCTCGGCGTACGAGCGGTAATCGCCCGGATATTTGTTCTCGAGCTGGAAGAGCTGCGCGTTCTTCAGGACGTCGGCCCGCGGCTCGTCTGCCGCCGTAGCGCGGGCCCCCGCCGCAATTGCCGCGGCGAGGAACAACACTTGCACTTTCATTTCTACAATTCGACTTTAACGTTGAACTTGACGCTGCGATCCATGCCGATGCCGTAGGTGCCGGTCTGCACGCCGTTCCAGTAGCGCAGGTTGCCGAGGTTATCGGCGTTGACCTGGATGGCCACGCGCTTGCCTTGGATGCGCGTCGTATAGCCCAGGCCCGCGAAGTAAAGCGCATACCCAGGGATCGTTCCCTGCTGCTGGTTGTTCACGTAGCGCGTCGCGATGCCGCTCACCCCCGCGCTCAGGCTGAGGCCGGGAATCGCGACCGGCCGCCACTGAATCGACGTGTTACCGGCGCTCTTGGGCGTATTCTCGGGCGCGAAGCCGTTGAAGGTCGGATCGGGCGTGACCTGCTTCGCCTTGAGGTACTGGCCGTTGGCGTTCCACGTCCAGCGGGGAATGAACTCCCAGCTCCCCGTGAACTCGACGCCGCGATACTCGATGTCACCGTTGGTCGAAAAGATCTTCGTCACGGGGTCGGTGACGGCGTTGGCGCGCGTGATGATGAAGGCCGAGCCGGAGAGCGACAAGCCGCGGATGTGGGAATCTCGGATGCCGAGCTCCTTCTGCTTCGAGACCGCGGGCGGAAGGATCTCGTTCACGTTGATCGCGCTCGCCGGCGCCGTGCCCCCGGCCTCCAATCCCTCCATGTAGCTCGCGAACACGGTGAGGCTCGGCAGGATGTCGTAGAGCATCCCGTACGCCGGCGAATTCACGTAATCGATGTTGATGTTGTTGCCCGATTGCTCGATGTCCTTCACGTGCCGGATGCCCGCCAGCAGCCTGAACTTCGAGGTGAGCGAGATCGTGTCGTAGCCGTAGTAGCCGATGTCCGTGCTGCTGTTGAACGGCGCCGGGGTGCCCGGCTTCAGGTTCGTCGGCTTCGGAAGCTCGATCGGGTCGAAGATGTTCTGCCTCTGCGGCAGGACACCGCTCGCGATCGACAGGTTGATGGCGTCGCGAATCGTCTTCGATGCGCCGATCGTGAGGTCGTGCCCGATGGACCACGTGCTCGCGCGGCCGAGGAGCTCGAACCGCGAGAACGCGTTCTTGTAGGCCTGCGTCGTGAAGTTGACGTTCACGACGCCATTCGCGCCGGTAACGATGTCGTAATTCCCGATGCGTACCGTATAGCGCGAGCGATCCGAATCCGAGCGTCCCGCCTCGGCGAGCATCTTCCAGCTGTCGGTGAGCACGTAGTCCGCACGCAAGACCTGGTTTTGCGTGTGCGGGAGGTATTCGTTCCACGGCCCGCTCAAGTGGTTGCGTGGATCGGGAACCGGGGTGATGGGCACGACACCCTTCACCGGGGCGAGCAGGCTGATGCCAGCCTGGTCCAACACATCCCGGCTGTAGTACTCATAGTCGCCCTGCAGCGTCAGGCGATCGGAGACCCTGAGGTCGGCGGCGATGCTGGCGAACTTGCCGCTGCCACCCGTGTCGCGGATGCCGTTCTCGTAGTGCGTGGCGGACGCATTGACGCGCAGGCCGAGCTGCTTCTCCGGCCCGAATCTCCGCCCCACGTCCAGCGAGCCACCATACTGGCCGAAGGAGTTGCCGGCCGCGGTAAAGCTGGTTACATCGATGTCGCCCGCACGCTTGGTCACGAGGTTGATGATCCCCGCGGGGCTCGCCACGCCGAACATGAGCGCATTGGCTCCCTTCAGCGTTTCGATCCGCTCTTTGTTCTCGGTCGGGACGGTGATGACGCCCGTGAGCGGGAGCCCGCCGTTGATGCGGTAGTTGGCGAAGAGGTTCAGCTTGATGCCGCGGATGGTCACCGAGTCGTTCGCCGTTCCCTTGGAGTTCGCGGGCGTGACGCCCGCGACCTTCTGGATGGCCTCCGAGTAGCCCTCCTGCGATGCCTGCTCGAGCTCCGCGCCGGACGTGACCGCCTTGGTCATCGGCAGCGATTGCTTGTTGTCGAGCTCGCCTTTGTCGTAATCGCTCTGCGCCTGGACGCCCAGCGGGATCCCGACCGCGGCAGCGACGAGCAGCAGCGTGAGGGAAGCGCGCGCAGTGGTCATGCGGGTTCTTCTCATTTCAGTGCCCCTACGTGAATGATGGGGGCCACGTTACGAGGGACACCTGAAGCAACCCTGACTGGTTCCTTAATTTGCTTTCAGGCTCTGTCGCCCTTTTTGGCGCTAGCATAGCCGCGTGAAGGTCCTCATCGTCGAAGACCAGCTGCGCCTTGGCCAGTTCCTCGAACAGGGACTGAAGGAATGCTCGCATACGGTTCGCTGGGTCCGCAGCTGCGCGGACGCGCGCGATGCTCTCGCGGACTCGCCTTACGACGTGATCCTGCTCGACCTCGGACTGCCCGACGGCGATGGCATCGATCTCCTGCGCCAGTGGCGCTCCGCCGGCTTCAACGAGCCGGTGCTCATCCTCTCGGCCCGCGACACGGTCGCCGACCGCATCAAAGGTCTCGACGTAGGCGCGGACGATTACCTGCCCAAGCCCTTCAGCTTCGAGGAACTCCTCGCCCGGGTGCGATCGCTGGTGCGGCGCCAGTCGGTCGTGAAGCAGGTGGTCCTCGAGCATCGCGAAATACGCGTCGACCTGATAAGTCACACGGTCCAGTTGAACGGCGCGCCCATCGACCTCACGAGCCGTGAATACGCCCTGCTCGAGATCTTCATGCAGAACCCGGGGCGCATCCTCACGCGAACGCTGATCTCGGAAAAGATCTGGGCTTCGCACTACGACGTGGACACGAACCTCCTCGACGTCTACATGAGCCGCCTTCGCGCCAAGCTGGAGACCGTCCCGGGAAAGCCGCTCTTCAAGACGGTGCGAGGCGTCGGATACCAGTTGCTGTGAAGTCGATCAGCGCCCGCCTCACTTTCTGGTACGCGGTCACCGCCACCGCGACCTTCGCCGTGCTGTTCGTCGTCGGCTACTACATGCTGCACGACAACATGGTCCACCAGCTCGACCAGCTGAACGAGACGCAGTTCAAGCAGCTGCGCACCGCCCTTGGGCCGAATTACCCCACGCTCACGCCGGAAATCATCAACGGCCGCATACGCGATGTGACCGAGTCGGCCTCAACTCTTTTCTACATCGACATGCATGGCCCGATGACGAACACGTTCTTCAAGTCGAGCAACCTCCACGGCCAGGCGATTCCCGACATTCCCGGCCAGCGTGCCTACACGACGGAGCTCACCGGAATCGGCGTGCTTCGCGTGAGCGAGTTCCTGTTGCCGCCATTCGAGGTCACGGTTGCCACTCCGCTCGGTCCGGTGGAGGACGTCATGAGCGGCTACATCAAGGTGAGCGCCGCGCTCGTCGCCATCATGCTGCTGCTCAGCGTCGCGCTGGGTTTCGGGCTGTCGCAGGTGCTGCTGCGGCCGGTGCGCGCGATCCGCGACACGGCCAACCGGATCCGGTCGGACAACCTCAAGGAGCGCATTCCGGTCGAGAACGTCAAGGACGAGATTTCGCAGCTCGCGAGGTTGTTGAACCAGATGTTCGACCGGCTCGAGACTTCCTTCGATCAGATCCGGCGCTTCACCGCGGACGCGTCGCACGAGCTGAAGACGCCGTTGTCGCTCGTGCGCCTTCACGCCGAGCGCCTGCTCATGACCGGAGGCCTGGACAGCGCCCAGAAGGAGAGCCTGCAAGTCCAGCTCGAGGAGCTCTCGCGGATCAACCAGATCATCGATGAGCTTCTCTTCCTGTCACGCGCCGACGCGCAGGCGATCACGATCGCCGCCAGGCAGCAGGGTCCGGCGGGATTCCTGCACAGCTTCGCGCAGGACGCCGCGGCGCTCGCCGAGCATGACGGGCGGAAATTCGCCTACACGCACGAAGGCGAAGGCGAGGTCGCCTTCGAGGACAAGCGCATGCGCCAAGTGCTGCTGAACCTGCTCGTCAACGGCCTGCACGCCTCGCCGGAAGGGGGGCGCATCGTGCTGCACTCAAAGTTGGCCGACGGCGTGTGGCAGCTGAGCGTCGAAGACGAAGGCCCGGGGCTTACGCCCGAGCAGCGCAGCCAGATTTTCGAGCGGTTCGTGCGTTTCGGCCCGAAAGGGTCCTCGGACAGAGGCAGCGGCCTGGGCCTCGCGATCTGCCGGAGCATCGTGCAGCTTCACAAGGGCCGGATTTTCGCGCTCGACGGCGAGAACGGCCGCGGCCTGCGGATGGTGATCGAGATTCCCGCCTAGCCAGTTCCCTTCCTGCCCTCGAGGTCCACGCGCGGCGGCATCGAGAGGAAAGATTGAAGCGCGTGGTAGAAGCGCGCGCGGTTCACGCCGAGGATGGCCGTGTGCGCGAGCCCTCCGATCTTCACGATCTGCTTGTCGGGGTTCGGAAGCTGAGAAAAGAAATCGAGGATGTCCGCGTCGGTTGCGATGCCGTCGTGCTCTGCGCGGCAGATGAGCACCGGGCAAAGCACCTTCGCCGGATCGACCATCGGCAGCTTGGTCGTCATGTCCACATACGTTCCGGTGGGGACCGAGTCGCCGTACTTGAGCTCCTGGTCGGCGATGATGGCGCCGAGGAATGACTCCGCGGCGCCGGAGTGGTCGCGCGTGAAGATGCTCTCGTAGAACTCGCGGCTCACCGGGCGGCGGTTCGAGGCCTGGTAGCGCGGCAGGCCCTTCTTCCTCTCGGCGAGCGTGGGCGCGTCCTTGCCGGTGTACACGAACGCGTCGAGCGCCAGCTTCTCGACGTTCTCGGGATGCTGGTTCGCGAAGCGCGCGGCGCGCAACGCGCCCGACGATTGCCCGAAGAACGCGAGCTTCGCCGCGCCCGTCTCGCGCTGGATCACCTTCATCGCGGCGGCCAGGTCCTCGACGCCGCTCTGGATGTCGGAGTTGCCGGAGGTCTTGTCCGAATGGCCGTAGCCTTCGTGGTCCATGGTCCAAACGTCGTAGCCCAGGCGCGCGAAGTGATCCATCATCGAGTAGTCGTCGCGATCGGGCACCTGCAGGTCGAACATCGTCTTGCCCGAGTACGACGAGCCATGCACGCAGAAAAGACTCCCCCGGCCCTGCACGCCGCCCTGGCGCTTGCGATAGACCCAGAGCTTCACGCCGTTCTTGTCGGCCCAGTATTCGTTCGCGACGATCGATCCGGGCTTCGACGGCGTGGCCTGGGCCAGCGAAATCGCGGGCGCAGCCGCGAGGGTGAGCCCTGCGAGCAGGGCATCGCGACGATCGGTCATTTCTATTCTCCCGCTTGGAGGTGTGGGACGGCCTCGGCCTCGGCGGCCACGGGCGTCTTCACCGGCCCCTTGCCTGAATACCGGTCGAGATAGAGATAGATGACCGGCGTGATGAGGAGCGTGATCACCTGCGAGACGAGGAGGCCTCCGACCACGGCGAGGCCCAGTGGCTGGCGCAGCTCCGCTCCGGTGCCCAGGCCCGCGGCAATGGGCACCGCGCCGAAAAGCGCGGCGAAGGTGGTCATCATGATCGGGCGGAAGCGCAGCAGGCATGCCTGGCGGATCGCATCGTGCGCCGACCGGCCCTCCTCGCGCTGCGCGTTCAGCGCGAAGTCGATCATCATGATCGCGTTCTTCTTCACGATGCCGATCAGCATCAGGATGCCGATGGTGGCGATGATCGACAGGTCGTAGCCGAAGATCCAGAGCGCGAGAAGCGCGCCGACCGCGGCCGACGGCAGCCCCGCGAGGATCGTGAGCGGGTGGATGTAGCTCTCGTAGAGCACGCCCAGCAGCACGTAGATCACGAGCAGCGCGCTGATGATGAGCCACACCTGGCTCGACTGCGACGACTGGAACGCCGCCGCGTCGCCGCCCCAGCCCACGAGGATCGACGGCGGCATCGCGATCTGCTGCCGGTAGCTTTCGATCTTCTTCGCCGCGTCGCCCAGCGATTGCCCCTGCGGCAGGTTGAACGACACGGTGATGGCCTGCAGCTGCCCCGCGTGGTTGATGGCGAGCGGGCCCACCTTGCGTTCCACCGACGACACGGCGGACAACGGCACGAGGTTGCCCGCGCGGTTCCTCACGTAGATCTTGGAGAACGCGCTTTCGTCCCTGCGGTCCGGATCGCTCGCCTGCAGGATCACCTGGTACGAATCGACCGCCGTGTAGATGGTGGACACCTGGCGTTCGCCGAAAGTCGAGTACAGCGCCGTGCGGATGTCCTGGATGCTCACGCCCAGCGAATTGGCCTTGTCGCGGTCGATGTTCACCTGCGCCTGCAGTCCCTTCAGCTGCGCGTCGCTCGTCACGTCCCGGAACATCGGGTCGGGACGCATCATGGAGATCAGCTTGTCGGCCGCCTGCTGCAGCTCCACGGCGTTCACGCTCTTCATCACGTACTGGAAGCGGCTCTTCGAGACGCGGCCGCCCAGGCGCAGGTTCTGGATCGGGTTGAAGTACACGTTCACGCCGGGGATGGTGCGCACGTCGCGGCGCAAGGTCTCCAGCACCTTGTCCATCGGCTCGCGCTCGCGACGGGGCTTCAGGTTGATGAACATGCGCCCGTTGTTGGTCTGGTCCGCGCTCATCACGACGGTGTCCACCGCGGGGTTGTCGCCGATCACGCGGCTCACGCGCTGCACGATCTCGGTCATCGCGGGAAACGAGATGTCCTCGACGGCCTCGGCGTTCACCGAGATCTGTCCGATGTCTTCGGTCGGGAAGAAGCCCTTGGGCATGAACACCACCAGCGCGACGGTGGCGACGAGCGTGCCCGCGCCGACCAGGAGCACGAGCGTGCGGTGCGCCAGGGAGAAATCGAGCGCGGTCTCGTACCTGCCCAGCATCCATCCGAAGAAACGCTCGAACCACGCGGTCCACTTGAGCGCCGGGTCGTCCGCCTTCGCGTGCCGGAGGTAGCGGCTCGCCAGCATCGGCACGAGCGTGAGCGAGACCATCGCCGAGACCACGATCGCGAGCGAAACGACGATGGCGAACTCGTGGAAGAGGCCGCCGATCACGCCCGGCATGAAGAAGATCGGGATGAAGACGGCGACGAGTGAGATCGAGATGGAGAAGATGGTGAAGGCCATCTCCCTCGCGCCCCGCACCGCGGCGGTGAACGGGTCCATGCCGCCCTCCACGTGGCGCACGATGTTCTCCAGCATCACCACGGCGTCGTCCACCACCAGGCCCACGGCGAGCGTGATGCCCAGGAGCGAGACGTTGTCCAGCGAGAGGTTGAGCGCCCTCATGAGCGCGATCGTGCCCAGCAGCGAGATCGGCAGCGACAGCGTCGGGATGATCGTGGCCGACGGCAAGCGCAGGAAGAGGTAGATCACCAGCACCACGAGGAAGGCGGTGATCGCGAGGGTGACCTTCACGTCGTGGATGGCGCCGCGGATCGAGATGGAGCGGTCGTTGCGGACCTGGATGGTCACCGAGGCGGGAAGCTGCGCGATGAGGCCCGGCAGCGCCGCCTTGATCGCATCGACCGTGGCCACGGTGTTGGCGTCGGGCTGGCGCCGGATCTCCAGCGTGATCGAGCGCTCGTTGTTCACCCAGCTCGCGGTCTTGACGTTCTCGACGCTGTCCTCGACGTCGGCCACGTCCTCGAGGCGCACGGTGTTGCCGTTGGGCAGCGTCGTGATGATGAGCTTGGAGAATTCCGCCGCGCGCGTGAGCTGCTTGTTGGCCTGGATGGTGAGCGTCTGGCGCTGGCCCTCGAGCGTTCCCACCGGCGTGTTGGCGTTGGCGGCCTTGAGCGCGGTGGCGACGTCGTCCATCGTGAGGTTGCGCGCCGCGAGCGCATCGGGGCGCATGCGCACGCGCACCGCGAAGCGCTTCTGCCCGTTCACCTGGATCTGCGCGATCCCGGGCAGCGTGGAAAGCGTGGGCGCGATGAGGTTGTCGCCGTAGCTGTTCAGCTCCGAGAGCGCCATCGACGGCGACGTGAGCGTGACGAACATGATCGGCGAGTCGGCGGGGTTCACCTTGCGGTAGTACGGCGGCGTGGTCATCTCCACCGGCAGGTTGCGCGAGGCGCGGAAGAGCGCGGCCTGGACGTCCACCGCGGCCTTGTCGATGTCGCGGTCCTGGCTGAACTCGAGGGTGACCTGGGTCTGCCCCAGCGTGGACGACGAGCTGATCACGTCCAGGTCGGAGATGGTGGCGAATTGCTTCTCGAGCGGCGTGGCGACCGACGAGGCCATGTTCTCCGGGCTCGCGCCCGGCAGCAGCGCCGTCACCTGGATCGTCGGCGTGTCGAACTGCGGCAGCGCCGCGATCGGGATGCCGTCGTAGGCGAAGATGCCCGCCACCACCGCGGATGCGGACAGCAGGACCGTCATGATCGGCCTGCGGATGAAGAGCTCGGTGAGGCTCACGCGGCCTTCTTCCCCTTGCGGGGCTCGCCCTTCGGCGCGCCGCCCTTGTCGCCTTCGCGCTGGGCTTCCTGCACGGCGTTGCCCGGCCTCAGGTTCTGGGCGCCTTCCACGACGATGCGCGCACCGGCATCGAGGCCGTCGACGACCGCCTGGCCCGAATCCACGTACAGGAGGGCGACGGTGCGCTGCGCGACCTTGTTGTCGTTGCCTACGACATAGACGAAGCGGCTGTCGGGGCCCGTCTGGACCGCCTGCGCGGGGACGACCGTCGCGTTGCGCAGCGTGCGCGGCGAGACCTCGACGTTCACGTACATGCCGGGCCAGAGCTGCGCCTGCGTGTTGGCGAATTCCGCCTTCACCTTGATCGTGCCGCTGGTGGGATCGACGCTGTTGTCCACGAACGTGACCACGCCCTTGAACGCGGCCGGCGCGCCGTCCTTCACCGCCGCGGACACCGGCACCTTGCCGGCGGCGAGCGCGGTTTGCAGCGCGGGAAGCTCCTTCTCCGGAATCGTGAACGCGACGGCGATGGGATCGATCTGGGTGATGGTGACGAGCGAATTGCTGCCCGGCATCACGAGGCTGCCTTCGCGCACGGAGATCGCGCCGGCGCGGCCGGCGAACGTGGAGCGGATCTCGGTGTAGGCGCGCCCGACGCGCGCCGATTCGGCGGCGGCGGAGTCCACGGCGAGCTGGCCGTTCAGCGAGTCGACCTGGTTCTGCGAAGTGTCGAGCGCGGATTGCGAGATGAACTTCTGCTGGAAAAGCTCGTTGTTGCGCTCGTGGTTGCGCTTGGCGTTCGCGAGGTCGGCCTTGTCCTTCTCGACCTGCGCGGCGGCCTTCTTCACGTTGGCCTCGGCCTCGCGCGCATCGAGCGAGAAGAGCAGCTCGCCTGCGCGCACGTTCTGGCCCTCGCGGATGTGGACCTGCGTCACGGTGCTCGTGACCTGCGGCCGGAAGTCGACCGTCTGAAGCGCTGTCACAGTGCCGTTGGCCTGGATGCGCACGGGAACGTCGCGCGACTCGGAGCGGGTCGTGACGACGAGCGTCGTGGATGCGCGGCTCGCGCCCTTCGCCTCCTGGTTGCGCGAGGTGCCGAAATACCACCAGCCCGCGAGCGCGGCGCCGATGATGGCGACGCCGGCGATCCAGGGCCAGCGCCGATGGTGAGGGACGGTGCTCATATCCCTCAATGATAAAGCCAACCACCCTTCCGAAACGCCGTTCCGCTATGCGGGACTGCAACCAATTGCAACCAGGAAAATCAGCGACGCTCCGCTCAGGCCCCTGGATTCCTGCCTACACAGGAATGACCTTTTAGAAACGGGAACGACGTATCCAACTTGGACCTTGGGCGCGGTCCTTTCACGAGAGGCCTCGCGAAGATTGCACGTGACCGCGATCGCCAAATCCAGGCTCGGTGCTGTGTCGAGGCGTTTCTGCTCACACGTGGAGGAGCGACCTCGGGGCCGGGTCGTGAAAGGGCCGCGCCCCCTTGGTCTGCGTCGAAAATCGTCGCGCTCCGCTCGGGCCCCTGGATTCCGGCCTACGCAGGAATGGCCGGCGCGGGCAGGAATGACCAGGCTTCAAGCGGCAGCGGCGAGCGGGACGCTGGAGAGCGCGGTGGCGAGCGCCTGGTCTGCGTTCTCGATCCAGACCAGCTGGAGCTGGTCGCGCGCATCGGCCGGGATCTCTTCGAGGTCGCGCCGGTTGCGCTCCGGAAGCATCACGGTCTTGATGCCCGCGCGAAGCGCTGCCAGCACCTTCTCCTTCACGCCGCCGATCGGCAGCACGAGTCCGCGAAGCGAGATCTCGCCCGTCATCGCGACTTCGCTTCGCACCGGCCGCCCGGTGAGCAGCGACGCGAGCGCCACGAACATCGCGACACCCGCGCTCGGGCCGTCCTTCGGCGTCGCGCCCGCGGGCACGTGCACGTGGATGTCGCTCTTCTCGAGCACCTCGGGCGCGATGCCGAGCTGCGCGGAGCGCGCCTTCACGAGCGAGAGTGCGGCCTGCGCGCTTTCCTTCATCACGTCGCCCAACTGCCCGGTGAGGATGAGCCTGCCGTTGCCGGGCATGCGAGTCGCCTCGATGAAGAGGATATCGCCGCCCACCGGGGTCCAGGCGAGGCCCGTGGCCACGCCGGGAATGCCGCTTCGCATCGCGACTTCCGCCTCGAACTTGCGCGGGCCGAGGATCGACGCGAGGTCCGCCTCGTCCACCGTCATGCGCTCGGCCTTTCCTTCGGCCACCAGCACCGCGACGTGCCGGATCACGTTGCCGATCTCACGCTCGAGGTTTCGCACTCCGGCCTCGCGCGTGTAGTCGTTGATGATCGCCAGGAGCGCGCCCTCGGTGAGCTCGGCCTGCCCCGCCTGGATGCCGGCCGATTCGAGCTGGCGCGCGACGAGGTAGCGCTTCGCGATCTGCAGCTTTTCCCGAGCGGTGTAGCCGGGAAGCTGGATCACTTCCATGCGGTCGCGCAACGGCCCCGGGATCGTGTCGAGGATGTTCGCGGTCGCGATGAACATCACCTTCGACAGGTCGTAGGGCACCGCGAGGTAGTTGTCGCGGAAGGTCGAGTTCTGTTCCGGATCGAGCACCTCCAGCAGCGCCGACGACGGATCCCCATGGAAGCCGCCCATGCCGAGCTTGTCGATTTCATCGAGCATCATCACGGTGTTCCTCGATCCGGCCTTTTTCAGGCTCTGGATGATGTTGCCCGGCAGCGCGCCGATATATGTGCGCCGGTGGCCGCGGATCTCCGCCTCGTCGTGCGTGCCGCCGAGCGACACGCGCACGAACTTGCGCCCGGTGGCGCGCGCGATCGACTGTCCGAGCGAGGTCTTGCCGACGCCGGGTGGACCGACGAAGCACAGGATCGGGCTCTTGCCCGAGGGATTGAGCTTCCTCACCGCGAGGTATTCGAGGATGCGCCGCTTGATCTTCTCGAGGCCGAAGTGGTCATCGTCGAGGACCTTGCGCGCTTCGACGATATCGATGGCGGCTTGCGGCTCGTCCTTCCACGGCAGGTCCACGAGCCACTCGAGGTAGCTGCGGATCATGCCGTTCTCGCCGGAGCCGTCGGGCATGCGCTGCAGGCGCTTCAACTCCTTGCGCGCCTGCTTCTCGACTTCCTCCGGCATGCCGGACTCGCCGATGCGTTTCTCGAGCTCCTCGAACTCGGCGGCGGTGCCGCCCTCGTCCTCGCCCAGCTCCTTCTGGATCGCGCGCATCTGCTCGCGCAGGAGGTGCTTGCGATTCGCATCGTCGATGGACTCGCGCGTCTTCTCGTTCACTTCCTTCGAGACCTTGAGGACCTCGATGCGGTGCGTGAGGAGGTCGAGCAGCTTGTCCAGGCGCGCCTTGAGGTCGAACGTCTCGAGCAGCGCCTGCTTCTCCTCGGCGCCGACGTCCATCATGCCGGCGATGAAATCCGCCAGCGCGGATGCGCCTTCGACGCCTTCGAGCGCCGTCACCATCTCCTGCGGCACCTGCGGGAGGAGCGTTAGGATTTCGACCGCGCGCTCGCGCAGTGCGCGCGCGCGGCCTTCGACCTGTGCGTCGCCCGCGCCGATCTCATCGATCATCTGCACGCGCGCGGCCATGAACGGGTAGCCCTCGAGCCACTGCACGACGCGGAAACGCCGGTTGCCCTTCACGACGGCGTGATGCGTGCCTTCGTTCGTGAGATAGCGCAGGACGTTGGCGCTCGTGCCGACCCAGTGCAATTCGTCCGGCTTCGGGCTCTCGTTGTCGGGCCGCATCTGCAGCAGGATGCCCAGCGGGCGCTGCAGGCGCACGGCCTCCTGGGCCGCGGCGCGCGAGCGCTCGCGACCGACGGCGAGCGGAACGACGATACCGGGGAACAGCACCATGCTGCGCACCGGCAGGATGATCAATGCGTCTTCGGGGAGAGTGCGATCTGTCATTTTTGCAACCTGAAAACGAGGCAACCGTTGGCGAGCTCGTGCGAGATGGATTTCCATTCGCCGCGAGGCAGCGAGACACGACGCTCGAAATAGCCGTAGGGAATCTCGAGCTGGTGGACGAGGGCGCGCGTGCCGGGGCTGAGCGGCAGCGGGCGTTCGCCGCGCACCGTGAGGGCGCCGGGCTCGGTGACGACTTGCACGCGATCGTCGGCCACGCCGGGCATGGCGACCACGATGACGACGTGCTCGTCGTCCTCGAATACATCGACGGGAGGCTCCCACGCCTGCGGCTGCGAGGCGCTGGTGAGCCGGAAGAACCTGCGGTGCATGCGATCGGCTTGCTCGAGCAGGTCGCAGGCCTGCGTCCACATGAGGGCGGCGGGATCGTTTCGGCGTGACATGAACGGAAGTTTGGGACGGCCCGCGGGGTTTCAAGTCCGCCCGGTTCAGGTTCTTGAAGCCTTTCTCATGATTGATTCAGCGTCATGACGGCTTTTTCACCGATCTGCTCAATGGCGGGCAAGGTTCGATCGCTACCCTTTTCAGCATGCCGCCAGAAAAGGGGGTTTTCGAATGACCGACGCCGCCGTCGCGCTGATGCAGATCATGTTGATCAACGTGGTGCTTAGCGGCGACAACGCGGTGGTGATCGCGCTCGCGTGCCGCAGGCTTTCCCCCGCGCACCAGAAGCAGGCCTTCGTGTGGGGAAGCGTGGGCGTGGTCGTATTGATGGTGGGGCTCACCGCGTGCGTGGTGTTCCTGCTGAGCCTGCCGTACCTCGAAGTGGTCGGCAGCCTCCTGCTGCTGTGGATCGGCATCAAGCTGCTCGTCGCCGAAGACGAGGCCGAGGAAGGCGTCGTGCAGCAGAAGTCCACGCTCGGCGCGGCGATCCGCACCATCATCGTCGCCGACATCATCATGAGCCTCGACAACGTACTGGCGATGGCCGGCGCGGCGAAGGGGCATATGTGGATGCTGATCGCGGGGCTCGTCGTCACCGTGCCCGTGATCCTCTTCGGCAGCGCGATGCTCATGAAGCTGATGAGCCGCTTCCCGGTCTTCGTGACGATCGGCGCGGGGCTCATCGGCTGGGTGGCCGGCGAGATGATCATTTCCGACCCGGCGCTCAAGGACTGGATCGACGCCAACGCGCCCGCCCTGCACCTCGCGTCTCCCATCTTCTGTACGTTCCTCGTGATCTTCGCGGGCAGGTTGATGGAGCACTTGTCCAGTCGCAAGACGGCGACCATCGCGCTGCCGTGAACGCGATCGCCCGGCACGCTTCCCATTTCCCCGCGGAGACCCGCGGCGTGCTGGTGGTCGCGAGCCCGTCCCAGGATCCTCACGCCACCGCGCGGCTCGTTGCCGCGATGCACGCGCGCGAACCGCTGCGCATCCACGTGGCGGCCGTGCAATGCCCGCCAACCGGCTATGCCGGCTCGTACCTGCGTGCCATCGACGTGAACAAGGTGCTGGACGACCTCGGCCGGCAGCGGATGGCATCGCTCTGCGCGGAGCTCGATGCGCTCGGCATCGCGTACCGGACGCACGTCGAGATCGGCCGGTGGGCCGAGGGCATCGCACGCCTCGCGCGCGATCTCGGTTGCGGGCGCGTGCTGATCGGCACCAATCCACGCCGCGCGCTGAGCGATGCGGCGCTGCGCTTCGATCTGTGGCTGCTGCGCGGCGCGCTTCGCCGCAATGGTTGCGACTGCACGGTGATGCGCGGAGACGAGTCGAGCTTCGCGGGGACTCGCGCGGTCGGCGCCGTGCCCCATCTGCCGTGAGAACGCGCAGCCTCAGGCGCGAGGCCGAAGGAGAAGCCCAGTCCGCAGACGTGGAGCAGTGCTCGTACTGCGCGGAAAAGCCGAGCGGACGCAGTGGCCATCCGGGACTCGCGCTCCACGTCCACAAGATTCCCCCCACCATCCGCACGCACGTGAGGATCACCTGCTCGTTCTGCGGCACGCACTGGGCGCGGCGGCGCGTGAGCGCCAAGGCGTTCGAGTGGTGCCGCGTCGTCGGCTGAGGGGTCCGTACCCCGCGCGACCCGTCGATCAGTAGTAAGACGTGCAGTAACTACATCCCGGCCGGACCGTGACGCGAACGCGCCTCTCGTCGGGCAGCCCGCGGAACCAGTGCGGCGCGTTCGATTCCGGCGCGTAATGCGTGACGAGGCTGCGGCGCGTGAGCGCGGGATCGGTGATCTCGGAGCCGCCGTGGGCCAGGTCGGCCGCCCAAATGAGCGCGTCCCCCTTTCCCGCCATGAACCGCTGCAGCGCAAAGCCGCGCTCCTTCGAGCGGTCGTGAAGCGACTGCAGGTGTGCGAGGTGGGTTTCGTTGCCGTCGCGGTCGAACGAGAAATGCTTGTGCTGGCCGCTGTAGGTCCAGTCGGGAAGGCGGTGGCTGCCCGCGTAGTAGAACAGCTCCCCGGATCCCGGCATCACGTCCTCGAGCGCGATCCAGCTCGCGCAGAGCTTCATCGGCTCGTCGCATACGACATACGCCGTGTCCTGGTGCACGGCCTGCGTCGATCCCTTCTCGAAGTGCAGGCCCTGGAACGCGAGCGCGCCCTCCTCGAAGACCGCGCGCAGGAAATCCACGATCGCGGGCGCGAAGACGAGCTCGCGGGCCGACGCGACATGGACATACGTGTCCAGGATCTTGGTCAGCGGCGCGGCGAGGTTCGCTTCGGCCAGGGGAACGACGGCGTAGCCGGGCATGCGGTTCACGAACACCATCGCCTGGAGCGGGCCGCCCTGCACGGAGGCGGCCAGGTCGGCCAGGTAGCGATCGATCGCGCCGGGATCGACCGCCTTCTCGAGGATCACGTAGCCGTTGTCGATGAAGAACGCGAGCTTTTCGCGCAGGCGCCGGACGCCCGAATCGAGCCTCGCCTTCTCATCGAGCACCTGCTTCGCGTCGAGGCGATCGATCCAAAGGCCGCCGAAGCGGCTGTGATATCGCGCCGGCGCCTCATCACGGCGCGGGCCGCGGCCGAGAAAATCAAGTATGCGACCGAGCATGGCTCTAGTAGCGCGCGCTCCCAGGGGTTCTCGGAAAAGGTATCACGTCGCGCACGTTGGAGAGTCCCGTCACGTAGGCCACCGTTCTTTCGAAGCCGAGCCCGAAGCCCGCATGCGGCACCGTGCCGTAGCGGCGCAGGTCGCGATACCAGGAGTACGCCGCGAGATCCAATCCCGATTCGGTGATGCGCCGGTCGAGCACGTCGAGGCGTTCCTCGCGCTGCGAGCCGCCGATGATCTCGCCGATGCCGGGCGCGAGCACGTCCATCGCGGCGACCGTTTTCCCGTCGTCGTTCAGGCGCATGTAGAACGCCTTGATCTCCTTCGGGTAGTTCATGAGGATCACCGGCCCGCCCACGTGCTTCTCGGCGAGGAAGCGTTCGTGCTCGCTCTGCAGGTCCATGCCCCACTTCACCGGGTACTCGAACTTCTGCTTCGACGCTTCGAGGATCCGGATCGCCTCGGTGTAGTCCATGCGCACGAAGGGCTTGTCGACGATGCCCTGCAGCTTCGCGATCACGCCCTTCTCGATGCGCTCCTCGAAGAACGCCATGTCGTCGGGGCGCTCCTCGAGCACCACCTTCAGGATGTACTTGAGCAGGCGCTCGGCGAGCGTCGCATCGTCGCCCAGGTCAGCGAAGGCGATCTCCGGCTCGATCATCCAGAACTCCGCGAGGTGCCGGCTGGTGTTGGAGTTCTCCGCACGGAACGTGGGCCCGAAGGTGTACACCTTCGAAAGCGCCATGCAGTACGTTTCCACGTTGAGCTGGCCGGAGACGGTAAGGAATGCCTCCCGCCCGAAGAAATCCTGTGCGTAGTCGATCTTTCCCTGCGGCGTGCGGGGAAGGTTTACGAGGTCCAGCGTGGAGACGCGGAATAACTCTCCCGCGCCCTCCGCGTCGCTCGCCGTGATGATCGGCGTATTGACCCAAAGGAAGCCGTCCGTGTCGAAGAAGCGATGGATCGCCATCGCGAGGGTGTGACGCACGCGCGAGGCGGCGCCGATGACGTTCGTGCGCGGCCGGAGGTGAGCGACCTCGCGCAGGAACTCCATCGTGTGCGGCTTGGGCTGGATCGGGTACGTGTCGGGATCGTCCACCCATCCGATCACCTTGATGCTCGTTGCCTGCATCTCGAAGGGCTGTCCCTTGGCGGGCGATGCGACGATGGTCCCGGTCGCTTCGACGGAGCAACCTGCGGTGAGGCGCTGCACTTCGGAGCCGTAGTTTTCGAGCGACGCGGGCGCTACGACTTGTACCGGATGGAAGCACGAACCGTCGCTCACATGGACGAAGGACAGGCCCGCCTTCGAGTCCCTTCGCGTGCGCACCCAGCCCTTCACGGTGACGGGTTGGTCGTTGGGGGCGGACCCCCCGAGGATTTCACGGACGGATAGCGAGGTCATCGAGCGGCGATTAGTGACGAAAAACGTCAATTATAGACCGCGAAACAAAGAGTTAGAGGTGGAACATTCGATGCTTCCCCCTGTCCCATGGCCGCCATGATGGGCAAGCTCATGCCACGCGCGCGACGGCTCGTCGTGATCGTGTGGCTCTTCGTCGGGATCGTCGTCTGCCTGCTGACCGCCGCCGTGTACAGCGTCGAGCTGCTCGCGGCGGGACGCGCGTTCGTGGGCGCCGAGGGCCAATGGTCGCGCGCGCAGAAGGACGCGGCCTTCTACCTCACCCGTTATGCGCTGAACGGCCTCGAGGAGGACTACCGCGCGTTCGAGCGCGCGATGGCGGTTCCGCGCGGAGACCGCCGCGCACGCGAGGAATTGTCGAAGCCCCAGCCCGATTACGCCGCCGCGCGCGCCGCGTTCATCGAGGGGCGCAACCATCCGGCCGACATCGACGCGATGATGACGCTCTTCCGGCGCTTCTCGGGTTTCGGGCCTGTGAAGCAGGCGGTGTTCCTCTGGCAGCGGGCCGACACGCACATCGACGACCTCGCCGCGATCGGCAACGAGCTCTACAAGTCGGGACCGGCGATCGACGCGGAGGAGCGCTCCCGGCAGATGGAGCGCATCGCGCGTATCCAGGCCACGCTCGCGCGCATGGAGGATGCGATCGCCGCGACCCTCGGCGAGGCGCAGCGCGCGGCGCAATCCGTCCTGCTTGCGGGGATGCTCATGCTCGCGGGCGTGCTGCTCGTGGCGGGCATCTACATCTCGCAGCGCTTCGTCGCGCAGAACGAGCGGCTGCAGCAGACGCTGCGCGAAAGCGAGGCGCAGCTTCGCCACCTCATCGAGTCGGCGCCATTGCCGCTGCTCATCGTGCGCGCCGGCGACCAGCAGATCCTCTACGCCAACGAGCGCGCGCTGCAGCAGTTCGCGCTGAACACGGATTCGATGCGGGGGCGCTCGCTCGCCGAATTCCACGTGGACCCACAGATCCGCGCGGACCTGCCGGCCATGCTCTCGCGGCAGGGATCGGTGCGCGACTACGAAGTGCACCTGCGCGACGTGAACGGGCGCGAGTTCTGGCTGCTGCTGTCCGCGCAGCCGATCCGCTACGCGGGCGTGGTCGGCCTGCTCGTGGCGCTCGCCGACATCGACGTTCGCAAGCGCATGCAGGACGACATGAAGCGCAAGGCGATGCACGACCATCTCACGGGACTTCCGAATCGCGCGATGTTCATGGAGTCGCTCGAGCGTGCGGTGAGGAAGGCGCGACGCCGCCAGGGCCGCATCTCGGTGCTGTTCGTCGACCTCGACCACTTCAAGCAGGTGAACGACACCATGGGCCACGCGGCCGGCGACCGCCTGCTGCAGGCGGTGGCCGAGCGCCTCGCGAGCGCGGTGCGCCAGAGCGATCTCGTGGCGCGCCTGGCGGGCGACGAGTTCGTGGTCCTCATCGAGGACCACAAGGGCCCCGAGGAGGTGATGATCGTCGCGCAGAAGGTGGTGGGATTCCTGCAGCGACCGGTGCTGCTCGAGTGGCGCGAGGTCAGTGTCTCGGGAAGCGTGGGCATCGCGAGCTATCCCGAGGATGGAGAAGACGTCGAGTCCCTGGTGAAGAACGCGGACGCCGCCATGTACCAGGCGAAGGAACGCGGACGCAACAACTTCCAGTTCTACTCCTCCGAGATGAACCGCCTGTCGTTCGAGCGCGCCGGCCTCGAGAAGCGCGTGCGCGAGGCGCTCGATCGTGGCGAGTTCTTCCTCGAGTACCAGCCCGAGATCGAGCTCGCCACGGGCAAGCTGCGCGCCGTCGAAGCGCTGCTGCGCTGGAAGGATCCGTCGTCGACGGGAATCGTGATGCCGCCCGATTTCCTGCCCCACGCCGAGGAGAACGGCACCATCATTCCCATCGGCCAATGGGTCCTGGACCGCGCGCTCGAGGACGCGAAGGGCTGGGCGGAAGCCGGGCTCGACCTCACGGTCTCGGTCAACCTGTCGGCGCGCCAGCTGCAGCAGCCGGGGCTTGCGGAGGCGGTGGCGGACGCGCTGCGGGCGCACGGGCAGTCCGCGCAACGCCTGCGTTTCGAGATTCCCGAAATGGCGCTGATGGGTGACTCCGAAGGGCTGCATCGCACGGTGCGCGGGTTGCAGCGCCTGGGCGTCGAGGTCGCCATCGACAACTTCGGCAGCGGCTACTCGTCCCTCGGGCTCGTGCGCGGGTTCTCCGTGACGGCCGTGAAGATCGACAAGACGCTGGTATCGAGCTGCATCAACAAGCGTGAGTGCGCGGCGATCGTGGAGGCGGTGGGCGCGATGGCGAAGACCCTCGGCATCACCGTGATCGCCGCCGGCGTCGAGACCGAGGAGGAGAAACGCCTGGTGCAGTCCCTGGGCTGCGAGCGCGCGCAGGGAATGCTGGTGGGACGCCCGGCCGGCTGGTCCGAGATCAGGGAAGCGCAGCGATCACCATCGCTGTTGCCCCAGTGATCTTCTTCGCGAAGCCGATGTCGATGAACTCGTTGGGTCCATGCGCATTCGATTTCGGTCCCAGCACGCCCGTGACGAGGAGCTGCGCGCGAGGGAACTTCTCGTTCAGCATCGCCATGAACGGGATCGTGCCGCCCTCGCCCAGGTACGCGGCGGATTTTCCCCAGAGCTGGTCGGACGCCGCATCGAGCGCCGCGGCGAGCCACGGCGCGGCCGCAGGCGCATTCCAGCCGGTCGCGGCGGAGTCGGGGTCGAACGCGACGCTCGCCTTGTACGGAGGGTCGCGCTCGAGCAACTCCTTCAGCGAATGCGCGGCCTTCCTGCCGTCGACGAGCGGCGGAAGGCGCAGCGAGAGTTTGAGCGTCGTGTATGGGCGTTGGACGTTGCCCGCCGAAGCAGGAAGCGGAAGACCGTCCGCTCCCGTGACCGCCAACGCAGCGCGCCACGTGCGATTCAGGATCAGCTCCATGGGATCCGTGCTCACGGGCTGCGAGAAGATCCGGTCATCGCCGCAACAACTCCAGGGGAAGCGCTTCCACAGCGAATCGCCGAGGATGCCCGCGGCCTGCATCGCTTGCGCGAGGCGATCGGCGGGGATGTCGCACTGGAACGCGGCATCCTTCACCGCGCCCGTGCGCGAATCGTCGATGCGCTCGAGGAGCTGTCGCGCGATACGGAAGGACGAGGGCACTACGCCGCCCGCGTCGCCGGAATGCACGCCTTCCGTGAGGATGTCCACGCGCAGCGTCCCGTTCACGAGGCCGCGAAGGCTCGTGGTCACCCAAAGCTGGTCGTAGTTACCGGCGCCCGAATCGAGCGCGATCACCAGGCCCACGTCGCCCATGCGCGGGGCGAGGGCCTCGAGGTATGCGGGCAGGTCGTAGCTGCCGCTCTCCTCGCAGGTCTCGATGAGCCCGATGCAGCGGGGGCGCGCGACGCCCTCCGCGTCGATCGCCTTGATCGCCGCGATCGCCGCGAACACCGCATAGCCGTCGTCCGCGCCGCCGCGCCCGTAGAGCCGGCCATCCTCGATGACCGGAGTCCACGGGCCGAAGCCCTGGCGCCACCCCGTCATCTCGGGCTGCTTGTCCAAGTGTCCGTAGAGCACGACCGACTTCGACGACACGCCCTCGCCTCGCGCCGGCACGTCGAAGAAGAGCACCGGCGTGCGCTCCCCGAGGCGGATCACCTCGAGCTTCATTCCCTCGATGCGCTGCGCCTCGACCCAGCGGCGCGCCTGCTCGACCGCCGCGTCGATGTGCCCGTGCTTCTTCCAGTCCGGATCGAAGTGCGGGCTCTTCGCGGGAAGGCGGATGTAATCGACCAGCTGCGGGACGATGTCGTCGTCCCATTGCCTGTCGATGCGAGCCCGCGATGCGGTGAAGTATGCTGCGCCCATGGCGTTGCCCTGGTTCTATATCTTCGTCGCATCATACTTGCTGTGGGTCATCGTCGCTTGCGCGAGCGTGCTGCTGGAAAAGCGCTCGCCCACCGCCACGCTCGCGTGGATCTTCGCGTTCATCGCGCTGCCGGTCGTCTCCGGCCTCTACTACATGGTCTTCGGGCCGCGCAGGCTGCAGCGGCGCAGGAAACGCTACGGCCTCGTTCGCGGGGCGCTCAAGCGCCTCGACAAGGAAGCGGGCGAAGGCGTGAAGCTCTCGGCCGATGCGGCGGCGCTCGCCGCCGTCGCGGCGAAGCTGAACCAGGGAGAGCCGTCGTTCGCCTCGTCGGTGAAGCTGCTCGACGACGGCGACGCGAAGCTCGCCGCGATCGAGGAAGCGGTCGAAGGCTCGCGACATCACCTGCACTTCGAGTACTACATCTGGGAACCGGATTACGTGGGCACGCGCGTGCGCGACCTGCTCGTGGCCGCCGCCGGGCGAAAGGTCGAGGTGCGGGTCCTCTACGACTCGGTGGGCTCGCACAACGTCGGTCCGAAATTCTGGAAGCCGCTCACCGATGCGGGGGGTGAGGTCCGTCCCTTCAACCGCCTGCGGGTGAGCATTGCCGGCCTGCACTTCGCCAACTTCCGCACGCACCGCAAGATTGTGGTCGTCGATGGCCACACGGGCTTCCTCGGCGGCATCAACATGCACGACCCCGAGACGCCGACGCGCTCCGGCAAGGACGCATGGCGCGACCAGCACGCCTGCATCCACGGCGAGCCGGCGCATCGCATCCAGCGCCTCTTCCTGGAGAACTGGAACTACTCAGGCGGGCAGTTCAAGCTCACCCCGTCGAGCTTCGCGAAGTATTTCCCCCCGCTTCGCGCCGAGCGCGGCGTGCCCGTGCAGATCATCGCTTCCGGTCCGGACGACACCACGGCGCCCCTCTATGCTTTCTTTCTCACGGCCATCTCCACCGCGCGCACGCGCATCTGGATCGAGACGCCATACCTCATTCCCGACGAGCCGCTGGAAATGGCGCTGCGCATCGCCGACCTGCGCGGCGTGGACGTGCAGGTCATCGTGCCGAAGGAAGGAGACTCGAAGCTCGTCACCGCGGCATCGCGCACCTACTGCGAGTCGATGCGCAAGGCCGGGATCGGGATCTACGAGTACGGCCCGCCCATGCTGCATGCGAAGACGATGGTGATCGACGAGACCGTGGGCATCGTCGGCACCGCGAACCTGGACAACCGGTCGTTCCGGCTCAACTTCGAATGCGCCGCGGCCTTCTACGATCGAAATACCATCGAGCGGCTCGCCAAGCGCTTCGAAGTCGATCGCGCCGCATCCCGCGCCTTTCCGGCCAGGCGCCGCCCCGAGATGGTGACGGCGCTCTTCGAGTCGATCGCGCGCCTGACTTCGCCGGTGCTCTGACTACCTGGGCGTGGCGGGCGGCGGGCGGTAGGGCTTCGGGTACACGGCCACCGAGAGGTTGCCGTCGCGGTCGTATGCCTGGACACCGAAGGTGAAGCTGTCTTTCGAGACGCCGACCAGGGTATGGCGCGTGACGTTGCCCACGTCGATCGAGTGCTGCCACGCGGGCGAAGTGGTCTCGCGCCAGACGATGCGATAGCCGGCGACATCGGGTTCGGGATTGGGCTTCCAGCGCAGGGTCGTGTCGGCCTCGAGGCGCAGGTTCTCCATCTCGGCCTCTCGCGGCACCGCCGGCCCGAGAGCGAGCGACGCGAGCGCGGCGGCATTCACTCGCGCGACCTGCGCGACGTAACCGAAATCCACGAACTCGGGCAGGTCTCCGAACTGCACGCCGTCGACCACGCGCACGTCCTGGTGCTGGTGGCGCCAATCCTCGGAGGGCTCGGTGAATCGAAGCGCCGCGTAGCCCGCATCCAGGAACGGGAAATGGTCGCCCCCGCGCAGGTACCGGTCGCGGCGCCAGATCACCTCGACCTTGATGTCGGCCACGTGGCGCTCGGCCGCCTCTTTCACGTAACGGGCGAGCTGGCGAGTGGGCAGGTCGTTCTCGCCGCTCGTGCGCAAGGCGGCAATGACCGGATCGGGAAGCTCCTTCAGCGGCGGCACGCCCTCGGCGAAGAGACGCACGCGTGAGCGATCGACGCGCCCGTCGGCACCGCGTGTATTGCCCACGATGTCGTTGGTGAACATGCCCGCGACGTCGAGCCCTTTCGCCTTCGCCGCCTTGGCGAAGCCCGTCGAGCCCAGGAGGCCTTGCTCCTCGCCGGAGACCGCCATGAAGATGATCGTGGCGTCGAACTTGTATTTCGACATGACGCAGGCGAGCTCCATCGAGACCGCCGTGCCGGAAGCGTCATCGTTGGCGCCCGGTGCCTGCGCCTGCGGGTCCATGACGTTGGAGGGCATAGAGTCGTAGTGCCCGCTCACGACGTACAGGCGCTCGGGCCTTTCGGCCTGCGTCCCGGCGAGCGTCGAGACCACATTCACGAAATCCGTGGGCCTCGGGACGCGCGCGGCCGACTCGATACGGTGGGTATCAAGGGCGACCTGGAGCGGCGTGCCTTTCGCGCACTCGTCCAGGTACCCTTTGATCCAGCGGCGCGCGGCGCCGATGCCGCGCGTGTCCGATTCGGTCTCCGACAGCGAGTTGCGGGTCTGGAACGAAATCAGCTTGCGGACGATGGCCTCGATGCGTTGCGCGGAGATTTCCCCGACGATGCGCACGATCTGGGGATTGCGGTCGCCCGGCGCGCCTAAGGCTGGTGCGCAGAGCGCCGCGACGAGCAGCGCTATGATTCGATTTCGGGGCATGTCAACGGGAGAACACCAATGAACAGGTTGTTGGGCGCCGCCATCATATCTTCCCTCGCGCTTCCCGCGCTCGCGCAAAGCATCGCGCTCACCAGCAAGTACCCGGGCAAGGTCCATTTGCTGCCCGCCACCCTCGAGACCACGCAGTGGGGCTGGTTCGACAACGCCCAGGCGCCGGTACTGAAGGTCGATTCCGGCGACACGGTGGTCCTCGAGACGATGATGCACTCGCACAACCAGGTCGTCCCGGGCCGCACCATCGAGGAAATCAAGAAGCTGCGTACCGACCATCCGGGGCGCGGTCCGCACACCGTCACGGGGCCCGTCTACGTGAATGGCGCGCAGCCCGGCGATGTGCTGAAGGTGACGATCCAGAAGATCGTGCCGCGCGCGTACGCGACCAACTTCAACGTGCCCGGCATGTTCGGCCAGTTCCCCAATGTCTACACCGACGGCCAGGTGAAGTACGTCTACCTCGACCTCGACAAGATGGAGACCGAGTTCCTGCCCGGCATCTTCATCCCCCTGAAACCCTTCCCCGGCACGACGGCCGTCGCGCGCGCGGAGCCCGGCCGCTACAGCACCGTGCCGCCCGGGCCCTACGCCGGCAACATGGACATCCGCGACTTCACCGAAGGCTCTTCGCTCTACGTGCCTGTCTTCGTGCCGGGCGCCCTTCTGTGGACGGGGGACTCGCACGCCGCGCAGGGTAACGGCGAGGTGAACCTCACCGCGGTCGAGACGGCATACAAGGAGATGGCGCTCACGCTCACGGTGCTGAAGGACATGAAGCTCGACATGCCGCGCATCGAGACGCCAACGCATTGGATCACCATGGGCTACGACAACGACCTGAACCTGGCGTGGAACATGGCGCTCGCGCAGACGGTGAAGTTCATCGGCGAGCAGCGCAAGCTCTCCCCCGGCGAGGCCGCGGTCGCAATGGGAACGGTGTCGGACTGCCGCGTGTCACAGGTGGTCAACATCAAGAAGGGCATCCACTGCCTCACGCCCAAGGACCTCAGGGCCACCGGCATCCCCGAGCGGCCGACGGGCGAGGCCGGCGCGTACTACGCGACGGTCGGGCGCGACGCGGACATGAACAAGGCCATGAACAACGCGTCGATGGACATGATCAAGCTCATCGAATCGAAAGGCATCGCGCGCCTGGATGCCTACGCTCTCGCCAGCGTGGCGATGGATTGCCGCGTCGGCGACATGACCGGCGACGTGAAGAACGTCCACTGCGTCTTGCCGAAGAGCCTCTGGAGACGCTAGCGCTCTTGCTGCTGACGGTCGTCGCGACGACTCCGGAGCTCGAGTCGCTCGCGTCGTCCGTCGGCGGCGACCTCGTTTCGGTTTCCCACATCGTTCCTGCCGGGCAGGACGCGGAAGCCTTCCAGCCGCGCCCGCAGGACCTGGCGCGAATTCGCGCGGCACGCGCCGTGATCCGCGTCGGCGTGGACTACGACCTGTGGCTCGACCGGCTGCTTGCCCAGTCGCGCGGCGTCCAGGTGATCGACGCCTCGACCGACGTGGCGCTGCTCGACGTGCGCGCCGGCGGCATCGGCCCCGGCGACGGCCACGCGCACGGACGCGGCAATCCGCACTACTGGCTCGATCCCGTGAACGCCGAGATGATCACCGCGACGATCCTCGAAGCCTTCATCCGCATGGATCCCCCGAACGCGAAGCGCTTCGAGGCCAACCGGCTCGCATTCCTTTCGCGCCTCGATTCGAAGCTCGCGGATTGGTCGCACCGGCTGAAGAACGTTCCTCCACTGGTCGCCTATCACGACACGTGGTCCTACTTCGCGCGGCGCTTCCGGTTGCGCTTCATCGGCATCATCGAGACGCGGCCGGGCGTCGCGCCCAGTCCCGCGCACCTCACCGGGCTCATCGAGACGGCGAGGAAGGAGAAGGCCGGCATCGTCGTGCGCGAAGCCCACGAGTCGCAGCGCGACGCCGATTTCATCGCCGCGCGCTCGGGCGCGAAGGTCGTGACGCTCGCCTCGCACGGCGACGATTACCTCTCGCTCATCGACGAAGACGTGCGCCGCCTCGCGAAATGATCGAGCTGCTCGCCCTTCCCGCGCTCGCGTGCGCCGCGCTGGTGGCGATCCACTCGTATTTCGGGATCCACGTGCTCAAGCGCCAGGTCATCTTCGTGGACCTCGCCCTCGCGCAGGTCGCCGCGCTCGGCGCGACCGCCGCGTTCCTCCTCGGGCACCTTCCGCAAAGCCTCGCCGCGCACGCCTACTCGCTCGGCTTCACGCTGGTGGCCGCGGCCGTGCTCGCCTCGACCCGGACCTGGTCCGGTCGCGTGCCGCAGGAAGCGCAGATCGGCGTGATCTACGTCGTATCGGCGGCAGCCGCCCTGCTACTGGTGGAGCGCGCGCCGCAGGGCGCCGAGCACATCCGCCAGATCCTCACCGGCAACATCCTCACCGTGGGCTGGGACGAGCTGCGCTGGGCGATCCCGCTCTACGCCGTGGTGGGGCTCGTGTATCCGCGCATCCACGTTCGCCAGCCGTGGCTCGCGGAGTTCGCGTTCTACGCCGCCTTCGGCGTCGTGGTCACGAGCTCGGTCGCGCTCGCCGGCGTGCTCCTCGTGTTCGCATTCCTCATCATCCCGGCCGCCATCGGCATGCTCCACGCGAACACGTTCCGCTCGCAGCTCATCGTGGCGTGGGTCACGGGAACTGCGACGGCGCTCGTGGGCCTCGCGGTCTCATACCTTGGCGATTACGCCACCGGCGCCACGCTGGTCTGCACCTACGGATTCGCACTCGCGATCGCCGCGGTGGCGCAGGCGTTGCGGATGCCGCAGGAAAAGGGCGCCATGGCGCACGTGACGCTGCGCTTCGCGCGCTGGCTCGGCGCGGCGCTGCTGGCGGCATCGGGCATCGGGGTGGCGATCTGGCCGCGCGCCGACCAGCCGCTGCTCGATGCGATGGAGCGCGCCTTTCCTGCGATCCGCTCTGCCTACATGGACGGCAAGTCGCAAGCCATCGCAGAGGAAGCCGCGAGCTTCTCCGAGCGCTATCGCGACGAGGCGGCGAAGCTGCGCGCGCGCGAGGAGGAGCGCCGCTGGAAGGGCGAGCCGCTCGACGAGGTCGAGGTGCGCCGCATCGGATCGTTCCTCAAGTCGTACAACGAGATGATCCGCGGCGAGGAATTCGTGATGCGCGAGGTGCGCTCCCGGGCGCGCGAGCAAAACCGCTGGTGGATCTCGGGGATCCTGGTCCTCTTGGCACTGAGCCTCGTGGTATCGCTGCCGTCCAAGCGGACTACACCCCGGAATTTCGGGGGTGAACGCGGGTCCATCGGACCATGACCACCAAGCTGCAGCAGCCGTTCAAGCGCGAGCTGGACCTCAACGGCGAGAAATACACCCTCACAGTGAGCCCCGAGGGCTTCCGGCTCGTCGTCAAGGGAAAGCGCAAGGGCATCGATCTCACCTGGGCCTCGATCCTCGGCGGCGACGCGGCGCTGGCGAGCGCCCTCAATGCCGCGACGATGGGCGCTCGTCACGGAACCACCCACACGCGGCACTAGATAAACCCGCGGCAACCCCGCGCCCCGCATCGGCACGGCAGTTTCCCGTCGTGCTGGGACTCGACGTAATCGGTGGTGAGCTCCTCGCCCGGCGCGATCGCCCTCAGGGCGTAGAACTCCGCGCGCGTCGGCGTGCATCGCATGAAGGTGTTGGGCTCGCAGGAGTGGTTGATCCAGCGAAAGGCGTTGTTGCCGACCGAGGCGTCGTAGGCGAACCGGTCGAGCTCGACGATCGCGATGATCCTCCTCGATCCTGCTCGCCGGGCCGCCTCGCGCAGCCCGATGCGCTCGCCGCCGAACTCCCCGATCTTCGCGCGCTTCGGGATGCGCACCCGCGTGTAGAGGCCGCTGCCCACGATCGCGCTCTTCTTCCGGTAGAGCGCGTCGTATATCCTGCGCCAGTCGTTCGCCATGCCGCCATAATAATTAAATGTTCGCCGCCCTCGCCCTCGCCGCCGCCACCGCGGCCGCAACCCTCATCCCCGCGCCCGACGACTGGCGCAAGGAGTCGTTCCCGTTCCCGCTGCAGTTCGCTCCCGGCATTCCCTACCAGGGCACGGAATACCTGCGGTTCCATCCCGGCTGGGACCGGTTCGCCGACGAGACCGGCTTCAGCTACGTCGTGCTCTGGGACGTGAAGGCGGTGCCCGTGGAGCCGCCGGACATCGAGGACCATCTCGAGACGTATTTCAACGGCCTCATGTCCAACGTGGCGCGCGGCCGCAAGCTCGGCGAGCCGCCCAAGAGCGGGGTGCAGGCGCATCCGATGGCGTCGCTGCCCGATTGGCAGCAGGGATTCGGGGTGCAGATCCGCACCTACAACTCGTTCTCGAAAGGCGAGCCGCTCCTTCTCTATGGGGAAGTCACGCAGCGCAGGTGCGGGGAGCGCATGCAGATCTTCTTCGCGCTGTCGAAGTCGCCCCGCGACAAGCCGATCTGGAGCTCGCTTCGCAAAGCCAGGGCAACCACCGCATGCCAGTCCGCAGCCTGAGAAACAAGCGCGTTGGGGATGCTTCCTGGCCTTCCGCCGCGCCGACGTAACCTGCGCCGCTTCCAGCCGCGTGTCGTCGTGGAGTGACGTTCCGCGCGGCGTTGACCGCTGAAATCCAGCCTCGAGCTCACTGCTGACAAATCGCGTCACGGTTTCTCGACGTCTTGTCGTCGAATCGCTACAACGTAGGAGTGTTCCGACGCGCGTGTAAACGCATTCCTACAACGAAATTCACGCTCGACTACACGGCGGTCTGATTCCCACTACAGATGTGGCATTCACTGTCCGTGGGCCTTCCATTCAAGCGATTGTTACTGCAGGGCTTTTTGGCGTTGGCACACCCGTTGCTGTTGTCCGGCTTCGTTTCGATTCTTGAGAGAAGACGGACATCATGCAAAAGACTACAAACCTTCGCGCACATTGGCTCGCAGCAGCCTGCTTCCTCTTCGTCGGCCTCGCGATCGCGAACTGGCCGGCACACGCAATCGATTCGAATGGTGTTCGCGCCGTGCCGACGTACGAAGCGGCCGGCCTCTATTGGTCGAATGCCGGCGCCAATTCGCAGACGGGCTG
>Ga0209131_1000436_pt1 | contig 30213 bp, 27 predicted proteins | sample GraSoi_2013_40cm_FD_185826 | JGI IMG/M metagenome (GOLD analysis project Ga0209131, IMG submission 185826) | Grasslands soil microbial communities from the Angelo Coastal Reserve, California, USA - Sample 9_17_2013_40cm (SPAdes) (version 2) | ecosystem: Environmental > Terrestrial > Soil >...
CTTTCCAGACGCGCCCCGTCACCAGCTGGAAGGGCCGGGTCTTGATTTCCTGGCCAGACCCGGCGACACCGATGATCACGGAGACACCCCAGCCGCGGTGGCAGCACTCGAGGGCCTGGCGCATCAGCTCGACGTTGCCGACACACTCGAAGCTGTAATCCGCGCCACCGCCCGTGAGGTTGACGAGGTGGGGCACCAGCTCGCCCTGGACTTCCTTCGGGTTCACGAAGTGCGTCATGCCGAACTTCTCGGCGAGCGGCTTGCGCTTGGGGTTGATGTCGACCCCGATGATCATGTTGGCACCCGCCAGGCGCGCGCCCTGGATCACGTTCAGCCCGATGCCGCCGAGGCCGAACACCACAACGTTGGCGCCCGGTTCGACCCGGGCCGTGTTGATCACCGCTCCGATGCCCGTGGTCACTCCGCAACCGATGTAGCAGACCTTGTCGAAGGGCGCATCCTCGCGGATCTTTGCCACCGCAATCTCGGGCAGGACCGTGAAATTGGAAAAGGTCGAGCAGCCCATGTAGTGGTGAATCTTCTGGCCGTCGATGGAGAATCGGCTCGTGCCGTCGGGCATGACGCCCTGGCCCTGCGTGGCGCGGATCGCCGTGCACAGATTGGTCTTGCGCGAGGTGCAGCTCTTGCACTGCCGGCATTCGGGGGTATAGAGCGGGATCACGTGATCACCCTTCCTGAGCGAGCTCACGCCGGCGCCGACCTCCACGACGATGCCGGCCCCCTCATGACCGAAGATCACGGGGAACAGTCCTTCCGGGTCTGCCCCGGAACGCGTGAACTCGTCCGTATGGCACACGCCGGAGGCCTTGATCTCGACCAGCACCTCGCCGGCCTTCGGGCCCGCGAGATCCACCGTGACGATTTCGAGCGGCTTGCCGGCGGCCAGCGCCAGCGCAGCGCGGGTCTTCATGCGAAACCCTCCGTTTGGCCGGAATGATACACCAGCAACAGCCGCCGGTAGCCATGCCGGATGCGCTACGATATTCGCCCATGAGTGGACGAGCGTGGATCGCGTTTATCAGTCTCGGCCTGATCTGGGGCGTGCCGTATTTCTTTATCAAGCTGGCCGTCCAGGAATTGTCGCCCTTTGTGGTCGCCTGCTCCCGGCTCCTGCTCGCCTCGGCCATCCTGCTGCCCATTGCCTGGAGGCGCGGCGCGCTGCGCTCGGTCGGCACGCACCTGGTGCCGATCTGCGCCTTTGCGGTGGTGGAGTTCGTGATCCCATTCTCCGCCATCTCGCTCGGTGAACAGTGGATCAGCTCCTCGGCGACCGCCATCCTGATCGCGATGGTGCCCCTGACGGTCGTGCTGATCTCGCGCTTTTTCGGACTCCATGAACGGCTCGGTCCGTGGCGGGCCGCGGGCCTGGCGCTCGGGCTGGTCGGTGTGGTGGCGCTGGTCGGATTTGGCCCGATCAGCGGCCTGTGGGGCTGGATCGGTGTCGGCTGCATGGTCCTCGCCATGATCGGCTACGCCGTGGGCCCCCTGATCGTGCAGCGCTACCTGGCGGACATGGACTCCGTCGGACCCGTGGCGGCGAGCCTGAGCGTGGCCGGCCTGCTGCTGCTGCCGTTTGCCCTGTTTACGCTGCCCCACCATTGGCCCACGCCCGTGGCGCTGGTGTCGATCGCGGTGCTGGGTGTGGTGTGTACGGCGGTCGCGATGATGCTGATGTTCTTTCTGATCCTCAGTGCCGGCGCGTCGCGGGCGAGCATCATCACCTACATCAATCCGGCCGTGGCCACGCTCCTGGGCGTGCTGGTGCTGCGGGAGCGCCTGGGCCTGGGAGGCCTGCTGGCCTTCGTGCTCATTCTGCTCGGCTCCTGGCTGGCGACCCGGAAAAGCGCGCGTGCCGTCGCGCAATGCCCATGAAATTGCGGTAGAGCTGTGCTGCGCTGGTCGTGAACTCGCTCATCGCGAGATCGGCGTCGGCCTCGAGACGCGGCGCGGATCCCGGGCCCAGAATATTCTCGAGTGAGTGCGCGTAGCCGGGGATCTTCGCCCAGTTTTTCACCGTGTCGGGCTCCACTTCGACGTGGAATTGGAGCGAGTAGGCCCAGCGCCCGATGCGCATCGCCTGGCAGCGGCAGGCCGGCGAGCCTGCCAGGACCACGGCTCCCTCGGGCGCCTGGGCGACGCGCACGTGGTGCCATTGCAGGGCCCTGGCGGTGTGAGCCACACCCTCGAACAACGGGTCGCTCCGGCCCTCGCCGGAAAGCGTGACCGGGAGTACGCCGATCTCCGGCGGCTGCTGGGGTCCGCAGGTTCCACCGAGCGCGTCCGCCAGCAACTGATGTCCGAGGCAGACGCCGAGGAAGGGGCGCTCGAGTTCGCGCACGAAACGCCGGATCGCGCGCTTCTCCTCGATGAGCCAGGGATGCTGATCGACGTCCCAGACATCCATCGGTCCGCCCATCACCCAAAGCATGTCGTAGCTCTCGAGCGGCGGGATCCGCCCGCCCTCGTCGAGCTGGACGGTGTCCCAGGCGATGCCCTCCGAGCGCAGCCGCTGACGGAGTGATCCTGGATGCTCCGCAGCGGCATGCTGGAATACGAGCAGTCTCATGGCTCCGCGACCCCAAAGCCTCCGGCGCTAGGCGTCTGAATCACGAACACATCTCCGGGGCCGCAGTGCGTGGTCGCGGCTCCGCCCAGCGCCGTCACCGTCCCGTCGCGCCGTTCGACCCAGTTCCGGCCCACCTCGCCCGGCGCCCCGCCCGCCATGCCGTAGGGCGGCACGCGGCGATGGCCCGAGAGTATCGAGGCTTCCATCGCTTCCAGGAAACGAATCCGGCGCAGCGCCCCAGGCCCGCCATTCCACCGCCCCCGGCCGCCCGAGCCGTAGCGGATCGAGTGCTCCTCGACCTGCACGGGGTAGCGAAACTCGAGTACCTCGGGATCGGTCATGCGGCTGTTGGTCATGTGCGTCTGCACCGGCGTGGCCCCGTGAAAGCCCGGGCCCGCCCCCGAGCCCGCGGCGATGGTTTCGTAGTACTGGTAGCTCGCATTGCCAAAACTGAAATTGTTCATGGTGCCCTGGCTCGCACCCATGGCGCCCAGCGCGCCGTAGAGCGCGTCGGTGAGGCACTGCGAGGTCTCCACATTGCCCGCGACGACCGCGGCAGGGTAGCGCGGATTGAGCATGGAGCCCTCCGGAATCACGATCTGGAGTGGTTTCAGGCAGCCGGCGTTCAGTGGGATGTCTTCATCGACCAGCGAGCGGAACACGTACAGCACCGCCGCGTGACACACGGCGCTCGGCGCGTTGAAGTTGTTGGGCAGCTGCATCGAGGTGCCCGTAAAATCGATCACGCCGCTCCGGCCGGCCGCATCGAGTGCAATCCTGACCTTGATCAGTGCGCCGTGGTCCATTTGATAGGCGAACTCGCCGACCCATTGGCCGGCGGGCGCCTGTGCCGCCAGCCCGGCAATCACGCGGCGCACCGATTCTTCAGCATTGTCCTGCACATGCTGCATGTAGGCGTGCACGACCGGGAGGCCGTATTGGGCGCTGATCCGGTGCAGCTCCTGCACGCCCTTTTCGTTCGCCGCGATCATCGCCCGCAGATCGGCGAGATTCTGGTCGATGTTGCGTGCCGGGTAGGGGCCTGAACAGAGCAGGGCGCGCACTTCGGGTTCGCGCAGCGTTCCGCCCTCGACCAGCAGGAAGTTGTCGATGAGCACGCCTTCCTCCTCCACCACAGTGGATTCCGAAGGCATTGAACCGGGCGTCAGTCCGCCGACATCGGCGTGGTGGCCGCGCGAGCCCACGTAGAAGAGGATACGGGCGCCGTCGGGATCAAAGACCGGCGTGATGACGGTGATGTCCGGCAGGTGCGTGCCGCCGTTGTAGGGGGCGTTCAGCATGTAGACGTCCCCAGGCCGGATCACACGGCTCCGGGGTGCCGTGTTCTCCCGGATCACCGTGCGCACGGATTCCCCCATGGAACCCAGGTGGACGGGCATGTGCGGGGCGTTGGCGATGAGTGCGCCGTGCGGGTCGAACAGGGCACATGAGAAATCGAGCCGCTCCTTGATGTTCACCGAATAGGCCGTATTGGCGAGGCGCAGGCCCATCTGTTCGGCGATCGCCATGAAGAGGTTGTTGAACACCTCGAGCATCACCGGGTCCACGGTGGTTCCGATCGCCGGGTTGCGAGTCAGCGGCGTCGTGCGCTTGAGTTCGAGGTGATTGCGCGGGCTCACCTTGAGCTGCCAGCCCGGTTCCACCACCGTGGTGGCGTGGGGTTCGGCAACGAGGGCCGGTCCCTCGATCGTATCGCCGGGCGCCAATGCCTCGCGCCTGTAAACAGGGATGTCCTGCCACCGCTCCGCCAGGTAGACGCGGCGCCGGGCGGCTGCCGCCGGCGCGCCGTTGCGCGGCGCGGCCCCCACGGCCTCGCCGAGCGGCTCGCCGCTGGCGCAGATCGCTTCGATCGACACGGCTTCGATCACCAGCGGCCGGTTGTCCATGAGGAAGGAATAGCGCCGGCGATAGGCGTTCTCAAATCGGGACTGAATCTCCACCTCCGTCCCATCGTCCACCAGCAGGGCCGTGTCCGTGCCCTCGTAGCGCGCGTGAACGCGGCGCTGGCAGCTGATCTGCGCGGCGGCGAACCCTTCGGCGGCAAGCCGGGCGCGGGCCTGCGCGGCCAGTTCGCCGAAGGCGGATTCCAGCAGCGGCCGGGAAGCGGCTCCGAGGGGCAGTTCAATGGTGCGGCTCACGATCGTCGTGACATCCGCCAGACCCAATCCATAGGCCGAGAGCACGCCGGCGTGTTGATGGATGTAGATGTGCGCCATGCCCACGGCGTCGGCGATCAGGCAGGCGTGCTGCCCGGCCGCGCCGCCGAAGCATTGCAGCGTGTACTGCGTGACGTTGTAGCCGCGCGCCACGGACACCTTCTTGATCGCGTTGGCCATGTTGTCCACGGCGACCTGCAGAAAACCCGCCGCCACTTCCTCGGGCTTGAGCTCCCGGCCCGAGCTGTGCCCGATCCGGGCCGCAAGCGCGGCGAATTGCCGGTGTACGGTGTCGGCATCCAGGGCCTCGTTGCCCTGTGGCCCGAACAGCGCCGGGAAAAAGTCCGGCTGCAGCTTGCCGAGCATGACGTTGCAGTCGGTCACGGTCAGCGGCCCGCCGCGGCGGTAGGCGGCCGGGCCCGGGTTGGCGCCTGCCGAATCCGGCCCGACGCGGTAGCGCGCGCCGTCGAAACGCAATATTGAACCGCCGCCCGCCGCCACGGTGTGAATGCTCATCATCGGCGCGCGCATTCTCACGCCCGCCACCTGCGTCTCGAAGCTGCGCTCGAACTCGCCGTCAAAATGCGAGACATCCGTCGAGGTGCCGCCCATGTCAAAGCCGATGAGCCGCTTGTGCCCGGCATCCACGGCGGTACGCGCCATACCCACCACGCCTGCGGCGGGACCGGACAGGACCGCGTCCTTGCCCTGGAACGCCGCGGCGTCGATGAGGCCACCGGAGGACTGCATGAACAGCAGGCGCACGCCGGGAAGCTGCGCGGCCACCTCATCGACATAGCGGCGCAGGATCGGGGACAGATAGGCATCGACCACGGTGGTGTCGCCGCGGGAGACAAACTTCATCAGGGGCGAGACTTCGTGGGAGACTGAGACTTGCGTGTAGCCGATCTGGCGCGCGATGCGCGCCGCAACCCGCTCGTGCTGCGTATGGTGAAAGCCATGCATGAAAACAATGGCGACACTGCGCAATCCCTGGTTCCACAGGCTCTGGAGCGCCTCGCGGGTCCCGCGCTCATCGAGGGGCACGAGGACTTCGCCGGCAGCGCTGATGCGCTCTGGCACCTCCCGGACTTGCGCGTACAGCAGCTCGGGCAGGATGATGTGCCGGGCAAAGATATGCGGACGGTTCTGGTAGCCGATGCGCAGCTGGTCGCGAAAGCCGCGGGTGGTCAGCAGCGCCGTCGCTGCGCCCTTGCGTTCCAGCAGCGCGTTGGTCGCGACCGTCGTGCCCATCTTGACGAGGGCAATCCCGCCGACCGGAATCGGCGCGCGCGGAGCCACTTTCAGGAACTGGCGAATGCCGGCAATGGCAGCGTCGCCGTACTGTTCCGGGTTTTCCGACAGCAGTTTTGCCGTGGCGAGCGACCCGTCGGGCCGGCGCGCGACGATGTCGGTAAATGTACCGCCACGATCGATCCAGAACTCCCATCCCCGCGCAGCTGTGCTCACAATAGTCTCTACTCGCGAATGTTGAAGGCTTACACTTCGGTCATGTTCTTCAGGGCCATGAAACTGATCGAGGGCGTGGCGGCCCGGGCGCAGGGCAAGGGGTATGGTGCCACTACCGTGAAGCAGGAGGTTAGGCTGCTGCAGCGCCTGTCGGGAGCCAGACCCCGGCTGGCGGTGGATATCGGCGGCAACGTCGGAAATTACACGGCCGAACTGCGAAACACCAATCCGTCGCTGGAAATACACGTCTTCGAACCCTCGGCCGTGAACATCGGCAAACTCGGTGCCCGCTTTGGCCATGACCCATTGATCAGGCTGGTCCCGCTCGCCGTGTCCGACGCTGCGGGGTCGGCCCGCCTGTTTGCCGATGAATCCGGTTCCGGTCTGGGGAGTCTCAGCAAGCGCAGGCTTGATCACTTCAGGATTTCATTTGATGTGGAGGAGGCGGTCACCACCATCCGCTTCGAGGACTACTGGGGATCGGAGCTGCAGGGCCGGCCGCTGGACCTGGTGAAACTGGATATCGAGGGACATGAGCTGGCCGCGCTCAGGGGCTTTGGAAGAGCATTGAACGCGACGCGGGCGCTGCAGTTCGAATTTGGCGGCTGCAATATCGATACGCGCACCTATTTTCAGGACTTCTGGTACTTCTTCAGGGACCAGCACTTCGACCTGTACCGGATCACGCCGTTCGGGGCGGAGAGGATCAGGCGCTACAAGGAGCGCGACGAGTTCTTCAAGACGACGAACTACATCGCGGTCCGGCAGGGATGAACTGAGCCGATGGGTGGATCGACTCCGACCGCACCGCAGGGCGTGCCCTTCCGCGTGGTGGCTCTCCTCGCGATCGCGGTGTTCATCAACTACGTCGATCGCGGCAATCTCGCCACCGCCGGCCCGCTCCTCAAGGGCGATCTGGGACTGAGCAATTTCCAATTCGGTCTGCTGGGTTCGGCGTTCTTCATGTCGTACGCGCCGCTGCAGCCGGTGGCCGGCTGGTTGGCGCAGCGCTTTGACGTCCGCTACGTCCTGTCATGCGGGCTGGTGATCTGGGCGCTGGCGACGGCGCTGGTGGGGCTGGCGACGAGCTTCGCCATGCTGTTTGCACTGCGCCTCCTGCTGGGAGTCGGCGAGAGTGTTACCTACCCCAGTAACTCCAAACTGCTGGGGCAGCGTTGTCCGGAGCACCAGCGCGGGCGAGCGAATGGTGTGATCGCGGCCTGCCAGGCGCTCGGCCCGACCTTCGGCACTCTGGTCGGCGGGCTGATCATGGTCAGATTCGGCTGGCGGGCCGCCTTCATTGCCTTCGGATTCGCCTCACTCCTGTGGCTGCTCCCGTGGTTCATCGTGACCCGTGGTGGCACGGCGACCTACGGAGGGGAGCACGGCGAGCCGCTGCCGTACCTCACGCTGTTGAAGCAGCGTGCGCTCTGGGGTTCCAGCCTCGGGCAATTCTGTTCGACCTATTCCTACTACTTCGTCCTGACCTGGTTGCCGCTGATTCTGGTCAAGGCCTACGGCTACAGCGTTAAGGAAATGGCCCAGATTGGTGCCGGCGTGTACGCCATCCACGCGGCCAGTTCGGCGCTGGTCGGTTGGGGCTCGGATCGCTGGATCCTGGCCGGCTCCTCGGCCAATCGCGTGCGAAAAGCGCTGCTGGTGTCGGGGCTGATCGGTATCGCGGCGGTGATGATGGTGTGCGCGAGTGCTGTGTCGACCACAGCGGTCCTGCTGCTGGCGGCGACCGCGGCGCTGCACGGGACACAGACGCCTAACATCTTTGCCATCGCGCAGACGCTGGGCGGTCCGCGCGCCGCGGGCCAGTGGATGGGCGTCCAGAATCTGGTTGGAAACCTCGCCGGGGTCACCGCTCCGGCGTTGACCGGCTTCGTCGTCGATCGCACCGGCGAGTACTACTGGGCGTTTGCCATTGCCGCCGGAGTCGCGCTGCTCGGTTCACTGGCCTTCGGCGTCCTGATACCCCGGATCGAACCGGTGGTGTGGCACACGGGCCCAGTCGGGGAGCGAAAGTCCGGGTCTCAATAAAGGGCAGGGGGCCCGAAGGCCCCCTGCGTTGCTCGACGGGATCCGAAGACCCGGCTACTTGCCGATCTCCTTGCTGACCGCATTTTCCTGCTGGTTCAGCGTCCGCTGTTCCTGCCTGGTGATATGGCCGCCATCCTGGCTGGCCATGATGCGCTCTTCCCTGCGGATCTGGTGATCCTGCCTGTGCAGCGCTGCCGCCTGCGCGGGCGTCATCTCGCCTTCTTTCACTTCACGATGAATGCGCTTGCTCTGATGCGCCAGCCGGCCGTTCACCTGGTCGCGCCGCGGGTGCGTCTTTTCCCACTGTGTCTCGGCCATGGCAGCGGTCGACCGACTCAGGGAAAGCAGCGTGCCGGCCGCCAGGGCCACCCAAACCGTGTTGCTGGATCGACTAGACATATCATTCTCCATAGTGGCTAAAGGGGTACAGCGCGCCGCCTGATCAAGCGCTGTTCATCCCTAGAAACGCCCCATGGAGCCGGGCGTTGACGCGATCACGCCGAACAGTTTTTAATGCACGCCGGCCTGGGATACCCCAGTTGCTGTAGGGTCTCCGCGCTATACGAGATCGCGACCATCACCATGCACGCCGCAGACGCGACGTAGGTCATTGAGAGGGCCGTGCACTTCAGCACGGTTCGCCAGATTCGCTGCGCATAGACCCGCCGCATCGAACCGTACAGATAGATTCAGTGCCGGCAGCGCGAGGAATCCGAGCGGACCAATTCGATAGGCCACGGCGACGACCACGACGCCTTTTCGCGCCAGCCGGTCGCCCCGGTATAGCGGCAGGGCGGCGGACCCGTTCCAATAGCCGCCGCCGTAGATCCAGACGATCACCGGGAGTCTCTGCGAGTGCCTTGATCGTGGCGCCCGGATGTTGAGGTACAGGCAGTCCTCGCTGATTGCCGGGGGCGTCTCCCCCGGCATGGAGACGCCTTCCTGCATGCATGCGGGGGCGAACGTGTCCGCCTTGCGCGTGCCTTGCCCGGGCGAGACCGGGGCCGGGGGGCACCAGCGCAACGGACTGGTCGGCGGGGCCGCGAACGGGACGCCCCGGTAAATCACCAGTTTGCGTTCAAGCGACCCGGACAGGATGCCTGACTCCGTTGCAACCGTTTGTGAGTGGGCGCTGTGGGCCAGGGCGACCACCGCCGCCGCGGCGCATACCCAACGTGAATTTCTTGTCATGTTTGTCCCTGGCGCCTGGGCTCATTGCCATTGAACGTCGGTGGCCAGAGAACCTTTCCCCGAATGCAGTGCACTCAATAAGGCACTCAGCAGAACCTATGGGGGATCTATGACCAGTCTAACCAAGACGCTGGCGTCCGCCAGCTATCTCGCGGCATTATTCGTGTTGAATCTGGGCGCTGCGGGCGCCGTTCGCGCCGATGTCGGAGCGGAGGGCATCGCCTTCACCGTCACAAACCTGGACTCCAACGTCAGCGGCCGCGCCGCGTTCACCGATCCCAATGCGCAGAATGCATGGGGTATCGCGATCGCGCCCGGCAGCCCTTTCTGGGTCAACGACAACCACGCCGGCGTGTCCACGCTGTACGCCGGTGATGGCAGCATCATCCCGCTCGTGGTGACGATCCCGCCGCCGTTGGGCGCCGATCCGGGCACCATGGCCGCGCCCACCGGCATGGTCTGGAATCCCACCTCGGGCTTCCACGTGCCAGGGACCACGCTGCCAGGTATTTTCATCTTTGACACCGAGGATGGCACGATATCGGCGTGGAATGCGCAGGCCAGTGTCGGCAGCGCGGTGATTGCCGTCGACCATTCCGCCCTGATGGCCAACTACAAGGGCCTGGCTTTCGGCACGAGTTCGACCGGCAACCGTCTGTACGCCACGAATTTCCGCTCCGGGGAAGTCGAAGTTTTCGACAACCAGTTTACTCCCGTGACGGTGCCAGGCGGGTTCATTGATCATCGCATCCCGCCCGGCTTCGCGCCGTTCGGGATCCAGAATATCGATGGTGACCTGTTCGTGACCTATGCGCTGCAGTCTGCCGACAAGGGCGATGACGTGGGTGGGCCGGGGAACGGCTTTGTCGATGTCTTTGACACCGACGGCCACCTGCTGCGTCGCTTCGCCCGGCGTGGCGTACTGAATTCTCCCTGGGGCCTCGCCCGCGCGCCCTACGGATTCGGTCCCCTGAGCGGCGCGATCCTGGTCGGCAATTTCAAGGACGGCAGGATCAACGCTTTTGATGCGCACGGCCGCTTCCTGGGCGCGCTGCGTGGCACGAATGGCGCACCGGTGTGGATCGACGGACTCTGGGCCCTGATCTTTGGCGGTGGCGCGAAGTCCAGCCCGGAATCGCTCTACTTTACCGCGGGCCCTGACGGCGAGACGAATGGCGTCTTCGGCGTGATCAAGGCCGCGCCGAATCCCGACTGACGGCGCAAGCCGCTCAGCCGGTGGCGAAGATTCGGCACGTCGGTGCCGGTTGGGGCACTATGCGCCAGACGCATGTCTGCCAAAGTGCAACAACCGGTGCCGGGTGAGTGGTGAAGCCGATCGAGTCGGCGCACTCGGTCATCCTGGAACCGAACATGGCCGCCAACGCCGCGGTGATCTGGCTGCATGGCCTGGGCGCCGACGGTTATGATTTTGTGCCCATCGTACCGAGGCTGGTACTCCCACCGCCGCTGTCGGTGCGCTTCGTGTTCCCGCACGCCCCGCCCCGGCCCGTCACACTCAACGGCGGCATGCGCATGCGCGCCTGGTACGACCTCATCGGCCTGGGCCGCACCGACGTCCAGGATGAGACCGGTATCCGCGCCTCGGCGCTGCTCCTCGACGGCCTGATCGACGCCCAGGTGGCCGCAGGCGTGCCACGCGCACGCCTGGTGCTTGCGGGCTTCTCGCAGGGCGGGGCGGTCGCGCTGCACACCGGATTGCGCCACGGGGAGGCCCTTGCGGGCATCATGGCCCTGTCCACGTACCTGCCGCTCTCGACCAAGGCTGAGCAGGAACTGACGGCGGCGGGTCGCGCGACCCCCGTCCTCATGTGCCACGGCCGCCACGATCCGGTGCTGGTATTTGAATTGGGTACCCACAGCCGGGACCTGCTGCGCGGGCAGGGCGTCAGCGTTGAATGGCACGAATATCCGATGGCGCACGAAGTGTGCGCCGCGGAGATCGACGATATCGCCGGCTGGCTGCGCTCGCGGCTCGCCTAGGAGGCGCTCCCGGGGATGCGGATGGCGCGGCTGACCGCGGGGCGCTCCATGAAGGCGTGGAACACGCGCGTGACATGCGGAAAGTCGGCCATGCCCACCAGTTCTCCGGCCGCGTAGTAGCCGACCAGGTTGCGCACCCAGGGGAAGGTCGCCATATCCGCGATCGTGTACTCCTCGCCCATGATCCATGCGCGCTCAGCGAGCCGCCCGTTCAGCACGCTCAGCACGGTGCGGGACTCGGCGGCGTAGTGATCGCGCGGCCGCTTGTCCTCGATTGCCCGGCCGGCAAATTTATGGAAGTAACCGATCTGTCCGAACAGGGGACCGATGCCGGCCATCTGGAACATCAGCCACTGGATCGTCTCGTAGCGCCTGGCCGGATTGGCCGGCAGGAACTGGCCGGTCTTGTCGGCGAGATAGATCAGGATCGCACCGGACTCGAACAGCGGCAGGGGCTTCCCGTCCGGGCCGTTCGGATCGATGATCGCCGGAATTTTCCGGTAGGGATTGAGCGAGGCGTACTCCGCCGAGAGCTGCTCGTTCGTCTCGAAGCTGACGCGGTGCGCTTCGTACGGGAGGCCCGTCTCTTCCAGCATCAGTGAGATCTTGACGCCGTTGGGTGTGGGGAGAGAGTAGAGCTGCAGTCGATCCGGGTGCTGAGGCGGCCACTTCCGGGTGATGGGAAAGGCGGAGAGATCGCTCATAGGGTGCAGTAGGGTAACCGAGTCCCGGCGTCCAGCCCACTCCCTCTTCATCGCCGCGCAGCAGCGAGTAGACCAGCAGCATGGCGCTCTGCTTCTGATAGGCCTCATAGACCGCCATAAAGGCGAGGTACGCGTCGCCGGACTCATCGGTGCTACGGTCGCCGTCATGCCCGGAACTGTCTGCGAATGGAGTCATGTTTCCTACGCTACCGCAAGCTGATGTCGTCGCTATGACAGGGGCACGTCCCTCTGCCTGAGTCTGGTATGGGAGTAGAGTTGGTATACGTCCAAAGGTTGCAGCATGAAGTCACTGGGAAAAAGATCGGAAGGTGCGCGGCTTGAGCGCATCAAGGCTTCACCGCGCTGGGCGGGCGAGGGATTTCAAAACGTGCCGCCTATCATTCCGGGCCTGCGCGATCCTGGCGTGCCGATGCCCACGCTCGCCGATTTCATCTGCGGCGGCGAGCGGCGCGTGCCGCGCGGACCACTGCCGTCGATGAGCCCACTGGGAACCTGGGCCGCGCCGCCCGCCAGCGGGCTGCGCCTCACCTGGCTCGGGCATTCCACGGTGCTTATCGAGATCGACGGTGTGCGCGTGCTCACCGATCCAGTGTGGGGAGCGCGCGCATCGCCCTCGCAATTCGCCGGCCCGAAGCGCTTCCAGCCCGTGCCCGTTGCGCTCCGCGCCCTGCCGGCGGTGGACCTGGTGGTGATCTCGCACGACCACTACGATCATCTTGACTATCCGACCATCCGCGAACTGGCCAAGGGCAGCGTGCCGTTCGTGACCTCACTGGGCGTCGGCGCCCACCTGGAAGCCTGGGGCGTGGAGGCCGCGCGGATTTTCGAGCTGGACTGGTGGGAATCGCACCAGTTGGCGAACAGCGGGCTTACCGTGACGGCCGCGCCGTCGCAGCATTTCTCAGGGCGTGGCCTGAAGGACCGCAACGCCAGCCTCTGGTCCTCGATGGTGATCCGCTCGCCGCGGCACACGGTTTTCTTCAGTGGCGACACCGGGCTCACGATGCAATACCGCGAGATCCGCGAACGCCTCGGGCCGTTTGATGTCGTAATGCTCGAGGTGGGTGCGTTCCATCCGGCCTGGGGTGACATACACCTCGGACCAGCGAACGCACTCAAGGCCTTAGGGCTGCTCGGCGGTGGCCGCTTCCTGCCGGTGCACTGGGGCACCTTCAGCCTGGCGATGCACGCCTGGGACCAGCCTGCGGAAGCGTTGCTGGAGCTCGCCCCGAAAACGGGGGCGCAGCTCATCATGCCGCGGCTCGGCCAGCCGGTGGAGCCCGCGCATGCCGAGGAGGTCGAGCCGTGGTGGCGCGGGGTGGATCAGATGCTGCGCGGACCCGAGTCCGATGCGCCGCCAGCGATGACAGTGCCGAAGTCCATGCCCTGGCCGATCGACTGAGTCCGCAACCGACCCGCGGGGGACAGCGCACATGAAACGGAATATGGCGATTCTGATGTTGGGCGCTGTCGTGGGCGCTTCTGCGGCGGGCGCGGAGCCGGGACAGCGCGCGGCGCACCCGCTGGGGATGTCGCCCGTATGCACGACACCCCAGCAGTGTGCTGCGATGTGGACGGCGGCGAGAAAATGGGTCCGCAATGCCTGTGGGTACAAGCTGGAAAAAGACACCGACAACCTGCTGGAGACCTACAACACGGTGAACAACACGATCCCTCGTCAGGTGAGCCGGTCGCTGGCCTGCCGCGTCACCCGGACTCCGCGGACGGAGGGAGGCTATGTGTTCACGGTGACGGCTTCGTGCAGCGCCATAACGCCACGGACCAACCCCTGCTACCCCCCGGCGGACGAAGCGATGAGCGATTTTAACCGCTCACTCAATGCGGTTGCGGCCCGCCTCAAGCGCTGATTACCTCAGAAGATCGCCGCGAGTGCCGTGCACTCGCCGGCGCCGAGCGCGAAATCGAAGATCGCCAGGTCCTCGCGCATGTGAACCTCGGAGCGGGTCCCGGTCAGGGGCACGATGCCGATCTGCGTCAGATACCGGAACAGGACCTGCTCGCGTGTACGGCCCAGTTGCGACGCCAGGGTCCCGATGCTCTCATGGGCGAGGAGTAGCGGATTGGCCGTCAGCGTCCAGAAACTCTGGTAGCTGATCTGGTGCGAGCTGCAGAATTCACGCAACTCGCGGTCGTAGCCGGTTTCGGCGTGGAAGCGGTTCTGCACCACGGCCGGCTTGATGCGCGCCGCACTCCAGAGCGCCTGGAGCGCTTCGAGCCGGTAACAGTTGCTGATGCCCAGTTGCCGGACGCTGCCGTTGTCCACCAGCTGCTCAAAGGTCCGCCACACCTGCAGGGTGTCCTCGGCGTGGGACAGCGGCGAGTGCAGGATCAGGCCATCCACGTAGTCCGTGTGCAGATTTCGCAGCGAAGTGGTGAGGGACTGCATCACCTGTTCGGGCAGCGGAGCCTTCGGGTCATAGGGAATCGTCGCCGGGTCCTGGCCGGACACGGGCGTGAACTTCGTCTGCAGATACAAGTCGGCGCGCGTCAGCCCGGCGTTCAGGCAGGTCGTCAGGCCCGCACCCACACCCGCCTCGTTGTAGTGCCGGGGCTGGCAGGCGGTATCAATGCCGCGAAATCCAAGCTGGACCGCCTTTCTCACCAGTGAGGCGGTCTCGTCCTTCTTCCAGGCCGTTCCGTACAGAATTCCAGGACTGCGCACGCTGGCGCCTGTGGCTGCGGGGCTACGGATATTTCTTTGCGACGACGCCTCGAACCGGGTGCGTGTCGTACACGAGCACGATTGAGGCGATATGCCCGGTGTCCGCGTCGAAATTGAACACGTCGGCGCAATCGAACGACACCCGCGTCCCGTCCTTCAGCGACCAGTCGTACATGTAGTACGCGACGGCGCGCAGGTGCCCTTCGGCACTGACCAGTACGTCATGCACCGTGAGCTTGGCGCCGCTCGACGCGCTGCTGACCTTGGCGAAGAATTCACGCACGGGCAAGCGCCCCAGAAACGGGGATTGCACCCAGCCGTCGGGTATGAACAGCGCGGCGGCCCTGTCCGCATCGCCCGCTTCCAGGGCAGTCAGATATTTTCGTACCGCTTTTTGCATACGATCCCCCGTCCATTCATTCGCCAGGCGCCGGCTGGACGCGTCCGGCCCGCCCCCGCTACCCAGGGCATCATAGTACTGCTCACCGGCGCTCGCGACTTCAGTGCGACTGTGGTTGAATTTGGCCGGCCACAGGCAATTCAAGGGGGCCGTCGTGTACAGACCCTGCAGCGTCCGACCGGTCAGCCGACTTGCGGTGAAACCCCTGTTCGCGGCCCTGGCGATACTGGGCGCGCTGGCGGGCTTAGGCAGGCTCGCCCATGCAGAATCCGACTGGGTGCTGGTGATTCACGGCGGCGCCGGTGTCCCCGAACGGAGCCAGTTGAGCGCCGAGCGGGAGCGGGCGGTTCGCGACGCCCTGCAGCGCTCCCTCGCGCGCGGTGCGGAAGTGTTGAGCCGTGGCGGCCCGGCGCTCGAGGCCGTCGAGCAGGCGGTGCGGGTACTCGAGGATGATCCGCTGTTCAACGCCGGGCGCGGTGCCGTGTTCACCGCCCAGGGTGTCAATGAACTTGACGCCGCGATCATGGACGGCAGCACGCGCCGCGCGGGCGCGGTCGCCGGTGTGACCCGCACCAAAAATCCCATCTCGCTGGCGCGTGCCGTCATGGAGAAGAGCCCGCATGTGATGCTGGCCGGCGCGGGAGCCGATGAGTTCTCGAAGCAGCAGGGCCTGGAGCAGGTCAAGCCACGCTACTTTTTCACCATCCAGCGCTGGCTCGAATTGCAGGAGTTCCTGCACCCGGCAGGGAACGACGCCCGCAAGAGCGGTGCCCAGCCACGCGCGCTGGACAGCGTGCACGGCACGGTCGGCGCGGTGGCCCTGGACAGGAGCGGCCACCTCGCGGCGGCCACCTCGACCGGCGGCCTGACCGGCAAGCGCTGGGGAAGGGTGGGTGATTCCCCGATTATCGGTGCGGGCACCTATGCGGATGATCGCGGCTGCGCGGTGTCGGCGACCGGAACCGGGGAATACTATATTCGCGCAGGCGTCGCCCACGAGATCTGCGCGCGGATCCGCTTCCTGAAGGAAACGCCGCAACAGGCGGCGGACGCCGTGCAGGCGGAAACGCTGGCGCTCGGCGGTGACGGTGGGGTCATCGTACTGGGGAAGGATGGATCCACTGCCTGGTCGTTCAACACGACCGGCATGTACCGTGGAAAGGTGAGCGCAACATCCAGGCCGCAAGTGGCCGTCTACGCGCAGGAGTAAGCGTGGCAACTGAAAAATCGATGGGCGCCGGACAGGACAGCACCGGTTGCGCGAGCTTCACCAGCATGGAAGCCAGTACGGCCCGTGACTGGGCGATCATCCAGCGCGAATTCGTCCGCTACGCCAGCACCCTGCCGGATCGCATTCTCGTGCACGTGCGGCTCCTGCATGGCGAGACGGGAGGGTTCGCCATCGACCGGCTCTCACACGTGCTGCAGACGGCCACGCGGGCCTACCGCGACGGCAGGGATGAGGAATACGTGACGTGCGCGTTGCTGCACGACATCGGCGACACGCTGGGCACCTACAATCACGCCGAGGTCGCAGCGGCCGTGCTGCAGCCCTTTGTATCGGAGGCGAACCGCTGGATGGTCGAGCATCACGGCATCTTTCAGGGCTACTATTTCTTCCACCATATCGGCATGAACCGGGACATGCGCGAGATGTTCCGCGGCCATGCCCATTTTGCGCAGACCGAGGAATTCTGTGCCCGCTATGACGGACCGGCGTTCGATCCTGCTGGGGAGACTCTGCCGCTGAGTTTCTTCGAGCCGATGCTGCGCCGGGTGTTCGCGCAGCCCAGGCAATCACTCTATCTGGCCGCGCTGGAGTAATCCCTCCGCCAGGCCAGCACACAGCCAGGCTAGCGTTTCCGTCCTACACCAAGCAACACGCCGCCCAGGATCAGGGCGCCAATGCCGGCCCAAACCGGGACGTTGACATGCCGGGTCTCGTCAACCGACAGGTGCAAGGAGCCGATGTCAGCCTGGTGAGTTTCGCTGGTGTAGCTGAAGCCACCGTAGGCCAGCGCCATAACGCCCGCGACCACCAGCAGGATGGCGACGATCTTCTGCGCATTCAATCGTGCTTCCCGCCCTGTTTGTCCCGCCCGTGACCATGCCCATGCTCGCGATAGTGGGGCGCGTAGGTCTGCTCGTACCAACGATCCCGAACGAAGTAGACGGGCTGCCCGCAGGCATTGTATTCGTGACAGTGCTGGCGCCAGTGCTTTTCATGTCCGGGGGGTACCCGCAGGTAGATCGGTGGGCGAGATCCGTAGACCTCTGCCCGTTCGATGATCAGGGGCTGGCTGTAGATCAGCTCTGGGTGCGGGAACTCGCCGATGTCGAGACGGCCGTAAAAACCGGGCTCGCCCACACTGATCGATATGCCGACATCGCCAGCGACGGCGGGCGCAACCAGCGCACTTGCGATCGTCGCCGCAGCCAGTGCCGGTAGCAGGAGCTTATTCATGCTGGGACTCCTCATCATTGCAATGCAGTCGTCGGCGACCGCTGAACACCGGTAACTGTGCGCGCACGCCGCGGCGAGGTCTGTTCGGGAACGCACACAGTCGGAATCAGCTGCGGAAATTCTCCCGCAGCACGTCCACCCGCAGTTTTTCGGTGTCGCCGGTGGGCCGGCGCAGGGCCGCGTCGCGCAGCAGACTGGGTGTCCTGCGCGGCATCGCGATTACGGCCAGGCGCTGCTCGTTGATCTGAAACTTGAGATACGGCAGCAGTGCCTTGGACGAGGCCCCCGCGTCGCCGCCGATGATGGTTCCCTCGCAGAACAGGCGGAAATACTCACTGTACAGTTCTTCGTAGCGCCGCATAGGATCCTCGAAGACCCCGTCGCGAATGACGGCACTTCCCACGTGGCTCGAGCACATGTAGCTGCACGCCGAGCGCAGGTAATTATCGTGCTCCTCGACCAGCGCCTGGCTGTAGCCGCGCGACTGATGAAAAAAGCGCAGCAGCCGTTCGCGCATCCGTCCATGCACGTGCTGGACGCGCAAGTGCTCGAACAGCGCCTTGCGGTGAATCAGCGAGAAGCAGGCTGACTTCAGGGCCGTGACCTGGCGCGGCGGCCGGCGTTGCAGGGCCACGGCTCTCATCAGCCCGGCGTGTTCATTTTCCCACCGCACCCAGACCGACGGATTCTCCCTGACGCGGCTTGCGACCATCCGCTCGTGCGGCGAGCCGGCACGCGCCGTGGCTTCAAGCAGCTGCTCGGATGCCTGCATGAGCTGCGCGTGAGAGATGGAGCTGCGCATCACGAGTCTCCGGTCGATCGTCCGGTGGGCGGACGACGCGTAACATGAAACCCTACCACCCCCTTGTCAAATAACTGGTGCTCATTCTGACAAATACCCCTATGTCAAACCGTCCCGGGCCCGGGCGGCGCGCGCCCACGCGGGACGCAACGACGCGCGGGTGAACGGCGCGTGCGCCTGCCCGTTTGACTTCCCGCGGAGCGGGATGCTACAAGCCGAGCTGGGGCTCAACAGAACACCAAAAAACGGGGCAGACATGGCCGGGCAAACCATCGCGCGCCGTGAAGTCGTCCGGCTCATGGGCATTGCCGCCGTGGCCGCCACCTTCCCGGGCTTTAGCCGCTGGGCGTTTGCGGGCATGGCCGATGAACAGGGGCCGGCCGGTGGCGGATTGGCCGCGAGCCGTTACCAGCCGCTGTTTTTTTCGCAGACGCAATTTGCGCTGGTCGAACATCTGGCCGAGGCGATCATCCCTGCCGACGACACACCGGGCGCGCAGCAGGCTGGCGTCGGCGAGTTCATCGATTTCATGGTGGCGAACCGCGTGCCCGTCAGCGGCGCCGGCCATGCCGACAGCCCGCGAGACTCGGCCGTGGCCTTCGGCTCGGAGCTGCAGCGGCAGTGGCTCGATGGCCTGGCCTGGATCGATGCGCAATGCATTTACGATTTCGGGCACGACTATCTGAATTGCAGCGCGGCTCAGCAAAATGACCTGCTCATGAGGCTGGCCTACAAGGCCAGGTACACACGCGCCACAGAGGCGGGCCGCGAATTTTTCCAGCTGTTGCGCGACTACACGGTCGCGGGCTACTACACCTCGCGGGTGGGGATGGAGAGTCTGGGCTGGCCTGGCCTGCGTTCCGTGTGGGACCGGCCGCCGGGTTGCCCTCATCACGATGACCCGGAGCACAAGCGGCTCCTGCCCACATGAAGATCTACGATGCCATCGTCGTCGGCACGGGTGCCGGGGGCGGCACGGCCATCAAGACGCTGTGCGAAGGGGGCCTGCAGGTGCTGGCCCTGAATTCGGGGCCGCGCACCGAGCCGGCCCGGGACTACCGCATGCACCGCCAGGCCTACGACCTGAAATTCCGCGGCTATGGCAACCCGCAGGCGCTGGCGGGCCGCGCACACCAGGAGCGCTATTCGGTCGAGGAGTCGGAATACAACGAAGGCCCGCGGCTCTTCGAGCACGACATCGCGTATGCAAATGCCGCCGGCTCCAACTGGTACTGGAAGCGCTGCAAGGGGACGGGCGGCAAGGCCAATTTCTGGGGCCGATCCTCCTGCCGATTTGGCGATATTGATTTCAAGGCGGCGAGCCTCGATGGCTTCGGCAAGGACTGGCCCGTCGATTACGCGGAGATCGCGCCCTGGTTCACACGCGCTGAGCGTTACATGGGCGTCGCCAGCACCATCCAGAATCGCCCCAGCAATCCGGACGGCGAGTATCTGCCCCCGATGACCTGGCGCTGCTTCGACTACATCATCCAGAAGGCGGCCGAAAAGATCGGCGTACCCTATCTGCCGGACCGGTGCGCACAGCTCACGGTGGCACACAACGGACACCCCGCCTGCCACTACTGCGGCAACTGCAGCCAGGGATGCGATGCGGGCTCCTTCTTCTCGCCTACCTGGTTCACGATTCCGGATGCCGAGAAATCGCGCAATCTGACGCTGGTCACCGACGCGCTGGTGCGCAGCGTGCTGGTTGACGAAAGCGGGATGGCCCGCGGCGTGGCCTACATCGATCGCGAGTCGCGGCGGGAAGTCGAGGCGTACGCCAGGGTCGTGGTCCTGGCCGCCTCGTGCGTCGAGACCGCGCACATCATGCTGAATTCAAAGTCCGGCCACTGGCCCACCGGGATCGCCAACTCGAGCGGGCAGCTGGGGCGCAACCTGATTGACCAGCTGTACGGCAGTCCGGGCTATGGCTACCTGCCGCAACTCCTGGGTCAGCCGCCCACGCCCGACAACATCGCCAATTCCACCGTAGCCTGGATGCCGCGCTGGCAGAACCTCGAGAATCCGCGCACGGAGAAATTCATCCGCGGCTATTCCCTTTACATCGGCGGCGGGTGCGATGAGTTTCCCTGGCACTACGGGCAGCTCGAGGGTTTTGGCGCCTCCTACAAGCGCGACATCAAGCGCTACTATCCGGCGCCGATCAGTGCGCTCATCCAGGCGCCGTCACTCGAGAGTCCCACCAATTACGTCGATATCGATCCGGAGAAGCAGGATATCTACGGCATCCCGCAGTTGCGCTTTCACTATGAGTGGGGCACCAACGAGATGCTGATGTGGGAGCACTCCAAGCAGGTGATGGCGGACCTGTTCAAGGCGGCGGGCGGCGAGTTGTGGAGCGTCGATTCAGCTCCGCAGCGTCCGGGCACCAGCCTGCATGAATGCGGCGTGTGCCGCATGGGCGTAGACCCGAAGACCTCAGTGACCAACAAGTGGGCGCAGGCGCACGACGTGCCGAATCTCTACATCTGCGATGCCAGCATCTTTCCGACTTCCACGGACAAGACCACGACCATGCCCATCATCGCCTTCGCGATGCGCACCTGCGACTACATACTCGGGAATTTCAGGCGCGGCGTGCACCTGCGCGCCTGACCCGCCGTTGGCTCCGGCCCGCAGCGTCAGCTACCATCAGGCATGGAGTACCAATCGATGCGTTACGTGAGACGCCGCGCGGTGGCGGCCGGGATTGCAATGCTGGGCTGTCTCGCGCCCGTTGCGCACGCGGATGCCATCGACGAGTATCTGTGCACGGAAATGGCGGCCCGCAGGATTCCAGGGCTCGCCATCGCCGTGGTCCGGGCCGATCGCATCGAGCGGATGGCCGCCTACGGATTTGCGGACGTCGAGAACGGCGCGGCCGTGTCGGACTCGTCCATCTTCGCAATCGCCTCCACGGACAAGGAGCTGACTGCTGCGGGTGCGCTGAAGGCCGAGGAGCGCGGCAAGCTCAAGGTTGACGATCCGGTGAGCCAGTACCTGCCGCTGCCCTTTCCCGGCATGACGATTCGGCAGCTGCTGAGCCATACCTCGGGCCTCCCCGATTCCCTCGCCGAGCTGGATTCGGGGCGGCGCTACACCTCGTATTCCACGCATCAGCTGCTCGACTTGATACGCGCTCTCCACCCCGCTGAGCCCGGGTCGGGCTTTATCTATTCCGATGACGGCATGTTTCTGGCGCAGGCGGTGACTGAACGGGCGGCGGGCGAGCCCTGGTGGACCTTCATGCGGCGCGAAGTGTTCGAGCCGGCGGGCATGCACTCCGTGGTTTCCATGAATCCGCACACGCTCATCCCCGGTCGCGTCTCTCCCTATACGCTCGATGCCGACGGCAAATTGCTGCGCGATACCCGTCTCGGGATGGACTATGGCCCGCTGTATACCGATCTGGGAATGACCGTCGGTGACTTTGCGCGCTGGCTCATGGCTCTCGATGGCAGGCCGCCCCTGTCACCGAAGATAGTCGCCGCCATGTCAACGCCTGCGCGGCTGCGCGATGGCACGCCCGCTGGGGAAGTGTTTTCGTGGACGCGCTACGGCCTCGGCCTCGGCATCGAGGATATCCTGGGTGAACGCATCCTCGTCCACTCGGGCCACAGCGGCGTCGGTTTTGTAAAGCTGCCGGAGCGCGGCCTGGCGGTGGTCGTGTTCACCAACCTGGCGAATTCCGCCGGCTCGGATGCCGTCGGCCTCGCGCTCGGCGTGGCAGGAATGCTGGAAGGGCGCGTCGCGTTGCGCGACCTGCCGGCTGCGCCGGCGCCTGATGAAAAACTCGCCGCAACGTTGCGCAGCGACTACGAGCACTTCGCTGCCGGCACCCCGGATCCGAAGCACTATGCACGCGCTATCCGTGCGACCGTATTGACGAGCACGGTGGATTTCGCCGGCCGGACTCGTAACCTCGGCAGGCTCAGTGCCTTCGAGTTTCTGCGCGAGCAACGCCTGGACGATGAGCGGGCGCTGTGGTTTCGTGCCCGTTATGCGGACGCCACGTTCTATGTGCGATTCTCGACCAGCCGCGACGGACTCATCACCCGTCTGGGCTGGTGGCATCTCTGAAATCATAGGCTATATTGTGTCAAAAAATAATAGGATACGTCAGTTAATTAATGTGATTTCGTGTCGCCGGACGGCGCTGGGCGATACTCGCCCGCAGGGGACCCTTGGATCTTGACGCCTTGAATCGTGCCGCGCCGCTGGTCGAGTTCGCCTTCTGGCTGGGCGTCGCCGTGGTGGCCCTCACGCTGGTCATGCTGGCCGTGACTCTGATCATGCGGCGGGTGGCGCTGCGCCGGGACCGGATCTATCGGGAGGCGGTAGCACGGTGGAAGCCGATCATCGTGGCCGAGCCCGGCGGCGTCGCCGCGCGTCTGCCCAGTCTGAGGGCTCGTGACCGGTCCGGTTTCATCCGGGTGTGGAACGACGTGCATGAATCGCTCCGCGGAGGCACGACGGATCATCTGGCGAAGATCGCCCACGAGGTCGGGCTCGAACCGCAGCTGTACGGCGCCCTGCAGTCCACCAGTTTTCACGATCGTGTCATGGCGGTCATTGCCCTTGGGCATCTGCGCAGCGCCGCGAGCTTCACTCACCTGGCGGGGCATCTGGATGACAAGAGCCCGATCATGTCCCTGTGTGCAGCACGCGCATTGATGCAGGTCGACCCGCAGCCCGCGACGCCGCTGCTGGTGGCGCGCATCGTGGAACGGAGCGACTGGTCGCAGGGCAGCATCGCCGCGATTCTCCACGAGGCGGGCGGCGAGCGCGTGTCCGGGCCACTGACCGAGGCAACGCTCAAGGCCGACGGCGAGCTGGCCTCCCGGCTGATCCGGCTGTTGGCCGGAGCGAGCCCCGACACTGCGGCGCCGATCATCCGTGCCTGGCTGGTGGCGGCGAGCGATGAGCCTGTGGTCTCGACCTGCCTGCAGGTGATGTCGAACGCGGCGGACCTGGATTGCGTCCGCCCGCTGCTCGCGCACCCGCGCTGGCACGTGCGCATGCTGGCCGCGGCCACGCTGGGCCGGCTGGGATTGCCGGGCGATGATCAGCGGCTCATCGCGATGCTCTCGGACAGCCAGTGGTGGGTCCGGTACCGGGCTGCCGGCGGGCTCCTCCAGCTGAGTTTCGTCGGCACGGAGCGCCTGCGCCAGATCCAGCAGACCCAGTCCGACCCCTACGCACGGGACATCATTACCCATGTACTGGCCGAGCAGGCGATCGGGAGCACCGCGTGAGCGCGTTCTGGGCACAACTCTTCCTTACGCTGGAATGGGCGTTCTTTGGCTATTTCCTCTGCATCAATGCGGCGTACCTGGCCCTGCACTACGTGTCCGTGTTCAGCATCCTCGAATATATGCGCGATCATCGCGCCGACTACCTGCCGCGGGACCTGCCTGCCTATCAGCCGCCGATCAGCATCCTGATCGCAGCCTTCAACGAGGAGCGGTCGATCAATTCCACGATTCGCTCACTCCTGCAGCTTGATTACCCGGAGTTTGAAGTGCTGATCGTGAATGACGGATCCACGGATGCGACGCTGAGTTCGGTCATCAGGGAATTTTCCATGGTCGAGTTCCCCGAGGCCTACCGGCAGCGGATTCGAACGGAGAAAGTCCGCGGCATCTACGCCTCCACGCGCTACCCGAACGTCCGCATGGTCGACAAGGTCAACGGCGGCAAGGCCGATGCACTGAACGCCGGGATCAATTGCGTACGCTACCCGCTGATCTGTTCCATCGACGCGGACTGCATCCTGCACCCCACGAGCCTGGGCAGGGTGGTGCGGCCGTTCCTGGAGGACTCCAACACGGTTGCGTCCGGGGGCGTCGTCAGAGTGCTCAATGGCTGTACCGTCAAGAATGGTTTCCTGGAGAAAGTCGAACTGCCGCGACAGGTGCTGCCCATGTTTCAGAATGTCGAGTACCTGCGCGCCTTCCTGTTCGGCCGCATGGGCTGGTCCCCGTCCAATGCCCTGCTGGTGATTTCCGGTGCCTTCGGGGTGTTCCGCAAGGAGCGGGTGGTGGCCATAGGGGGTTACCGCACCGACACCGTGGGCGAGGACATGGACCTGGTGGTACGGCTCCATCGCCGCGCGCGCGACGGGCGACGACCCTATCGCATCACCTTCGTGCCGGATCCCATCTGCTGGACCGAAGTGCCGAGCGACCTGAAGTCCCTGATGGGCCAGCGCATGCGCTGGCAGCGTGGACTGGCGGAGAGCCTAATCCCCAATCTCGGCCTGCTGTTCAGCCGGCGCGGTGGCACTGTGGGCTGGCTGGCCTTCCCGTTCATGCTGCTGTTCGAGCTGCTCGGGCCCATCGTCGAGATCGTGGGCTACATTGCCATGATTATACTGTGGTGGTTCCATGTGATCCCGATGCAGGTCTTCCTGGTGTTCCTGTTCCTGGCGGTGGGCATGGGGATCATGTTGTCCACCAACGCGATTTTTCTCGAGGAACTTTCGTTTCAGATGTATCCGCGAGTGGGGCAGCAGCTCAGGCTGTTTCTGGCGGCCGTGTTTGAAAACATCGGGTACCGCCAGTTGATCGCATTCTGGCGCGTGATCGGCATGCTCAAGTGGCTGTTCAGCGGCAATGCGCGCAGCCACTGGGGCGAGATTGCCCGCGACGGGTCCTGGCAACACGCCGATGGCGCGGGCGCTGGCGGCACGCGCAAGGGTGGCAGCCCATGAGGTCTGTGATGCTCGCGTTGGTACTGGCCGGATTGCTGGCGGGGACGACGATCGCTCAGGCACAGCTCAGCCCGCCCAGTTTCGACCAGCAGTTCCAGAACGCCCGTGCTCTGGCGATCGCTGGCCAGCGCGAGGCGGCGCTCAGCGCCTACACCGCGCTCCTGCAGCAGTCCCCCGGCAACGCGGATGTGCTCCTGGGTCGTGGTCGTTTGTACGCGTGGATGGGCAAGTGGGCCGAGGCGGAAGCCGACCTGAGTGGGGCCACGATAGCGGCACCAGCGTATGCCGATACCTGGTCGGCGTTGGGTGATCTGTACCTGTGGAGCGATCGGCCCGGCCAGGCGGCGGCGGCCTATGGACGGTGGCTGGCGCTGGCGGCACCGGGCGATCCGGCGCCGCTGATCGCGCGCGGCCGCGCGCTGCGGGCCGCCGGCGAATTCGCGGCGGCGCGGGCGGATTTTCAGGCGGCCGGCGACCGCGGCGCCGATCCGGCGCAGATCGCTGATTACCTGCGCTCGATGGCGCCGCGCGCGCCCGCCCCGGACATCTACGGACCGGCGGGCTATCACTGGTCCGCCAGTCTCGGCGCCAGCTGGACGGCGTTCTCACCGGCGCGCGCCGACTGGAGCGACTACACGCTGTCCGTGCGCAGGCACTTCAAGCGCGGTTCCCTGGCGTTCGAGGCGCTTGGGGCCGATCGCTTCAGCGGCAGCGACCATGCCTGGGCGCTGGATGGGTACGTCGACCTGTGGAGCCGCGCTTACGCGAACCTGCGTTACCAGCGCAGCCCGCAGGCAGACCTGTTCCCCGAAACCTCCTGGCGCGCCGAACTCTTTCAGGGCGTGGGCCGGGGCTGGGAGCTCTCCGGCAGCTTTGACCGCCTGGATTTCAGCTCATCCGCGGTCGACATTTACGGCCTTGGGGTCGGCAAGTATGTCGGCAACTGGTACGTGAGGATGCGCCACCTCTACGTACCCGGCAATGGCACCAACAGCAATAGCGATCGCCTGCTCGCGCGCTATTACTACCGGGGTGATGCGGACAACTACGTGGAGTTCTCGGCAGGGGCCGGCCAGAGCGATACGGCGTTGGCGAGCGCGCCGGGTTCCACCGCGCATGCGTACAGCTGGTCCACGAGTGCCGCCCTGGTGAAGTTTCTCAATCCACGCTTCGGATTCAAGGTCGGCGCCAGCTACGAGCATGATGACGATGGCTATAACGGTCGCGGCGTCTTTGGAACCGTCTATACGCGATGGTAGAGCGCCGCCCGATTGAGGTCGTCGGCGGGGCGGTGACGCGCTTTGTCGGCCTGCTCCCGGCTTTTCTCCTGGCCATGTTGTGCCTGCGAGCCGCCGAGCTCGGCGCCGGCATGCCTCCGGGTGCGGGGTTCGCCGAAGCGATCCGCATTTCAGCCTGGGCGCTCGCCGGCGATGCGTACGTCCTGGCGAGATTCCTGCCGCTGTTGTTGCTGTTGTCGCTGGCGCCGCTGCTTTCGAGCTCCAGGCGCGCCGTGTTCTGGAGCCTGGGGCTGCTCTGGTCCGCCCTCGTTGCCGTGCAGGCCGCGCTCATCCAGTACTTCATCACCGCGCGCGTGCCGCTCGGCGCAGACCTGTACGCCTACAGCTTGCGCGACGTGCATGAGACGGTTGCTGCAGGGCTGAGACTCTACCCGGCAGTTCTGGTGGGGACGCTCCTGGCGCTGCTGATCCTCTGGGCAGGACTCACGCGGTCGCTGCGGCGCGAACGCCCGCTGTTGTCGCGGCGAGTCGCGGCCGGGATCATGGCAGCGGCGGTTGTGCTGTGGCTTGGCCCGGGGCAGTTTCCGCAACAGCGCTCGGAAACCCAGTACAGCTACAGCCTGAGGGGCAACAAAGCCGCTTATTTCCTCGCCGACAGCGCCAGGTTCCTGATGCACCGGCGGGCCGCGGAGTCCGCGCAGGCCGCAGTCGGCGCTGACACGATCCTACCGGAGCCCATTTCCGGTTTTCGTTACCTGGATCCGCGCTTCCCGTTCCTGCACGCGGAGCAGACACCGGACGACCTGAGCCCGCATTTTGTGGTGCATCCGCATTGGCCGCCCAACCTGGTGTTTCTCATCGTCGAAGGGCTGGGGCGTTCATTCTCGGGTCCGGGCGCGAGCCTCGGCAGCTTCACGCCGTTTCTGGACAAACTCGCGGGGCAGAGCCTTTACTGGGAGAATTTTCTGTCGGTGCAGGGCCGGACGTTCGGCGCCCTGCCTTCCATTTTCGGTTCACTGCCCTTCGGTGAGGAGGGGTTCGCGGCGCTGGGCGAGGCGATGCCGGCGCACGCGACGTTGCTGAGTGTGCTCAAGGGCCAGGGTTATCAGCTCAGGTACTACGCCGGCACCGATCTCGAATTCGACAATGAACGTGCCTTCCTGCTGCGGCAGGGCGTGGACCGGCTGCGCGAGAGGAAGGATTTCGGGCCGGGCTATGTCGTCAGCAACGAGTGGGGGTATGGCGACAATGAACTGGTGTCATTGGCGCTGGCCGACGCGGCCGACGATTCCAGACAGCCCTTCGTTGCGGTCCTGCAGACCAACTCGACCCACACGCCCTACACGTTCGCAGGCCAGGCCCGCTACCCGCAACGCTTCGAGCGGCGCCTGGACGAGCTGGGGGTGGCGGAAAAACGTAAGGACGCCTATCGCGCCTACCGGGACATCTATAGCTCGATCCTGTATGTCGATGACGTCCTGCGCCGCTATTTCGACGCGACCCGGCGCCGCTCTTACTACGCCAACACGATATTCATCATCACCGGGGATCACCGCCTGCCGGAACTGCCGTTGTCCGAATGGATTGACCGCTACCATGTGCCGCTGATTATCTTTTCACCGCTGTTGCGGGCGCCCCTGCGGATCAAGTCGGTGTCTTCGGATTTCGACATCGCGCCCTCATTGCTGTCCTTCCTGTCCCACAGCTATGGCATCAGGACGCCCGCAGCCGTGACGTGGATCGGCTCCGGGCTGGATCTGGAGCCGCAATTCCGCAACCTGCACGAATTTCCGATGAAGCAGACCAAGACCAACCTGGTGGACTTCATCGCCGGGCGGTGGCTGCTGAGCAGGGACAGTCTCTATGCCCTGGGCGACGGCCTGCACGCCGAGCCGGTTCAGGACGCGCCGGCGCAGGCCCGCGTAGAGGCGCAGTTTACGGCGTTCCTCAGGGCGAACGACCAGTTCGCGCACAGCCGGATCCTCATGCCGCCGGAAGCCCTGGTACGGCTGGAAACCTTTGACGGGCGGCAGCGTCAGAATACACAGGCGCCACTTCCGCTGACGGCCGCTGCGCTTGCCGTGCGCGAAGTGCGACTCCCTAAGGCTGCGCACGCGGGTCAGCTGACCATTGAGGTCGTGTTCGCCAATGCTGCGGCACGACCGAGTGAGCCCTTCGTGCCGCTCGTGGTGCTGCAATCCGCCGACGGCCGGGACCTTTCCGAGACTTACGGTGCCGTCCTGACGCTCGGCGCCGGACAGACCCGTACATTGCGGATCCCGGTCAAGTCCTTGGGCCTGGCCCGCGGGCATTACTTTCTGTCGGTACTGCCCTCGCACCCCGCGACCGGCAAGCCTGTGGGCACGGGCCGTTATCACCTGCCGATCGTGATCGAGGGCTGAAGGAGCCCAACGCCCATCATGACTCGCACGATCCTGATCGCCCTGACGCTGCTGATGTTGCTGGGTGCCCGGACCACAATGGCGGCGGAGCGGGCCATCTGGGTCTGGGAGCAAGACTCATACGCGATGGTGCAGGAGCGCGCGGCGGGCGGTGCCGCGATCGCCTTTCTGAAATCAAAGGGTATCCGGGTCCTGTACCTGTACGCCGACGCGTTCCAGGGACAGGGGCTGCTGGAAGCTCGACCGGAACTGTATCGGACCTTTGTCCGCCGGCTTCATGGCAACGGGCTGCGCGCCTATGCGCTGCTCGGTTCAGCCTACCTGCACACGGAAGAGTACATCCTGCCTGAGCGCCGGGCGGCTGCTCTGGCGATGTTCCGGCGCGTCCTGGATTACAACGCGGCCGCCAAGCCGGAAGAGCGGTTCGACGGCATCAATCTCGACATTGAACCGCATGTCCTCGATCAGTGGGCGCAGCAGAAGATGCAGCTGCTGGGGCAATTCCTCGAGCTCGGACAGGCCTTCATGGAGCTGAAGCGGGCCTCTGGGCAATCACTGCCCGTCGGGCCGGCGATTCCCTTCTGGCTGGATGGCATCGAGCTGGACTGGCACGGCACGACGAAGCCGGTCAGCGAACAGGTGATCGACATCTACGACTATGTCGCGCTGATGGATTATCGCGACCATGCGGACGGCCCCGATGGCATCGTCAGTCTGGGCGCCGAGGAAATGGAATATGCAAACCGGCGCCACAAGAAAGTGGTCATCGGCATCGATTTCTCGCCGGGCGGAATTCAGAAGACTTCATTCGATCACCTCGCTGAGGCGGATCTGGAGCGGGAGCTGGCGCTGACAGAGCGGGCGTTTCGCGAATCTCCGGCCTTTGGCGGATTCGCGCTTCATCATTTCGGGGCTTACCAGCGCTGGCTGGAACGCGACCGGCACGGCGCCAGCGCCGCGGCGGATGTTGCGGTGCCCTAGGGACCATCGCGCCAGCACTGTTCTGATAGACTCGCCAGATGCGCGCTGCGCCCGTCGGTCCTGTTGTGATTGGAACATAGGAGCCACCCATGACTAGTCTCAATCGTTGCACGGCGCGGATGGGAGTAGCCCTGATTGCCCTCGCACTCCTGGGCGGCTGCGCGACCGAGTCGCACCAGGCGCTGGAGGTGACAAAACCCGCAACGGCCGCATCCGCCGCGTCCTACGCCGGAACGAGGGCCGCACTCGCGGTCGGTAACTTTGATAACCGCTCCACTTACATGCGCGGCATATTTTCCGATGGCGTCGATCGCCTGGGTGGCCAGGCCAA
>Ga0209131_1000438_pt1 | contig 30202 bp, 27 predicted proteins | sample GraSoi_2013_40cm_FD_185826 | JGI IMG/M metagenome (GOLD analysis project Ga0209131, IMG submission 185826) | Grasslands soil microbial communities from the Angelo Coastal Reserve, California, USA - Sample 9_17_2013_40cm (SPAdes) (version 2) | ecosystem: Environmental > Terrestrial > Soil >...
GAAACGCCACTGTCGCGAAGGTTGAGGGCGTGCGCGTGACCCTGCGAGCCGTAACCGATGATCGCGACCTTCTTGCACTGAATCAGACTGAGGTCCGCGGAATTGTCGTAATAGAGGTTTGCCATTCTTTTCCCTTTCAATCGATGCTACAACTTCTGAATTATTTACTGCTGGCCGTCTAAAGACGGCCGCCACAGTTTGCCGAGGCGGCTTTACTGTGCTGCGGATGCCGGTTGCGTGTCCGCGATTTTTGGCGGCGCTTCTGGCGGACGCAGCAAATCGCTGCCGCGAGTCATGGCGATGCGTCCGGTGCGGGCCATTTCGAGGACGCCGAAGGGGCGGAGGACTTCGAGTAGGCCATCGATTTTGTCCACCGTGCCGGAAACTTCGAGGATGAGCGATTCCGGCGCGACGTCTATAACGCGCGCGCGGAATACTTTGATGAGTTCCATCAAGTGCGGGCGCGATTGCTGATCGGCCGAGACTTTGATGAGGGCGAGATCACGCTCGAGCAGGGAACGCTCGGAAATGTTTTCGGCGAGCAGTACGTCGACCAGTTTCTCAAGGCTGGCTTCGAGGCGATGCGCGCCCTTCTCGTCGGTGTGGGCGACGATAGTCATGCGCGCGATCTCTTCGTTTTCCGTCGGACCGACGGTCAACGAATCGATGTTGATGGCCAGGCGGCGCGCCAGCGAGGCTACGCGATTTAGGACGCCAGCCTTGTTCTCTACATACGCGACGAGTGTTTGCATAGGATCCTTCTGGGACTTACGGCTCCGTTGCTGTTTCCACGAGCGGGCTGTCCGGCCGGCGAATCATTTCATGCAGCGACCCGCCAGCGGGAACCATGGGGTAAACCGAGTCTTCCTGTTCCACGCGGAAATCGATGAGCACGCTTTCGGAGGATTCGCGAGCCGAACGAATCGTGGGAATGACCTCGGTTCGGGAGGTAATGCGCTCTCCGCGAATGCCGAAGGCGTTTGCGAGCGCCGCAAAATCGGGGGCCACCAACGGCGTTGCGACGTAGCGCTTATCGTAGAAAAACTCCTGCCACTGGCGAACCATTCCGAGGAAGCCATTGTTGATGATGGCGATGTTGATTTTGATTTTCTCTTGCACGATGGTGGCTAGCTCGCACATGGTCATCTGAAAGCCGCCGTCACCGACTACGACCCAGACATCGGATTCAGGCTTGGCGAATTTCGCGCCGATGGCGGCGGGGAGCGCGAAACCCATGGTGCCGAGGCCGCCGGAAGTCACCAGCGTGCGCGGCTGATTGTGGTGGTAATACTGCGCTTCCCACATCTGGTGCTGGCCGACGTCGGTGACCACGATGGCTTCGCCGCGCGTTTCCTTCCAGAGATCGTTGATTACGTGGGCGGCGTAGAGATGGCCGTTGTCCGGCAGGCCCTGAATGTCGCGGACAGCGGAATCGCCCTTTAGCTCGCGGATGTGGCCTAGCCAGTCGCCACGTTCGCGGTGTTCGAGGCGCGGAAGAAGCTGTTCGAGGACTTCACGCGCGTCGCCGATCAAAGCCGAGTCGACCTTCACGTTTTTGTTGATCTCGGAGCGGTCGATCTCGATGTGAATCTTGCGAGCCTCTTTGGCGTAGGTGCGCAGGTCGCCGGTGACGCGATCATCGAAACGCATGCCGACGGCGATCAGCAGATCCGCTTCCTGGATTGCGTGATTGACCCACGCTTCGCCGTGCATGCCCATCATGCCGAGGTTCAGAGGATCATTAGCAGGGAAGCAGCCGATGCCGAGAAGGGTCATGGCCACGGGAAGATTGCCGGCGTGGACGAAGTTGTCGAACACGCGCATTGCGCCGGAAACCATGATGCCGTGGCCGGCCAGGATCAGCGGGCGCTTGGCGTTGTTGAGTAGATCCACAGCGCGCTCAAATTCGGCTTGGTCGTAGTTAATGCGCTGGCGCTTGGGCGGTAGCTGCGGGGTGGATGCGTCCCAATTGAACTCGCAAGAAGCTTGCTGCGCGTCCTTGGTGATATCAACAAGGACGGGGCCGGGGCGGCCGGAATTCGCAATCACAAACGCTTCGCGAACGGTGCGCGCGATGTCTTCCGCGCGAGAGACCACGACATTGTGCTTGGTGATCGGCATGGTAATGCCGGTGATATCGATTTCCTGGAACGCGTCGGAACCGAGCAGTTTGCTGCTGACCTGGCCGGTGATGCACACGACGGGCGAGGAATCCAGCATGGCAGTGGCGATGCCGGTGACCATGTTTGTCGCGCCGGGGCCGGAGGTGGCCATGGCCACGCCGACGCCGCCACTGGCGCGCGCGTAACCGTCGGCCATGTGCGTTGCGCCTTGTTCGTGGCGCACGAGGATGTGGTGCAGCTTGGATTTGCCGAGCGCGTCGTATACGGGAAGAATGGCGCCGCCCGGATAACCAAAAATGTGGCGAACGCCGAGTTTGGTTAGCGACTCGCAGAGAATTTCCGCACCGGTGAGCTTCATGATGTCCTCGAGACGGTTTGAGCTGCGGTGAATGCTTTGGGAACGGCGGTAATCGCGCCTTGGGATGCAGATGAGACGAGCAGGGCGTATTTTGCCATCACGCCGCTGGTGAAGCGCGGTTGTGGAGCTTCCCAGGTTGAGAGGCGGCGCTGGATTTCGGCGTCGGTGAGTTTGACGTTGAGCGCGCGCTTTGGAATATCGAACGTAATTGCGTCGCCGTCGTTTATTGCTGCGATCGGCCCGCCATTCGCGGCTTCTGGAGCGACATGGCCGGCCATGAGCCCGTGCGTTGCGCCCGAAAAGCGACCGTCGGTGAGAAGAGCGACGGAATCGCCGAGCCCCGCGCCGATCAGCGCCGCAGTCACCTGGAGCATCTCGCGCATTCCGGGGCCGCCCTTTGGGCCTTCGTAGCGGATAACGATAACGTCGCCGGCCTTGATGCTTCCATCTTCCACGGCAGCGAATGCCGCTTCTTCGTTGTCGAAGACACGCGCTGGTCCGCTGAAGGTGCTGTAATTGTGGCCAGCGACTTTTAGAACGCAACCTTCTGGCGCGATATTGCCTTTCAGAATGACGAGGCCGCCGGTGGGTTTGAGCGGAGCGTCGAGCTTGCGCACAACTTCTTGTTTCTCCGATTCCTTGGCTGCCGCTGCTTCTTCCGCGAGCGTGTGTCCAGTAACTGTAAGGCTTTCGCCGTGGAGCAATTTCGCTTCGAGCATGCGCTTGGCTACCAGCGCGGTACCGCCCGCGGCATAAAGGTCGGTGGCTACGAAACGACCGCCGGGCTTCAGGTCTGCAAGGATCGGAGTGCGCGAGCTAATGCGGTCAAAATCGTCGATCGAGAGCGGAATCTTCGCTTCGCTGGCGATCGCGAGCAGATGCAAAACGGAATTTGTCGAGCCGCCTGTTGCGGCAACTCCAGCTATGGCGTTTTCGATGGCCGATCTTGTGATTATTTTCGACGGCGTTATGTCGCGGCGAAGAAGGTCCATTACCATTTCGCCCGCGCGATGGCCGGCGTTGCCTTTCGCGGGATTGGTGGCCGGAACGCTGGACAGCCCCATGGGCGCGATGCCCAGAAATTCGCAGACCAGCGCCATGGTGTTGGCCGTGAATTGGCCGCCGCACGCTCCGGCTCCGGGACACGCGGCAGTTTCCAACGATTTGAGTTGGGCGTCGGTGATTCCTCCGCGCGCATGTTTCCCGATCGCCTCATAGACATCTTGTATGGTGACTGCATGGCCGTCGAAGGTTCCGGGAGCAATCGAGCCGCCGTAGAGAATCAGGCCGGGAATATTGAGGCGAGCGAGCGACATCACGCCGCCGGGAATGGTTTTGTCGCATCCGACTAGTACGATTAAGGCGTCGAAGAGATTTCCGCGCGAGACGAGCTCGATGGAGTCGGCAATCACTTCGCGGCTCACCAGGGAAGTACGCATGCCTTCTGTGCCCATGGTGATGCCGTCGGAAATCGAAACCGTGTTGAATTCAAGCGGGGTTCCGCCGGCGGCGCGGACGCCGGCTTTGACGTGCTCGGCGAGTTCGCGCAGGTGGTAGTTGCAGGGACCAATTTCGATCCAGGTATTGGCGACGCCCACCAGCGGCTTGGCGAAGTCTTCGTCGCGAAGACCGGAAGCGCGCAGCATGGCGCGCGCGCCAGCGCGACTGGCGCCATCAATCAAAGTATGGCTGCGTGGTTTTGGGGCCTGCTGCGTCACTGCAAATCTCCCATCGTTAGTTGGACATCAGGGCTGCAAAAACTAAGGCCATCATCCCGTTTGGACGCTGGCCTCGAATTTTACTCTGTTTGGCCAGGCCGCCGTCATCCGCTCGGGTTTCCCCGTACAGCTACAAAATTGTTCATGATGGCGACGTAGAGCATCCTCGCCACGGAGGAAAGCAGAATGAAGGTTTCAGGTCAATCAGTCAAATTAATAGTGATAGGCGATAGAATAAATGGAACTTATCGAGGGAAATCGCTTTGAGGGGGCGCTGGCGCGCAGACTTTGCGCACGCGGTCGATGAACGAGCCTGCTATCAAGGGCAAACTTGTGGGCTATTTGTCCACCGGAGCTATCTTTCGGATTTGCCTTTGCATCCCAGTTACAAAGACTTGATTGAGCTGCGGAGGAAGGCGAGGCAGACACGCTGAGGATCCCGACACGATCAAACTGCTTGCGACGATAATTGACGCCAGGAAGATTATCCGATACGCGCCAAAGTCCTACGTTTGTGTTGATAAAGGGGCGTGCAGTGTTTATTGTAGGGGCAGAAACGGTCGGAAGATTCACGGGACAACTTAATTGGGGACGAAAACCATCCAAGGCGAAAGTCGATAAATAAATCGGGTCGTTTGCGGCGACCAATGGCTGGACTGCGCATAACGTTTGCGCCCCTAAACCATGCTGAATGGAAAAACCATCGCTGTGGTGCTGCCTGCCTACAATGCCGAGAAAACATTGGAAGCGACGGTTAGCGAATTACCAGACATCGTCGACGTTAAAATCCTGGTGGATGACTTCAGTTCCGATCAGACCGTGAAGTTGGCGCGAAGCCTGGGAATTTCCACGCACGTTCATACCAGAAATTACGGTTACGGCAGAAATCAGATGACTTGCTACCAAGAGGCCTTGGCGGCAGGGGCGGACGTGGTGATTATGCTGCATCCGGATTATCAATATACGCCGCTGCTGGTCACCGCGATGGCTAGCATGGTGGCGTACGGAGTCTACGACGTTGTGCTGGGTTCGCGGATTCTGGGCGGCACAGCGCTTTCCGGGGGCATGCCGGTTTACAAGTACATCGCCAATCGTTTCCTGACCGCGTTTCAAAATTTGTTTTTGGGCACGAAGCTCTCGGAATTCCATACGGGTTACCGGGCGTTCAGCCGGAAAGTATTGGAAGGGCTGCCATTCGTCGAGAATTCGGACGATTTCGTCTTCGACAGCCAGATGCTGGCGCAATGCGTTTACTTTGGATATCGAATCGGGGAGGTATCCTGCCCGACAAAATATTTTCCCGAAGCGTCGTCTATTAATTTCCGGCGCTCGGTACAGTATGGGTTAGGCGTGATTGGGGTCACGTTGCAATATATGCTGCAGACCAGCGGACTCGCGCAGTTCCGATTTCTTCAGAATAGTCATCAGCGAATCGACGCGTCGTACTCGCCCGCGGTTGTCGGCGAGGCGATTCCAACCGAGGCGGAAGATTGACACAGCAACATCCCCGGATCAAAGACTGGGGAGTTCTCGCCGGTTTGAGTGTTGGCGCTTTTTTGCTGGACGGGTATCATCCTGCAGTCGAAGACGCGGAAATCTACCTTCCCGGGATATTGAAACGGCTCCATCCCGCGCTTTTCCCGCATAATTCACAGTTTTTCGAATCCCACGCGCACATGACGTTCTTTCCGCAAATCATCGCGGGTTCGGTGCGCTTGCTGCACCTTCCCGTCGGGATCGCTCTGCTGGGGTGGCAACTTCTTTGTATCTTCCTGCTTTTGCTCGCGTGCTGGCGTATTGCGTGGCTGTGTTTTCGCGAGGAGTATGCAGTCTGGTGTGGAGTGGCGCTTATCGCGGCCCTGCTGCGGATGTCTGCTGCGGGGACAGGACTCTACATCATGGATGAATATTTAACGCCGCGCTCGCTCTCGACTCCGGGAGCCCTCTTGGCGGTGGGCGACGCTATCGAGGGAAATTATCTGAGAGCGGCAGCGTGGATGGTTCTCACTTGTGCCGTGCATCCGCTGATGGCGGTCTTTGCTGGAGCGTTTGTGGTGCTGCTGATTGTTTTTCAGCGTGAATCCTTAACTGACGCCGCTCCGGCAAGAGCTCCTATTGCCGCGCTCGTGGCCATAACGCTGCCAATGTTTCCGAAAGTGACGCCGGCTTATCGCGAGGTGTTGGCAACGCGTTCCTATTTTTTTCTGACGAATTGGGCTTGGTATGAATGGTTGGGCCTGCTGGGGCCGTTCGCGCTTCTAGCGTGGATGGCGTGGTTGGGAAAACAGAAGGGCCTGGGTGCTACGCATTTGATTTGCAAGGCGCTGATTGCTTTCGAGGCAATCTTTTTCGCGATGGCATTGGTGATTTCGATGCCCGGGCACTTTGAGAATCTTGCGGAACTCCAGCCGATGCGCTGCCTACACTTGTTGTACGTATTGATGTTTTTGGTTGGTGGGGGACTGCTGGGGAAGTTCGTGTTGCAGGACCGGGCTTGGCGGTGGGCGCTGCTGTTTATTCCGCTTTGCTGCGGGATGGTGCTGGCGGAAAGGGCAACGTTTCCGGCTACGCCATACGTGGAGTGGCCGTGGAAAGCGGCGCGTAACCCGTGGGTACAGGCGTTCGACTGGATTCGCACGAACACGCCTGAGAATGCGTATTTCGCAATGAATCCGACGGCCATGCAACTGCCGGGCGAAGACGAGCACGGTTTTCGTGCCATCGCGCAACGGAGCCTGTTGGCGGATAGCGTGAAAGACAGCGGTGCAGTGAGCATGTTCCCCGGGCTGGCGGAAGAATGGCACGAGCAGGTGAATGCGCAACGCGCATGGAATAAATTTCAGCTTGCGGACTTTCAGAATCTGAAAGCGCGATACGGGGTCGATTGGGTTGTTGTGGAGCAGCCCGGTGTTCTAGGACTGGCGTGTCCGTACGGAAATTCGCGAGTCCGAGTGTGTCGGATCGAGTCCGAAACGCGCTACTAATTTCGCTGGGCATCTCTGGTGGGCGGTTTGCGGCACCATGAGGCCACATAAGGACGGACCTTCTCTAGAACGACGTCAGAATAAGCATCCAACCTTGTCCCTTGGACGTAACTCTTGAAGATGAGCGTAACCGTGGCAGACGGTACGCTTGCCGACTGCTCAAAGCGCAAGCCACGCGTGTAGTTACGTGTATTTGACAATTTTTTTAGAACACACGGCTCAAAGGCGCATCTTAATTAGAGTGTGAGGAATTTCGAGGTCGGGAAAATAGCGAACTTCGGATTCTGGGAATTCCTTAAAGGGGCGTAAATGAGGCAGAGCACGGACGTGTTCGTCATTGGCGGAGGCCCGGCAGGGCTCGCCGCGGCAATCGCGGCACGTGCGCGAGGTTTTGACGTCATGGTGGCTGATGGTGCCGAGCCTCCCATAGACAAGGCCTGCGGCGAAGGCCTAATGCCGGACACTATTGGAGCTTTGAAACAAATTGGCATACAAGTATCGACTTTGGACGGGTTCCCCTTACGCGGGATGCGCTTTCTTGATGGCGACATGAGCGTTAAAGCAGAATTTGCCGCGGGGCAGGGAATAGGTGTCCGGCGAGTCGTGCTTCATCAACATTTGATGGAATGCGCCCAAAGAGCAGGGGTGACTTTGCTCTGGAGGACGTCTGTCACGGGCATTTCTTCCGCCGGGGTCACAATGCCAGGAAAGACCATCGCTGCGCGTTGGATTATCGGCGCGGACGGCATTCGCTCGCGAGTACGCCGCTGGGTTGGGCTCGAACGTCTGGATCGCGCTCACTTGCGATATGCATTCCGGCGCCACTACCGCATCCGACCTTGGTCCGACTTTACCGAGGTTCATTGGAGCCTCAATGCCCAGGCGTACGTCACTCCAGTCAGCAGCACGGACGTTTGCGTCGTCTTGATTTCGAGCCATCCTCAAGTGCGCTTTGCTTCTGTGGATGCCGAGTTCCCTCAGCTTGCGGAGCGCCTAGCGTCTTGGACACCCGCAAGGTCCGAACGCGGTGGAGTGACGTTTTCTCACCGTCTGCAGCGGGTCTACCGAGGCCATGTCGCGCTCATTGGGGATGCCTCCGGCAGCGTCGATGCCATTACGGGCGAAGGGCTTTGTCTTAGCTTTCGTCAGGCCACGGCTCTAGCCGACTCGCTCGCAGCGGGCGATCTCAGCCGATATCAAGCCGCGCATCGCCGTCTGGCTCATCGGCCCACGCTCATGGGGAGAATGTTGCTGCTCCTGGACCGTCAGCCAAAGGTGCGCCACCGCGCTATGCGCGCTCTGGCTGCTCATCCCGATCTATTCGCAAGGCTTCTCGCGGTTCACGTCGGCGACACTTCCCCAACCCATTTTGCCGCGACGGGAGCGCTGCTTGGCTGGCGTCTGCTAGCGGTCTAAAAGGAACAAGCGAACCGCGAGTGTATTTAGTCTTCGGGCTCCTGCGTGACGATGTGGACGTCAACCGGTGGCGACTCTCGCAAAAAGCGGTGCACTGCCGATAGATACAAATACTTTCGCCAATCATGAATCGGCGCCCGGCCGAAGATCACCTGCGTAATGTGCTTTGAACGAACGAACGCTGCGACGGAATCCGCAACGCTTCGTCCCTTTAAGCGAATCACTTTGGCGCCGAGGCTTTCGGCGAAGCGCAGGTTGGCCGTCAGCGCATTTTGATTCGGCTCTTTTGGGCCGAACTCGCGGTCCACATGAACGACGTACAATTCGGCATCCATTCTGCGCGCCATTCGCGCGCCCCTTGCGATTAGATACTGCCCGGCCGGATTCGCGGAAATGCACACCGCCATGCGCTCTCGCACGCCCCAGTTCTTGCGAATATCCTGCGCTTCCATGTAGGACTCGAGGCTGCGGTCGACTTGCTCGGCAACTTGCCGCAGGGCGAGTTCGCGAAGAGCGATGAGATTTCCGCGACGAAAGAAGTTACTGAGCGAGCGCTCGACCTTGTCCGTGCTGTAGATGTCGCCCCGCTTCATTCGGTTTTGTAGCGCCTCGGGCGTGAGGTCAACCATGACAGTTTCCGATGCGGTGAGCGGCACCCAATCCGGAACTGTCTCTCGCACGACGATTCCGGTGATGGATCGAACCACCGGTGCGATACTTTCGATGTGCTGAATATTTACGGTAGAGACCACGTCGATCTTTGCCGCCAAGAGCTCCTGGACGTCTTCGTAGCGTTTGCGGTGCTTGCTGCCGGGAATGTTGGTGTGGGCGAGTTCGTCCACCAAAACGACTTCGGGCTTTCGAGCTAGAATTGCATCGACGTCCATCTCCTCGAAAACCGTGCCCTTGTATTCGATTTTCTTGCGCGGCACTTGCTCGATTTGCGCGACCAGCTCTTCGACGCCTTTGCGTCCGTGCGTTTCCACCACTCCGATCACGACGTCTTCCCCACGACCGCGCCGGCGTACCGCCTCACTCAACATGCTGAAGGTCTTGCCGACGCCGGGCGCGTAGCCCAGGAAAAGCTTGAAGACGCCGCGCGTTTTTTCCGGCGGCGCAGCGACTTCCAGCCATTCTTCAGGCTTTTTGGGCAAGATCTGTCTTCTCCTCGTCGAATTGTGAGCATGCGCTAGAATGTAGCGATGCAGAGATTCCTCGGCGGCCGGGTCATAGGAATTGCTGTGTCACTGGCTGTAGTCGCCGGCATCACCTTTTCCTATCGTCACATCCTGCATGTGAACCAAACGACGGTGGCGCTTTCGTTTCTGCTGGCAATTCTAGCAGTTTCGGCTGTGTGGGGAATGGCCGTTTCCGTGGTCATGTCGCTCGCGGCCGTGATGGCGTTCAACTATTTCTTTCTACCGCCGGTAGGAGCCTTGACGATTGCCGATCCGCAAAACTGGGTCGCGCTGTTTGCGTTCCTGGTCTCCTCGATCATGGGCAGCCAACTTTCTGCGCGCATTCGCACCGAAGCTGACGAAGCACACCAGCGCAGGCGCGAGGTTGAGCGCCTGTACCAGTTCAGCCGCAAGCTCCTAGGCGAAGGCAACGTGATTCAATTGATGAACGCCATTCCGGATTACATCGTCGAAAGTTTTGAAGCCGGGGCAGCCGCACTGTTTCTGCCGCAGAAGGATAAATTCTATCGCTCGGGGTTCGGTGCCGCTCATCTGGATGAGGAAAAGATGAAGCAAGCCTTCTCGCTCGATGAGATCACCGCTGACACGCAGCTCGGCGAGTATTTTATTCCTATTCGCCTGGGAGTTCGCCCGATCGGCAGCCTCGGGATTTCAGGCTCGCAACTTTCACGGCAATCGCTGGACGCGATCAGCACGCTGGTGGCAATTGCGATCGAGCGCGCTCGCGCCATCGAGCAACTCGGCCAGACCGAAGCCGAGCGGCAAGGTGAGCGGCTGAAATCCGCTTTGCTGGATTCGATCACGCACGACTTCCGGACACCGTTGACTTCAATGAAGGCTGCCGTCAGCAGCTTGCTCAGTTCGGTTCCCCCGACGGCAACGCCCACGCACGAACTTCTCTCCATCATCAACGAGGAATGCGACCGCTTGAATCGGCTGGTTGAAGAGGCCGGCGAAATGGCCAAGCTTGAGGCCGGCGAGATCGCGCTGGACATTGAGCCCGTCGCCGTTGAGGAAATCATACAGGCGGCGCTGGGACACTGCGGCGCATCGCTCGGCGGGCGCCCGCTGGATGTGCGGATTGCAGCGCATCTACCGCCGGTGCGCGCCGACCGTGAACGCGCCAAAGAGGCGCTGGTGCAATTGATTAACAACGCCAACCTTTACTCCGCGAAGGATCAGCCGATCACCATTACGGCCGAGCTGACGAGAGACACAGTAACCATCAGCGTCGCCGATCGCGGCCCCGGAATCGATGATTTTGAGCAGACCATGATCTTCGATAAATTTTATCGTGGCAAAGACCAGCGTTACCTCGTGCGCGGGACGGGCATGGGGCTGCCAATCGCGAAGGCATTGATCGCCGCGCAGAACGGCACGATCAGCGTGACCAGCCAGCTCGGTCACGGTTCGGTGTTTGCGTTTACGTTGCCCGTAGATCGCGACGCGAAGGAGAACAGTTGAACGCTGCGAACATTCTTGTCGTCGATGACGAACCGCAGATCCGTCGCGTTTTGCGTTCCACTCTGAGCTCGCAAGGGTATGTAATCACTGACGCCAAAAGCGGCGAAGACGCTCTCGAGTCCTTTCGCAAAGAGCGGCCGGATTTGGTCCTGCTGGACGTAAACATGCCCGGCATGGGGGGAATCGAAGCCTGCCGCGAAATTCGCCGAATTTCAGACGCTCCTATCATCATGCTTACAGTGCGCACTGCAGAGCGAGACAAGGTTTCCGCCCTGGATGCCGGCGCCGATGATTACGTTGTGAAGCCCTTTGGGATTGAGGAGTTGCTCGCGAGGATCCGCGCTGCGTTACGGCGGTACGTGCCAGGGGAGGCAATGCCGCCGTTTGTGTCCAAAGATCTGAATATTGACTTTGAAGCGCGGGAAATCGTCGTGCGCGGTCAAGCAGTGCACCTCACGCCAAAAGAATTCGAGGTCTTGAAATACCTGGTTGCGAATCAAGGTAAACCGCTCCCTCACCGAAGATTACTTCAGGCCGTTTGGGGGCCTGATTATGGAGATGAGACGGAAAACTTGCGGGTTGTTGTCAATCAGCTGCGCAAAAAAATCGAGACGAATCCTGCACATCCAAAGTACATTTTGACTGAGCCGTGGATTGGGTACCGCTTTCAGCTCCCACGGGGTAAGAATTCTGTAAGGTCTCACAGTTAGAAGGATGTTTCCAGCCGCACCGCAAACGACCTCGGAGGCGCAACGGCATTCCCGGAGAATAAGCCGGCGAAATCAATCACATTAAGACGATTGGTCAGGTTGGCTACATCCGCCTGGACCCGAACCTGCACTGCGTCATGCTTCCAAATCTCTGCTCCCACCGATGCGTCAAGCGAGAATGACGGCTTTACCCGATTCCGTGCGAAGTTGACGCGCTCCACAATCTGCGGGCCGTATTGCGCGATCGCTTGTGCCTCGTTTCCCTCGAATGCCACGGGCAAACCGCTTCCGTATTCCGCGCCAATTGCCATCCACAACCGCGGGGTGAGTACGTATCGAAACCGCGTCCGCGCCGTATTGCGTTGATCCTGCGTATCCCAAAATCGTCCGGCGGCCTTGCTGAGCGCATTCGCGGCTTCGTCGCCGAGAAAAAGTCCGCCCGTCACAGGCAAGTACGTCGATCCCACCATGTAAGAATAGCTGACGAATCCACTAAGATTGCCCAGGTGCGGAATCTCGAGCTTGCCTTCCGCCCCATAAATCGAGGATTTGCGAAAGGCGATTGGGAAGCTCACGCCGGTATTGAGAAGTTGATCGTCGTCGGCGAAATTATCGGCGTATCTGCGGAAGTAATTGACGTTGAGCTTTACGCGCCCAGCGAATCCCTTCGTAATTCCCGTTTCGTAATAATTTCCTCGTGAAGGTTTGACCGCTAGACGCAGCACATTCGGGTTGAGCGCGATGATTGCCGCCGAGCTGGACAGCAAAATATTTTCGAACGCCGGCGTCTGGAACACACGGTCATACGACGCATGCAGCACCAAATCCAACGCCGGCACGTATCGGGCTATTCCTAAGCGTGGGCTGACCGCGTTCTGGTTCACGAGCAACTGGTAATGGTCCCAGCGCAAGCCGGCGCTCGCGGTCCATTTCCCCAGCCGAATGAAATCCTGAACAAACCCCGATTGTTCCAGGTCTCGCCCATTGCCGGTGAAGCGGAAGCTTCCGGGTGTTCCTGGCCCAAATTGCTCCGCATCCGTGATCACGTCGCGGAAGTTCTCGTGAATCGAAGTGAAATCCGCCTCGACGCCCGCCTTCCATTCGTGCCTTCCGTGATGCGCGGAAACCCTGCCCTTAAAATATTCCTCGCGGAACCCGCGATCCTGAAACGCGATGATCGGCGTTGAAAATGGGTTGGACGCAAGAGTGTCCGAGTCGTCGCGAACCATCAGCCGCAAATCACCCAGCACATTCGGTGAAAAGATATGCTGATACGATAAAATCCCCATCGTTTCGAAGTTGGCGCGGTCTTGCCTCTGTCCGGCGGCTTGCTGTAGTTGTTCATTTGGCACTTCAAATCTGGAAAGCCCGTGTCGCAAAGTGAGCCCCAGCCGGTCGCTTTCGCTAAAGTCCCGCTCATAGCGCATTGAGAAATCGCCTGTAGTTGCTTGGTTCGAATAGTTTTGGACCACTGGCGGATTCAGGAATCTATCTGTCCGCGCGCCGTCCACCGAAAAGCTCACGGCATCCTTCCGCCTCGCGTACTCTCCCAACACATAAGCACTTCCCGTCGCGAAACTTCCCCCAGTAAGCGCCGCTTTACCGTGGAAGCCCAGCCGTGGATCTTTCGCGGTAACCACTTCGATCACCCCGCCAAGCTTCCGGCCGTATTCCGCGGGAATGTTTGCCGTATAGATGCTCAGCGACTGCACGTCGTCCGCCTCAATTTCCGTGCCGAAGCTCGGCGAGCGATTGTCCGTCAGCGGGACGCCATCCACCACAAATTGCGTTTGGTATTCAGATCCGCGCGGGTGCAACACCGCGTTTCCTTCATAAAGCCAACCCGGCTGTGCATTCACAAGGTCCACCACCGATCGCCCCGGCAGCGCTGCGGGTCTATTCTCCAGAGTCTCGGAGCCGATGCGATTCGCGCTTCCGATCCGGTGTGGGTCCACCAGAGTCTCTGTGTCTTTCACCGTCACCGAGGTATTCACGGAGGCAAGGCTGAGCGAAATCCGGAACTCCTCCGGCACCGCGGAGCGGATCTCAACCAAGTCATGAAATGGCGCGAACCCCGGCTGTTGCACACCTATCTCATAGACGCCGAACGCCAGTCGCTTTGCGGTTGTAGCTCCCAAGCTATCCGTCACGTACGTCTGTCGGAACTGATTCGCCTCGCAAACCAACTCTATCGAGGTCTTCACGGCCGATCCGGAGGGATCGGTCACTTTCAGGCGCAGCTCACCCGAGTTGCTCTGCGCTCTCAGCGCAAAAGGGAGGATCAGTAACCCGAAAATCAAAAGGGCCAGAGTTCTTTGCATTTCAAATGGTCATCCACTTCGACGGACACTTACGCAACGTTTTAGATTCCGCGCAGGCCAATTCCGGCTGCGCCGTTTCTTGAACGTCCCGAAATCAGACTATAGTTGACCGCGCAACTCGCAGCATGAGAGAAATCATCTGGAGAGCCGGTGTCATGAAAAAGCGCAAAAAGAAGCGGTTCGACGCCGGGAAGGAGGCCCGCCGCCGCGCTCGAGCCTCCGGTGTGGCGCCGGCGTCCACGCGCGTAATCCCTAATAAGCGCAAACGCTCGCCAAAGCATAAACAGGACTGGGTAGACCTCGATGCGTAGCGGCGTCTTCCGGACCACCCGCGCATCCACATCTTTTCTTCCACCTTAGGTCCGACCGGACCTAAGTTTTTGACCCTCAACCAGGTCGATTCGCCGGGACCGATTCGTTCGATGCAAACAGCGCAGCAGGGGTAATCTTTCGACGTTCCGCCAATTCTGCCGCGATCCGCTCGAGGTCATTCTTCACGAAGCCCATGCTGCTGACGCGAACCGTCCCATCTGCATCGATCAGAAAAACCGTAGGAACATTCGTTAGCCCATACGCGTTCGAGGCCGGATAGCCCTTATCCTTCTCATCCAAAGCCATTGGAAAGGTCACTCCGTAGTCCCGAGCGAAACCTGCCGTGGCCTTGGTGTCGTCCTGCGAAATGCCCAAGAAGGTGACGTTGTCGCTCCCATATCGCTGATAGAGTCGCTCCAGAAAGGGAAACGCAAATTGACACACGGGGCAGGAAATTTTGAAGAACACTGCCACGACGGGCCCTTTTTGGCGTAGCGCTTCCAGCGAACAATTCGTTCCGTCCAGCCCCTTCAACGAAAATCCGGGCGCAGTTCGCCCGGAATCCACATGCGTCATAGAAGTCCCTGTCCCCATCCACCGTGAAATCGTACGCAAAATTCCCACGCGGCAATTCTAAACTAAATTCCAGGCAACTTGCCGCTCTGTGTCGAAGAAATCCCGGCCATTACGTATGCGGGACCCTATGAGCCGCAGCCGCCCCGTTAATTTGCTATGCTTCTGAATGTGAGGCAATTGGCCGTCTGGAGCTAATTGCCACTCGCAACACGCGAATGATGAACGGGCAGAATAAGATTAATTTGAGCCGCAAGGAACTCTTTGAGCGTGCTTGCCGCGGCGAAGCTTTGCCCCGTGTGCCGGTGTGGATGATGCGGCAAGCTGGCCGCTATTTGCCGGAGTATCGCGAAATTCGCGCAAAGCACGCGTTTCTGGAAGTCTGTAAGACGCCGGAGCTGGCTGTAGAGGTGTCGCTCCAACCCTTGCGCAGGCTGGACGTCGATGCGGTGATCGTCTTCTCCGACATTTTGATTGTGGCTGAGGCCATGGGACTGAAGCTGGAGCTCGGCGATGCGGGGCCAAACTTGCCCGAGCCAGTGAGAAGTGAAGCGGACGTCCGAAAGCTAAGAAACTTCGACCCCGAAAGCGAAACCGGATTTTTGATGGAGGCGATCCGGCGCTTGGTGCGCGAAGTAGGTCCCACAGTTCCCGTGCTGGGATTTGCAGCCGCGCCCTGGACGCTGGCGAGCTACATGGTCGAGGGCAAAACCAAAGAGGGGTTCGCGACAGTAAAAAGTTTCATGTGCGCAGAGCCGCGGACGTTCCGTGAGTTGCTGGGGCGCATCGCGCAGGCAACTATCGCGTATTTGCAGGCGCAGATCCGCGCCGGCGCTGCGGCCGTGCAGTTGTTTGATACTTGGTGCGGCGAGCTGAATTTGCGGGACTACCTGGATTTTGCGCTGCCAGCCGTGCAAGAGATCGTGTCCGGTCTGGAGAAAACCGTCCCCGTCATCTACTACACGAAAGCTTCAAGTCATTTGCTCCTCGCAGCCGCGGATTCGGGCGCGGATGTTTTGAGCGTCGACTGGCGCGTGGATTTGCGCGAGCTGCGAAAGACTCTAGGATCGAAAATTGCGCTGCAAGGAAACGTGGACCCGGCCATATTGTTTGCCCCAGAAGAGACGATCCGGCGCGTGACGCAGGACACAATAACCACGCTGGGCGGCGTGGGGCACATCTTGAATCTAGGGCACGGGATTTTGCAGCGTACTCCCGTGGAGAGCGCGAAAATCTTTATCGAAACAGGACAGCAGGCGCGATTTGTTAGGGAAGTGCCCGCTACGGTGCCGTCCCGCTGAAGGTTGAGGCTAAGCAGTGACGTTGGCGAATCCATCTTTGCAGAAGATGCGCGACGAGTTGCGCGTTGGCGAAGATTTTCTCGCCCGATACAACCGCCCGGGTCCGCGCTACACCAGCTATCCGACCGCGCCGGTCTGGAACGATTCCTTCGGACCGGACGACTTGGAGCGTGTGCATGAAGAAGCGGAACGCGCGCGCAGTCCGGTCTCGCTATACATGCACATTCCATTTTGCGAGAGCCTGTGCTTGTTCTGCGCATGCAACGTGATTATTCAAAAGGATAAGCGCGTAGCTCCGCCGTATCTCGGCGTGCTGAAGCAGGAGATGGAGCGGGTGAGCCGCAGCGTTTCGAAACAGCGCGAGGTCGTGCAGTTTCATTGGGGCGGCGGCACTCCAACATATCTCACCCCAGACCAGATCGAAGATCTGTTTGGCGCAGTCCGCGGACGGTTTACCTTCGCCGCGGATGCCGAAATCGGAATCGAAGTCGATCCGCGCGTGACTTCGCGCGAGCATCTCGAAACGTTGCGAAGGCTCGGCTTCAACCGACTAAGCATGGGAATTCAGGATTTCCATCCCGACGTACAGAAAGCGATTCACCGCATTCAGCCGTTCGAATTAACGCGCGATTTGTTGTCTGCAGCGAGAGATCTCGGATTCGACAGCGTCAATGTCGATTTAATTTACGGCCTGCCGTATCAGACGCCGGAAAGATTCGCGCACACGGTCGATCAGATTGTGGAACTAGCGCCTGATCGAGTGGCGCTGTTCAGTTATGCGCACGTTCCATGGCTGAAAAAGCAGCAAGGTTCTTTTGCCGCCCATTTACCCGAAGGAATGCAGAAATTTGAGATTTTCCGCACCGGCCTGCTCAAGTTTTTGGAAGCCGGCTATCTGTACATCGGCATGGATCACTTTGCAAAGCCCGGTGACGAGCTGGCGATATCGCAGCAACAGCGCACGCTCCACCGGAATTTCCAAGGCTACACAACCAAAGCCGGAGCGGATTTGTACGGCATGGGCGTAACGGCCATCAGCGGAATACAGAACGCCTACGCGCAGAATCATCGCGAGCTGCCGTCGTGGGAGAAGGCCGTCACAGAGCGAGGCATTGCTACCATGCGCGGCTACCGGCTCTCCCAAGATGATCGGCTGCGGCGGTCCGTAATCAGCCGCCTGCTTTGCCACACTGTCGTAGTCAAGGATGAGATCGCGCGCGAGTTTGGCATCGATTTCGATGAATATTTTGCAGACGAGCTGCATCGGCTGGAACCTTCCCGTGATGATGGGCTGGTTCTGCTCGAACCGAACGAGATTCGGAGCACATGGCTCGGCCGAATCTTCATTCGCAACTTGGCAATGGTCTTCGATCCTTACCTGGAAAAACAGCAGTTGGCGGCCAAGCCTCTGTTCTCGAAAACTCTCTGACATGCTTTGTCGCGCCGCGGCATGACCCCTACGCTTCCAGTCCTTATTGTGGGTGGCGGGATTTCGGGATTGATCTGCGCTTACGCGCTGCGCAAAGCCGGCATCGAGGCGCAGCTAGTAGAAGCGACAACCGAGCCAGGCGGCGTGATCCGCTCGGAAAACCGAGAGGGATTTTTGCTCGAGCTTGGGCCGCAGAGTTTTAGTGGCACAGCGCTCTTGCGCTCGCTCTGCACGGATTTAGGAATCACAGATCAGGTTGTGCAAGCTCCCGCTGCAGCGCCGCGATACGTCCTGATAGACGGTGAGCTGAAAGCTGTGCCCCTGAGCCCGCCGACGATGCTGAGTTCCTCGTTCCTCTCCGCGCGAACCAAATGGAGGATTGCACGCGACGCATTCGGCACCACGTGCGGCTCCGTGGAGGATGAGTCCGTCGCGGCATTCGTACGCCGAAAATTCGGAGCGGAGCTGCTGGAGCGACTGGCGGGGCCGTTCGTCTCCGGGATTTACGCGGGAGACCCGGAGCGACTAAGCCTGCGCGCGGCATTTCCGCAATTGTATGAAGCGGAAGCATCAGCGGGCAGCGTCATTCGCGGGATGAGGCGCGTGGCAAAATCGCGTAAAGGGCCACGCGAGCGGCCAACTCTGCTGAGCTTTCGCCATGGCAATAACACGCTGGTGCGCGCGCTTGCCACAAAAATTGGTCCGGGGCTACGCGTGTCCGCCGAGGTGCTTGGTATTAGTGTTCGCCGCGAAGCGGCAGGTGCCACCAAGTTCGAGGTTCGGATTAGCGTGGCCGGGAGCGAGGAAGTCGTTCTCCCGAAGCATTTAGTTCTGGCGACCTCCGCAGACGTCGCTGGGACTTTGCTCCGCGATGTGAACGCCGCGTTCGAGCCTATACTGGCCGGAATCGAGTACGCGCCAGTCGCGGTCGTCTCGCTAGGCTACCGCCGTGAAGACGTTTCGCATTCGCTAGTAGGATTTGGGTTCTTAGTCCCACGATCCAGCGGGTTGAAGGCGCTAGGCACAGTTTGGAACTCCTCCCTATTCGCAGGTCGAGCACCGGCAGGCCACGTCTTGCTCACGAGTTTCGTTGGAGGCGCGACAAACCCCGGCGCCGCAACCTTGTCAGCCCCAGAATTGTGCGACCTGGTTCATCGGGAGATTGTTCCGTTGCTGCAGATTCGCGCCGCGCCCGTGTTTTCACACGTTCAGATCTATCGGCGGGCGCTGCCGCAATACAACATCGGTCATACGGACCGATTGATAGCGCTTGAGCGATTGCGCGGCGAGTTGCCTGGGCTATTTTTCGCAGGAAATTACTTGCGCGGTCCGGCGATTGGAAACTGCGTAGAACTGGCGATGGCAACTGCCGAAGCGCTCAGAAACCACGTCAAGTCCGCATAGGTCGCTTTATAGCAGCACCGTCACAATTTAACCGCGCCGCCTTACATCCGCTTAGATAAATTTGACGTATAGTTCAGCAGGAGCCGAAGAAGCGTAAACGTGTTTCTGGCGGTCTTCTCACCAAAAGGCAGCGACGAAGTGTCGCCGGACGCGACGCTGATGCGGCAGCTTCTTCGCAGAGATGTGGGCGCTTTCGAAGAACTATACGAGCGGCACTCGCGCATAGTCTATTCTCTGGTGCTGCGCATATTGCGGCAGGGGTCGACCGCCGAAGAAGTCGTGCAGGACGTTTTCCTGCAACTCTGGCGGAACTCCGCCCAGTATGACCTGAGCCGCCCCTTTGTTCCCTGGCTGCTCACTCTGGCGCGCAACCGCGCGCTCGACCAATTACGCTTGAAGAGCGAGCGCCAGCGCCGGCGCGAAGAGCAAACGGAAGAATTTCCGCAAATAGCGTCCGCCGCTCCGGAATACGAGAGGGAGCTGGACGAAAAGCGCCGTGCAGAGCGCGTGCGCATGCTGATCGGTTCGCTACCCACTGCGCAAAAAAAGGCCATCGAACTAGCCTATTTCGAGGGTCTAAGCCATTCCGAGATTGCCGCCTCGTTGAAGGAGCCATTGGGCACTGTGAAGAGTTGGATTCGCAATGGATTGCTGCGTTTAAAGGAAGGTTTGCAGGCATCGTGAACAGTAATGACCAATTCCGCGAGCTGATCGAAGCCTACGCGATTGGCTCGCTCGATGCGCCGGAACGCGCGCAGGTCGAGGCGCATCTGGCAAGCGGCTGCAACGACTGCGAGAAAGCATTACAAGAAGCGCGCTGGCTCGTGAGTCAACTCGCCTACCTCGCTCCAAATGCCGAGCCCTCGGACATGCTGAAAGGGCGCTTGCTGCAAACAGTGCGCGCGGAAGCAGCGGAAGCAGCGGAGGCCGGAACGCAGCGGCAGGTAGTTCGGCGCGCAGGAGTCCCGGCATGGCTGTGGTGGCTGTGGGCCGGAGTCGCGGCTCTCCTGCTCTTTTCAGCGTACTCCGCATGGAACGAAAAGCAGTTACGCAACTCGGTGGCAAATCTCCAGCAGCAAGCCGAAGCGCAGCGCGCGGAGCGGCAGAAACTGGAACAAGAGCTTCACGCCGCCAAAGTGCAGGCACACGAAGCCATGATCTGGAGCGACCCAAAGTCAAAGAAAATTATGCTTTCGTCGAAGGACCCGAAAATGCCACAACTCGAGGCCATGTGGCATCCGGATATGGGTCTTGTCGTGCGCGGATGGAAAACGCCGAGCCCTGGCGACAAGCGCGTCCTGCAGTTGTGGCTAATCTCCAAGAAGAGCGGCAAGCTGATGCCCTCCGTAACTTTTTGGCCCGACGCAAGCGGAAAGTTCAGCGCCATGGTAGAGAATCCGCCGGACGCAATGTCCGACACGCAGGCACTGGCGATTACAGAGGAGCCAATGGGTGGAAGCCAGCAGCCGACCGGCGAGCCAATGTGGGTCGGCGGCGTAAGCTAATTGCTGCGTTCTTACGTTCCGTATCGCAAGGCCAGCCGCGTTTTTCGGCGCTCCGCGGCTTCCTCGTACCGACGTTTTTCTTCCGGCGTCTCCACAATAAGCGGGCGGACAGGTTTTGGCTGATGCGTCTTCTCGTCAATCGCGACAAACGTCACGTAAGCGCTAGTAGTGTGCTTGCGTTCACCGGTCAGCACATTTTCCGAATAAACTTCGACGCCAACCTCCATCGAAGTATGGAAGACGCGATTTACCTGCGACTTCAGCATCACAATTTCGCCCAGGCTCACCGAATTCCGGAAATCAATGTAATCAACCGATGCCGTGACCACATAGCTGTTCGAGTGTCGATGCGCCGCCATCGCCGCCGCAATATCCACCAAGTGCATCACGTGCCCGCCAAGCAGCTTGCCCAGCGGATTCGTCTGCGCCGGCAAAACGACCTCCGCCATTTCCGAGCGCGACGCGCTCACTGGCTTGCCACTCATTTGATCCTCGGCACTCTTCCGCGATTTCTTGGCTTTCATAGCCGTCCTGTTTGCCCCATTGGGATGTGCCTGGCGCAACGGTATAATACGAGACGCAACATGAGCGAACAAAAGAAAAGCCGCAGGCAGATGCTCGAAGAGTTCGTGGCCAGAAAGCCAGACGACGCCTTTTCCCGCTATGGCCTGGCCATGGAATGCATGAACAGCGGGGACCCGCGCGCCGCCGATGAGCACTTTCGCGCATTGCTGCAAAGCAATGCCGAGTACGTGCCGGCTTATCTTATGTACGCTCAGCTACTCGTTCGCGAAGCGCGCGGCGAAGAAGCGCGCCAGATTCTGTCTTCCGGCATCATCGCGGCGGACAAAAAGGGCGACCAGCACGCCCGTTCAGAAATGGAAGGCTTGCTTTCCGAGATCGCTTAAGACGCTAACACGTGCGTAACCGGCGGGGAAATCATAAGAAGTCCGCAGCTTTACGCATCAAGCGCCGCAAGCGACCTCGCAGCAAGGTCTGGTATTATCAGTTATGGGATTCATGGGCCCTGACCGTATTCCGCTGTTCCCTTTGAACGTGGTTCTTCTTCCCGGCGCTACTCTCCCTCTGCACATCTTCGAGCCGCGCTACCGACAAATGGTGCGCCGCTGCGTCGACGAAAAATGTGAATTTGGAGTCCTCCTTGCTCTTCCGAAGGGAATCGTCCGCGTAGGTTGCTCTGCCGAAGTCACCGAAGTAATGAAGCATTACAATGACGGCCGGATGGACATCCTAACGGTCGGACGTTCGCCATTTCGCATCGTTGATCTAGTGAACGGCGACGGCTATGTAAACGACGAGCTCTTGGAAGGCGACGTGGACTTCCTGGACGATCGTGACCACCGCACCGACACACGCACCAAAAACGACCTCCTGCAGCTATACGAGGTTTGCCACACACTGGCCTTTGACGACTATCCCAGAAATATCGAAGGCGAAGCCGCCGAATACCTCTCTTTCGTAGTCGCAAGCACTCTGCCGATCGATCTCATGTGGAAGCAGCAGATTCTCGAGCTGCGTTCGGAAGCCGACCGTCAAGAACGCCTCGTAGGCTACCTCCGGGAGTGGGCGCCGCATCTACAGAAACAAGAGAAGTCGCGCGCCCGAGCGAGCGGAAGCGGAATCAACTAGTTTCAATGCGCGGTGCGGTTGTCCCGCGCGGAATGGGGCCCTAATGTCAGCGAGCACAACAGCATCCGGCAGGACTGCGCAGAACAAGCCGCGCACCATCGGCGAACTGCGCAGCATTCCCGACTACGACGCTCGCACCGCCTCTCTTTCTGTGAAGAACGAGATGCGGCGCAATCTGCTGCGCTCTATAGAGAGAGACGAAACTCTTTTTCCCGGCGTTCACGGGTACGAAGACACGGTCGTGCCCCAGATCGTCAACGCGCTCCTCTCGCGTCACAATTTCATTCTTTTGGGCTTGCGCGGGCAGGCCAAGAGCCGCATTCTGCGCGGTCTTGTGCAATTGCTCGATACGGAAGTCCCCGTAGTGGCCGGCTGTGAAATTAACGATGACCCGCTCCGCCCAATCTGCCGCGCCTGCCGAGAGAAAATTGCCGACCAGGGCGACAACACGCCGATTGCCTGGATGCCGCGCGACCAGCGCTTCGTCGAGAAGCTGGCCACGCCAGACGTAACCATCGCCGACATCATTGGCGACGTCGATCCCATTCGCGCCGCCCGCGGAGGCCGCGACCTCTCCGACGAGTTGACCATTCACTACGGCTTGCTCCCCCGCGCAAATCGCGGCATCTTCGCGATCAACGAACTCCCCGATCTCGCCGGTAAAATTCAAGTCGGCCTATTCAACATCATGCAGGAAGGCGACATTCAGATTAAGGGCTATCCTCTGCGCCTGCCGCTCGATGTTCTGCTTGTGTTCACCGCGAATCCGGAAGACTACACCGCCCGCGGCAAAATCATTACGCCGTTGAAAGATCGCATTGGCGCCGAAATCCGCACGCACTATCCATCCACGCTCGAAGAAGGCATGACCATCACCCAACAGGAAGCCTGGGTGGGCCGCGATTCCGGACGCAAAATCGACGTGCCAGCCTACCTACGCGAAGTTGTCGAGGAAATCGCCTTCCAAGCTCGCGACGACAAGCGCGTGGACCGCCGCTCCGGTGTAAGCCAACGTCTCCCGATCACCACGCTGGAAAGCGTCGTCAGCAACGCCGAACAGCGTGCGGCGCGCGTCGGCGAAAAGAATTCTTCCGCTCGCGTGGCGGATATTTACGCCGCCCTTCCTGCCATCACCGGCAAGCTCGAGCTCGAATACGAAGGCGAACTAAAAGGCGCGGACACAATCGCTCGCGAACTGATTCGCACCGCCGTCGGCCGCGTATTCAGCAAACATTTCCCGGAAGTGAATTTCCAGCCGGTCATCCAGTGGTTCGAGCTGGGCGGAGAACTGAAGCTGCCCGAACTCGCCAGCACCCTCGAACGTTGCCAGCAGCTCTCGAAAATCCAAGGCCTGATGGAGCACATCGGCCGCCTCGGCGTCACCGACCGCAAAGATGCGGGAGCCGTCGCCGGCGCCGCGGAAATGATTCTCGAAGGTTTGTGGGCCCACCGCCGCATCGGCCGCAGCGAAGAGCGCGGCTACTTTGCGGAAAAGCCCCGCCAACCGGACACGCGTGAAACACCGAGTCGCTCGCCAAGGCGCCAATACAATTAGCATGTATAGCACGCATCCAAAACGCCTTGTCAGTTTCCCCGTAGGGGCGCAGCACTGCTGCGCCCCATCTCGGCAAGTTCAAAACGGTCGGGACCCTTTCTCTTCCGCGAGGCCCCAATGAAATTCATCAAATACGGAAAGTACGTAGGCGAGCCGGCCGACGCCGTCGATCTCGAAGAGCTAGTCAAGCGCCTCGGCGATTTCTTCCTGCAAAGCGGATTCGAGTCACAATTCTACGGCATGAGCGAAATGGACCCCGAGAAGTCCATGGAAGCGCTGCGCCAAGCTATCCTCCGCGCCCTGCAAGAGGGCGACTTGCTCCCCGAAGGCGCAATGAGCGAAGAACTGCGCCAGATGCTGCAGAACGCCGACGCCATGAACAATGAAGCCATTCGCGACCTCATCGATAAAATCACCGAGCGCATGGCCAACGAAGGGTTCATCAATCCACAACAGCCTCCGCAAGTGACTCCGCCGCCGCAAACCAGCGCCCGCGGACAAGTCGGTCAACCGCAAGATCGAGTCGAAGCGCGTTTCGAAATCACCGACAAGACCATCGATTTTCTCGGCTTCAAAACTTTGCAGGACTTGCTCGGCTCGCTAGGGCGCAGTAGCTTCGGCCGCCACGACACGCGCGATCTCGCCACCGGCGTGGAAGCCAGCGGCGTCTCGCGCCAATACGAATTTGGCGACACCCTCAATCTCGACGTCAGCGAAACGCTCTTCAACGCCGTCCGCCGCGATGGCGCGAAAGTCCCCATCGAGATCACCTACCCCGATCTCATGGTGCACCAGTGCGAATATCACAGCTCCTGCGCCACGGTAGTTCTGCTCGATTGCAGCCACAGCATGATTCTCTACGGCGAAGACCGCTTCACTCCCGCCAAGCGCGTAGCCATGGCTCTCTCGCACCTGATTCGCACCCAATACCCCGGCGACACGCTAAATCTAGTCCTATTCCACGACAGCGCCGAAGAGGTTCCGCTCGGTGAACTAGCTCGCGTCCAAGTCGGCCCGTACTACACCAACACCCGCGAAGGCCTCCGCATGGCGCAACGCATCTTGCTCCGTCAGAAGAAAGATATGCGCCAAATCGTAATGATCACCGACGGCAAACCATCAGCTCTCACATTGGAAGACGGCCGCATTTACAAAAACGCTTTTGGCCTCGATCCCTTCGTAGTCGGCCAGACCCTCGAAGAAGTAAACAAGTGCAAGCGCGCCGGCATCCTGATCAACACCTTCATGCTAGCCAGCGACTACAGCCTCGTCCACTTCGTCCAGAAAATCACAGAAATGTGCCGCGGCAAAGCCTACTTCACCACGCCCTACACTCTAGGGCAGTACCTCCTGATGGATTACATGTCCCGCAAAACGCGCCAGATTCATTAGCCCCCTTTGGAGTGCGGGGCGGTCTTGCCGCCGCTTTAACGGCGTGCAGACGAACTCCAACTCACCCGACAGGCACAATACGCACAACGTTAGGCTGTGTTCGCGACAAGCTTCTCCACTCCCACACCCTCCTTATCGCTGCGCTATACTCTTAACGTAACCACCGTGCCGCATCTTTTCCTATTTCTGACGCTCCTTGCCTATGCCTTAAGCTTGGGCTCATACACCCGCTATCTCTACACCGGCAGCAAACTAGCCGGCCGCCTCGGCACAATATTTCTCGGTCTCGGCTTAGTCGCCCACTATTTCGCCCTTCTCGACCGCTCCCGCGGTCTCAACACCGTCCCCTATCATGACCTCTACGGCTCCATGTCCCTTTTCGGCTGGCTGCTGGCCCTGACCTATCTCGGTCTCGAGTTCTATCATCGCCAACGTTCCGTTGGCGCTTTCGTCGTCCCTTTCATCATCGTTTTTTTTCTGGCCGCTCATCTAGCTACGGTCGATCGCCTCCCTCCAGCGCCCGCCCGCGGCATCGTCTTCGCCCTTCACGTGACGCTCAGCATCCTCGCTTACGCTGCTTTCGCCTTGTCTTTCGTCCTGAGCCTCATCTATCTCGCCGAAAATCGACTCCTCCGCAACCGCAAACTCGGCGAAGTCGTCTGGCGCCTTCCCCCGCTCGACCTACTCGAGCGCATGAGCCGCTCCAGCGTCCTCATCGGCGTAATCTCCATCGCCATTGGAACGGCCCTAGGCTTCATCTGGGTCGACCGCCTGACCGGCCAATATTGGTATTACGATCCCAAGTACGTAGTGACGATCCTCGTGCTCCTCCTCTACGCCGCCTACCTTCAACTCGCCCGCACAACCACGTGGCGCGGCGCCAGAGCCTCCCGGCTCTGCATCTTCAATTTTGTAGTAGTAATCCTAAGCTTTACGGTGGTGAACTTGTATCTGTCCAACACCCACCGCTATTTCTAGTGCCGTCGAGCTGTTGTAGGGGCGTGCTTTAGCGCGTCCCAGCATTTTGGGGACCGGAGCTTTAAAATCATAGCCAGGCGCCACAAATGGAAATCGTCCTAGTCGGCCTAAATCACCGCACCGCTCCACTCGAGCTCCGCGAGCGCGTAACGTTCACCACCGACCAGGCTCGCCGCGCCGCCGCTGAGCTCCGCTCCCGCGGCCTGCTCGAAGAATCCCTCGTCCTCTCCACCTGCAATCGTAGCGAACTCTACGGCGTCCCTCCCGAAACCTCCCACGAATCCGCTTCCGGCTTGTCTTCCTTCCTCAGCGAATTCCATTCGATTCGCCCAGACGTTCTCAACGTCGCCCTCTACCAACATTACGATCGCGCCGCCGTCCGCCACCTCTTCCGCGTCTCCGCCGGACTCGACTCGCTCCTCCTCGGCGAAGCCGAAATCCTAGGCCAAGTCCGCGAAGCCTATCGTTTCGCCCACGAATACGGCGCCACCGGCCCCGTTCTCAACCGTCTCTTCCAAGGCGCCCTCGAAACCGGTAAACGTGTTCGCTCCGAAACCGAACTAGGCACTCGCCCCATGTCCGTCGCCGCCGCCGGCGTCAAGCTCGCCGAGCGCATCTTCGGCAAACTCGCCGAGCGCAGCGCGCTAGTCCTCGGCGCTGGAACCATCAGCGAGCAAGTCGTTTCCACGCTCCGCGACCGCGGCATCGCCCATCTATACGTAATGAATCGCTCCCGCGATCGCGCGCAAACGCTCGCCACGCAATTCGGTGCCCGCCTCATCGAATGGGGCAATTGGGACTCCGCATTCTCCGCGCCGGACGTAGTCGTTTCTTCCGTCTCCTCCGAGGAACCGGTCCTCACGCGAGCGATTCTCGAAGCCGCCATGGCCGCTCGTTCGAATCGCGCTCTCTTCGTAATGGACCTCGGCGTCCCCCGCAATGTCGATCCCTCCGCCGCCGACCTCTACAACCTCTACGTCTACAACATCGAAAACCTCACCGAAATCGTCGAGCAAAATCGCGCCGCACGCGAAAGCGAAATTCCCCGCGCCGAAGCCATAGTCGAAGAGCACATCGGCAAATTTCTCTCCTGGCAAGCCAGCGTCGAGCTCGTTGGCCTGGTTGATGCGCTGCGCTCCCGCATCCGCGAAGAGCGCGCTGCCTTCATCCGCGCCCGCATCGATAGCATGAACCACCTTGCTCCCAGCGACCGCGAGCACGTCGAAGACTTAATGGACGAACTCCTTGAGAAACTCTTGGTCGAGCCCGCGACGCGCCTGCGCGGCGAAAAGGAATTGCGTCGCAAGATTCAAAACGTAGAAGCCCTCCGCGATCTCTTCCTCTCCAAAAAGGACAAGCGGTGAGGCACCTCCGCATCGGCACTCGCGGCAGCCTATTGGCCAAGTGGCAAGCCGAATTCGTCCGCAAACGCCTGTTCGCAGCCGCCGGCGTCGAAGCCGAAATCGTAATCATCAAGACTTCCGGCGACAAATTCGCCAACGCCCCGCTAACCCAAATCGGCGGCAAAGGCATTTTCGTCAAGGAACTCGAAGACGCCCTGATGGAAGAATCGATCGACGTAGCGGTTCACAGCGTCAAGGACATTCCCACCGAAATCCCCCCGCGCCTATCCTTTCCCGCTGTTTTCCGCCGCGAAGACGTTCGCGACTGCCTCATCTCCGCCAGCGGCGCCACGCTCGCGAATCTGCGCCAGGGTGCCCGCATCGGCACGGGCAGTTTGCGCCGTCAATCGCAGCTCCGCCACATTCGCCCCGATCTGGACGTCCGCGACCTTCGCGGCAATGTCGATACGCGCCTGCGCAAAGCGCAAAGCGGTGAATACGACGCCATCCTCCTAGCCAAAGCCGGCCTGGACCGCCTCGGCTGGAGCGACCGCATCACGGAAACCTTTGCGCCCGATCTTTTTCTGCCAGCAGTAGGCCAAGGCGCCATCGCCGCCGAATGCCGCCTCTCAGACTCCGAAGCCGCCGGAATCCTCGCCACTCTCGACGACGCCGAATCACGTTCCGCCATAATCGCCGAACGCGCTCTCCTCTCCGCGTTGCAAGGCGGCTGTCAGGTCCCCCTCGGCGCATGGGCACGCACCGAACGCGGCGAATTCGTTCTCGAAGCCTGCGTCTGTTCCGTCGATGGCTCGCAATACGTCCGCCAGCGCGCCACCGCAACCCCCGACCAAGCCGCCGCCCTCGGCGAACACGTAGCTCGCCTCCTCCTCGAGTCCGGCGCGCAATCCATCCTCGAAGCAGTGAGAACCCAAAGTGGTTGAAGCGTCACCATCGCCACTAGCAGGCAGAAGCATTCTGATCACACGTGCATCGGACCAAACAGAGTCGCTGGTCCGTGAGCTTGAAGCCCGCGGCGCGAAACCCGTGCTCCAACCGATGATCTCTTTCCATCCGCCAAGTGATTTCGCTCCTCTGGATAAAGCCCTTCGCGATCTGCGCTCCTTCGACTGGCTTCTGCTCACCAGCGCAAATGCCGTTCGCGCCTTGTTGGAACGCTCGCGGTCCCTTGCGGTGGACGTTATGAATTCCTTCGCCGCCGTTCGCATCGCCGCCGTGGGCCCAGTCACCGCCGAAGTAGCTCGCGCCGCAGGCCTTCATGTAAGTCACGTTGCCGCAAAGCATCAGGGCATGGCCCTCGCAGACGAATTTGCCACGGAATTGGCTAGCAAGCGCATCCTCCTCCCGCGCAGCAATCTCGCGAGTTCCGATCTTCCCGAAGCCCTCCGCCGTCTCGGCGCGCAGGTAACCGAAGTCATCGCCTATCGCACATTCGCCGCAGAACCCGAAGGCGAAGGACAAAACCAATTCTCCTCCGGGAACCTGGAAGCCATTCTCTTCTTCAGCCCCTCCGCCGTCCGCAATTTTCTAAATTGGGACGAAGGCAAGGGCGGTCAACTCCTCCGCTCCATTTCCGACGTGTCCCGCAAGACCGCGGTAGTCGCCGTAGGCCCAGTAACCGCAACCGCCCTCCGCGAAGCCGGCCTCCGCAACATAGTGCAAGCCTCAAACACGACGGTCCCCGCCGTAATAGAAGCCCTCGAATCTTTTTTCACCTCCCACTAATTTATTTCGGCCTCAGCGACAACCCCTGTAGCTCAGGTCCGCCGTTTGGACCTGAGGCCTTTCTCTTTGTCCCTTGTAGTGGCCGGTCTTCAGCCCGGCTAGCGAGCGCCTCGCGAGCGCTCCTGCCTTTGGCTTTTTCAGCAACCTTGCCCAACCTGCGCTAAACTAAAAACACAAAATGCCTTTCCCCACACATCGCCCCCGCCGCCTGCGTCGCACCGAGGCTCTCCGCGGCCTAGTCCGCGAAACAAATCTCTCCACCTCCGGCCTGATCTATCCCATGTTCGTCTGCCCCGGCAGCAAAGTCCGCCAGGAAGTCAGCTCCATGCCGGACATCTATCAGCAATCCACCGATCAAATTGTAGAAGAGTGCAGGGAAGTGGAGGCGCTAGGAATTCCCGGAATCATTCTGTTCGGTTTGCCAGAATCGAAAGACCCGCGCGGCGCAAGCTCCCTTTCCTCGCAAGGAGTAGTCCAGCGCGCCATAGAAGCCATCCGCAAAGCCAATCTCAAGCTCCTCGTAATCACCGACGTCTGTCTCTGCGAGTACACCGATCACGGCCATTGCGGAGTAATCGAGCACGACCAATCCACCAACAAAGCCACCATAGCCAACGACGCCACCATCGCCATTCTCGCCGACCAAGCCCTCTCCCACGCCCGCGCCGGCGCCGATATCGTCGCCCCCTCCGACATGATGGACGGCCGCGTTGCCGCCATC
>Ga0209131_1000439_pt1 | contig 30196 bp, 29 predicted proteins | sample GraSoi_2013_40cm_FD_185826 | JGI IMG/M metagenome (GOLD analysis project Ga0209131, IMG submission 185826) | Grasslands soil microbial communities from the Angelo Coastal Reserve, California, USA - Sample 9_17_2013_40cm (SPAdes) (version 2) | ecosystem: Environmental > Terrestrial > Soil >...
CGAGGAGGATCGCATCGGCGAGGAGGGCAAGGGCTTCGAGTACATCCTGCACGGCATGAACCCGGAGCGCATCCTGATCGCCGCCGAGCTCGTCGGCCTCGGCCGCTGCGCCGTCGCGCGCGCCGCCGCCTACGCGAAAGAGCGCATCGTCTTCGACCGCCCGATCGGCAAGAACCAGGCGATCCAGCACCCGCTCGCCGCGAGCTGGATGGCGCTCGAGGCCGCGAACCTGATGGTCTACAAGGCCGCATCGCTCTACGACGCGAAGCAATCCTGCGGCGCCGAAGCCAACGCCGCCAAGTACCTCGCCGGCGAAGCCTGCTTCGACGCCTGCCAGCACGCCGTCATGACCCACGGCGGCTACGGCTACGCCAAGGAGTACCACGTCGAGCGCTACCTCCGCGAATCCCTCGTCGGCCGCATCGCTCCCGTCACACCGCACATGATCCTCAACTTCATCGCCGAAAAAGTCCTCGGCCTGCCAAAGTCCTACTAGCCCCGCGCAGCCGCCAACTGCTCCAGGCCAGTCCTTAGCGTCTCTGGCCCCTAACTCCCCCGCACAAATGGTCGAATTGCAACGAACTATTGGGGGGCGTAACGTATTGAAGATGAGAGCGAAGGGCAAGCTTCAAAAAGAAAAAGCGCCCCTGGCTAATAGACGTGTCATCTTAAAATTTTGACCTTACAGTCAACTACTTCACGTTAGGCCTCATCGTCGTGCAACTCCAAGTCACTGGCCTTTTGCACATAAGGGGACAGGGCACAGTGCTAACCGGTATCGTGACGGGTGGGGATATCTCAATTGGGAAGCGTCTCGACATTCAGTCACCGAACGCTTCGGCGACATTCACCGTTGCCGGAATCGAGCGAGACAGGGAAAGTCTGACCAAGGCGAAAAGCGGCGATTCAATCGCAGTCCTTGCTCGCAATCTCGATCTCGCCAAAGTATCAGATGGCTTTCGAGTTATTGAAGGGGGTGGCTACGAGATCAAGTCGCTTATTCTTGTTGAACCGAGCCGCAAATGGTGGGAGTTCTGGAATTGATGAAGCCTAACAACGCGTTCGAGCGGACCGAGAGCCACCGTGCCTGCGGTGGCGGTCATCGCTCGGCCGCTCAACGCGGACGTTAGGTTGCACCAATGGGCCGCACTGACCCTCCAGCCGTATTTCTCGCCTACTTGTTTGTTGGAGCACCGATTGGAGCTTTGATATTCGCAGCCGGCACCGCAGCCGCGCTTGGAGCAGACCGGGACACATTCGGTTTCGGTCTATCTTGGATCGCCGCCATAGCGTACCCGTTCGCACTTGCTCCAGCTCTAATAACTGCAGTAGTCCACGTCCGCAAATTGGGGCCTAAAGTAACGAAGAGCGAACTTCTTGCGCCCGTTTGTACAACTGCGGCGCTCATATCTGGGCTGCTCGTAATCTGCTTAGCGTCGTGGGAATTCGCTTTGGGCGCAGCAGCCGCTGCTGCCCTTACGGGATGTTTCATGGTTGGTATGCTAACGAATAGGAAGGTTCGTGCAACCTAACCCTGCAGTCGAGAGCGACGCCAAGCTTCCCCCGATTTAGTGAACACATTCCGAGGAAGATGATGAGAAGAATTGTTGGAACCATCGCGCTGATGTTTGTCTTCGGTCCTCTTGGGCATGCGGAAGAAACCATTGGCGACAAGGCCGCCGAAGCTGCACGTGCGGCAGGAAAAGATATCCGTGAAGCTGGCCGGGAAATGAAAGCGGCAGGTCGCAAGGCGCGTCAGGCCGTGGTTACTCGCTGTGCCGATGGTCGTCACACGGCGAAAGGCGCATCTGGATGCGCACGTCATGGCGGCGTGCGCGACCCGAAGTAGAGCTGGTGAAGCTCAGGTATCGAATGGATGGGCCGAGAGACTGCCGATGCCCGTGATTCGTGAAGTGCAGACGGGCGGCGATGTCGAGCAGGCGCGCCGGCTGTTCGTCGAGTACCAGGCGGCGCTCGGTGTCGATCTCTGTTTCCAGGGCTTCGCCGAAGAGCTCGCGACGTTGCCGGGGAACTATTCGCGGCCGGGAGGGTGTTTGCTGCTGGCGGTGGATGGCGCAACTATTCTCGGAGGAATCGGGCTGCGCGCGCTGCAGGGATCGGACTGCGAGATGAAGCGGCTCTATGTCCGCCCGGAAGGACGGGGGCGGGGGCTCGGGCGCATGCTTGCCGAGGCGGTGATCGGCGAGGCGAGGGAGGCGGGATACGATCGCATCGTTCTCGATACGCTGCCCGGAATGAAGGAAGCGCAGGCGCTTTATCGTTCGCTGGGATTCAGGGAGATTGCGCCGTATTATCCGAATCCGATCGAGGGTGTGGCCTATATGGCGCTCTCGCTGAAAGCTGGAAGGGATATCGTGTGAAGTACAGGATCGATGCTCGGACAGGAGAGTCCTCATGACGAATAGATTCGCAAAGCTGCGGAACGAATACCAGACGCTCACGCTGTTCGTGGTCCTGATGGTCATTTTCCGCAGCGCGCTCGCCGACTGGAACACGGTTCCGACAGGCTCCATGAAGCCGACGATCATCGAGGGCGACCGGATCCTTGTGAACAAGCTCGCCTACGATCTGATGATCCCGCTTACTCATACCTCGGTCTACCGGTTCGGCGACCCCGTGCGCGGCGACATCATCGTGTTCGATTCGAAAGCCGCGAACACCCGCCTTGTGAAGCGCGTGATCGGCGTGCCGGGCGATATCGTGGAGATGAGGGACAACCGCCTTACGATCAACGGCATCGAAGCCCGGTATTCCGATGTCGAGTACAAGGCCGACGCGATCTTCGCCACCGAATCGTATGGCGGCATGACGCATCGCATCGAGCTCGACCCGGCGGCGGCGGGCCGTTTCAGCTCGTTCGGGCCCGTCGAGGTCCCGCGAGGCAGCTATCTCGTGCTCGGCGACAATCGCGACAACAGCGCCGACTCCAGGGTCCGCGGCTTTATTCCGCGCCGGGAAATCATCGGGGACGCGAAAGTAGTCGTGATGTCGGTCGACTATGACCGCTATTACCTGCCCAGGACGGACCGGTTTTTCCACCCCCTGTGAAGGCCGACGCCGTCACTGGAGGCAGGCGCAAATGAAGCTTGTCCGCAGCAGGGAATTCACCGGCAAGCAGGCCTGGGCTGCGCTGGACATCGCCAACATCAACGGCACGACGGCGCGCCTTCACTGGACCGATCAGCCCTACCGGTGGCACGTCAACGACGGCGAAGAGGTCTTCGCGGTGCTCGACGGCACCGTCGACATGCACTACCGCGAAGGCGGCGCGGAAAAAGTCGTGACGCTGCGTCCGGGCGACATCTTTTTCGCCGAGGCCGGCTGCGAGCATGTCGCCCATCCGCGCGGCGAGGCGCGCATCCTGGTGGTCGAAAGGGAAGGGAGCGCGTGAAGCGAATGGCATTTACGTGGGGCGCCGCGGCCGCGCTCGCGGCGGCGATGCCTGCGGCGTTCGCGGCGACGAGGATCGACGAGCTGGCGGTGCGGCCGAATCCGGCGGTCTTCGTCGATGGTGCGCCGCCGCAGGTGGAGATTACGGTCAGCGTCGAGCGCGGCCAGTTCGACCGGCAGCCTTGCGACGTGATCGTCGAGACGGGGGATGGAGCCGCCGCGACGAAGCTCGGCTTCGGGCTCGGCGACACACGCACGAAGAGCGTGCGCCATACCTACAAGAAACCCGGCTCTTATCAGTTGAAGGCGCTTGCCGGCAGCGGCTGCACCGGCACCCGCACTGTCGGCGTGACGGTCCTCGCGACTCCCGCCGCCGCGCCTTCGCCTGCGGCGGGCGCAAACGTTCCGGTCGAGCCGGCGGCGAGCGTGAGTGCTCCGGCGGCGAGCGTAAGTGCTCCGGCGGCGAGCGTAAGTGCTCCGGCGCCGGCCGGGCCGGGCTGTCCGGCCGGCTGGTGGCTCGTGCCGGAATCGGTCCAGGGGGCGAGCTACAGCTGCCGGCCGAACCTGCCCGCCCGGCCGCTCAGCTGCGCCGGCGGCACGCGCTACTTCGCCGAGGCCGGCGTCATCGGCTGCCGCTAGCCGGCCGAAAGATCGCGCGGCAATTGCTTACCCGTCTCCGGGCGCGGTACCTTAGCGCCCGGGGTTCCTTTCAACGAGGGGGGATGCAATGAAAACAACGGCTATCGTTTCGGCGGCCATCGCCGCGCTGGCGATCGCGGGCTGCTCGAGCATGGGCGGCAGCGGCGGCTGGACCAGGCTCGTCGACGGCGAGAAGGGCCTGGAGAACTTCGACCGGTTCCGCACCGCCAACTGGACCGCCACGGACGGCGCGATCCAGGCGACGCAGGGCGGCAAGGAGCCGGCGTACCTGGTGTCGAAGAGCTCGTACAAGGACTTCATGGTGCGCGTGGAGTTCTGGGCGAGCGACGACGCCAACAGCGGCGTGTTCATGCGCTGCGCCGACCGCAACGACATCAGCGACGAGAAGTGCTACGAGGCGAACATCTTCGACCAGCGCCCCGATCCCACTTATGGCACTGGCGCCATCGTGAAGGTGGCCAAGGTCTCGCCGATGCCCAAGGCCGGCGGCAAGTGGAACACGTTCGAGCTCACCGCCCAGGGTCCGCGCCTCATCGTGGTCCTCAACGGGCAGAAGACCGTGGACGTCGAGGACCGCAAGCTCGCGAGCGGTCCGATCGCGCTGCAGTGGGGCCGCGGCACGATCAAGTTCCGCAAGGTCGAGATCAAGCCGCTCTGAGCATCAAGCGCAAGGAAGCCCCGAAAGGCGCGCCCGCGGCGAAGGCGGCGCGCGCGTTCGACGTGCACGTCTTTCTCGCGACCGGCGCCGCGACGAAGGCGAGCGGCGCCGACTGGCGCGCCGGCGAGCGCTATTCGCTCCTGATCTTCAGCCGCCAGCCGATCGGCGAGCGGCCGGACGGCAGGCTGGCGAGCAAAGGCGCCGCCGCCGCGGGCTGGACGGAGGTGACGCTCGAGCGCTCCAGACGGCTGCCTTCCGGGGCGGCGCCGGCCGACGCCACGCTTCAGGAAGCGTTCGGCGACGCGCTCTCCACGGGCTGCTCGGTCGTCGCTCACAGGCGCTCGACCGCGAGAGACCAGGCCGTCCCGGCCAAAGGCAGGACCGCGAAGTAGATCGCGCTCATGAAGTAGATAGCACCCATGAAGTAGATCGCAACTGCAGGAACGGCGTTTGCTACGTACCGCAGGCCGTGATCCACGAACGCGAGCAGTTGCAGAGGGTCGAGCTCCCGCGCTTTGCGCAAATAGAGCCGGTGGGCAGGCGTGCGGTGGGTCGCAGCCTCTCTCCGATCGCGATCCTCGTGGACGGCCGGCGCGGGGGCGCGCCGGGGTTTCTCAGCTTCGACGCGTTCTGCCGGCTGCTCGAGCAGCTCCCCGCGCTCGGCAAGCTGCACCTCGCCGGCGCGAGCGAGCCGCTTCTGCATCCGCGTTTTTTCGACATGGTCCGGCACGCTGCGGCGCGCGGCGTGGAAGTTTCGACCACCACGCGGCTCACCGTGCTCAACGAGCGGCGCGCCGAGGAGTGCGTGAAGAGCGGCCTGCACCGGATGCATGTGCCGCTCGACGCGGCGGGCACCCGGATCTACGATTTCAGCCGCCGCGGCGCCGCGCACGAGCGGCTGCTGCGCCATCTGCGCTTCCTTTCCCACGCCCGGCGCGAGCACGGCGGCGGGCCCCGCATCAGCCTGGGCGCGGTAGTGATGCGCGGCAACATCGCCGAGCTGCCCCCGCTGGTGCGCCTTGCCCACGAGCATGGCGCCGATGCGCTCTCGGTGCGCCAGCTCGCCGATTTCGTCGAGTCGAACGCGTTTTGCGCGGGGCGCAAGCGCGTGGCGAAATTCGTCGAGAGCGAAGCGCTGCGCGACGCCGATCTCGAGAGCGTCGAGCGCCACTTCGCCGAGGCGCGCGCGCTCGCCGGAGATCTCGGCGTCGCGCTCGAGCTGCCCGCAATCGGGCCGCGGCCATCTCCGGACGGCGAGGGGGCTCGGCCCCTGGCGCAGAGCGGCCGCGGCCGATGCTCCCGGCCCTGGAGCGGCGCTTATATCGGCTTCTCCGGCGAAGCGCGGCCCTGCGCCATGGCGGCGCAAGCGCCGGGGGCCGTCCTGGGCAACGCGATCCGCGAGGGCGTCGTGCACGTATGGCAGAACGAGGCCTACCGCCGGTTCCGCGACCGGCTCGCGTCCGACGAGCCGCCGGAGATCTGCCGTGGCTGCCCGGTCTATCTCGGCGCGGCGCACGACGCGCCGCAGACCGCGGAATAAAAATGGGCGGGCCGAAGCCCGCCCGAACATCCGGGGCTAGGAGGAGCCAAAGACCCCGGCGTGTGCTGCGGGATCAATGTAGGGCGTTGCTGCGCGCGCTTCCATGCCGTGCGGCCGCTGCATTTTGTGTCAAAGCACCGCGATAGAATGGGCGGTCCAATCCCGGAGGGCGCAATCATGATGAATCGCGACGAGTACGTGGCAAAGCTGAAGAGCCAGCTCGACCAGTGGAACGCCGAAACCGCCCGCTGGGAAGCGAAAGCGAAGGACGCGCAGGCCGGAATGAAGGCGGAGTACGCGCGCCAGCTCGAGCAGTTCGAGAAGCGCCGCGACGAAGCGCTCGCCGAGCTGCGCAAGGTGCAAAGCGCCACCGGCGACGCCTGGTCCGAGATGATGCGCGGCGCGGACGCGGCGTTCAAAGGCATGCAGGACGCCTTCGAGCGCGCGCGCTCGAAATTCGACAAGAAATGATCGACCATATCGATCACATCGTCCTCACGACGAGGGACCGGGACGCCTGTATCCGGTTTTACGCGGACGTGCTCGGCATGAAGCTGGAGAAGTTCCGCACGCCGACCGAGGAGCGCCTCGCGCTCAAGTTCGGCGCCCAGAAGATCAACCTGCACGAATGGGGCCGCGAGTTCGAGCCGCGCGCGCACGTCGCGGTGCCGGGGTCGCTGGATTTGTGCTTCATCGCTTCGGTGTCCCTGGAAAAAGTCATCGAGAAGCTGCGTGCGTTGAAAATCCAGATCCTCGAAGGGCCGGTGGCGAAGACCGGCGCGATGGGACCGATGCGCTCGGTGTACGTGCGCGATCCCGACCTCAACCTCGTTGAGATCTCGGTCTACGGTTCCTGAGGTAATCCACCACGGCAGTTGCGGGAATGCCCCTTGCATCGCTCCTTACGCAGGTTTCTTTCCAAAGGATTCAGCGATGAAAATCAAAGAGGAAGTGGCCGCCGAGCACCGGCCGCATTGGACGAAGAAACCGCCCGCGGGAAAAAAAAGCAAGACCGGAAAGTAAGGGCGGCGGCCCCTACAGGTTCACGCGTATCCCGTGGCTTTGCAGCAGGCCGACCAGCGCGTCGGTGTGCTCACGATCGCGCGTCTCGATCAGGAACTCCACCTCGGGGCTGCGCACCGAGGCCGTGCCGAAGATGCGCTGGTGCTGGATCTCGACGATGTTGCCGCCGGCCTCGGCGATCAGCGCGGCGACCTTGGCGAGGCTGCCGGAGACGTCGGGCATCGTCACGCGCAGGCGCACCAGGCGGGCGTCGCGAACGAGGCCGCGCATCAGCACGGACGCGAGCACGCGGCTGTCGATGTTGCCGCCGGAGATCGGCAGGCCGACGCGCTTGCCGGCGAAGCGCGACGGATGCTCGAGCAGCGCCGCGAGCGCCGCGGCGCCGGCCCCTTCCGCGACCGTCTTCTCGATCTCGATCAGCGCCACCACCGCGCGCTCGATGGTCTCTTCTTCCACGATGAGGACTTCCTCGACGAGGGATTTGATGATCTCGAAGGCCAGGTCGCCGACGTCCTTCACCGCGATCCCCTCGGCGATGGTGTCCCCGCCGACTTTTACGGGAAGGTTGTTGAGTCGCTGGTGCATCGAGGGATAGGTTCGCGATTCGGCGCCGAAAACCTGAATCTTCGAATTTAAAGACTTGGCTGCAACGGCTATCCCCGATATCAGTCCACCCCCGCCTACCGGCACGACGAGCACGTCCAGGTCCGGCACGGTCTCGAGCATCTCGAGCGCCACCGTGCCCTGGCCGGCGATGATCAGCGGATCCTCGTACGGATGCACGAATACGAGATGCTCGCGCCCGGCGAGGGCGCGCGCGTGCGCGCCCGCCTCGTGCAGCGATTCGCCTTCCAGCAGCACGCGCGCGCCGTGCACGCGGGTGTTCTTGATCTTCGTGTTGGGCGAGCCCTTCGGCATGACGATGGTCGCCGGGATGCCCAGGCGCGCCGCGTGGTAGGCGACCGCCTGCGCGTGGTTGCCCGCGCTCATCGCGATGACGCCGCGGCCGCGCTCCTCCGCCGACAGCGAAAGCAGCTTGTTGAGCGCGCCGCGCTCCTTGAAGGAGGCGGTGAACTGCAGGTTTTCGAACTTGAGGAACACCTCGGCGCCGGTCAGCGCGGACAGCGTGCGGCTGTGCACGAACGGCGTGCGCTCGACCGCGCCGGCGATGCGCTGCGCGGCGGCGCGGATGTCTGTCAGCGAAACGGCCACGGGGAGGGGTCTGCGGGGCTCTGCGAGGGAGAAGTGCAGGCGGGTCTCAAGGTTCCAGGCGCCAGTCTACAATCATCCGGTGGAGATCCTAATCGTCGGCGGCGGCATCGGCGGCCTCAGCCTCGCGCTGTCGCTGCACCAGGTCGGCGTCGCCTGCCGGGTGTTCGAGGCGGCGCCGGAGATGCGGCCGCTCGGCGTCGGCATCAACATCCTGCCGCACGGCACGCGCGAGCTGGTCGAGCTCGGGCTGGAGGGGCGCCTGGCGAACGTCGCGGTCGAGACGCGCGAGATGTGCGGCGTCAACCGCTTCGGCCAGTTCATCTTCCGCGAGCCGCGCGGGCGCTTCGCCGGCTATTCGTGGCCGCAGTGGTCGATCCACCGCGCCGACCTGCACCAGGTCCTGATGGACGCCGTGCTCGAGCGGCTCGGCCCGCAGGCCGTGGCCACCGGCAAGAAATGCGTCGACGTGGCGCAAAGCGAGCGCTCCGTGACGCTGCACTTCGTGGACGGCTCGCGCGCGACGGGCGATGCCGCCATCGGCTGCGACGGCATCCATTCCGCGCTGCGCAAGAATTTCTTCCCGCGGGGCAGCGGCCTGCTGTACCAGGGAATCAACATGTGGCGCGGCGTGACGCGCTGGAAGCCGTTTCTCACCGGCGCGAGCATGATCATCGGCGGCTGGCTCGAGGTCGGCAAGCTGGTGGTCTATCCGATCCGCCGCGAGCCCGACGCCGAGGGCCTGCAGCTCATGAACTGGGTAGCCGAGATCCAGTCGCCGCGCAACGTGATGCAGGACTGGAACCTGCCCGGGAAGCTGGAGGATTTCCTGCCGGCCTTCGAGAGCTGGCGCTTCGACTGGCTCGACGTGCCGGCCATGATGCGCGCCGCCGAGGCGATCTACGAGTACCCGATGGTCGATCGCGAGCCGCTCGCGTCGTGGACGCGCGGGCGCATCGCGCTGCTCGGCGACGCGGCGCACCCGATGTACCCGCGCGGCTCGAACGGCGCCGGCCAGGCGATCCTGGACGCAAGGGTGCTCGCGTCCTCCTTCAAGAAATATTCCGATCCCCTGGCGGCCCTGAAAAACTACGAAGCGATCCGCCTGGGGCCGGCGAACGAAGTCGTGCTCGCGAACCGCTCCAGCGGGCCCGACAGCATCCTGCGCGCGGTCCACGAGCGCACCGGGGACCGGCCGTTCGGGCGCATCGAGGACGTGATCTCGAGCGAGGAGATCCGCGCCATCTCCGACAACTACAAGCGCATCGCCGGCTTCGAGCGCGACAGCCTCGCCAAGCGGCCCTCGCTGGTTTAGAGGGACCTGAAGTACTTGCGTTTAGGGACCTGAAGTACTTGCGTTTAGGGACCTGAAGTACTTGCGTTTAGGGACCTGAAGTACTTGCTTTTAATGACCTGAAGTACTATTTGCGCGTGGGACTCGCGGACCGCTTTGCGCAGCTCGAGGACACGCGCCTGCTCGCGGCGATGTTCGAGCGCGCCCCGGTGGGCATCGCCATCGCCGGCATCACCGGCCGCTACGTGCGCGCGAACCCGGCGTTCCAGCGCCTCATCGGCTACACCGAGGACGAGCTGCTCGAGCGAAGCATCCACGACGTCACCCACCCGCAGGACAAGATCGAGGACCGGCGCGTGTTCGACGACATGATCGCCGGCGTGCGCGACCAGATCGAGTACGAGAAGCGCTATCTCAGGAAGGACGGCCGCGTCATCTGGGTGCGCAGCACCGTCGCCAAGGTGCCCGGCGAGGACGGCGAGACGAGCTACGTCGTGGCGATGGCCGAGGACATCACGATGCGCCGCCACGCCGAGGACGAGCTGCAGCACGAGCAGGAGGCGCTGCGCGACCAGCGCACCCTGCTCGCGGAGGCGCAGAAGCTCGCCGGCCTGGGCTGCTGGGAGTGGAACCCCGAGAGCGGCCGGGTGATCTGGTCCGACGAGCTCTACCGCATCTACGGCGTCGCCCCGGGAGACCTGCAGCCGTCGTTCGAGGCCTACCTCGAGCGCGTGCATCCCGACGATCGCCAGCGCGTCGGCGCCACCGTGGCCGGCGCGCTCATCGACGGCACCGGCTTCTCGCTGCGCGAGCGCATCGTGCGACCCGACGGCGAGGTGCGCGAGCTGCGCAGCCACGGCGAGGTCCTGCGCGGCCCGGACGGCAAAGTGCTCAAGATCCTCGGCGCGTGCTTCGACGTGAGCGACCAGGAGCGCGCCGAGTCGGCGCTGCGCAACGCGGCGCGCGACCTGCAGGCGCTCACGCGGCGCCTGGTCGAAGCCGAGGAGACCGAGCGCCACCGGCTCGCCGCCGAGCTGCACGACCGGGTCGGCCAGAACCTTTCCGCGCTCAACATCAATCTCGACATCGCGCTGGGCTCGACGCCCAAGGAGAACGTCGAGGTGAAAATGCGCCTGGCGGATTCGCTCGCGCTGGTGGACGGCACGCTGCAGACCATCGAAGGCCTGATGGCGGAGCTGCGCCCGCCGCTGCTCGACGAGTACGGGCTCGGCGCGGCGCTCGGCTGGTACGCCAACGCGTTCTCGCAGCGCACCGGCGTCAAGGCGGTGATCGACAATCCGGAGGAGCTCGGCGCCGACCTGCGGCCGGAGGCGGCCATCGCCCTCTTTCGCATCGCGCAGGAGGCGCTCAACAACGTGGCGAAACATGCGCAGGCCAGGGTGGTGAGGATGCTCATCGAGATGCAGGACGGGGAGCTCGTGCTCGCCATCGCCGACGACGGCCGCGGCTTCGATCCGCGCGAGCGCCTTTCGCACAGCAAGCGCTGGGGCATGTCGACCATGCGGGAGCGCGCGGCGGCGGTCGGCGGCCGGGTCGCGGTCGAGAGCGCCCCCGGGCGCGGCACCGTGATCCGCGCGATCGTCCCGGCAGCGCGACGCGCCGCGCCATGACCAAGACCCGTACCGTGACCAGGATTCGCGTATTGATCGCCGACGACCATGGCGTGGTCGCCGAGGGGCTGAAGCACCTCGTCGAGGCGCAGCCCGACATGGAGGTGATCGCCTGCGTCACCGACGGCCGCGAGGCGGTGCAGGCGGCGCGCGACTCGAAGCCCGACGTCGTGCTGATGGACCTTTCCATGCCCGAGCTGAACGGCGCCGACGCCACGCGTGCCATCGTGCAGCGCGACCCGGCATGCCGCGTGATCGTGCTGTCGATGTACGCCGAGCGCGAATACGTGCGCCGCGCGCTCAAGGCCGGGGCGCTCGGCTATGTCGTCAAGCGTTCGGCGGCGAAGGAGGTGGTCGACGCCATTCGCGCCGCCCATGCCGGGCAGCGCTATCTCAGCCCGCGCGTGGCGGACGTGGTGGTCGAGAACTCCGGGGCCGACGACCACGACGAGCTGCTCGGGCGCCTCTCGGCCCGCGAGCGCGAGGTGCTCCAGCTCATCGCCGAGGGGCGCACCGGGGCCGAGATCGCCGAGCGCCTGGCGCTGTCGCAGAAGACCGTGGAGACCTACCGGGCCCGGCTCATCGAGAAGCTGGGCATCCGGGACGTGCCGGGCCTGGTGCGCTTCGCCATCCAGCGGGGGTTGGTCTCGCTGGATTGATCGTGTCGGTTATCGGCGACAGGCGGCCAATATGACACGACTGTGAAATAAGGGGGCAGCGATACCCCCGGGAGGACCGTCGCCCTACCATGACAGCGACTGAAGGCTACTGAACCCAACGAAACTCAAGCCTGGAGACCCCGTCATGGGCGGTTCGATTCTGGTAGTGGACGACGAAGCGGCGGTACGCGATTTGCTCGCTGCAAACCTGCAGCGAGCAGGGTATCGGGTCATGACCGCGGGCGACGTGCCCGCGGCCGAAGCGCTGGTGCGCGACTCGCGCCCGGACCTCGTGCTGCTCGACTGGGTGCTGCCCGGCGTGCCGGGGCTCACCTTCGCCCGGCGGCTGCGCAACGACCAGCGCACGAAGGACATCTCCATCGTGCTGCTCACGGCGCGCGCCGAGGAGCAGGACAAGGTCACCGCGCTGGAAAGCGGGGCGGACGACTACGTCACCAAGCCCTTCTCCGCCCGGGAGCTGCTGGCGCGGATCAAGGCCGTGATGCGCCGCCGCGCGCCGCAGCTCGCCGATGACGTGGTCGAGATCGCCGGCGTGCGCATCGACCCGGCCGCCCACACAGTGAGCGCCGACGGCAAGCCGATCGACCTCTGGACCACCGAGCTGCGCCTGCTCCATTACTTCATGACCCATCCGGGCCGCGTGTTCTCGCGCGCCCGGCTGCTGGACGAAGTCTGGGGCGAGCACGTGTTCGTCGAGGAGCGCACCGTCGACGTGCACATCCGGCGGCTGCGCCAGGCGCTGGCGCCGACCGGTCACGACAAGCTGATCGAGACCGTGCGCGGCACCGGCTACCGGTTCAAGCCCGAAGTGAACGCCGCGAACTTGGCGGCCTAACCGATAAAGGGGTCAGAGCAATTTACTGGAAATTACGCCGGGCGAATGCAAGCGTGGCGTGCCAATCATTTCCAGTAAATTGCTCTGACCCCTTTATCACTCGACCGTAACGGACTTCGCCAGGTTTCTCGGCTTATCGACGTCATTGCCGCGGTGCAGCGCGGCGTGATAGGCGAGCAGCTGCAGCGGCACGGTACTCACGATCGGCGAAAGCAGCCCCGGAAAATCACCCATGCGGATGACGTGCACCCCTTCCTCTTCCGCCACGCTGGCGTCGCGATTCGCGAGCACGTAGAGCTCGCCGCCGCGGGCGCGCACCTCCTGCAGGTTCGACTTGAGCTTGTCGAGCAGCGCGTCCTTGGGCGCGATCGCGATCACCGGCATGCGCCGGTCGACGAGCGCGAGCGGGCCGTGCTTCAGCTCCCCGGCGGCGTACGCCTCGGCATGGATATACGAGATCTCCTTCAGCTTGAGCGCGCCTTCCATGGCGATCGGGTAGTGCACCCCCCGCCCGAGGAAGAGGGCGTGCTCGCAGGCGGCGAAGGTCTGCGCCCAGCCCATGATCTCGGGCTCGGTGCGCAGCGCCGAGGCGATCGCCGCCGGCAGCGCGCGCAGCGCGTCGAGGATCTCCACCTCGCGCTCGCGCGAAAGGCGCTTTCGCACCTTGGCGAGCGTCGCCGCGAGGGCGAGCAGGGCGGCGAGCTGCGCCGTGAACGCCTTGGTGGAGGCGACGCCGATCTCGGGACCGGCGCGCGTCAGGAACTTGAGCTGCGAGCTGCGCACCAGCGCCGATTCGGGCACGTTGCAGATGGCGAGCGAGAAGGGCTGGCCGAGCTTGCGCGCGTGGCTGAGCGCGGCGATCGTGTCCGCGGTCTCGCCCGACTGCGAGATCACGATGACGAGCGTGCGCGGGTCGGGCACCGTGTCGCGGTAGCGGTACTCGCTCGCAATCTCGACGTTGCACGGGATGCCGGCGAGGCTCTCCAGCCAGTAGCGCGCCACCACGCCCGCGTGGTAGCTCGTGCCGCAGGCGAGGATCAGCGCCGAGTCGATCTTCTCGAAGATCTCGATCGCGCTAAAACCGAAGACCTGCGGGGTGAGGGAATTTGCTTTCGACATCGCCTCGAGCGTCGCCTCCACCGCGGCCGGCTGCTCGAAGATCTCCTTCTGCATGTAGTGCCGGAAGTTGCCGAGCTCCATGGCGTCGGCGGCGAGCTGGCTCACGTGCAGCGGGCGCTCCACCCGGTGACCGCGCGCGTCGACGATGCGCACGCTCTTCAGGGTGACTTCCGCGCAATCGCCTTCCTCGAGGTAGACGATGTTGCGCGTCACCTGCAGCAGCGCCGAGGTGTCCGAGGCGGCGAAGTTCTCACCCTCGCCGATGCCCAGCAGCAGCGGCGCGCCCATGCGGGCGACGACCAGCTTTTCCTTTTCTTCGGAATGAATTACCGCGATTGCGTAAGCCCCGACCAGCTCGCGAACTGCCGCTCGCACGGCCTCGAAAAGATTTTTCTTTTCGACAAGAAAATCATTTACGAGATGAGCGATGACCTCGGTGTCCGTATCCGAGCTGAACTCATACCCCTTTTGCTTGAGCCGGGTGCGCACTTCGTCGTGGTTCTCGATGATGCCGTTGTGCACGACCGAGACGCCGCCGCTCACGTGCGGATGGGCGTTCCTCTCCGAGGGCACGCCGTGGGTGGCCCAGCGCGTATGGCCGATGCCGATGTTGCCTTCGAGGCTCTGGGCGTCGGCCAGCTTCTTCAGCTCGGCGACGCGGCCGCAGGAGCGCAGCCTTTTCAGCGAGCCGTTGATGACCGCCACGCCGGCCGAGTCGTAGCCGCGATATTCGAGGCGCCGCAGCCCCTCGATCAGGATCGGCACGACGTTCCGCGTCGCGACTGCTCCTACGATTCCGCACATTGTTTCTTCGCTCCTGAATTTTTTCCGGTCAGCCAGAAAAGCATCGCGCCAGTGATGATCACGGCGAGGGCGCCGGTAAGAAAGTCCGACACGTCCGCGGCGCGCGCCGGGATCGCGGCCTGGCGCAGCTCGTCCAGCATCGCGATGACCATGCCGCCCGCCACCACCGGCAGCGGGCGGCGGCCGTCGGTCGCGATCCACGCGAGCAGCGTGAGCGCCGCATACGCGAGGAAATGGAACATCTTGTCCCAGGGCTCGAACAGCTCGTATGGCAACGAGCCGAGGGCGAAGATCTGCATGACGAGCACGCCCGCGCACAGGCAGGACCAATTTGATATTTGTGAAAACCTAGTAAGCATTGCTTCTCCTCAGCACCACTACCGCGGTCTTCAGGACGATCTGCAGGTCGAGCAGCAGCGACCAGTTGCGCAGGTACTCGAGGTCGTGCTCGACGCGCGCCTTCATCTTCTCGACGGTGTCGGTCTCGCCGCGAAAGCCGTTCACCTGGGCGAGGCCGGTGATGCCGGGCTTCACCTTGTGGCGGATCATGTAGCCGCGGATCAGCTTGCGGTAGAGCTCGTTGTGCGCGATGGCGTGCGGCCGCGGCCCGACCACGCTCATGCGCCCCTGCAGCACGTTGATGAACTGCGGCAGCTCGTCGAGCGAGCTGCGGCGCAGGAACGCGCCGAACTTCGTCACCCGGGCGTCGTTGCGCGTCGCCTGCTTCACCACGTCGCCGTCCTCGGCGACCGTCATGGAGCGGAACTTGTAGACCACGATCTTGCGGCCGTCGACGCCGTAGCGGCGCTGCTTGAACAGCACCGGGCCGGGCGAGGAGAGCTTCACGCCGATCGCGATGGCGAGCAACAGCGGCGCGATGCACGCCAGGATTCCCGCGGCCAGGGCGAAGTCGCTGACGCGCTTCACGACGCCGTTCAGGCCGTGGAACGGCGTCTCGCACACCGCCACCACCGGCAGGCCGCCGATCGAGTCGACGCGCGCCTGGATGAGATCGGAGACGAAGATGTCCGGCACGAAGTAGATGGACGCGGTGGTGTCGCGCAGCTCCTCGAGCAGGCGCAGGATGCGCGGCTGCGAGGCCATGGGCAGCGCGATGTAGATCACGTCGACGCGGTTGGCGCGCGCGTAGTCGGCGAGGTGCTCGAGCGAGCCGAGGTTCTCCTCGGCGGCGAGGCCGTGCAGGCGGCCGGCGGCGCGGTCGTCGAAATAGCCGGCGACGCGCACGCCGAACAGCGGATCGCCGCGCAGGCGCTCGGCGAGGCGGCGGCCCAGATCGTTGGCGCCGGCGATCACCGCGGTCTTGCGCAGGCCTTTGGCGGCGAGAATCTTCGGCAGGACGACAGGCAGAAGCCGGTGCGCGGCGAACAGCGCCGCCGGCGTGCCGAGCGCCCAGACGGCGAGCACGCGCGGATCGAAGGCGCCGAGCGTGCCCGAGGCGATGCCGAGCAGCCAGAGCAGGCCGGCGACCGGAATCCAGCCGGTGATCACGTCGAGCGCGAGCGCGCCCGCGCCGGTGCCGGCGCCGCGCACCACGCTGCCCGGAAACGTCATGGCGAAGACGAGCAGCGCGAGGATCAGGCAGGCGCCGTCGAAGCGTCCGCCGAACCACCCCGCCGCCGCGGCGAGCATCGCGACCGCCACCGCCGGGTCGATCGCCGCGCGCAGCATCGCCGCCTGGCCGGGCGGGCTCGAAACGAATCGAGCCGCCTGCAAGCGCGCCTGCGCCTCGGCGAGACGCGCTTGCGCGTCGGCGGCGGTACGCGTCCTGGTTTCCGGGGTGGCGAGCAAGGCCACAGAAGGTTAGGCGCTCGCGGTTCAACGGTGATGTTGCGCCGGGCCCGCGAACGTAGGCTCATCGGACTAGCATTGCAGTGGTGCGGCGGCGCAACGGCCGCGTGGTCAACGTAGATATATTGGCGCAAGACAGAGCACATTCACGGACATCCAGCTGCCCCAGGCGGCGCAAACGGTAAAGGCAATCCATGCGAACCGAATCAACCGACAGCTTCGCCCCCCAGTCCGTACAGATCATTGCGCAGGGCGCGGCGGTCGCTCCGCTCGCGCACGATGGCGGCAACGGCAACGGACAGTCCCACGCGTCCTCACATGGAGACGCGGGCTCGTCGGCGACCGACTTCCTGCAGATCGAGTCGATCGTGCTCAATCTCGACGCCTCGCTCAGAGTGCACGGGCGCGCGCACTTCTTCAGCTGGACCCAGGGCCTGCTGCAGAGCCTCATCCGGCACGAGCTGCTCATCTGCACGCTGTGCCACGGCAAGCCGCCGGCGTTCCGCGCCGACGGCTTCTCCATGACCTCGCCCGATCCCGCGCTCTTCAGCGACATGTTCCTGCGCGACAACTCGGTGGCGCCGGCGCTCCTGAAGACCTGGGAGGAGCGCCGCTTCCAGCCGGTGGTGCTCGACGCGGCCGCGTCCTCGGGGACCGGGCCTGCCGGTACCCTCGTGGGCGGCGGCGCGTTCTGGCGCGAGATCGAGCGCATCGGCGCGACGCAGCTCCTCTCGCACGGCGTGCACGACGCCGACGGGCGCACCGTGAGCCTTTTCACCTTCGCCTGCCGCCCGGGCACCATCGGCCCGCGCCAGATCTACCTCGCGCAGCTGCTCGCGCCGGCGCTGCACGCCGCGTGGGTGCGCACCCAGGTGACGCGCACCCCGGGCTCCTCGGAGAAGGTGCAGGGCGCGAGCGTGCTCACCGTGCGCGAGCTCGACATCCTGAAGTGGATCTATCTCGGCAAGAGCAACTTCGAGATCGGCGCGATCCTCAAGATCAGCCCGCTCACCGTGAAGAATCACGTGCAGAAGATCCTGCGCAAGCTGAACGTCGTGAACCGCACCCAGGCCATCGGCAAGGCCCTCGAGCTGCGCATCTTCAATCCGTAATCAGGGACAGACCACGTTTTTCGAATGGGGCTTCGGCCCCATTTCTTTTTCCGTCGCCGAAAACGTGGTCTGTCCCTGATGTTTGCAGATCTCGGCTACAGGACGTCGCCGTTCATTGACCAATAGTCCTATCGGCGGATGCGCGGCGGAACGCGGCGGTCCAGTACCGTAACAGGCCGCACCTAGCATTCCACCTCGCCATGAAATTCCTCCGCCGAGCTTTCGCAACTATCGCCGCCATCGCCTTCGCGGGCGGCGTCGCCGTGGCCGCAAACGATCGCGTTGCCGTGATGGCCGGTTCGACCGTGCCGTACGCGGTGCCGGCGCAGCCGTCGATGTATTCGTTCGCCGATATCTACAGGCTGACCGTCACCGGCGCCTCGCTTCCCGATAATCCGCTCGCCGCGCTCGCCGGCTCTGCGGCGTCCGACGCTCCGTCGCCGCGGCTGCCGAAGAGCGCCGCGCTCGCCGACTCCCAGCTGCGCGTCGTCTCGAGCGAGACGCAGCCGCCCGTTCGCCAGCTCTTCCCGGCCGCCACGGTGGCGCCGGTGCAGGCCAGCTACATCTTCTCGATTGGCGCAATGCCCCAGCCGGAGCGCTGGCTGCTCTTCCTGAGCGGCCTTGCGGCCGCGGCCTGGGTGGCGCGGCGCAGGCTGGGCAACTCGTTTTGAACGCGCCCCGGATCAAGGCCGGGCGCAAAGCGGAGGATCGATGACGCACAGGACAGGGTCTCTGGTTTCGTTGCTCGGGTGCGCGGCGCTCGCCGCGGCGCTCGCGGGCTGCGGACCGCGCCCCGCCGCGCAGCCCGCGAAGAGCGGCGTGCGTGCGTCCTCCGCCGCGGACGCGCCGGCCGCCGCCAAGCTCGCCGCCAAGGTGAACGGCACGCCGATCAGCGTGCTGCAGATCTCCGGCGCGCAGGCCGCGAGCTCCGCGCAGGCGCTCGAGAAGATCATCGACCGCGAGCTGCTCGTGCAGAAGGCGCTGCAGGCGAAGCTCGACCGCGATCCGCAGGTCGTCCAGGCGCTCGAGACCTCGCGCCGCCAGCTTCTCGCGCAGGCGTACCTGGATCGCGCCGCGGGCGCGGCGAAGAGCACGCCCGAGGAAGTGAGCGCCTTCTATGCCGGGAACCCGGCCCTCTTCGCGCAGCGGCGCGTCTATCGTGTCCGCGAGCTGGTGGTCACGGCGTCGGCGGACCAGGTCGACCTGATCCGCTCGGAAGCGGCCACCGCGAGGGACCTCGAGGAGGTCGCGGGCTGGCTCAAGTGGCGCAATCTCAAGGTCGGCCCGGTCACCGGCGCCATCCAGCCCGCGGAGCAGCTGCCGCTGGGCCATCTTTCGCGGCTCGCCAGCATGCGCGAGGGCGAGATCGCCGTGTTCGCGTCCGCCCCCGGCGCGACGGTGGTCCAGCTCGTGCACGCGCAGGATGCGCCGCTCACGGAGCAGCAGGCCGCTCCGCTGATCGAGCAGTTCATCGCGGGACGCAGGCGTTTGGAGCTCGCCGCGGCCGAAGTCCGTCGGCTGCGCGAGGTGGCGACGATCGAGTACGTGGGCGACTTTAAAAGGTAAACGCGAGGTGCAGATGAAACGCATTCTGATGGGCTTGGTGTTGATGGCAGTGGCTATACCCGGTTTCTCCCAGACGAACGAGAGATCGGACGGCAAGCTCGGCGCCGGCGACGCGATCCGCGTCACCGTGTTCCAGCAGCCGGATCTCACGACCGAGGCGCGCGTCACCGAGAAGGGCACGATTCCGATGCCGCTGCTCGGCGAGGTGAAGGTCGCGGGCATGACGCAGACCGAGGCGGCCGCGAAGATCGCGGGCGATCTCAAGAACGGCAAGTACCTGAAGAACCCGCAGGTGAGCATCGCGGTCACCACGCTGCGCAGCCGGCAGGTATCGGTGCTCGGCCTGGTGGCGCGGCCGGGGCGCTACGCGCTCGACGACACGAGCGTGCGCGTCACCGACGTGATCGCAGCGGCCGGCGGCATCACCGCCGGCGGCAACGAGACGGTCACCGTGACGCGCAACGGCCAGCAGGAGAAGGTCGACGTGCTGACGAAGAACTACAGCCTGCAGAACGGCGATACGGTGTACGTCGAGCGCGCGCCGGTGTTCTACATCTACGGCGAGGTGCCGCGCAGCGGCGCGTATCGCCTCGAGCCCAACATGACCGTGATGCAGGCGATCGCGGCCGGCGGCGGCATCACGCCGCGCGGCAGCGACCGGCGCCTGAAGCTGCGGCGCACGGGACCCGACGGCAAGGTCGTCGAGAGCGACACCAGGCTGCAGGAAACCGTCAAGGCCGACGACGTCATCTTCGTTAAAGAAGCGCTGTTCTAGGACTAGGGGAAACCAAACATGGACTTCAACCAATTCATCCTGGCCCTGCGCGCGCGGCGCAAGGCTTTCCTGGTGATCCTCGCGGCCACCATCGTGACGGCGGTCGCGATCGCCCTGGTGCTGCCCAAGACCTACCTCTCGACGACCACCATCATGCTGGGTGAGCGCGACGAGCAGACGATGGTCGCCGGATCGCGCATGTCGGCGCGCGAGCGCGGCAGCTACCTGCAGACCCAGGTCGATCTCCTCACCAGCGGCCGGGTGGCGAAGCGGGTGGTGCGCGACCTGAACTACCTCCAGAGGCCCGGCGTGCGCGAGCAGTATGAGCGCGAGACCGGCGGCCTGGGCACGATCGAGGACTGGGCCGCGAACACGCTGCTGAAGAAGGTGAAGGCCGAGACCTCGGGCAGCTACACCATCGCGGTGAACGTCACCGACTCCAACCCGAAGCTCGCCGCCGACGTCGCCAACGGCTTCGCCAAGGCGTACGCCGACACCTCGCTCGAGCTGCGCACCGAGCCCACGCGCGAGGCCGCGGCCTGGTTCGAGGACCAGCTGAAGGGCCTGCGCGCCAACGTCTCGCAGGCGCAGCAGAAGCTCACCGGCTACCAGAAGGAGAAGGGCATCACCTCCACCGACGAGCGCACCGACGTCGAGGCGGTCCGGCTCGCGGAGCTCTCGACCCAGCTGATGGCGGCGCGCAACACCACCTACGAGGCACAGAGCCGCTACAAGAACGCCTCCGAGTTCCTCGCCGGCAACGCCTCGACCGGCGCCTCCGTGTCCGCCGACGCGCTGCCCGAAGTCATGGCGAGCCCGGCGGTGCAGGCGCTGAAGACCGCGCTCGTGGCGGCGGAGACGCGGCTCGAGCAGTCGACCTCCGACCTCGGCCCGAACCATCCGGCGTACCAGCGCAACGTCGCCGAGGTGCAAGGCCTGCGCGAGAAGCTCGCCTCCGAGATGAAGAAGGTGGTGGCGGGGCTGCAGAACGCCGCGGTGCAGAGCCGCAGGCGCGAGGAGGAGCTGAAGAACGCTTATACCGGGCAGCAGGATCGGCTGCTCAACATGCGCGATGCGCGCGTCGAGCTCGCGGTGATGGTGCGTGACGTCGAGAACGCGCAGCGCACCTACGACGGCGCGCTCTCGCGCTGGCTCACCAACAAGATCGAGAGCCGCGCCAGCATGACCAACATCTCGGTGCTGACGCCCGCCACCGAGCCGCTCGAGTACAAGAGCCCGAAGATCGGAATGATCTCGGGGCTGTCGGTCGTCATCGGCCTGCTGCTCGCCGGCGCGGTGGTGTTCCTGCTCGAGACCCTCGACCGCCGGGTGCGCTCGCGCGGCGATCTCGAGTCGCGCCTCGCCGTGCCGTCCCTCGGCCGGCTTTCCAAGTGGCAGCCCACGGGCGGCCGGCTGCTGCCGGCGCCCCTGCGTGCTGCTCGTGCCCTTCCGCATCCCTGGTAAGTGGAGACAACCATGCTAGCCAATCCGACTGACAACGTGCTGTCGATCGACAGCAGCTCGCGCACCGTAGGCAACAACTACGCCGCCGGCCATCCCGGGCGCAACATCGGCGCCATCCTGATCGACGAGGGCAAGCTCACGGCGTCCGACGCCGAGCAGGTCCTCGCCCGGCAGCGCGAGCTCGGCTGGCGCTTCGGCGAGGCGGCGATCGAGCTCAACCTGATCACCGACGCCGATCTGCGCCAGGCGCTCGCGAAGCAGTACGAGTTCCCCTATCTGCTGTCGGGCCCCGAGGGCGTCAGCAAGGAGCTGATCGCCGCCTGGGACCCGTTCCACCCGGTGGTCGAGGAGCTGCGCGCGCTGCGCACCCAGCTCCTGATCCGCTGGCACAACCCCGAGGCCGGGCGGCGCACGCTCGCGATCTGCAGCGCCTCGCCGCGCGAAGGGCGCAGCTTCATCGCCGCCAACCTGGCGGTGGTGTTCTCGCAGCTCGGGCAGCGCACGCTGCTCATCGACGCCGATTTCCGGGCGCCGCGCCAGCAGGCGATCTTCAACATCTCGGACCGCTTCGGGCTGTCGTCGGTGCTCTCCGGCCGCGCCGACCTGAGCGCCGCGGTGCCGGTGACCGGCCTCACGGGCCTCGCGGTGCTGCCCGCCGGGCCGCTGCCGCCCAATCCGCTCGAGCTCCTGTCGCGCCCGAACTTCGCGGCGCTGCTCGGCCAGGCGGCGAGCGAGTACGACATCATCCTCATCGACACCCCGGCGGTGACCGAGTATTCCGACGCGCAGTGCATCACGTTCCGCGCCGGGGATGCGCTGCTCATCTCGCGCAAGGACCAGACGCGCGTCGCCGAGACCGAGCAGGCCGTGCGCGACCTCACCGACGCGAGCGGCCGCATCGTCGGCACCGTCATGAACGCGTACTGAGCGCGCAAGGCCGGGAACGTGAAACGGCCGCCTGACCGCAAGCTCATGCTTGCCGCCCTCGTGCTCCTGGTGGCGGCAAGCACGCTTGCGTCCAAGCCTGAAGCAGGATTTGCTCAAAAAGAGCTGGTGATGTCCAACGCGAACCGGGTGCCCTGACCATGACCGCTACTACCGCAACCCTGCCGCGCGACGGCGCGGGCAAGCACACCTGGATGTTCGCCGCCGTCGCCCTGGGGGCGTTCGGCATCGTCAGCGGCGGCGCGCTCGCGCTCGGCGAGACGGCGGCGTTCTACCTGTCGCTGTCGATCATCGTCGGCATCACCGTGCTCCTCGATTTCCGCATGGGCGCGGTGCTCCTGATCCTCACGCTGCCGTTCTCCAATACGTCGTATTTCCCGCACAATCTGTTCGGCATCGGCGGCTTGAACCCCACGAACCTGCTGTTCGCGGCGACGCTCCTGTCGTACGTGCTGCGGCACAAGATCAGCGTGCTCCTGCCGCGCCAGCTGGTCTGGCTGTTCGTCGTGCCGATTCTGCTCGCGGGCCTGATGGGCATGCGCCACGTCGACGACATTCCGCTGGCGTTCGAGGCGGTGCTGGCGACCCCCATCAACGGCCCCGTCGACTACTACCGTGACTTCGTCGTGCGTCCGCTGCTTCTTCCGCTGATGGCGATGCTCATCGCCGCGGCGGTCGCCCGCTCCGCCAAGCCGGAGCGTTTCCTGGTCCCGATTCTCGCCTCGATGTGGCTGATCGCGCTGCTCGAGATCGGCTTCATCGCGGCTTCCGGGGTGTCGCTGAGCCAGCTCGCCAGCCCCACGGCGCGCTCCTTCTTCAGCGAGATCGGCCTGCACGCCAACGATTTCGGCCGTTTCTTCGCCGGCAGCGGCGCGCTGCTGCTGTTCGTGTGGTGGGAAGCGAAGAATCCCGCGCTCAAGCTGACGCTGTTCGCCACGCTGTGCGTGACCGGCATCGCGCTGCTGCTCACGTTCTCGCGCAGCGGATACCTCGCCTTCCTGGTCGCGAGCGGCCTGTTCATGCTGTGGAAGTTCAACATCCGCTCGGTGTCGCTCGCGCTGTTCGGCGTCGGCCTGATCGCCGTGATCGCGCCCGGCTACGTCTGGCACCGCGCCACCTTCGGCTTCGACGCCGACGCCAACACCGTGAGCGCCGACCGCCTCGAAGGGATCTGGAAGCCGCTGTGGCCCGAGCTGTGGAACAGCCCCATCTGGGGCAACGGCATCGACGCCCTGATGTGGTCGGCGCCCTTGAAAGCGGGCGAGATCCCCCTGGTCAGCCATCCGCACAACGCCTACCTGCAGACGTTTTACGACATGGGCTTCATCGGCCTGGGCTTGATGCTCGCCTTCTACTGGCACGTATGGAAAGGCTTTCGCAGCCTCGGCAGCAATCCGTATATCACGCCCGAGCTGCGCGGGTTCTTCCAGGGCGGCGCGGCGGCGCTGATCTGCCTGCTGGTCACCGGCTTCTCCGGCGGCAGCCTGCGGCCCGAGGTGAACTTCGCCTGCCTGTGGATCGCCATCGGAATGATGTACGGCATGCTCGCACGGAGGCCGGCGGCCTGATGCCGAACGCAACGATGTTGCGCAAGGGTGTCGATACCGCGGACCGCCCGGACGGCCTGTTGCCGTCCGCGGGCGCGCGGCGCAAGCCGCATGTCTGCTTCGTGGCGCCTTTCGCCTGGCCGGTGTTCTCCGGCGACCGCAATATCAAGCTGGTCGGCGGCGCCGAGGTGCAGCAGAGCATCCTCATGCGCCTGCTGCAGCGCCAGGGCCATCGCGTCTCTCTGGTCTGCCTCGACTTCGGCCAGCCGCAGGGCGCCGTGGTCGACGGCATCACGGTCTACAAGGCCTACCGCTACGAGGCCGGCATCCCGCTGCTGCGTTTCATCCATCCGCGCCTCACCTCGGTGTGGAAGGCGCTGGGCGCCGCGGACGCCGACATCTACTACCAGCGCTCCGCCGGGATGCTTACGGCCGTGGTGGCCGAGTTCTGCCGCCGCAACGGCAAGCGCTCGATCTACGCCGGCGCCTCCGACATGGACTTCCAGCGCGGCAAGCAGCAGATCCGCTATGCGCGCGATCGCTGGCTGTACGACTGGGGGCTCGCCCGCGTCGACCGCGTGGTGGTGCAGAACGCGGTGCAGCTCGAGTCCTGCCGCGCCGGCTACGGGCGCGAAGCGACCTTGATCCGCAGCTGCTACGTGCCGCCCGAAGGCAGCGCCGGCTCGCAGCCCGGGCGCGGCGACGCCGTGCTGTGGGTGGGAACCGTGCACGACTACAAGCGTCCCGAGATGCTGCTCGAGATCGCGCGCCGCCTGCCGCAGCGGCGCTTCGTCATGATCGGCGGCAGCGCCGCCCCCGGCGGGATGCTGCGCGCGGGCTACTACGAAGGCATCCGCGACGCCGCGGCGCTTCTGCCCAACGTGGAGTTCAAGGGCTTCCTGCCGCTCGCGGACGTGGAGAAGCAGTTCGACCGCGGCCGCATCCTGCTGAACACCTCCGTCTACGAGGGCATGCCGAACATCTTCCTGCAGGCCTGGGCGCGCGGCATCCCGACGGTCGCGACCGTGGACGTCGGCGCGAGGGTCGATGGAAAAGAGCTGTACCGGAGCATCTGCGGCGCCGAGGACGGGGCGGCCGAGGTCGAGCGCCTGTTCGCCGACGAGCTGCACTGGGCGCGCGCCTCGACGCGCAGCCTGGAGTACTTCGAGCGCGAGCATTCGCCCGGCGGGGTCATCGCGCGCTACGAGCGGCTGTTCGAAGAAGTCCTGCGATGAACACCGCGGCGAAGGCGATCGCGTGGCACGGGCTCAAGCGCCGCGCGCTGTCCCTCGGCGCGCTGAAAGCACTCGACCAGGGCATGCAGTTCATGCTGCCGGTGGTGCTGGTGCGCGCGCTGGACACGGCCTCCTTCGGCGAGTACCGCCTGCTCTGGCTCGCGATCGCCACCGTGATGGCGCTCGTCACGCTCAACATGTCCGCCTCGCTCTACTACTTCGTGCCGCGCTCGGACGGGGCGAGGCGCCGCCTCTTCATCAATCAGACCATGGTGTTCCTCGCGTTCGCGGGCGTGGTTTGCGGCTTCCTCCTGAGCAGCTGGAATCCCTGGCTGCCGGCGCCGATGCACGCGCTCGGCAAGTACGGCCTGCTGGTGCCCGCCTTCGTCGCGCTGTGGGTGGCGACGGTCGTGCTCGACTATCTGCCGACGATCGAGGAGCGCATCGGCTGGCAGGCCTGCGCCACGCTCGGCTCCTCGGCGCTGCGCGTGGTTCTCGTCGGCGCCGGCGCCTGGCTCACCGGCGACATGCTGGTGGTGTTCTGGCTGCTGCTCGCCGTGGTCGTCATCAAGCTCGCGCTGCTGCTCGCCTACGTGCGGCGCTGGCACGGCCTGGCCGCGCCGTGGTTCGAGCGCGCCACCTTCGCCGAGCAGCTGCGCCAGGCGGTGCCTTTCGGCGTGTCGGGCTCGCTCTTCGTCTTCAGGGGGCAGGCCGACCAGTGGATCGCGGCGAGCCTGTTCGCGCTCTCCAGCTTCGCCGCGTTCACGATCGCGGCGCTCGTCGGCCAGGTGGTCCAGCTCGTGCGCCAGTCGGTGCTCGATGCGTTCCTGCCGAGCATGAGCCGCCTGCAAGCCGCCGGCGACGTGCGCGGGATGATGCACATGAACAGCCGCGCCAACGTGATGGTCGGCACGCTGCTCTACCCGCTGCTCGCCTTCGCCTTCGCCTTCGCCGACGACATCGTTTCGGTCGTCTACACCGCCTCCTACGTCGAGGCGGCGCCGGTGATGCGCGTCTACATCGTCGGCATGGCGGCGATGGTGATCGAGATGGGCAGCATCGTGCTGCTGCTCGCGCAGGGCGGGTTCGCCGTGCGCATTGCCGCCATCGCGCTCGCGGCCTCGGTGGCGGCGAGCTGGACGGCCGCGCACCACTTCGGCCTCGCCGGCGCCGCGGCGGGCAGCGTCGTCGCCGTCTACCTCGATCGCTTCTTCATGCTGAGGCGCGCCTCGAGCCATACCGGCATCCCGTTGCGCGAGCTGCAGGACTGGCGCGGCCTTTTCTGGACCCTGGTCTCGGCCGCGCTCGCCGCCGGCCTCGCCTGGGTCGTGGTCGACACCTTCGTCTCGCAGCGCCCGTCGATCGTCCAGCTCGTGGCGGGGGCGACGGTCCTCGCGCTCACTTACATACCGATTCATTTCTGGAGGGCGGCGCGGTGAGGCTCCTCTTTGTGACCGGCTCGCTGGTGCACGGCGGCGCGGAGCGCCACACCATCACGCTCGCCAACCGGCTCGCGGAGCGCGGCCATGAGTGCCACGCCGCGTACGTCAAGAACGACCCGAGCCAGCTCGAGCGCCTGCGCGGCGCGGCGAGCGTGACCTGCCTGCACTCCGAGCGCTACATCGACCTCGGGTCCCTGCGGCAGCTCGCGTCGCTGATCGCGCGCCTGCGGCCGACGATGGTGGTCGCGGCCAACGCCTACGCCATGCTCTACGCCTCGCTCGCGCTGCGCTGGGCGGGGGGCGGCTCGACCCGCAGGTCTACCGGCGGCGCGCCCCTCGTCGTGACCTGGCACAGCACGCTGATCCAGGGCGCGAAGGAGCAGGCGAAGATGCTCTTCTACCGGCTGTTCTTCTGGGGCGCCGACTGCCTGGTCTTCGTCGCCGAGGCCCAGCGCAAGCACTGGCTCGCGCGCATGGTCTCGGCGCGGCGCAACGAAGTGATCTACAACGGCGTCGACACCGCGCACTGGGAGCCCCTCGGCGCGGAGGAGCGCCGCCGCGTGCGCGTCGCGCTCGGCTTCGCCGACGACGACTACGTGATCGGGCTCTCGGCGGTGCTGCGCCCCGAGAAGAACCACCTGCAGCTCGTGGACGCGATCGCGGCGCTGCGCCGGCGCGGCGTGCGCGCGCGTGCGCTCATGATCGGCGACGGGCCGATGCGCGGCGCGGTGGAGGAGCGCGCGCGCCGCCTCGGCGTCGCCGCCGACGTCGCGATCACCGGCTTCCAGCAGGAGGTGCGGCCGTTCGTCGCCGCCTGCGACACGGTGGCGCTCACCAGCTTCACCGAGGCCTTCTCGCTCGCCGGCATCGAGGCGATGGCGCTCGGCAAGCCGGTGGTGCATTCCGAGGTCGGCGGCGCCGCCGAGATGATCCGGCCCGGACGCAACGGCTTTCTCTATCCGGTCGGCGACACCGGCGCGCTGGTCGAGCGCCTCGCGACGCTCGCCGACCCGGCGATGCGCGGCCGCATGGGGGCGCGCGCGCGCGAGGCGGTGGAGGCCCAGTTCTCCGAGGCCGCCATGGTGGATCGCTACGAAAAACTGCTCATCGAACTTGAAACTACGAGGACCAAGCATGAACACCTACGAAGAACCGCGGGCGCGCATTAGCCTGGTGGAAGAGCGGCTGAAAAGCCGTCCGCGCACCTGGCTCGTCACCGGCTGCGCCGGCTTCATCGGCTCGCACCTGGTCGAGCGCCTGCTCGAGCTGGGGCAGAACGTCGTCGGGCTGGACAACTTCTCCACCGGCAAGCCGCAGAACCTCGCCTACGTCAAGGCGGCGGCGGGCGCGGCGCGCTGGGGCAATTTCCGCTTCATCGAGGGCGACACCCGCCGCATCGCCGACTGCCGCGAGGCCTGCCGCGAGGTGGAGCTGGTGCTGCACGAGGCCGCGCTCGGCAGCGTGCCGCGCTCGATCGACGACCCGGTCGCCACCACCGACAACAACGTGATGGGCTTTCTCAACATGCTGGTGGCGGCGCGCGACGCCGGCGTCTCGCGCTTCGTGTACGCGAGCTCGAGCGCGGTGTTCGGCGACCACCCGGCGATGCCGAAGGTCGAGCCGCAGATCGGCAAGGCGGTGTCGCCCTACGGCCTGTCGAAGCACGTCAACGAGCTCTACGCCGAGGTGTTCGCGCGCTGCTACGGCTTCGAGGCGATCGGCCTGCGCTACTTCAACGTCTTCGGCCCGCGCCAGGACGCGAACGGCGCCTATCCGTCGGTGATCCCGGCGTTCGTGACCGGGCTGCTGACCGGGCAGACGGCCTATATCAACGGCGACGGCAGCTTCTCGCGCGATTTCTGCTACGTCGAAAACGTGGTGCAGGCGAACCTGCTGGCCGCGACCGCCGAGGCCGAAGAAGCGATCAACCAGGCCTACAACGTGGCGCTCGGCGGCGAGACCACGCTCAACGAGCTCTTCGCAATGGTGCGCACGCTGGTCGCAAGGCGCATCCCGCGCCAGCGCGGCGTCGATCCGGTCTACCGCGAGGTGCGCAAGGGCGACCTGCCGTACACGCGCGCCGACATCGGCAAGGCCGCGCGCCTGCTCGGCTTCGAGCCGAAGGTCTCGGTGCTGCAGGGCCTCGAGCGCACCGTGGACTGGTATGCGGGCGAGCTCGACGCCGAAACCCCGGAGAGAAAGGTGGCACATGCTTGAGGCAGTGGAAGCTCTTCAAGAATCAAAAACAACAGAGAAGGCGGGGGAAAAACCGGCGCTCGCCACCGTGGCGCTCGTCGGGCTGGGCTACGTCGGCCTGCCGGTCGCGGTCGCGTTCGGCAAGCAGCGCCGCACCATCGGCTACGACCTTTCGCGCAAGCGCATCGACAACCTGAAGAGCCTGGTCGACGCGACCGGCGAGGTCTCGACCGCGGACCTGATGGAGGCGAAGCACCTCGAGGCGACCGCCGATCCGGCCGAGCTCGCGCAGGCCGACTTCATCATCGTCGCCGTGCCGACGCCGATCAACGCCGCGCGCCAGCCCGACTTCTCGCCGCTCGAGTCGGCGAGCGAGACCGTGGGCCGGCACATGAAGGCGGGCGCCACGGTGATCTACGAATCCACCGTCTATCCCGGCGCGACCGAGGAGGTCTGCGTGCCGATCCTGGAGAAATTCTCCGGCATGCGCTGGCGGCAGGACTTCCACATCGGCTACTCGCCGGAGCGCATCAACCCCGGCGACAGGCAGCACACGTTCACCAGGATCCTGAAGGTGGTCTCCGGCGACGACGAGCAGACGCTCGAGAAGGTGGCGGAGCTCTACGCCTCGGTGGTGCAGGCGGGCGTGTACCGCGCCTCGTCGATCCGCGTCGCCGAGGCCGCGAAGGTGATCGAGAACACGCAGCGCGACATCAACATCGCCTTCGTCAACGAGCTCGCCATCATCTTCGAGAAGCTGGGCCTCGACACGCTCGAGGTGCTGAAGGCGGCGAGCACGAAGTGGAACTTCCTGCAGTTCCGCCCGGGCCTGGTCGGCGGGCACTGCATCGGCGTCGATCCCTACTACCTCACGCACAAGGCGGAGCTGCTGGGCTACCACCCGGACGTGATCCTCGCCGGGCGGCGCATCAACGACGGCATGGGCAGCCACATCGCGCGCAAGACCGTGCAGCAGATGATCCACGCCGGCCGCAACATCAAGGGCGCGCGCGTCAACGTGCTCGGCCTCACCTTCAAGGAGGACGTCCCCGACCTGCGCAACTCCAAGGTGGTCGACATCATCCGCGAGCTGCACGAGTTCGGCGTCGAGACTTACGTCCACGACCCGGCGGCCTCCAAGGAGGATGCGCTGCACGAGTACGGCATCCGCCTGTGCGAGTGGGCCGACCTGCCGGCCGCCGACGCGACCATCCTCGCCGTCGCGCACAAGCGCTTCCTCG
>Ga0209131_1000441_pt1 | contig 30115 bp, 30 predicted proteins | sample GraSoi_2013_40cm_FD_185826 | JGI IMG/M metagenome (GOLD analysis project Ga0209131, IMG submission 185826) | Grasslands soil microbial communities from the Angelo Coastal Reserve, California, USA - Sample 9_17_2013_40cm (SPAdes) (version 2) | ecosystem: Environmental > Terrestrial > Soil >...
GGTACGAATGTGAATCCAAGTGTGGTGAAGAATGGCATTTTCGAGCGGCGTGCTTTTAGGGTTTCAGCCCAAAGAGCAGAGAAGAAGTTGTTCATGATTGTTTTGTCAACCTCAAAAAATATTCTTCGAGATCTTCCTGCTCGATGGCGAGATGCGTGGGGGGTGAGCCGGCGTTCACCAAAATTTCCGCGATTGTTTCCGGCGATTCAACCGCGCGTTTGTCTTTGATTGCCAAACGCCCTTCTTCCAAATTAGTCATATCGAAACCCGATAATGCTTCGCGCGCTCTGGCAATATCACGGGCGTCGATCACCAGTCGATGTGCACGTATCTCTTCTAAGCGAGCCGCATCAAGCTCCTCGATCAGCATGCCATGATGAATGATTCCAATGCGATTCGCGAGTTTATCCACTTCACTGAGAATATGACTGGACATAAAAATCGTCGTCCCATGTTCATGCGCCAGCGAGATCAAAAGCTCGCGAATCTCTACAATGCCGGCCGGGTCGAGCGCGTTCGTGGGCTCATCCAGGATCAATAAAGATGGGCTGTGCAATAACGCGCGCGCCAGCCCAAGGCGCTGAAAATTGCCGCTCGAAAGTGTGCCAGCTTTTCGGTCCGCGTAGGAAGCGAGGCCGAGTCGTTCGATAACGTCGTCTACGACTCTCCAATTACCAATCTCATGCAGACGCCGCGCGATGTCCAGATTTTCGCGAACAGATAATTCCGGATACGCCGATGGACTCTCCACGAGATGACCAACTTGTGCCCAAGGACCACGTCCGCCCGGGCCGAGCGTTTGCCCCAGCACTTTGACATTTCCTTCACTCGCGTGGATCATACCCAACAGGGCGCGAATAGTGGTGGTCTTGCCGGCGCCATTCAAGCCGAGGAAACCGTAGATCTCGCCGGGCTTGACGCGCAAGTTGACGTCATGGACTGCCCGCACCACGCCATAAAATTTTGAGAGATGATCGGTTTCGATTGCGAAATGGGACATTTACATAGTGTACTCGAAATCAAAATGCCCTCGAAATATTTCGAGGGCATTGGTGTTGATATACATTCTTCGGTTATTTTGACTTACTAAGCAGGGATTTTATTCTACGTGGAAGGTCATCGTGGTCAAAAGGTTTTGTGATGTAATCGTCTGCCCCAGCGGCATATGCGATCGCCTTGCTGTCGTAATCGTCCGATGCCGTAATGATCAAAATGGGGGTCTTTTTAAAGTTTTCGTCGCCGCGTAGCATGCTGCACAATTCAAATCCATTAGGCTGCGGCATCATCAGATCCAGGATAAAGAAATCCGGCTTGGTGGCGATTGCCACTTCAAGCGCCTTGGTGCTGTCATTGACAACGGTTGGCTCGAACCCCTCGATGGAGAGGAGCTTTCCAAGCAGATTGGTCACCTGAATGTCGTCGTCTACGATCAAGATTTTTGTCATAATCATGATTCCTGAGAATAAATGATTTCCTTGCCACTGATTTTACCTCGCTGGGCGATCTTTCGCCATATACTCAGCCGGGTCTTTTAATGAGGATCTCGATCATTGTCCTGAGGTCATTGGGTCGGTAGGGTTTGGTGAGATAGTCGCTCGCGCCGGCACCGTATGCCACCGCCTTGCTATCTTCGTCGTTCAGGGCGGTGAGGATAATCACCGGGGTCTGCATGAATTTTGGGCTTTCGCGCAGCATCCTGCATAACTTAAACCCATCGAGCACGGGCATCATCAGGTCGAGCAGGATGAGATCTGGCATAAAGGAGTTCGCCAGTTTTAAAGCGCTGGTACTATCGTTTATGGAGGTAGCTTCATATCCATCGAGGGTGAGAAAGCTTTCAAGCAGCGCGGTGGCCTCCACGTCGTCGTCCACGATCATGATCTTTGGCATAATAATTCCTTTGAAATTCAATAATTGTTCGTTATTATAATCCCCCGAAATGGAAATTTATTGCGAATCGGCGAAGCCTATCCTTTTATCTTTGCAAGGTTTTGAGAAATTGCTTCGCTGATCTGCCTTGCCTCTTTTGCGATCTCTCGCAACATGCCGGTCGGTGAGACGTAATATCCGCAAAAATAGAGGCCCGCGACAGATGTCTCGCGGCCAGACGAAATCGGCGCACCGTTTTCGTCATAGACAGTTCTTTCATCTAAAAATTCATTGACTTGGGGACGATAGCCTGTTGCTAAAACGACGGCATCAAACTCCGCTTCTTTTCCGTCTGTAAATCCGACTCTGTTTTCTGTGAACTCTTTTATTCCCGAATAGACAGTAATACGTCCCCGCTTAATTAACTCGATTGTGCCGACATCGATCAATGGGATATGCTTATCTTTTCGGATTTGGGTCGCAGGCCCATACGGCAATTTACGAAGCCCATATTTTGTGATATCGCCGATCACTGCGCGCAAGATCGGCGCGTTCATCGCGTCTGCCATCCATAACGGCATGATATTTTGCAGAATACCGATGGACAAAATAGGAATGCCAAAAAGTTCGCGTGGAATCACGTTGACTGCATTTCGCACCGCAATACCTGGTTTTGCGCCATGCTCATGCAAGTCAATGGCGATTTCACCGGCGGAGTTGCCGAACCCCACAACCAAAACTTTCTGCCCTCTAAACCGCTCTCCATTCTCGTAATCAGAGCTATGGATCACTTTGCCTTTGAATACGTCCATTCCATTTATTTGTGGGATATTGGGCTGACTCGTATTCCCTGCTGCAATTACAAGATTGGAAGAGTGATAGAGGCTATTCTGTGTTTCTACGTCCCAATGGTTATTCTCGCGCCGCGCTGCATTGACTTGCTGGCTGAAGCGAATATCCGAATCGAATTCTTTGGCATAGGACTCAAGGTAATCGATTAATTGATCGCGCGATGGATATCTGGGATAATTTATTGGGAAATGTGTAAATGGTAATTCAGAATTTTTCTTATCCGTATGCAAGTGCAGGCGGTCATAATGACGATGCCAGGCAGACCCCACTTGATCGCTCTGCTCCAAAATAATAGACTCGACGCCGGCTCGTTTAAGGCAGGCTCCGACAGCTAATCCTGCTGGCCCAGCACCGATCACGATGGTGTTGATCTCGGTCGAGAAATCAGGCATCTTTCTGGTCCATCCTGGTTTTCGGAAATACGTCAGCAATTGCCCGCTATTTTTCGAACGGATATTTAAGCCTGATCTCGGCTCGAATGGAATCCATTAATTCCATATTTGCCAGTGTGTCTGCGTGATTCATTCCCGGGCTTTCCAATAGCCCCGCGCGGATGCAGCGCATGGCTTCCTCGGCTTGATATTCAAATCCACCCGCGCGTAGTGGTTTGGTGACCGTCAATTCCTGCTGGTCTGTGAATAACGTGGCTTTGGTTGTTGCCCAAAACGCAGGGTGAATACGGATGTAGCCTTTGCTTCCGTAGATCAAGAAGTCATTGACATGATTGCTCATAAAGCTGCTGTGAATTTCGGAGATCACATCGTTTTCATACTTGAGCAATACTGTGGTTAATTCATCCACGCCGGTTTTGCCAATATGAGCCATGGACACAAAAGACTTCGGTTGCGCCTTCATAACCCATTGTGATATCGCGATGGGATAGATGCCCATGTCGAGCAGAGTTCCTCCGGCAAGCTCGGGATTCTGCCAACGATCGTCCTTATCTTTGGGCGCATTGAATCCAAATGTACCAACCATGAGGCTAATATCGCCGATAACTTTTTCGTCCAGCCATTTGCGGATCACGCTGTAGATCGGTAGATAACGTGTCCAGAGCGCTTCCATCAGAAATACTTTATTCTTTTTAGAAACTTCAATCAGCTTTTTTGTTTCGCCAGCATTCACCGTCAATGGTTTTTCGCATAGAACGGGTTTGCCTGCATTCAGGCATAGCATGGCGTTTTCAAAATGGAAGCGATGTGGTGTTGCAATGTAGACGCCGTCTACTTCGGGGTCATTGACCAATACTTCATAAGAGTTATAGGTCTTCGCGGTGCCGCCGTATGCATTTGCAAATTCTTTGGCGCGCTCGATCTTTGTGCTGGCTACGGCATGCATGCTGGCGTCATCGATCACCTGCAAGCCTCTCGCAAACTCATGTGCAATGCGGCCCGGACCTAAGATACCCCATTTGAAGTTTTTATCTATCATTTTTTGTCTCCAGAATAGAATAGTGAAATGTAGACTATGTCGATAGTGCACTCTTTATCCACGACGACATGGAATGGTGCAGTCGCCCGGCGATGAATTCGTGCCCCTTTTCATTCAAGTGGATCCCATCAGGCTTTAAAATATGGTTGCCGATTTCGTCGTTTTTTTGTTCGATCAGACAATAGGAGATCTGCATCGCCTGCAGTTGGGCTGCAAGTACGCGGTTAAATTTACGCCAGAGATAATCCTCGATCAACGAATCATTTACGGGCGTGGGGCCGAGGACAAAAAATGGAATGTCTAATGAATCGCACTTCTCCTTGAATTGCACGAGCATGTTGAGTTCGTCACGGATCACCCAGTTATCCAGTCCTAACATTATCCCTGCGATAAGATCTATATCGCGCACGCGCAAACTGCCTAGATGCAAAAAAGGGCGCGGTCTCTCGAATTCATCGTCAGCCGTGTCGGTCACAGGGACTATATCCTTACGTCTAAAAAGCTTGTAGCTGCCTGGAAAATTCTGTGACCGAAGTCCTACCCATCCCAGAGCATGGCGGTTGAACAAAAAGGGATGCAGGATGTAATGCCTGTATCCACCGTTCAGATAATTTACGATCAATCCTATTTTTTGGATAAAGATGATCCGCAAGTGCAGCAAGATTCCATTGATATGTCCCGGTTCAAGCAACTCTTCCATTCTTTCAATATAAGACCGTCTGAAGTTGCGAGCAATGCTCACGCGCAAATGCACGCCCTCGGGCTGCAGCATTTTATCTAGACGACGGTGGTAGAGCTGTGAGTATCCCATCCCACGCTGGTGTGACAGGCAGCCGCCAATGATACCCATCTGAAATTCACGCATCGTTGGCTTTAATTTCATCTAAAAAATTTCGGGCCGCAAGGTACATATGTGGGGAAATGAAATAGCCCATCGGCGCATCCACTGCAAAGCTTTTACCCTTATGAAGGTTTTTATTATAGCTATTGCAAATTAATTTTGCCAATTCGATATGTTTTTCGTGATTTGAATATAGGGTGGGATGTAATCCACTTCTCTCAATTGACTTGCCTTGGAGAAGATCATAATAGACGGAACTTTGTTCCTGGCTGATCGCAAGCAGCCCAAAGTTGTGCTTACAGCGCATTTCCAGCTGATGGAAAATCTCTGCAAACAGGGCGTGGTTATAAAGGTGGAGGCATGGAGCGTGAATATAGTTGACTCCCGCATCCTCGACTTGTTCAATGAATCGAGTAACATGCTCCCAGAATGCAGTTTCATCATGTTCGAGGAAAGGCCAGTGGCCCGCGTCCAAACTGTAATCGAAATGTCCGTAAACTATGCCAGGAATACCCATATGCGCTGCTTCCAAAGAGATTTCGCGAATGTTTGCAAAGCCCTTTACCGTTTCTACAATGGGAATAACCAGATTGCTTTTTATTTTGCGAGCTGCAAATAGGTCCGTATATTGTCGTAAATCCTCTGCCGTTTCAACTTTTGTGGCTACGATGCCGAACAGCCCAACACATTTTGAGATTTCAGCGAGTGTTGTTAAATCGTTGGCGAACTCTTCGCCCGAGAGTTTGTTGACTCGTATGGCGACGGCGTGGTTGGCAAAAAGATCGGCAGATTCGCTCGCCAGCGCGATGAGATTTTCGCGTCCAGCAGCTTTTAATTGCGCCGTATATTGCGGATTGAAAATATCCCACAGGCCGTCCTCCAAATCCAGGGCGACCACTGAGCTATAAGGAGCGACTTGGCGGATAAGCCTTTTGGTCATGGCTGGCTTTTGAATTGAAATAAGGTTAATAATTCTTGGCATTTCATTCATAACGACCCTTGCCGGAAACCAGATAGAGAATATTCATTTAAGACGGCAGGCCTCAAAGCTGCTATTAAGTTGATAGAAGTGTGTCCACTGCGTTGGCGAGCTCTTTCAAGTTACTTACTTTCAATACGTTACTACATAAGGGCGCGTACTTGGGCATGTCGCTGTCGCCGTTCCACAAAAAGGGAGGTTCGGGATTCAGCCAGATTGTGCGCGCTGCGCGACGACTCATCAAAGAGAAAATATCAAGCCGCGGATCGTTGTAGTTGTTGCGTCCATCACCAACAATTAGCAGGGTCGTCTGTCCGTTCAGCGTATCCAGATACTCGCCGTTGAAATCGTTGAGCGACCAGCCGAGGTCGGTATTATAATGTCCGCTGGGCATGCGCCATAGAACCGAAGCAATTGCCTCGTCCGCGTTCGCACCGCTGAAATCCTCCGAGATATATTCGAGGTGGTCGATGAACGCGAAAGCGTGCGTCTTGCGCACCTGGCCCTGTAACGCAAAGAGAAAAGCGAGCATCAACTCTGAGCAATAGCGCATCGACGTGCTGATGTCGCAGATCACAACGACCTTCGGCTTGCGTACGCGGTTGCGATGCCTTAACTCGATCGGTACACCGTGATATTTCAGGTTCGCGCGGATCGTAGCCTTTGGGTCGAGTTGTCCGTTCTTGGCGCGTTTCTGTCGTAAGGCAATGCGGGTACGCAGGGCAGCGGCGAGTCGCTTTACTTCGCGTTGTAGAAGTTTTTTATCGGCGTCCGAAAGGGCCGCGAACGGACGGTTCATTAAACTGTCCACATTTTCAGAGCGTGGGCGTTCGGATAAATTTTCAGCCAGTCGTTCGCCGGCGAATTGATTCATCTGTTCCTGCATGCCCTGCAAATTCTGCTGTATCATATTACGGATCTGTTCGACACGTTCGCGCGTCATGCCCATCTGCGCGAGCATTTCCATTAGCTCTTTCATCGCCTCACGCACTTCGGGGAAAGCCATTGCGCGCATCATACGCTGCGCCATCCAGTTTTGATAATTAAGATTGTCTGCCTGATTCAGTCCCACCATCTGACCCAGCGCCTCCAGTTCTTCTCTGGATAGCTGCTCACCGCTCATTAACCTTTCCATCCGCTGACGGAGCTGCTCACCGAATTGCCTCAACGCCTCAACCAACATCTGCGCTTCTTCAGGCGTCATATCATCGGCCGGATTCCCGCCCATCGTCGGTGGTTGGCCGGTCCCAAAGAATAGCGGGAATAATTTATCGAATATGGGGATGTCCTTCAAGTCCTTGATCAACGTGGCGCGCAACGATAAGCGGAATTGTTCGCGATCCTGAATCCCCATAATGTCAACCGCGGAGAATGCTTCTGCCGATTCTGCGAGAGAGACGCGCACCCCGCTTGCGCGTAAAGCAGCAATTAATTGTAAGATGCGAGATTCCATGATTCACTCACTTCCATGTCGTTGCGAGCCTGCGAAGCAACCCCATGCAGGAGGAGATTGCTTCGTTGGGAAGGGTACCCGCCTCGCAAAAACATTCTAATTTCCAGAAAATCTCCCGAAATCATCCGGTCTTTGTCTTGGCAACGGCGGAGGTGGGGGATTGATAATCTGTCTTTTCACTTTTTGTAGATCTGCTTCGTGCTTCAATAATACCGAGATGGTGTCTTCAAGTGTAGCTTTATCTAAATTGGAGGCGTTCAATGCTACGAGAGCATTGGCCCAATCCAGTGTCTCGCTGATGGATGGAGATTTGCGCATATCGGCCTTGCGTAATTTTTGGACAAATTCCACGGCTTGCTGCGCCAGCTTGGGATTCAAATCCGGCACTTTCAATCGTACGACTGCGAGTTCTTCCTGCAAAGTTGGATAATCGATGAATAGATATAAACAGCGGCGCTTCAAGGCTTCGGAAAGTTCGCGCGTATTGTTCGATGTGAGGATCACAAATGGTTTGTGCTTTGCCGATAATGTGCCCAGTTCCGGAACGCTGACCTGAAAATCGCTCAACACTTCGAGCAGGAAGGCCTCGAATTCCGCATCGGCCCGGTCGATCTCGTCAATTAATAGGACCGCTGGTTGTTCGCTTAGGATCGCTTTCAACAGCGGGCGTTGCAGCAGGAAACGATTTGAAAAGAACACGTCCTCTTCTTTTGCCAGTTTATCTGCAGCTTCTGCAAGCGAATCCGCTTTACCTAATGTGTCGTTCAATTTGTCTCGTAATAGTTGTGTGTATAACAATTGCTTGGAATATTCCCACTCATACAATGATTTGGACTCGTCCAGCCCCTCATAGCATTGCAAACGGATCAATTCTCGCCCGGTCGCGCCGGCAACTGCCTTGGCTAATTCCGTTTTGCCCACACCGGCGGGTCCCTCCGCGAGAAGCGGCTTCCCTAATTTTTGTGCGAGATAGACAATCGTCGAGATCTCGCCCGATGCAATATATTTTTGTTTGGAGAGCTCTGTCTTTACAGATGTTGTTGAGTCAAAGAGAGTGGTCATTTGTCACCTTGTGGTTATTGACGTTGATTGACTGGTGGTTCTTTCCATATAACAGGGTGTGGGCCATGCAAAACAATGATACCATTGGAAAAATAAGAATCTGAGTACATTATCATGGCGAATTCCTTTCCCAATCAAACTGTTCGTGGCGCTCTGGTGCTGGCTGATATCAGCGGCTACACTCATTTTTCGCGCCTGCACTTCACTAGTTTGCTTCACGCTGAGCAGATCATTACTGAATTAATGGAATCGATCATTCAATCTGCTGAACTTCCATTACAAATTGGACAATTGGAGGGCGATGCCGTGCTGTTGTTCGTTGAAGCGCCTGCTGGTCGTGAAGTGGACGCGGCTCGTGAAGCGGCACGTCAGGTGCAATTATTTTTTGACGCTTTTAACTTGCGTGAACGCAGCCTGATCGCCTGTGACGCGGGTTGTGCATGCCAGGCCTGCAACCAGATCGGTGAGCTAAGGCTCAAGGCAGTTCTGCACTTTGGCAGTTTCACTCGACGCGAAATCCATAGCATTGTCGAATTAAGCGGAGACGATCTTGTCTTTATCCGCGCCTTGCTTAAAGCCCCCATGCAGGAGCGTGAGCATATCCTGCTCACTCAACAGTTTTATGAATTAAGCGGGGGACTGCCCGGAGAAAAGCTGAATGAAGCGCGAGAATTAACTGTTGCAGACCGAATTATCACAGTGCAAGTTTATCTTCCACACATTGATTTGAGCACCATTCCGAGCCCAAAAGGTGCTGGTCCGGCGTTTTCTGCTCGGCTCAATAAGTATTCATTTGGACGTATGCTAGCGCGCAAGCCGCGCTCTGTTTTTCATAACATGCCTGATGACGACATGAACCTTGCCCTTTATTTATTGGAAGGGCTAAATAGTGCGCTCAACATATTAAGGAAGAATATCCAGCGTGCTTTGCGTGGCAGTGCTGCCGATGTGACTGTGCGACCGAGCATGTTGATGTTGGTCGAGGTAAAGGCGGAGTCAGATGCTGGAAAAGCTTTGTTGCCAGAGTTGTTGGAGGCCGCAATTGGTTCTGCCCGCCCTCCTTTGGTTTTGAATAAATTAGAGGGCAACGCCACTTTCCTATATGCGCTTGCAGAAAATGATCGGGCGATCTTGGCGCGCAGTCTTGTCAATCAAGCCAAGCGGATGTTCAGCGCGTTCATGCTTCGGCGCGGGCAGGCGATTGAAGCAAACCCAAATATCGCACAGGAATTGCGGACCATTCGCTTTCGCGCGATTTTTCATAACGGGGATGTCGCCTTCAAACGAATCCGTGGATTTGACGAACTGGCTGGGCTGGTTGTGATCCTGGCACATCGACTCTTGCAACGCTCGGGCTCGACAGACTCTGCTTTGTGGATGACAGAATCGTTTTACAAACTGATTCAGAATGAATCTCTCGCAGTAGCTTCGTCAACGGTTATGGCGATGGAAGAGTTGGGGGATATAACTATAAAAACTCTTCTCTTATAAGGGATAAGCGCCAAGGGTATCTGGCTGCCTGGGCTTTTTGAAAGGCAAATATAAGATTCTAAGGAATTCGATCCTGCGAATTATTTCGCCCAGTAACATGCTGAGGGACAAGGCAACAATAAAAGCGAAAATGCTGTTGTAAAACTTTCTTTCCGATAACTCATTTGCAACGCGAAAAGCAATGTTTTGAAAGAGCATGTGAAAAAGCAAAATAAATAAACTATTTTTCCCCAGATATGAAAAAACCTTGGCAGGGATAGGATAGTTTGCAATCACCGAAGACGCGCACAAGATTAAGTAGATTCCTGAAAACGCCCAAAGTGTAGAAAGGATTGGATCACCATATCTCCGCCTATGTAGATCTGTCGTTAAATTAGTTAGGAGAAAGATCGCAACAAAAATACTCAGACAAGCAAACATTAGAAGGTAGCTTTTCTTAAATTCCTTAACATGCTCGCGCAAAAAATAGCCGGTCAGAAAGTAGGAACTGGTGACAAGCAGAATGTCTGCGCTGAATGGCAACCCTATATGCCTTACTTTTTGTAAGTTCCATGTGAATGAAATCAACCAGAATGTGCGGATAGTATACGTGCCTATAAAAATAAGAAGAGCTAGTAATAGGATTCTTATAACCAAAGTCGATTCATTAAAAAACTTTAACTTGAGGATAAGTGTTGAAAAAATAGTAATCAGAAACAAGTGAGGTAAGTACCATAAAGGTATCCATGCTTGTACCTCGGGGCTCCCATATACAATCTTGAAGATCGTTATTAGAAAAGCATTACCATTTGATGTAATTATCAAAAAACAGATTGCAAAGAGAAGCAGGGTGACGAAATAGGGCTTTAGAAGAGAATCGGCTTTACTTTTTAGTATTGTCAGTATTGGAATGTTTGGATTGTGGAATACCCCGGATAATAAAAGAAACAAAGGAATATGTACTGAATAAATGATTCGAAATAATTCGCCCGGGCTTTGCGCGACGATCCAGCTATGCCCAAATACAATTAGGATAATCCCAATGCCTTTTGCGGTATCGATTAGAACAACATGATTCTTTTCCGTAGAAAGGCTCATGTCTTTCGAATACTATCATAAACTTTAAGGTTTGAAGATAGCTCACTTTTCAATGTGAATTCTTTTGTCACTGTTTTCCTGGCTTCCTTGCCTAGATTAGCTCGTTTTTTAGGCTCGCTTAAAATTTTGATGACTACATTTGCAAATCCATTCACATCGTCTGGATTAATGAATAAGCCATTTTTTCCATCTTGGATGACATCCATGATTCCACCAACCGGCGTCGCGACAATTGGTTTTTCACAAGCCATGGCCTCGAGCAGAGCGTTTGGCATTCCATCTCTTAGGGATGGATGAACAAATATATCCATCAGCGAATAATAGGCTGGGATATCTTTATGAGATATCGTTCCGGTAACCACAATATTTGCGTTCGGGATCGAAGATTTTATTTCTTCAAATGTATTTTTATCTTCACCTGCTCTTACTTCGCCAACGATGAGAAGCGAGGTGGGGTGCTTCTGGTTAATTTGCGCGTAGCCAATTAAGAGAGTTTTCAACCCTTTCTTTTCTCGTAATTCCCCAACAAACCCAATAACAAGAGCATCTTTGTGCGCCTTTGAGGTTAAACCGAGCCCATCAGCCAAGGCTATATTTTTTTGCATTGGCTTGAAACGTTCTGCCTCAATTCCATTTGGGATCAGAATTACATCTCGATCGATAAATGCTCTTGTTTTTTTTACCAGCTCACTTGCATTGGCTGTAACAGCACTAGCATTTTGTAACGCGTACATTACATGCGAAAATTTTGAAGGATCGAAAGCAGCGCGTTCAATGTCGTTCCCGCGAATGGAAACAACATTCGGGATATCTAAATATTTTCCGGCATATGCCGCGACGAAACCTGCCTGAGGCAGAAAATAACCATGTAATATATCGAATGGCTCACGCTTATGTTCCTCTACCAAAAGCTCGAACCAATCAACCAGTGTATCGTCCATGCGCTTGTATGCGCCAAAGCGCGTAATGCTGACATCGTCTGATGTGAGAGTCCGCTTTTCGGAGGCCGGCAGGTTAGAGGTCGGCCCAAAGACGCAGACTTGATGTCCAGCCGAGGAAAGCAGACGGGCCAAACGTCCCGTTGAGATTGCCAGTCCGCCAATGTCTGGTGTATACTTTTCAGTGAGGAGTGCGATTTTCATGGCTGATCAATGTGAAATGATTATCGGTTATCTTGTACCGCATCGTTGTGACAACCCTTCGTTGGGAAAATGCATAAAGTGTGGGCGAGGCTTTTGCGACGAGCATGCCAATCAAACGAAGGAGGGCCGCATGTGCCTGGCCTGCCAGCAGGGATTGGATATTCCGGTAGCATTGCCGATCGCCGCGGCGACATTTACGCCATCAGATCTCACCACGTTTGGCCGCTCCAGCATGTGGGATGATGACAGTGACAAAAACGACTTGTTCTCCGACCTTAGTTAATACGGCCCGATCGTTTCCCAGATCTTTTTATTTTCACCGACAAAATCATCACACCGCCTGCATGGACTTAATGCGGGCGGATGCATTTTTAAACGAATGGCGCGATATCCGGCACCTTCCCATATTTCTTTGAAGGATTGATTTCGAATATTGCCAATGGGTGGGATCTTCTCGCGTGTCATACAGCATACATATACGTTGCCGTTGAAGTCGATAAGACTGTGCGTCCACGGCGCGTAACACGGATGTTTATCGTAATAGCCGAACGCATAGCGGCCGGCGCGTCCCAATTGGACCTCAGACTCACTCCGACCAAATGGAAATGCGTCTTCATCTGAGATGATCAAGCCAAGAGCGAGAGCGCGTTCTGCGATCTTCGGTCCGATCTCTTCATTGAATAACGCGATATCCTTTTTTCGCATGGACAGGATTTCGCCGCAGTGATCATCTACAGGGATTAAGTTGATCCCGTCCGCGCCGAGATCATGTGCGAGATCGGGGAGTGTCTCCAGCGTTTGATAATTCGTGCGGCTGACAACGGTATTGATGCGAATCGTCAATTTGCCTTTGTGCCGGTAACGGCGAAACAGTTCAACCGCCTTGAGCGTGGCCTTGAAAGCGCCTTCCACACCGCGGATCTTTTCATGCATTTTGCGAATGGGGGAGTCGATGGAGATATTCACACCGCGCAATCCGCCTTCCACCAGTCGTTTGGCGATTTCTTTCGTGACCAGTGTTCCATTGGTAGTCATCGTCACTTTGATGTCGAGGGACGAAGCAGTTTCTACAAATTCAGGAATCTGCGGCCGCAGCATCGGTTCGCCGCCAGAGATATGGATCTTTTTTGTCCCCAAACCCGCTAATTCTGTAATAACTTCATTGAATCTTGCCGCAGAGACAGGTGGCTCACGTGCCTCGCGCCAGTGATTGCACATCTCGCACTTCAGATTACAGCCATAAAAGACCTTAAACTTCACATAGATCGGCTTGTACGCGCGTGCGTTCAAGACTGCTTTTTGGAATTCTTCCCTGTCGTTCGAGATCGCCTCAAGGCTGTACATGAGATGATTGTATCAAAGTATGTGTCGTTGAGCCGCTGGGCGAGTGATTGCCAAAATAAGGAATCAAATCGAAAAGCGTGGATGATGTAAGCGTTCACTGAATTAACTCAAGCGTAGACTTATTCTGTCAAAACGGAGCTTCCTAGGCATGCGACACCTACCACGGCAAAAAAGAAAGCCAGCAGGACTATAGGGATCACACTCATGGCTTGATTTGTTCTGTTCATTTCTACTTCCATTTAGTTCTTTAGAAGATAAGAGTTGCTTTTCGTAAGTAAATTTCTCATACAACATATTTTTGACCCTAAAAACATCCGACAAGGCACGTGGATCAAAATTTGCCAACAATCTGCCGCCAGAGCTTAACTATGATTTATACGGTGTGTAGACTGTATAATCCCTTATATGGGACATTATACAATTTTCCTAAGAGTAGGCAACAGATCATAGGACTTATCTATTTATGCGCTTAAAAGCGGACTTACTTCTATTCATGGTCGCCGTCATCTGGGGTACTGCCTTTGTTACTCAGGGCGTAGCCGCCAAATATGGGATTGCCTATCTGTTCAACGGGTTGAGTTTCATGCTGGCCAGCTTCATCTTAATTCCGTTTATACCGCGCGGCACGAAGCGGACAAGCGAGCAGTGGAAGTGGATGCTCATCGCGGGGTTGATCCTATTCGTTGCTACAGCTACTCAACAGGTGGGATTATTTTTTACCAAAGTGGCGAACGCCAGCTTCCTCACCAGCCTGTATGCAGTCTTTACTCCATTCCTGTTATGGATCGGATTTCGTGAACGTCCGCATTGGGTGGACCTGATTGCAGTGGCGATCGCGGCCTTCGGTGCATTTTTGCTTTCTACAGCGGGCAAATTTCAGATGCAGCCGGGCGATTCGATTGAATTGCTGGGCTCCTTATTTTGGGCATTGCATTTCGTTGTGCTCGGAAAGTACGCATCGAAATTCGAGTCCGTTTCGTTTGCCTCGGGCCACTTCTTTATCAGTGGGTTGATCAATTTCATCATCGGATTGTTCGCAGAGAATGTTTCGGTTCTGGTAACTCCGCCATTGATCGGAGCGATCCTGTATCGCGCCACACTCTCTGTCGGTATTGGTTATACCCTACAAGTGTGGGGACAAAAACATACGCCACCTACGGACGCGGCTCTGATCCTTGGTCTGGAGGCTGTCTTTGCCGTGATAGCCGCATGGCTTGTGCTAGATCAGTCCATCTCGTCGGTTCAAAGTGTTGGATGTGTGCTGATCTTCGCGGCGGTCTTGATCTCGCAATTGAAGGAATGGACATCAGGTAAAATAGACCACGATCACCTTGTTGAGGGAAGATAATACTTGCAATGACTGAAGACCTCGATCTATCTTTTCATCCGCTCACTCAAAAACTCTGGCACGATTTCGAGCTGCTTTTTGGGGCAAATGGCGCTTGTGGCGGCTGCTGGTGTATGTATTGGAAATTGCGTGGAAAGGAATTCGACGAGAATACCGGCGACCCAGCACGGCAAATACAAAAGTCCATTGTGGACGACGGGACTTCCCCGGGTCTGATCGCGTACTCTGAAGGGTATCCAGTCGGCTGGATCGCAGTCGAGCCGCGCAAAGAATATCCCAAGCTGGCACATTCGCGTACGCTCATGCCGGTGGACGATCAGGAGGTTTGGTCGATCACTTGTTTTTTTATCGAGAAAAAACATCGCCGAAAAAATATCGCCGTTGCACTGCTTGATGCTGCGATCAAATATGTGGAGAAAAAAGGCGGGGAAATTTTAGAGGGGTATCCGGTCGATACAAAAAAGAATGAGCCTGCCCCGTATGTTTTCACTGGTACGGCTTCCATCTTCAAGCGTGCCGGTTTCAAGGAAGTAGCACGGAACGCGCCGACGCGTCCCATTTTTCGCTACTCGATCAAATAACCTTGGGTGTTCCATTTAAACCTCCCTCAAAATCGCTTACCCCTCGCGATATACAATTTATTGCGCTGGTCATATTTGTATTCTTAGTTATTTCAATGGCGCTTGTTTTTGCAAACTTTACATTGAAAGGCGGCGGGGGTGAATTCTACGTCCATTGGGTTGGAAGCCGAGCATTCGCATTCGATAAGATCGAACCTTATAGCGGGGAAGTTGCCTCGCGCACGCAAAAATTGGTTTATGGAGGATCGGCAACGGATGGACAGGAACCCTATATACTCGTAACTCCTTTTCATATTCTCCTGCTTTATTTTCCTTTTTCGCTTCTCTCGGACCCGTCAGTGGCCCGCGCAATATTTACCTGGATTCTCGAACTGGCGTTGTTTGGGCTTGTCTTTCTCAGCCTGCGCCTCACGGATTGGGAATCCCCGCGTGTGTTTTTTATTTTGTTCATTATCTTCGGCGTGTTCAACTTTTATTCGTATCAAGCCATCTATCAGGCCAGCCCGGTATTGATTCTTGGGTTTATTTATGCGGGGATGCTCGCTTCCATCCGCGCCGAAACGGATGAGCTTACCGGAGCACTGATCGCGGTCTCCTTCTATTATTGGGAGGTAGGCGCACCGTTCTTGTTTTTAGTTGTTTTAAGGATGTATTACGAGAAACGGTCCCGTGTGCTGGCGGGTTTTTTTATGCTAACGTTTGTTCTTCTGGCGATTTCCTTTCTTTTGTATCCGGATTGGATCATTCCTTTTTTCCGTGCTGCAGCTAACAACTTGCGGGCAGATTTTGGATTCAGCATTTTTACCGCTCTTAAGCATATCTGGCCCAACTTTGGAGAAAGCTTTGCCTGGGTAATTATTGCCATACTCGTTATTCTGCTGGGGTATGAATGGAGCATAGCGCGCGGCTCAGACTTCCGTCGTTTTTATTGGGTAGCCTGCCTAACTCTCGTCGCCACGCCCCTGCTTGGATTCCGCACTCAGATGGAAAATTTGGCTGTACTTATCATTCCGCTCGCCTTGATCTACGCAATTGTCCATGATCGCTGGCACAGAATCGGGGACGGTTCAACCATTTTGCTTATGCTTTTTGTTTTCATAACTCCATGGATGCTTAATTTTTTTGCGGTGGAACGATTTGGACGAAGCGCCCAGGAGTTTCTCTTCCTGTTTCTCCCCATTTTTACTCTCGTGGGCTTATACTGGATTCGTTGGTGGGCGCTTCGTCCACCACGCACGTGGATCGATTTTGCGAATCGTTCTTAGTTTGCAATTATCTTATGAATTTACGCATCTATTTGTTCCTCTTTATTCTTGCGTTAATTCCCCCGGTAATCATTGCTCAATTCCAGCCAGCGCCGGGGTATTTGGATTCTGATTATTATTTTGCAGGCGGAATCCAACTTGCATTGGGGAAAGGTTTTACTGAACCTTATCTTTGGAATTATCTCGACGGTACAACGTCATTGCCACATCCGTCTCATAGCTATTGGATGCCTTTGGCTTCGATTGTCTCTGCGCTGGGGATGTGGCTGACCGGTCAGACCAACTACGCGTCTGGAAGATTGTTCTTCTTTGTCATTGCAGCGTTTGTCTCTCCTATAACTGCGGCCCTGGCTTACAAATTTTCTCAAAAGCGTGAACTTGCCATTACTTCTGGCGTGCTTGCAGTCTTTTCCGTATATTTCGCACCATTTGTCGGTGTTACGGATAACTTCGGTCTCTTCATGCTTTTTGGCGGGCTATATTTTCTGGTCATGACAGAGTTAATTGCAGATCCAGCCAAGACGCGTTACTGGTTCCTACTTGGCTTATTAGCCGGCCTGATGACGCTGTCGCGCAGTGATGGCTTGCTTTGGCTTGCACTCACTTTTCTCTTTACCCTCTGGCGGGCCGAAAGAAGTTCATTGCCAAAGACTGTGGGCCATGTGTTGCGCAATTCATTGATCGCTCTGATTGGCTTTTTGCTCATTATGTCTCCATGGTATGTGCGGAATTTCAACGTTTATGGAACGATCATGGCACCGGGCGGCAGCCGTGTGCTTTGGCTAGATAATTATGATCAGACGTTTATTTATCCTCCGACAGAACTGAATATGAAATATTTCCTTTCGCTTGGCTGGAAAGACATTCTTTCAGACCGATTATGGGCACTGAAATTAAACCTGGAAAGTGGATTTGCAGCGCATGGCGGGATTATTTTGTTTCCGTTCATAATCGCGGGACTTGTTTCGTATCGCAAAGATGACCGTGTTAGGCTCGCAAGTATTGCCTGGTTGATTCTCTTCTTTGTTATGAGCTTTATTTTTCCCTTTGCCGGCGCGCGTGGCGCGTTTTTTCACGCGGGTGCGGCGTTGGCGCCCATGTGGTGGACTCTTGCGCCGCTGGGGCTGGAGTCGATTTTATCCTCCTTGATAAAACGCGGTTGGGGGAATGAGCTAGGGCGGGTAGTATTCCGAAGTGCCCTTGTCATGATCGCCATGATCCTGACTGTGTTCGTTGTTTACCTTAGGCTGTTCAGCCTGGGTTGGGGCACAGATGTGGGAGATGCTGATTATCCGGCTATAGAGCAGTTCCTGGTCAGGAGCGGGATCGAGTCAAAGGATATTGTTATCGTTCGCAATGCACCGGGCTATTACCTTGAAACCGGACGCTCCTCGATTTCGATCCCTTATGGCGGGGAGCAGGCTATATTGAAAGTGTCCCAACAATTTGGCGCTCACTATTTGGTGCTCGAACATGAAATCGCGCCTCAACCGATTGGGAATTTGTTTCAAAGCCCACAGGGTCATAAACATTTTATTTATCTAGGTGAGCTGGATGGCACTCGCATCTACAAAATCGACTCAGAGTAAACTTGAGCGCCGCGATATTTTCCTACTCGCAGGCGCCGTTGCTTTGATCGCCAGTATTTATCTATTAACAAGCCACTTCGTCTACAAGATTGGTTTTCCACTTGACGACTCCTGGATTCATCAGACCTATGCGCGCAATTTTGCATTGCACGGTGAGTGGGCTTTTCGCTCGGGCATTCCTTCTGCAGGTTCCACCGCGCCGTTATGGTCCGCCTTGCTTGCAATCGGTTTTTTGTTACACATTTCGCCTTATGTCTGGACTTATCTGCTTGGCGCAATTATTCTTTTTGCTTTAGCTTTCGTTTGCGAATCAGCAGTTCGAAATTTGGTGCCGGCTTATCAGCCGCTATTTCCCTGGGCCGGAATTTTCATAATATTTGAATGGCACCTTGCCTGGGCTGCAATGTCTGGGATGGAAACCTTGCTTCATGGATTGATTATCACGACTGTTCTGGTTTTATTGATGACGAACACGCCTCGATTTTTGACCTTGGGCCTGTTGACTGGATTGGCAGCCTGGGTACGCCCAGACGGTTTGACTCTGATTGGTCCTGTTATTATGACTATCCTGCTAGCTGAGCCGGACAGTCGTTCACGCATGGGTGCCATTACCCGTTATCTGATTGGATTTGGTTCTTTATTTGTTCCATATTTATTATTCAACCTTGCCATTGGCGGCACTCCAATGCCGAATACCTTTTATGCAAAACAGGCAGAGTATGCTTCCTGGCAGCAGCTTTCGATCTTTACGCGGCTGGGACAGATGTCGTTGCAATTATTAGTTGGACCGAGTCTTATACTCCTTCCAGGTGTGATTGGCTGGCTGATAAAATCTCTTAAGCAAAAATTGTGGGGAAGTCTGGCTTCATTCGTTTGGTGTGCCGGTTATCTTGGCCTTTATATTTTGCGCCTACCAGTCTATCAACATGGACGTTATATTATGCCTGCTATGCCCATTTTTTTTCTCTTCGGCCTGCTTGCCTTTGCCGAATTTGATAAAAGCAAAATATTTGCTCAATATCAGTGGTTTGCTCGAACGTCCTGGCGCGCCAGCGCGGCTATATTGGTTTTTTGTTTTATTTTTCTTGGCGCCCGCTCTTATGCAATGGATGTGGCAATCATTGAAAGTGAAATGGTGGTCACTGCGAAATGGGCTGATGCAAATCTGCCCAGGGATGCACTCATTGCTGCGCATGATATTGGTGCATTGGGCTACTTTGATAATCACCAATTGATCGACCTCGCTGGATTGGTCTCGCCTGAGGTGATTCCCTTTATTCGAGACGAAACAAGGATCAGAGCCTATCTTAATGGGCGTGGCGCGGATTATTTAATCGCCTTTCCCGGCTTTTATCCGACGATGGTTCAAAATGCCAAAGTAGTATTTGTAACAGATAGCCCGTTCACATTGGCGCTTGGGGAGCAAAATATGACCGTGTATCTGTGGAAAAGCCCTTAATAGGTTAAAATAGGTCAATCAGCCAATACATAAAGAATGGATCGGGATGAACCAAATAACCCTTTTGATCGTTGATGACCATCCGCTGTTTCGGCAAGGTGTTGTAGATGCCTTGTCATTGGAACCTGATATGAGGATCATTGCCCAGTCCGCAACTGGAGATGAAGCGTTGGAGATGATTCGCACCAAAAATCCAACGATTGCGCTTCTGGATGTCAACCTTCCGGGGATCAATGGCCAGCAGATTACGCATCAGGTTTCACAGGATAAATTGCCAACCCGGGTGATTTTGATGACCGGGTATGACGATGTCGAACAGGCGATTCATGCGGCATTAGCCGGCGCTCACGGGTATTGTTCGAAAGATATACAGCCTCAAAGCCTCTCGCGCATTATTCGCGAAGTGGCCGAAGGGAAGTTTGTGTTTGCGAATAATGTCTTTACTCGTCGCGAATTGGAGCTTTGGGTTGAAGATCGAATGGAGGGGGCTCGACGCTCTTATAGTGAACCCGGCACACCCTTTCATCCGTTATCAGATCGTGAAATGGAAGTGTTATCCTGCGTTGTGCGCGGGATGAGTAACAAAGAGATTGCCACTTTGCTTGGGATAAGTCATCAAACGGTCAAGAATCATGTAACCGCCATTTTGCGGAAGTTTGGCGTGGAGGATCGCACCCAGGCAGTTGTCTATGCCCTCAAACGCGGCTGGGTCACACTGAAAGATACAGATATTCGACCTCAAGAATAATTATTCATTGGGGCAACGGAGACATTATATATGGATTATCAGGCTGAACTGGAAGAGACACAGCGCTCATTACGTGAAATTACTCTAATGATTGAGCAGAGTCAGGGTGAATTAACCAAAATTACACAGCGCAATGCAGCTATTACATCCCATTTGCAGCAGGTTCAAAAGCAGGGCGGGATTACTGTAGATGAAATGAAAATGGCATATGATTCTGCCTTGGATGCACAACAACGATTATTTGTTATGCGCGGTCAGCTGGAGAAGTTGCAGAACGACAAGACTCATCTAGAGAAATATAAGGCAGTTTTGGAGCAATCAAATTCCTCTGCCGGGGCATCCAGCGAGTCAGCTTCAACTTCCAATATAAAAGGTCAAATGTCAGGGATTGAGATGATCGTCAATGCACAAGAGGCGGAACGTCAGCGCCTCTCCCGTCAAATGCACGATGGGCCCGCTCAAGCGCTTTCCAATTTCATCCTGCAGACTGAGATTGCGATGCGGCTTCTGGATGCTGATCCTGCGCAGGCAAAGGATGAGCTTGGCAGTTTGAAATCGTCTGCCATGGGGACTTTTCAAAAAGTTCGGAATTTTATTTTTGAATTGCGACCCATGATGCTGGATGACCTCGGATTGGTCCCCACCCTGAAAAAATATTCTGATGCCTTCAAAGAGCAATCTGGGCTGGACGTAAATATCATCGTTACCGGCGCGGAGCGCCGTCTCGAGGCCTATTTAGAAGTTATGATATTTCGCGCGGTCCAGGAGTTGCTTGGCAATGCATCCAGGCATAGTCAGGCGACTTCTATAAAAGTACAGGTTGACTTGGGCAATGATGTCATTCGTGTCAGTGTGGATGACAATGGCAAAGGATTCGATCCAGAGATATTGAAACAATCGAGCAGTCTGGGTTTGAAATTGATTCGGGAACGCGCTGAAATGCTTGGTGGAAGTTTTGACATTGACAGTACAGCCGGTTCAGGTGCGAGAATTTCTTTCTCAGTGCCAGCCAAAGTTTAACGCGGTTTTGGCATAAAAGGTAAACTTACGGAGACTATCTTAACAATATTGTTAAGTTCTTTTGTTAAGATAAAGCTTGTTTAGCATGCATTTAGAACTGTATAATGGAAAGGATAGCCAAAATGTAATAAACCAAAAATGCGAATGAAAGGAGGTGAACTCGATGCTAACCGTTCAAAAAGAACAAGGGCAGGGTTTGGTTGAATACGCTTTAATTTTAGTTTTGGTCGCTATTGTTGTCATTGCTGTGATGATGGTTCTTGGCCCAGTAATTGGAAATGCCTTTAGCAAGATTAACTCCAGCCTCTCCGGATTGTAAAACAAGTTGGTGTTTTGTAACCTAGGACTCTGTTCTTGCCGGACGGAGTCCTATTTTTTACATTATGATTTTGTCATTTTTACTGTATAATCCTAGTGATATAAATTGGCCCAGTGCAGATCACAAAGATAGGAGCATTGTATGCGTCGAGGAAGAATTTTGATATTTGTGGTTCTGATAATAGTCATAGGCTTGATTGTCGCCTTTGTTGCCGTACGTCAATTTCTAGTTAGTGCTACGCCGTCACAGCAACAGCCATTATTTGTGGATGTATATGTTGCTGGTCAAAATATTCCTCAGGGCCAAGCCGTTACAGAGGCTGCTCTTTCGACGATCACGATTCCGCAAGATAAAGTTGTCCAAGTCATGTTTACGCGCGATGAGTTGCCAAATCTCCTTAATAAAGTAGCGAAATTCCCATTGGATCAGGGCGTGGTGATCACAGAATCAATGGTTGGTGACGCCTCATCGGCGGTTCCAATATCAGGCCCTCAATGGGCGTCATTAATCCCGCCCGGTATGACCGCCATATCAATCCCAGCTGACAGGTTAGCCTTATCTGGATACGCTGTCAATAATGGCGCACATGTTAATATAAACGCATGTTTTCTTTTTGTTGACATAGACCCCGCATTTCAAACTATTTTGCCTAATTTGGTTTCGTCTTTAACAGGCACGGGATTCACGTCAACCGGTAGTCTTCCAGTTCTTTCTTTGGGGGTTGCCGCCGCCGGTCCGGGTCAAGGCAGGCTGGAACTTGACCCATCGGTACAGCAGCCCTACTATTTGATTCCGTCTGAGGCACAGCGTCCAAGAATGGTTTGCCAGATGCTGCTGCAAGATGTTGTGGTCATGAAGGTAGGTAATTTTCCTCTCGATCCAAATACCAGCATCACAGCTCCGTCTGCTCCGGCAGACCAACAACAGGCCGCGCCACCAATACCAGATATAGTTACTTTGCTTGTTTCTCCTCAGGATTCGATTACTCTCTCTTATCTTATCCATACAAACGCTCAAATTTCTATGGCGTTGAGGAATCCGAGCGATCAGGCTCGCCAAGCTACTGAGGCCTCAACTTTACAATTCTTGCTTAGCCAGTACAATATTCCGGTTCCAGCTAAGCTTCCATATTCAATGCAACCTGCCGTTCAAGTGTTGACTTCTCCATCCCTTCCCAATGATACTGTGACAGTTCCGGCGCAATAGCCGAAGGGAATCGGTTTGCATTTGATTTTTATATAGCGGAAAGAGTAAATATAGGTTTGGTGATAGTTATGGCGCCAGATAAAATTCGAACATTAATTGTAGATGATATTGCTGAAACACGCGAAAATATCCGAAAACTCCTTCAATTTGAAGCAGATGTTGAGGTCGTTGGCACGGCGCGCTCTGGCAAAGAGGGAATTCAGCTTGCTCAAGAGCTTGATCCGGATGTGATTTTGATGGATATTAATATGCCGGATATTGATGGCATCACTGCAACTGAAATGATCCGTCAGAAATCGCCGCACATTCAGGTGGTGATATTGTCAGTACAAGGCGACCAAAACTATATGCGCCGCGCCATGTTAGCCGGTGCAAGAGATTTTCTAACCAAGCCACCAATGGGAGACGAGTTAATTTCAGCAATTCGCCGTGCTGGGGAAATGGCACATGCAGAACGGGCTAAAGGCACACAGGGCCGTCTTGTAGGTTCATCTGCTGTTTCCGGGCCGACATCCAGCATGTCATCACTAACGCAAGCGGCCACAGGAAAGATTATTACTGTTTATAGTCCAAAGGGTGGCACAGGGTGTACAACAATTGCAGTTAATCTGGGAATTGCTCTGAATAATGAGGCTACTCGCGTCGTTATTGTTGATGGAAATCTGCAATTCGGGGACGTTGCCGTATTTGTGAACGAACAAGGTAAAAATACAATTTTGGACCTTGCTCCGCGGGTGGATGAGTTAGAGCCCGATATGGTTGAAGAAATTTTGATTAAACACGAGGCGTCGGGAGTAAGAATTTTGGCCGCCCCACAGAGGCCTGAAATGGCCGAAAAGGTAACTGCTGATCAATTTGTAAAAGTATTGCAGTTCCTTCAAAAAATGTATGCGTATGTAGTGGTTGATACTGCGTCAATCTTAACAGATGTGGTTCTTGGTACCATAGATATTAGCGACTTGATCTTGATGGTTACCACGCAAGAAATACCGGCAATAAAAAACTCACGTTTGTTTCTGGATTTGCTCCAAACCATGGGCGTGGATAGAGAACGTATCATTTTTACAATGAATCGATACGACAAACGGATTGCTATTACGCCTGAAAGAATTAGCGAGAATCTTAAGCAGGACGTGGCTGCAATCATACCTCTCGATGAAAAAATTGTTATTACTGCAGTGAATCGAGGTGTTCCATTTATGATCGACAACAAAATACAGCCTGCAGGAAAAGGTATATTTTCTCTCGCAGAAGCTGTGCGCGCTCGTTTAGCGGCTCTTGAATCGGAAAGCGTGCCGTCAGTTAAACGGTAAGGAGTATATATAAATGTCGTTACTTAAACGTATTGAACAGGGTCAAGGTGGTGGTCAACAAAGCGGAGGCTCAACTCCACCGCCTCAGCCATCTGGAGCAGGCCAGTCAGGAGCAGGCCAGTCAGGCGGAGGCGATAGTTCTCGTCTAGCTTCCTTGCAGGCTCGCAGAGTAAGCGCCCCGATCACTTCTCCTCAAGCTGGGACCTATTTTGACCTGAAAACCCGCGTTCAAAATAAGTTGTTGGCAGAGATTGATCCGTCAATGGATATATCCAAGACGGATGAGGTTAAACGGACCATACAAGATTTATTTGAGCAAATTCTAGCCGAAGAGAATATTGTTCTTTCGCGGCCGGAGCGCGCGCGATTATTCGAACAAATCGCGGCAGAGATCCTCGGCTTGGGGCCATTGCAGACCCTGCTTGAGGATGACACTATTACGGAAATTATGGTCAACGGGCCCAAGAATATTTACATTGAGCGCAAGGGTAAAATTCATCGTGTGCCTATTACATTTGAAAGTAATGACCACGTCATGAGAATTATTGATCGTATTGTGGCCCCTCTCGGACGTCGTATTGATGAATCAAGCCCTTATGTGGACGCTCGCTTGCAGGATGGCTCCCGCGTAAATGCAGTAATCCCGCCAATCTCATTAATCGGACCTATTCTAACTATCCGTAAGTTTTCACGAAATCCAATTTCCGTTGAGCAGTTAATTCAATTTGGCTCCATTTCACAGGAATCTGTTCAGTTCTTAAAAGCATGCGTGGAAGCCCGGCTAAACGTTCTTATATCAGGAGGCACGGGCTCTGGTAAGACCACGCTTTTAAATGTTATGTCCAGCTTTATTCCAGGTGACGAGCGCATTCTTACAATTGAAAATGCAGCTGAATTACAATTGCGTCAGGAACATGTGGTTACTCTTGAGTCGCGCCCGCCGAATATTGAAGGGCGCGGCGAAATCACCATCCGTGATTTGGTGATTAATGCACTTCGTATGCGCCCTGAGCGCATCATTGTTGGTGAGTGCCGTGGTGGCGAAACGCTTGACATGTTACAAGCAATGAACACCGGGCATGATGGCTCAATGACCACAGCTCACGCAAATAGTCCTAGAGATGCCATTTCTCGTGTTGAAACCATGTGTTTGATGGCGGGCATGGATTTGCCGGTTCGAGCTATTCGTGAACAAATTGCCAGCGCTGTGGATGTTATCGTTCAACAGGAACGTATGCGCGATGGCACTCGTAAAGTTACCAGCGTCACGGAGGTGAGTGGCATGGAAGGGGATGTTATTACCATGACTGATATATTTGTTTTTGAACAATCCGGAGTGGAGAATGGCCAGGTTATAGGCCGGTTAAGGCCAACGGGCTTGCGCCCTAAGTTTATGGACAAAATTGAAGCTGCCGGGATTCATTTGCCACCATCCATATTTGGTATTGGCGAGCGCCGCCGCTTTTAATCTGAATGTAAGCATTTAACATGACCTGGATAATTATTGTTGTCGGCATAATATTGATTGTCCTCCTAATTATAGGAGTAATAGTATCGTCGAATAGTGAGAGTGCTATTGTCGAGCAACGTCTTGATCAATATTTTGAAAGCGGCAAAGCACCCGATGAGGGGGAGCGCCAGGCCCAGCGCGCTGCCTTAACCGAATGGGTGTCAAAAAGGGTGGAAAAAACATCGTTTGGTGGCCGTATTTCGCGCAGTTTAGCCCGTGCAGACTTAAAGCTCAAAGTTGGAGAATATATCGGTTTAATAGTTATTAGTATTTTTGTGGGGGGGGCTTTAGCCTGGGTAATAGGAAGCCGGCTCCCCCTATCATTTTTAATTGGCGCCATAGCGGGCGCTTTTGCTCCTCGTTTTTATGTAACTCGCCAGCAACGTATTCGGCTGCAGAAGTTTAATGAGCAGTTGGCTGATATGTTGAATTTAATGGTGAATGGCCTCCGTGCAGGCTATTCTACGATGCAGGCAATGGAATCAATTAGCAAGGAATTGCCCTCACCGATATCTGATGAATTTCGTCGCGTGGTACAAGAAATGCAAATCGGTATTTCGATGGAAACAGCATTGGTGAATTTGTTAAGGCGTATTCCAAGTGAAGATCTCGATTTTGTCGTAACTTCTATTAATGTTCAAAGAGAAGTTGGTGGAAATCTTTCGGAGATCCTGGATACGATTTCCTTTACAATTCGAGAAAGGGTGCGTATCAAAGGTGAAATTAGAGTGATGACATCTCAAGTGAGAACCTCAGGAAGTGTTCTGTCTCTGATCCCACTTTTTCTTACTCTAATCCTTTGGTTCCTAAACCCTGATTATCTGCTATCTGTCACGGCTGGCGGCACCCTTTGCACGGCTGGCATCATCTGTGCTATTCTTGGATTGATTGGTTCGGGCTACTTCGTCATGATGAGAATTGCGGATATTGAGGTGTAGCTATGAATACGCTTTTATGGATAATTGTCTTTGTAGTTGTGTTTGGCGGAGCTATCGCTCTGGTAATTGTTGGGATGCGATACTCTGGTGCCCAGGCAAAAGATGAATCTGACCCGGTCTTGGAGCGTCTGGCTGAAGCGACTCAGCGAGGTGAAGTGGTTAGCCTCGAAGAAGCCGAGCTTCAAGAGCCGTTTACCGAACGGGTTCTTATTCCAATTATCAGAAGAATAGGGGAGTTATCCACGCGCTTTACCCCACAAAATTTGTTGGTAGAGACAACGCGCAAACTGGAACTGGGCGGTAATCCGGGCCGAATTGATGCAGCAACTTTTCTTGCGACGCGGTTTGTGGTAGCGTTTGTCTTTGGTGGGCTGTTGCTTATGATTGCGTTGATTTCCAAAACATGGCCCCTCAGCCGAACAATTTTAGTTGTCTCGATATTTACTGCTATTGGATTCTTTTTCCCCCAATTGTGGTTACAGAGTCGTATTAATAAGCGCCAAAATGAGGTTCGAAAAGCAATGCCCGATGCTTTGGATTTATTGACAATATGCGTGGAGGCTGGGTTGGGATTTGACGCGGCCATGTCCAAAGTTGGAGAGAAATGGGAAAACGAGTTGTCGTTAATGTTTTCGCGTTGTATTCGGGAAGTGCAGCTTGGCAAACCCCAACGGGAGGCTTTACGCGACATGTCAGATCGTCTTGGTCTCCCTGAATTAACAAGTTTTGTCGCCGCTGTTATCCAAAGTCAAATACTTGGTGTGAGTCTTGCCAAGGTGCTTCGAATTCAATCAGACCAAATGCGCGTAAAACGGCGCCAACGAGCAGAGGAACTGGCTCATCAAGCACCTGTGAAGATGATTATTCCGATGGCATTGTTGACATTTCCATCAATCATGATTATTCTACTTGCGCCTGCAGGATTCCAAATTGCATCTACATTTAGCGGCAGTGGGATATTTGGTCCATAAAAAACGTGTATCAATAGATTTTCTGTCCTCTTGGCTGCTCGATGGTAGAGGCGGATTATGTCTAATAAGAACTGGAAATATATTTCATATAGATCGATTTGGGGTGGATTAGATTTAATTTTTCCACCTTTCTGTGGCGGGTGTAGAAAACCAGGTCCTCGCGGGTGTGAAGATTGCCAGAAAAAAGTACAAATTTTTAATGGGATTGTTTGTGATGTGTGCGGTCTTCCGCAGAATAAGGCAGGTGTTTGTGATCTCTGCTTTGCGGATAGGCCGCATTTTCGCGCCTTGCGGGCATGGGCAATATTTGATGATCGATTAAGGAGCGCATCACACAAACTAAAATCCAGGCGTGATCTTTCGCTAGGAGACTCGTTGGCGGCGCAAATGATCTCTTTTGTCCCAGCATTGAACTGGCCGATCAACGTAATTGTTCCAATTCCACCAGGAAAAAGAAGGTTAAAGGACAGGGGCTATAATCAGGGCGGCATGATTGCTGCTCCACTGACAATGGCTTTGGATGTGCATTATTTTCCAAATGGTTTAATGAGACGAACAGAGACGCCTTCCCAGGTAGGGCTAACTAAGCAGGAATGCAAGGAAAATGTTCGAGATGCTTTTGCTGCTCACGCAGGCTTAAAGGGAAAGAATGTTCTTGTGATGGAAGATGTTTCCACAACTGGATCAACTTTATCTTCCAGTGCCGATGCATTGTTTTTATCCGGCGCAAAGGAGGTGTAAGCATTCACTGTTGCTCGCGCGTTGCGCTAAGAGCACGCCTGAGTGTTCGCAACTCAATATCTCGAAAAGGAGGACCTTATGTCCAACAAAGTGGAAGTTCAGGCACGTAACATCCATTTGACCGATAAAATAGAAGAATATGTTCAAAAAAAGGCCGGGAATCTAGATCATTATCTGCCCGCGATTGAAGAAGCACGCGTGGAACTTTCCTATTTTAAGGCAGCCCGTAATATCAATGACCGCAACGTGGCTCAGATCACTGCTCATGGCAAGGGCTTTACACTCCGCAGTGAAGTGCGGGGAGATGAAACTCTTGCCGCGTTCGATTCGGCTCTTGATAATATGCAGCGCCAGATCGAAAGGCACAAAGGCAAGCATTATCACGGACGCGGGGATGGCCGTTCGGCTGCAGAAGCGGTGGACGAAATCATCGATGACGAAACTGGTCAGCTTTCGCCATTGATTGCGCGTCGTAAACGATTCGCGCTTTATCCAATGAGTGAGGATGAGGCTGTTGTGCAAATGCGCAATCTCGGACACGATAACTTTTTTGTCTTTTACAATGCCGGAACCAGCAGGATAAATGTTTTATATCGAAGGCGTAATGGGAGCTACGGCCTGATCGAGCCTGAACTTGGTTGATCAATTGAAAAAAAATCGGTCTCACTCTCAATACATCGATTTTTGTTTTTCTTGTTTCAATCTAAATTCGTATAAAACAAAACAAGCCATAAGCACGAACCAAGCCGCCACTTGATCTTGATGCAACACATTAAGGATTAATATGTTGCTACTTCGAAAACCCCCAATAAAGAGTTGCCAGCCCGCGGTCAGTGAAGTAAAAGAGAGAAAGGTCAGGCCTGGATGTAGGCTGGGCTTTTTAAACCAGAGCAGGCAAAAGGTCAGGAGGGAGGCGAGCACTTCGTATATTTGAGTCGGATGTCGCTTCGCGTTCCACAGGTCGATGGCCCAGGGTAATTTTGTTGGGCTCCCAAAGGCAGTTCCTGCAGCAAGATGACTCAAGCCCAGCCCTACTGAAATGATTGCGAAGAACGGAGTAAGGGCGTCGAGTGTTGGCCATAAAGCAAGATTGTGGCGCTGGCCATAAATAATCATCGCGATCAATGTAATTGTCAGAGCGCCAAATGAATCGAAGAGATCTGGATTGATGGAAAAAATATCGAGCAGACTCTTTGTGAACGTGGGAATGTTTTGCAAAACGAACGAAACGCGGCCGCCAATAATAAAAGCAACGATCCCATAAAAAATGAGATTGTTAAGATGGTCTTTGCTCAAACCATGGCGTTCAGCGCGTTTTTCGGCCAGAGTCAGTCCAATCCACGCGGCAATCACCAGCAGGATCAGGTGTTTTGGCGGTGCGAAGAGGTTGCGGAAAATTGTGATCATGTTACTGTAGGATTTTTTCAATGCGAGCGCGAAGTAATGCCTCAGACATGGGGCCGCCTATGACCACTTCGCTGACGGTTCCGTTACGATTGATAAAATAAGAAGATGGCAGCGAACGCAATTGATAGGCAAATGCGGTCTCGCCTGTTTCATCGAGAA
>Ga0209131_1000442_pt1 | contig 30112 bp, 28 predicted proteins | sample GraSoi_2013_40cm_FD_185826 | JGI IMG/M metagenome (GOLD analysis project Ga0209131, IMG submission 185826) | Grasslands soil microbial communities from the Angelo Coastal Reserve, California, USA - Sample 9_17_2013_40cm (SPAdes) (version 2) | ecosystem: Environmental > Terrestrial > Soil >...
CCAAAAAGTTGCAGGAACAAGCAAGAATTTCAGCGGCGAAGCTTCTCTAAAGTCCATAGTGCCTATTGAGATTGAGTGCTGTTCTCCGTGTCGAGAAGTGGCCTCGATCGCCGCCGCTTCTGCAGGTTCATTTTCTCTGCGAGGTAACAAGCGCGGGACACTGCGGCGAAATAATGATTGAGAATCAACCGCCATGCCTAGGATGGCGACATCAGAAGGATCGTTTGCGGATTTGAAACCTTCCTGTCGTTTCCGCGAGCAGCTAGTGAACTTGTTTGAGCTCATTGGCACTTGTGCCCATCTTCGATCACGAATCCCGGTTCGCTTCTCTTGCCTTGTCCGCCAAAATGCTTCTGTCACCGATTCCTCTAACGCTTTAAGCTCGGACCGCCTCCGTGTCAGCGCAGTTCGGTTATCGGGGTGATCGAGGTGGGGGCCCTGTCCACGGAGGCAGCCCGCTCCTTTCATTGCAGCATAGCCAGTTGCCAAATGATTTCAATCCGGTCAATCACCCATTTCGACCGAGTGAAATGACCGAGAATTGTCTACTGGCAAACCCTTTGGGCGTGGTGTCAGGCCTGGATCAAACCGCGGCGAATGGCGTAGCGAACCAAACTCGCTGTTTCGTGGATATCGAGTTTCTTCATGAGTCTTGCTCTGTGCGATTCAGCCGTTTTTACACTGATCCCCAGGTGCACAGCGATGTCTTTCGTGGACTTTCCTTCACCAACTAATTGAAGAACCTGGCGCTCACGACCAGAGAGAGAATCAGTCGAACTTTGCGTCTTGGATAGATAAGCATCAACAACAGCACGCGAAATGTTCGGGCTAAGATATATGGACCCGCGACAGACCTCTTGTATCGCGTGCACCAGGGCGTCCGCCGCCTGGCACTTCAGCACATAGCCGTTGACGCCGGCGCGCAGAGACTCGGTGACATACTGATCCTCGTCGTGTTGCGTGAGAAGTATGACCTTGATTTGCGGAGAGGATTTCTTCAATTCGCGAGCCGCGTCGACACCATTCAGCAAGGGCATGCTGATGTCGATGATGGCGACGTCAGGGTGCGTCTGCTCTGCCGAGCGCAGCGCTTCTTGCCCGTCCGAGGCCTCGGCCACAACTTGAAATCCTTGTTTTTCAAGTAATGCTTTCAGTCCTTGGCGGACCAGGGCATGATCATCGGCAAGTAAAATGCGTGTGGGCATCGTGTCACTTCCAGATTATGGAATTACTGCGCTCCCAGGCAATCGGGTGGTTTCCTATATTTCCCTGAGGTAAAGACCTGATCGGCTGGGAGGCTTATGCGGAAGACGATCTGGCCGTCGTTTCTTAACCTACGGCAAGAGTTCCATTTACAGTGGGGCCACGGGAACAACGCCTGCAGCCTCCATCAAGATTCATCGCCAGTGACAAGAAGCCTCACTCAGAAGTGATGTAGCGTGGTGTCGTCCAGAGAATTGTGAATAGGGGCCTGTACTGCCGAGGGCAGTATTGAGAAGAGGAAACATCGACGCTTTGCGGCGGTTACAGAAAAGTTTTCCGTTCAGGGCTGTACCAACCCCCGGCGCACAGCGTAGCGCACAAGACTTGCTGTCTCGTGGATATCCAGCTTCTGCATGAGTCTCATGCGGTGCGATTCGGCTGTTTTCACGCTGATACCAAGAAGGGAAGCCGCATCCTTCGTAGATTTTCCTTCGGCAATCAATTGCAGCACCTGCCGCTCGCGTCCGGTCAAAGGATCTGCTGGCCTGTCCGATTTGGAGCGGTACGCCTCCATCACCGCGCGCGATATGCCCGGGCTTAGATAGATCTCTCCTCGAGAGACCTGTTGAATTGCGTGAATCAGGTCGCTTGCGACCTGATTCTTCAGGACGTATCCCTTTACGCCAGCTTCGAGCGCTTCGTGGACATACTGTTCCTCTTCATGCTGCGTAAGCAGAATTGCTTTCGTCTTTGGGGAGGAACGACCCAGTTCGCGAACCGCATCAATGCCGTTCAGCGTCGGCATGCTGATGTCAAAGACGGCGATATCCGGGTGGTGCGTTTCCGTTAGGCGCACTGCTTCTTGCCCATCGGATGCTTCCGCAACAACCTGAAATCTCTCCCGCTCCAGCAATGATTTCAGACCCTGACGTACCAGCACGTGGTCATCGGCGAGCACGATTCGAATTGGCATGTTTATCCTCCAAGGGAATTCGTATGGAAAGCTCAGTTCCCAGTCCAGGGCGGGAGTCGATTTGCAGTGTTCCGCCAATGGCAGTCACTCGCTCCTGCATTGCAATTAGTCCTAAGCCCTTGCGGCCTGGTATCGCACGAGCTTGGCTGGAGTCGAAACCCCCGCCGTCGTCCCGGATCGAACCGCACAGCACAAGATTTTCTCTCCACGCGCGAATCCAGATATTGCTCGCCTTCGCATGCTTGACGGCGTTGGTTAGCGCTTCTTGAACGATGCGATAAAGTGTCGTCTCAATGGCGCTAGGCAGGCGTCCGGAAACGGCCGCATCGATGTGAATCGGCAGACCGGCGCGTTTCGAAATTCCTTCCGCTAGAAAACGGATCGCGGGAATCCACCCGAGATCATCTAGGATTGTAGGCCGAAGTTCATGGGAATACCGTCGTAAATGTTTCTCAACTTGGTTCAACATTTCTTTAATCCGCGCGAACTGCGCTTGCTGGGGCTCGGGCAGTTCCAGAGCCACTTCGGCCAGCGCGAGGTGCACGGCGACGAGCAGTTGCCCAGCCTCGTCGTGCACAGCGTACGCGATGCGCTTGATCTCCTCTTCAAGCGTTTCGTTCAATTGCCGCAAAGCCTTCACCGCATCCTGAAATCCGCGGTGTGCCATCTCATAAGGAGATAAGCACTCCGCGAGGAATTCGGCGCTCGACCGGAGCAATTCCTCCCGGCGTTTCCCACTTTCCGCATCGCAAACCAAAGCCACCACAGCTTGATGATGCAGGGAAGCCATCTCCACGAGACTCTTTTGCTCGGTGAGCGCTCGACGGCCGAGTTCGTAGGCGCGGCCCAGAGCGGGTTCGCCTCCCCCCGCCGCATACTCACGCAATGACGAGCGGTACTCGTCTTCAAAACCCGCCTGCGGCTTCGTCTTGCCTCGAGTTGCGGTCTTCATTGGCTAATTCCCGTTATCCGCGCGACTAGAACGAGCGCGTCGTCATTTCCGCTGCGATACTGCTCGAGAATTCTGTCTGCCGCCCTTTGCGGATTCTCCCGGGCGGAGAGAGTCACCGAAAAATCACTTCGGACTCCATCTGTAGCAAAAAAAAGTGTGTCTCCCTGTACGATCGGAAGCACGGTGGCCTGAAGGGCAGGCAACTGGGAACCGACGACGCCCGCTCGAAGGAGAAGTGACTCCTGCATACCGCCCTTTTTCGCATCGGCGCGCATCAACACTCCTTGAACATTGCCGACACCGAGCCAAGTCATCATGCCATGTTCAGCGTCAATAAAGGCAAGGCTCAATACAACCCCGCGAGTCGCTCGCAGTTTCTCGTGGCATCGTTCTACGAGAGAGATAATTGGTTTGTCGGAAGCGCTTCGGAGAATTGCAGCTGCTGCCTTAGCGGCGTTGGCAGCTTCTTCGCCGTGCCCTAAGCCATCGATAGCGGCAACCAGTATTCCGCTTTGGGTACAGCAAACCAAGTGGTGATCGCCCGACTCGCCCTGGCCCGGAAGAGCGAATCTGGCAACACCATATTCGACCATCGGCTCTTTTATTGTCTCCACTTTTTCACCGCCACAGTCGTTCCCCTGCCGGGTTGTGAAGTGAGCTCAAATTCGTCCATCAAGCGACGCACTCCGGGTAAGCCAAGTCCCAGACTTCCAGAAGTGGAAAAGCCGTCTCGCAGCGCCTGCCGAATGTCAGGGATCCCGGGACCGTCATCGGTAGCGATGACCGCAATGCCTTGACGGTTCAAGCCATTCACCGCCTTTATCGTGATTTGGCCCGTGCGCGCGTAGGACACGATGTTTCGCGCGAGTTCTGAGATTGCTGTGGCAATGAGGGTGGCGTCACCCGAGGAAAAGCCGATCTCACTCGCCATCAACCGGCCCTTCTGGCGGGCCGATACGATATCCTGGTCGGAGTTGATTGCCACCCGGATTTCCCCAGCCGCCACTGTGGCTCACCTTCAGTTCGTGGTTTTGAACTTCTCGTTCAAGTAGGCCAGACCTTCTTCCAAGTCTAGAGCGGTCGCAACGCCTTCCAGTGTTAAGCCCAGTTGCACCATTGCAAAAGCCACTTCGGGCTGAATTCCTACGATAACTGTCTCCGCGCCGCGCAGCCGGATCATGTGTGCGATTTCACGCAACGTCCGTGATGCAAACGAATCCATCACGTCCATCGCTGTAACATCAACGATGACCGCGCGAGAGCGAAACTTAACGACTTGCTGAACTAAGCCCATGCGCAGTTGGTTGAGGTCCGCGTCCGAGAGAGCAGCCTGAAAGGTCGCAATCAGTACCGCTCCCTGCTTAAGAATCGGGACTTCCACGTGGCCCTTCCTCCGCTTTGCCTAGCGTGGCTCCGCTAGCGTCTCAACTTTGTATCCCAACAGTCTTTCCGCCTGCTCGATGCCGCCTTGCAGGTCGCCCACGGTATTCATCTTGCCGAGGTCCACGCCTATGGTAACCAGCGTCTGCGCGATCTCCGGCGAAAGTCCCGTGACAATGACCGTCGCGCCAAGAAGCCGCGAGGCCTCTACCGTTTGCACCAAGTGGTTTGCCACCGTGACGTCCATGGCTGCCACACCGGTGATATCGATCACCACGACTTTTGCGCGGTTGGTTCGAATTCCGCGTAGAAGCTGCTCCGTTAATTGCCGGGCGCGCTGAGGATCGATGACCCCGATGATCGGAAGAATCAACAGCCGCTCGCGAACCTGCAGCACGGGAGTGGAGAGTTCGCGGATTGCTTCCTGCTGCTGCCGAATAACGCGTTCGCGCTCTTGCACGAAGCCGACTGCCACCGTGTTTGCGATGCGGTTTGCCGCCGGCTCGTAGGCGTCCAAGATGCGGTTCAACTTCTTGAAATCGTTCTGGTATTTCGCGAACAGGGAACGCGCCAGGACGTCGCGCAACAGCAGCACAATCCCAACGACTTCGTGGGTTTCGACGCCTCGTGGAATGATGCGTTCTGAAAGATTTCGCGCATAAGCTTGCAGCGCTTCGAAGGCTTCGGTTTCCAGCGCTTCAACGTAACTGTCGTACACCGAGGTTGCTTCCGCGAAGATCTCTTCTTTGGTCATCGCGGTGAGCAGGCGCGTCTCCGTGATGCGCACCACCCATTCTTCGCGTAATTGGGTTCGATTCTGCCGGAGGTGCGCCACAAGTTCTCGTAGAAGTTCTGACGGTTCTTCTGTTTGCTTCGGTTCGGGGAATGTGGACGTGCCATCTCGTTTCGCCATGAAGATTTTCTCCTCGGCGCGAACAGCCCGGCTCCGGACCGATCCGCCTCCAAAATGCGCAGAAACCTTAACAAGGCAATACCATCGGAGACCCCCTGTCTCAATCAAGTAAACACCTTCAACCCGCCTCAGGTAAAGACCTTAGTTGTTGGCGAGTCTCACTAACTCCCGTCTATTTAAAGAGATCCGAGGACGTTCGCTAGCGTCCATCCGCATATTCGGCCTGCTTTTGAGATCTTAACAGGATATATCCCAATGCAGCCTGGATGGAGTACTTACAGGACGGCGCCGCCGTCCTACTTCGAGATTAGCCCCTCTTCCCACAGGGCGTGGCCATAAAGCCATGACACGAACCTGCCGCGAGTGCCACCGCGAAGATCAACAGAAAGCTATCGTTTGAACTTCGCCTCAGGCAGGAAGTCCGCACTCCCGGAAAAATCTACACGCATCACGCTTCCGGTCCCATAGACCGTTGCCCCAGATGTTCGCCCTATCCATTTGAATCTTCAGGCCATTGCCAAATTCAATGGGCGTCTGGCGGTAAAGTTGCTCCGCTAACGGTGGCCCACAATCTCTCAGAGGATCAGCCCGCTGGATGAACTTGATGTTTGCAGGGTGATACTCAAGAGCAGCAAGCAAGAGCAAATCTTGAACTCAAACCTGGGAAGAACGGTGCATAAACCCTGATCCAGCTACAGGCAGTCAAATCCAGAATTCTCAGCCGGGAGGAAACTTTGTTTTCGGACCACATAATTACCATCGCGGGCAGAAGCATCACTATCACGGGTCACGACGTGTTCATGGCAGGTGTATCCCTCGTGATGGGGCTGTTGTTCTGGACGGCTGTTTCCTTCAGCAGAAGACGGATCGTTGTGCTGAAGAGGTCGAGCGGAACCGAACAGGTTGCATTCGAGTTGTCTCGTATTGCTGATGCCCTTGAGCGCATCGCCAATCGTCCGGCGGATCGTGCGATTGCGGCGGCCACGCGGCGTCAGATTCAGATGCAGTCGATCCCAGAGCGAAAGTCGCAAGGTGCGGTGTACTCCATATTTGCGCGTTAGAGAGGCGATGCGGCCGCATTTCTTCGATGGGCAAGTCGCGGCCGCTCGCTTCAAAAGGCTTCACGAGAATCAAAAGAGTTAGCAGCGGCCTGGTTTTCCACACTCCGGCTGCGACGCTTCACAAGGCTGACGATCAAATTCTGCATTGGGAGAGCAAGATGATTGGTTCTTACGCTATCGGGCAGCAAACATTCTTGGAACAAGCAAACGTCTCGGAACGCTGCCATCCCGAACCGGCCGATTTGTCGGAAAGCGAAGCCATACAAAGAGCTCAGCGTGGAGACGCAGATGCGCTTGCCCGCATCTACCAGTTGCACTGCCGGCGTGTCTATGCCCTGTGTCTGCGCATGGCGGGAAATCCTGCTGAAGCCGAGGATCTCACCCAGGATGCGTTCTTAACGGTGTTGCGCAAGATCCAGACATTTCGCGGCGATTCGGCTTTTTCCACTTGGCTGCATCGGATCGCTGTAAACCTTGTGCTGATGGGCCATCGCAAGAACGCCCTGGAATCCTCGCCTAAGAAGACCAACGAGCCGGACGGTGATCGTGGCCGGCCGCACGAGGAACTCGGTGGCCCGGACCTGCTGCTAGCTGGATCCATCGACCGAGTAAATCTCCAGCGTGCGATGGACCAGTTGACGCCGAGCCACAAGTTGGTCGTTGAGTTGCACGACATCCAAGGCTACAAGCACAAGGAAATTGCCCAAATTATGGATTGGTCGATCGGGAACTCCAAGGCCCAGCTTCACCGTGCGCGCAGACGGCTTCGTGGACTGCTTCGTGAAACCCTGCGCTTGGAGTGGCTGACGCCACCGCAGGCGCTCCAGGCTCAGCTCAGTCAAAGATGAGCTAGTCGGTAGCACAGCGTGGGCGTCGTTCACAGAAGTAATTGAACAAAAGTTCTCTCCAGGGGCTTTCCAGCCCGATTCCCCCAACGAGCTTCCCCGGCCAAAATCAACCAGGAGGATCGTAATATGCGAATCAGGAGAGTGGTAGAACTTTCATTGTGCGTAGTTCTGCTCTGCACTGCATTTGGCGCAGGCGTCAGAGCTGACAGTTGGGACAAAAAAACCATCGTGACCTTCAGCAACTCGGTGGAAATCCCCGGGCAAGTACTGCTGGCTGGAACCTACGTTTTCAAACTGGCTAACACCTTTTCAGACCGCCACATCGTCCAGATCTGGAATAGAGATGAAACCCAGATCTTGGCAACAATCATGGCGATCCCAAATTACCGCTTGGAACTCTCGGATAGACCCATGTTCGAATTTGATGAGCGCCCAAGCGATTCGCCCATGGCCCTTCGGGGTTGGTTCTATCCGGGCGACAACTCTGGACAGGAATTTGTTTACTCTCGACACCGATAGACAGACTCCGCTGACAAGACAAACAAACTCCACTCCCATCTAATGGGTCATCCAGACGACGAGGCCCCGGCCAAGAATGCATTGGGGCCTCGTCTCCTTCCTCAAGGGCGATCATCAATGGCTTGCCGAATTGGTGGGAGCCCTGTTACCGACAGGGCTCTGTAAGTATGCCGCCTTCCGATAAGCGCGAAAGTTGGTGCCTATTCGTGCAGGACAACGCTCAGGAGGGAATTGTTGATGTGGATCTTGCCGTGGTATTGGATAAAGCCCAGTTTCCTGAATTTGTTCATGAAAAAATTGACCCGCGACCGCGTTGTGCCAATCATCTTCGCCAACATCTCTTGCGATACTTTGGGGAGCACCTTTTGAGCATGGCCCGGCGCGCCATAGCGCGCAAGCAGCAGCAGAGTGCGCGCCAGCCGTTTCTCGCTGGAGTTAAAGAGCTGGTCGATCAAGTCCTCCTCGACTCGGACGATTCGTGCCAGCGTACAGGCGATGAAGCGCTCGGAGAACTCGTGTTCCTCGTGGAGCACGCGAATCATCTGATTCTTCTCGATGACCAGTAAGGTGGCGGGTGCAATCGCGGTCGCAGTCGACATGCAAATGGACTGGCCCAAAAGGCACCCTTCCCCAAAAAAATCGCCAGGTCCAAGGATCGCCACAACGGCTTCTTTGCCGGTCTCATTGACCACCATAAGCTTCACGCCGCCTTCCTGAATGTACATGACCGTCTTCGCGGGAGCGCCCTGTGCGAAGACCGTTTCTTTTTTTCGAAACTTGTCTACCTTTCTCCCCAGACCGGCTGAGTCGAGAAATAATTTCACATCGAAAGCGGGGTTTCTTGAATTCGCTCTTTTGGGGAGCGAGGGGCATTGAGGGATACACGTCTGGGAGCGGATGACACCATGGGCCAAAATAGCATGGAACCCGACGCTGCTGACTGTTCAATATTGTACAGTCAGCCTTCCAACCTGCGAATGCGCCTTTTGAGTCCCGGCGGGACCCACAAAGATTCCGGTGCCGGGAATCGCTTTTCCTGCGCGACCGTAGACTGCCTTTCGCATCCTTTCTGAAGCCTTTACGGCTGATCGAGCGCAAAGGAAAGGAAAAGCAACTTCTGGTCGCGCTGGATCTGCAGAGCGACCGGCGCTCCCGGTGGCAGAGCTTTGAGCGCACTACGCAGACGATTCAGCGTAGTCATAGGCTGGCCATTCAGCGTGCGAATCACGTCTCCGGCGTTCAACGACACTTCCACGCCAGCCCCCGCCGCGCGAGCGGCAACGATAATCCCAAACGGGTCGCGCAATTCCGCCACCATCGAGGCAATTCTCTTATCAATCTCCAACCCGAGAATCCCCAGCGTCGGCACAAGATTTTTCTCCGCGTCGGCCAGCGCGGTGATCTGGTCCATATCGCGCGGCGGCTCCATCACGGGGACATCGAATGCCAACCGGCTCTTTCCGCGCAAGACGTCGAGACGGACTTTGTCTCCCGTCTCCACCGAATAGAAATGAAATGCCACCAACGGCAGATTGTCGGCGGCCCTCCCGTCGACGGCTGCCAGAACGTCTCCGATCTGCACCCCTGCGGCCTCGGCCGGGCTGCCCGGCAGGACGTCGGAGACCACCACCCCGTACGATTGCGGGAGGCTCAGTGCCGCCGCCATGCTTGGCGTAATCGTTTGGATTCCGATTCCAATTTCAGCGCGGTGCACGTGACCGAACTTCCGCAATTGCCGAAAGGAGACGTTCACCACATTGCTCGGGATCGCGAATCCCAGCCCTTCGTTTCCACCCGATTGCGACAGAATAAAGGTATTCACTCCCGCCACTTCTCCATCCACATTCACAAGCGGACCACCCGAATTCCCGGGATTGATCGGCGCATCCGTCTGGATATATATCATCGGTGAATCCGGTTCCGTCTGGCGCGCTACCGCCGAAACTACCCCCATCGTGACTGTATTGCGCAATCCTCCTGGACTTCCGAAGGCAAAAACGATTTCCCCCTGGCCCAGTTTTCGATACAAACCCAGCTTCAGCGCGGGAAGTTTTTCTGCGTCAACTTTGATGACCGCGAGATCGATCTCGCTGGACGCTCCAATAATCCGCGCGGGAACGATCGTCGTTCGAGTTGAGAGCGCGGAATCCAGCGACCCATCGGCATTCGCGGACGGCAGCACCACCTGGACCCGCTGCGCACCCTTCACCACGTGCGCGTTCGTCACAATGTACCCGCTGGGATCGATCACAAATCCGGAGCCGATCGCCCGTTGCCTGCCGATCACGGCGTTTGCGCTTCCGTGCTCGCCTTCTTCGAGCGGGCCATAGCCGGTCACCACGATCTGCACCACGCTGGGCGAAACCTTTTTGATAAGCGCATTCACGGATTCATTGAGCTTGTGAAGTTCATCTAAGGAATGATCCGGAGATTGGGCAAGTGCAGCCGGCAAATGGATGAGCAAAAATAAAGCGCTACTGCACAGGGCGCTGAAAAGGCGCAGCATTGGACGCCGGCCCACGGTGGGGTAGCTGTTGGACGCGAACATGTCTAGCCTCCTCAAAACAGTCCTCCATCTATTGATGCTTTCTAAGTATCCTAAAGTGCAACGGATAGCCTGGCCCCGCGGTTTCACCGCTAAATCAGCAAAGCAAAGGCCTCGTCAGTAGCAATCTTCTTGTAGAAAACTCTGACCCAAAATGCAGTCTCCTGCATCCGATTCAGTGGAGCATTCTAACGCCGGCGGGGCTTGCCGGAACAAGCACCCGCTTCGACGTCAACGCTGCTGTCATCCAGAAAAAGTGCGACCATAGCGTGAAACTTCTGGCCGAGGGCCACCCAATCATGCCACGAATCCAGACCACGGAAGACCGCCGGCTCGAAGAAGCGCGCATCCGAAAGAAGCACTGGAAGCGCTGGGGACCTTATCTCTCCGAACGGCAGTGGGGAACGGTCCGCGAGGACTACAGCCCGGGCGGCACAGCCTGGGAATATTTTCCGCATGATCACGCGCGTTCCCGCGCGTATCGCTGGGGGGAAGACGGCATCGGCGGCATCAGCGACCGTCACCAGATGATGTGTTTTGGGCTGGCGCTATGGAATGGGCGCGACCACATTTTGAAAGAACGCCTTTTTGGCTTGACCGGCAATCAGGGCAACCACGGCGAAGACGTAAAAGAATATTACTTCTACCTCGATTCAACTCCCACGCACAGCTACATGCGGATGCTCTACAAATATCCGCAGTCCGAATTTCCCTATGAATCTCTGGTGGAAGAAAATCGCCGGCGCGGGCGCGCGGCGCCGGAATTCGAATTGCTCGATACCGGAGCTTTTTCCGGCAATCGCTACTTCGATATTTTCGTGGAGTACGCAAAGGCTGACGTCGAAGACATCCTCATTCGAATCACCGCGGTGAATCGCGGGCCGGAAGCCGCTGTGTTGCATATCCTTCCGCAACTCTGGTTTCGAAACACGTGGTCGTGGGGCAAGGATCTGCGGAGGCCGGTCGCGCGAAAAGCAACGGGCGCGCCTGGAAGCACGTGCGTCGAATTGCAGCACTGGCAATACGGCAAGCGCTGGCTGCTGTGCGCGGGGCAGCCTGAAGTGTTGTTCACGGAAAACGAAACCAACAGCGCGCTTCTTTTTGGTGGAAAAAATCGCTCGGCTTACGTGAAAGACGCATTCAACGAATATGTAACTCGCGGCAACAAGGCGGCGGTCAATCCCGGACAGATGGGGACGAAAGTAGCCCCGTATTACCCGCTTGAACTTAATCCCGGCCAGACCGTCACGCTCAAGCTAAGACTCACCGACATGGAGCCTCTTGGCGGGATGGAGATTGGTGCGGGTAAGGTGGGCGGAGAAGTTTCGCCCGGCGAAGCCGACCGCGCCGAAGGCGTTCCCGGAACCGACGATTTTGGTGCTGGATTCGACGGTCTGTTCGTGACGCGCCAAAAAGAAGCCGAAGAGTTTTACGCTACAAGAATCCCTAAAGAGCTATCTGACGATGCGAAAGCCATCATGCGGCAGTCGTTTGCCGGGATGCTGTGGTCGAAGCAGTTTTATCATTACGACGTTCAAACGTGGTTGGAGGGCGATCCTTCCGGCCCGCCCCCACCGCCGGAGCGCTGGAAGGGCCGCAACAAGGATTGGACGCATCTCTACAACGACGACATTATGTCCATGCCGGACAAATGGGAGTATCCGTGGTACGCCGCATGGGACTTGGCGTTTCACTGCATTCCAATCGCGCTCGTCGATCCCGATTTTGCCAAAGAGCAGCTCATCCTTCTTCTGCGCGAATGGTACATGCACCCCAACGGTCAATTGCCTGCCTACGAATGGGCCTTCGGTGATGTGAATCCGCCGGTTCATGCCTGGGCCGCGTGGCGCGTCTACAAAATCGAGCGGCGCGTGCGCGGCGTCGCCGACCGCGGATTCCTGGAAAAAGTTTTTCATAAGCTGCTCCTGAATTTCACCTGGTGGGTGAACCGCAAGGATCCTGACGGCGCGAATATCTTTCAGGGCGGGTTCCTCGGCCTCGATAACATCGGAGTTTTTGACCGCTCGGCGCCTCTCCCAACGGGAGGCAACCTCGAACAGTCCGACGGCACCAGTTGGATGGGCATGTACTGTCTGAACATGCTGGCGATGGCTCTCGAGTTGGCCAAAGAAGATCCTGCCTACGAAGACGTAGCCAGCAAATTCTTCGAGCATTTCGTTTATATCGCGCGTGCCATGAACGATTTTGGCAGTGGAGGCCGTTCCCTTTGGGACGATGCAGACGGCTTCTATTACGATGTCTTGAAGCTCCCCAACGGGGAAGAGCACTTCCTGAAAATCCGCTCGATGGTCGGATTGATTCCGCTTTTTGCAGTCGAGACCCTCGAGCCCGAAATCGTCGATTGCCTCCCCGGATTCAAGCGGCGCATGCAATGGTTCATCGACAATCATCCGGACGTGCCCGAACACATCGAAATGACGCAGCGCTCCGCGCGCGGCGTGCGGCGTCTGCTCTCCCTCGCGAATCGCAAACAGCTCAAGCGCATGCTCAGCCGCATGCTGGACGAATCGGAATTCCTCTCGCCTTACGGCGTGCGCGCCCTTTCGCGCTTTCACAAGGACCATCCATACGAAGTTCACGTGAACGGAAATACGAATCGCGTCGCCTACGAGCCGGCGGAATCCTCGACTGGCCTCTTTGGAGGGAATTCGAATTGGCGCGGGCCCATCTGGTTTCCGGTGAACTATCTCCTCGTCGAATCTCTGCAAAAATATCACCACTACTACGGCGAAGATTTCAAAGTGGAGTGCCCCACCCATTCCGGCGCCGAATCCGATCTCTGGCAGGTAGCCGCGGAAATTTCCCGGCGGCTCGTTCATATTTTTCTTCGCGATTCGAGTGGCCGCCGGCCAGTAGCCGGCGGCACCGACCGCTTTCAGAGCGATCCGCACTGGCGCGACCTCATCCTTTTCTATGAATATTTTCATGGCGACAACGGCGCCGGCCTCGGCGCCAGCCATCAAACCGGCTGGAGCGGCCTGGTCGCAAAACTAATTGAACAGAGCGGTGAGTAGGCTGTTGATCGGAGAGGTGCGCTGATGAGTGCGAAGTTCGAGGGGAAGGTGGTTCTGGTGGCAGGCGGCACGGGTGGCTTGGGCCGCGCCGTGAGCCTGGCATTCCTGGAAGAAGGAGCGAAGGTTGTCGTCACGTATCGAAAACAGGAAGAATTCGATGCCTTGAAGGGCGCAGCGGGCGTGAATGGCTCACAACTCGAAGGGAACAGTGTTGATGTCACGGATGAGGCGGCGGTGCGTCAACTGATCGAAAAGATTCTTGCGAAACACGGCCGGCTGGACGCGCTTGTAAATACAGTTGGCGGTTACGCGGGCGGCGTGACGCTGTGGGAACTGGAGACCAAAGTCTTCGACCAGATGCTGGCGCTGAATCTGCGCTCGGGTTATGCGTTGTCGCGTGCAGCGGTACGCACGATGCTGAAACAAGGGCAGGGAGCCATCGTAAACGTTGCGTCGAAAGCGGCTGTTGATCACGCAGCCGGCGCAGCTGCCTACGCCACTTCCAAGGCTGCGGCGCTGGCCATGCTAGATTCGTTGGCCGCGGATGTGAAGGGCAGCGGCGTTCGCGTGAACTCGATTCTCCCTAGCATCATCGATACGGAGGCCAACCGCAAGGCCATGCCGAAAGCGGATTTTGCGAAGTGGCCGAAGCCCGAGGAGATCGCGCGTGTCATCCTGTTTTTATGCAGCGACGAAGCCAGAGTCATTCACGGCGCCGCCATACCGGTCTATGGGGATAGCTGAAACTTTCGTTCAAGAAATAAATCTGAATTAGGCGGCCCTGGATTGCCGGGCCGGGCGCAATTCTCAGCGACCAAGGAGCGGTGGGTGCCGGAACAGGCGGGAGTTCAGTTTGGCCGCGAGATTTGTGGCGACCTCGCTGCGGCCGAATCGCGCGAGTGGCTGGTCACCAACGGAATCGGCGGATACGCCTCCGGCACCGTTGCCGGAAGCCAGACTCGCCGTTACCACGGACTACTGGTCGCCGCTTTGCAGCCGCCCGTGGGCCGCACGCAGCTTGTCTCGGCCATCGACGAAATCGTGCACTACGCCGGGGCGGATTTCTCTCTCGCCACGCATCGCTGGGCCAGCGGCGCCGTAGATCCGCAGGGCTTTCTGCTCCTAGAGGATTTTCGCCTGGCAGGTTCGACGCCGGTGTGGACCTACGCGCTGGCCGATGCGCTTCTGGAAAAACGAGTCTGGATGCGCCAGGGCGAAAACACGACTTACACTCAGTACACCCTCGTGCGGGGAAGCAGTGCCCTCGAATTGGAACTGAAAGCGCTCGTGAATTATCGCGACTTTCATTCCTTGACGCATGCCGGCGACTGGCGCATGAATATCACACCACTAGTGAATGGCGTAGTGGTGCTGGCATTCGACGGCGCGGTGCCGTTTTATCTGAAAAGTAGCGCAGCTACCTGCGAGCCACGTCACGAATGGTTCCTTGGCTGCTTTTTTGGGGAAGAAACTGCGCGGGGTCTTAATGACCGTGAAGATCGCCTTTTTGCCGCGCTGTTCCGCGCAACACTAGAAATCGGTTCCAGTGTGGTGTTTGTCGCGACCACGGAAGCAAACGCCTTGCCGCACGGAGAAACTGCCCGGGCGGAGCGCGAGAATTACGACGTGAAACTGTTCCAGGACTGGCAAGCGAAAAAGGAAGCCCTTGCGGAAGCGGCGCCCTCGTGGCTTTGGCAGCTCATCCTTGCCGCCGATCAATTTATTGTGAAGCGCAGCTCGCCCGAAGAACGCGACGGCCGGAGCATCATCGCCGGCTATCACTGGTTCGGCGACTGGGGCCGCGACACGATGATTGCTTTGCCAGGGTTGACGCTTGCGACCGGGCGCGCGGATGTGGCGAAGCAAATCCTTCTTGCTTTTTCGCGTTATGTGGATGCAGGCATGCTCCCGAACAACTTTCCCGACGCCGGAGGCAAGCCGGAATACAACACCGTCGATGCCGCGCTCTGGTATTTCGAATCCATCCGGCAATATTTCGAAGCGACGCAAGATGCCGTTACTCTGCAAAAGCTTTTCCCGGTTCTCGCAGGCATGATCGATGCGCACATTGCGGGCACCCGCTATAACATCCATGTCGATCCGGCCGACGGGCTTCTCTATGCCGGAGTTCCTGGCGTTCAACTCACGTGGATGGATGCAAAAATCGGCGACTGGGTGGTGACGCCCCGCGCGGGAAAGCCCGTGGAGATCAACGCGCTGTGGATCAACGCGCTCGAAACGATGGCTGGATTTGCCCGATTGCTTGCGAAACCAGTCGAGGCTTACGAAAGACACTCGGCCAAAGCAAAGAAAAGCTTTCAGAAATTCTGGAACGCGGAGCGCAATTGCTGCTTCGACGTCATCGATTCACCCGGCATCGGAAATGATGCCGCACTTCGGCCAAACCAGATTTTTGCCGTGTCGTTGCCGGTCAGCCCACTCGCGCCCGATCAGCAAGGGGCCGTCGTCGACGTTTGCGCGCGGCGCCTCTTAACCTCGCATGGATTACGGAGTCTTGCGCAAGGCGAACCTGGATACACGGGCCATTACGGCGGCGGCCCCCGCGATCGTGACGCCGCTTATCATCAAGGCACGGTCTGGGGCTGGCTGCTCGGCCCATTCGCGCTCGCGCACCATCGCGTCTACCGTGATCGCGAAGCGGCGCTGCGTTTCCTTGAGCCGCTCGGCCGGCAGATTTATGCGAGCGGCCTCGGCACGCTAAGCGAAATTTTCGATGGCGACGCTCCTTTCACGCCCCGCGGCTGCATCGCCCAGGCCTGGACGGTCGCTGAAGTCTTGCGGGCTTGGAAGGAAATCACGAATGAAAATAAACCTGGAATGAGTTAGAAGTTTTTGATGTCGCTGAATTCGAACAGCTATCCGCGAGACGGCAATTCGTACAGTTCGATGAGCACCTTACCTCCATCCGGAGATGCGACGAGGAAAAAATTGACTCGCGTGCCATCCGCGCCATGCCGGGTGGCAGGATAAACAGGACCAACTCTGAATTTGTCTTTCAGTATTTGCGTGGCGCGGTCCACGTTTGAGCAGCGAAATTCCACCTGCTGCACGCCCTCCCCAAACCGCGTCAGGTATTTTGAAATGGCTCCCGAGCCTCCAGGCTCGCGTGTGGTGAGGATGTCCAGCCGAATCTCCTGCGGGAAATGCAGCTCGAATTCCTCAGCATCCTGGTCCGGAGGTACATCGGCGAGTCTGGGCGTGCCATTGGCAATTCGGATTCGCCCAAACGTATCGCGTTGCACAGCGAGTCCGACCGTTACAGTGGGTTTGGGGCCAAGTAGCAGCGCGGAGAGCTCATCCTCGGCCCACCAGGCAGATATGGCGCCACCTGCGGCCGCGCGGCCCAGGCGATAGACCTCCTCCGCTGCGGCGAGCCTCACGGATGGCTCAGCGGACGATAGATTCGCGATGGCTGAAGCAAGAGGGCTGGACATGGGGGCGTCAGGAATTGTAGCTTGAGGGCGGCACGAAAAGAAGCTGAAGCCACTCAGCAATCCTCGTGAACTGCAACTAAATCGTCTGCGCAGCATCTGAGGGGTATGCCGAAGCCAGTCTTGTTAACGGTGGATGACGACCCTGAAGTTCTTCGGGCCATTGAGCGCGACTTGCGCAGCCGCTATGCGGACCGCTACCGCGTCATGCGCGCGAACTCCGGAAGCGCCGGCCTCGCTACTCTGAGGGAATTGAAAGCGCGCAACAATCCCGTGGCCCTGCTGCTTGCGGATCAGCGCATGCCACAAATGGACGGCGTGAATTTCCTCTCCGAAGCCATGGAAATGCACCCGCTCGCCAAGCGCGCCCTGCTCACAGCCTACGCGGATACCAACGCCGCCATCGATGCCATCAACGAGGCCCGCGTGCACTACTATTTGATGAAACCGTGGGATCCGCCCGAGGAAAAACTTTTTCCTGCTCTAGACGACATGCTGCACGACTGGACCGCGACGTTTCGCCCGCCCTACGAGGGCATTCGCGTCCTGGGCACGCGCTGGTCAACTCGCTCCTATGAGCTGCGCGATTTTCTGGCTCGAAATCAGGTGCCTTACCAATGGATTGACGTGGAGCTGGCGCAAACCGATCCCGAAGTGCGCGGGCTGATCGATTCGCTCGGGCCCGAAGCGGAAACGCTTCCGTTGATTCTTTTTCCCGACGGCGCGCGGCTCGCCGAGCCACCGCTGCCCGCGGTTGCCGACAAAATCGGCCTGCGTACGCACACACAGACCAGTTTCTACGACCTCGCCATTGTCGGAGGCGGCCCCGCAGGACTCGCTGCCGCCGTTTATGGTGCCAGCGAAGGCTTGCACACCGTGATGATCGAACGCGAAGCGCCCGGCGGCCAGGCCGGCCTCAGCTCACGCATTGAGAACTATCTCGGTTTTCCTTCAGGGCTCAGCGGCAACGATCTCGCCCGCCGCGCCGTGGCCCAGGCCCGGCGATTCGGCGTGGAGATTCTTGCTCCGCAAGAAGCCGTTAGCATCCGGGCGGAAGGTCCGTATCGCTTCCTGAAACTTGCCGACGGGTTTGAGATTTCTTGTCACGCGCTTCTTCTCGCGATGGGCGTTCAGTGGCGGACTCTGGAAGTGCCCGGGATCGAGCGCTTGCAGGGCGCGGGCGTTTATTATGGCGGCGGAACCACGGAAGCCATGGCCTGCAAAGGCGAAACCGTGCACATCATCGGCGGCGCGAACTCCGCGGGACAGGCCGCGATGCACTTTTCGAAGTTCGCCGAAAAGGTTGTCATGCTGGTGCGCGGCGAATCCCTTGCGAGCACCATGTCGCATTACTTGATCGAGCAAATCGAAAAGACGCCTAATATCGAAGTCCAGACGCGTAGCAGCGTGGCCGAGGTTCACGGGGAATCACGGCTCACCGGCCTCACCGTTCTGCATTCCCTCACGGGCGAGAAAGAACAGGTGCCCGCTACCAGCCTGTACATTTTTATCGGCGCGCAACCACGGACGGAATGGTTGGGCGACATGATTGAACGCGACGAGCGCGGTTTCATTCTTTCCGGCCCGGACCTTCTCCGCGGGGGAAAGAGACCGCCCTCGTGGACGCTCGATCGCGACCCCGGATTGCTCGAAACGAACGTGCCCGGAATTTTTGTTGTGGGCGATGTGCGCCACGGTTCCGTCAAGCGCGTTGCTTCCGGTGTGGGGGAAGGCGCTGTCGTCGTGCAGTTCATGCACCAGTATCTGGCGAAGGTCCAGTGAGCGAAAAGACGCGGGGAGCGAAACGCCCATGAGCGGAACGCCGGAACAGGCGCACATGGAAGTTCTGGTTGCGGATTTGCGCAAAGTGCCCGCGTTTGTGGACCAGCCTCAGGCCGATCTGGAATGGTTTGTCGCGCAATCGAAAGAGCGCCGCATAAACGTCGGCGAAACCGTCATGAAGGAAGACTCCCCCGCGGACACGATGTTGGTGGTGTTCGAAGGAGAATTGCGGGCCCGGCGGGAGAATGGTCCGCAGGATGGCCCGGTTTTTACAGCTCGCGCCGGCGAGGTCACCGGCATCTTGCCGTTTTCCAGAATGAAAGTGTACGGCGTGACCGGGCGCGCGGTACTTCCGGTTCGCATGCTGGCGTTTCCCTCCAGCAAGTTTCCGGAACTTTTTCAACGCATGCCCGAGCTCTCCCAGCGCCTCGTTGGATTGTTGACGGATCGCGTTCGAAACGTCACGCGGGCAGAACAGCAAAACGAGAAACTGGCCGCGCTGGGAAAATTGTCGGCCGGACTCGCGCACGAGCTGAACAATCCGTCCGCCGCCGCGCGCCGCTCGGCTGCGGCACTGCGGGATTGTCTGCAGCGCTTGCGCGTTGCCGGACGCAGCTCGACACTGGGTCCGGAAGATTGCGGCCTGCTGGCGCAGCGCGAAGAAGAGATTCGCTCAGCGCTGAAGCCCGCTGAATACAAGGATGAGTTTGCGCGTGTAGAGCGAGAGGAAGCGATTCAAAGCTGGCTGGAAGGGCGCGGCGTTGCCGAGGCCTGGAAACTGGCGCCGCTTTTGGCAGACGCAAACCTAACGGACGCGCAATTGGAGAGTTTTGCGGGGGACGCCGGAACTTCGCTTGGCCCGGAGCTGACGCGGTTCGGCACGCTCCTCGAAATGGAACGCATCGCCGACGAGCTCGAACACAGCACCGCGCGCATTTCGGATCTCATCAAAGCCATCAAAGAGTATTCGTATATGGACCAGGCGCCGTTGCAAGAAGTAGACATCAAGAGCAGCTTGGAAACGACGCTCATCATCATGCATCATAAGCTGAAGCGCGGCATTGTGGTGACGCGCGAATATGCCGCGGACCTTCCGAAAGTGATGGCTTACGGAAGCGAGTTGAATCAGGTGTGGACAAACCTGATTGATAACGCCGTCGACGCGATGAAGGAAAAAGGAAAGCTTCGCGTGCGCGCGGTCCGGGAAAATGATTACGTGCTTGTGGAGATCGCGGACGACGGGCCGGGAATTCCCCCGGAAATACAATCGCGCATCTTTGAGCCCTTTTTTACGACGAAAGGCGTGGGCGAGGGAACCGGCCTCGGCCTGGACGTGGTGCATCGCATCGTAAGAAAAATGCGCGGAGTCATCGCCGTAAAATCAGTTCCTGGGGATACGCGATTCCATGTGCGAATTCCGATTCAAGCAGCGGTGTGATTCGGCGGGAGACGAATATGGCTGAAAACTGTACCCACCTAGATCAGATTAGGCGCATAAAGCCAAAAACCAAGGGCTGCGAAGAGTGCCTGAAGATGGGCGACAGTTGGGTGCATCTGCGTCTTTGTCTGAGCTGCGGGCACGTAGGTTGCTGCGACTCCTCCAAAAACAAACACGCCACGAAACATTTTCACGCCACGAAACACCCGATCGTCCGTTCGCTGGAGCCGGGCGAAAACTGGATGTGGTGTTACGTCGATGAACTAATGTTTGAAGAGGAATGAACTTCACCTTTTTTTCTTTGCGGGAATCAGAAGCGAAGCCAGCAGCGCGATCAGCAGTACGCCTCCCACGACGCCAAGAGACATTGCCACCGGAATGTGCAGCCAACGCTCGCCGATCATTTTTCCCCCGATAAATACGAGAACGATCGCCAGCCCCTCATCCAGAAAGCGCAAACGGTCGATGACTCCCGCCAGCAGGAAGTAGAGAGCCCGGAGCCCGAGAATCGCGAGCACGTTCGACGTGTACACAATAAAAGCGCTCTCGGTAATGCCGAAGACCGCGGGGATGGAGTCGATGGCCAGCGTGACGTCCGTGATTTCCACGACGAGCAGGACGAGAAACAGCGGCGTGGCAAACAACCGGCCCGATTTGCGCACAAAAAAATGTTCGCCGTGGTATTCGTGGCTAACCCGAAGATGGCGGCTGGCGAAGCGGAAGATTTTGTTTTGTTCCGGGTGGACTTCTCCCCGATGAACGAAGAGCATACGCACGCCGGCGTAGACGAGGAACGCTCCCAGTACGTACATTATCCAGGAAAAATGTTCGATCAATTCCGCGCCCAGCGCGATCATCACGCCGCGCATGACCAGCGCGCCGACCACCCCCCATTCCAGAAGGCGATGCTGCAGTCGCTCATCCACCGCAAACGCGCGAAAGATCACCAGGAAGAGAAATAGATTATCGACGCTGAGAGCCTTTTCGATCAGGTAGCCGGTAAAGAATTCGAGGGCCGGCTGGGGGCCACGGAAATGAAGCACTCCGAATCCAAAGAGTATGGAGACTGCGATCCAGCCAAAACTGGCGATAGCAGCCTCGCGAATCTTGATCTTGTGCGGGCGGCGATGGAAAACGCGAAGATCCAGAGCGATTGCAATGACAATGAAGAGATTGAAGGCAATCCAGTGAATAGGCGTGCCCATGGTGGCGCTGGAAGGCGCTAGGGCGTGGAGCTGCGCGCGTCGAGGGAGTTCAAATTCGACAGTTCGATGCGCATGGTCTTGCCGCGTTCAATTTTTACAGGAACATCCCAGCGCACACGCATATCTCCGGCATCGGCGTCCAGGCTGAGCGTGCTGATCCAATAGTCGCCCGGAGCAATACCCGCAAGGGAGGCGTGCCCCTCGAGATCGGTGTCCGCCTTGGCAGCGAGAAATTTGAGCTGGGCCACGTCTGGGGCGACACGGTGGACGCGCTTGCGGCGATCGTTCTGCAGCGCAGCCCACTTGCGCTGCGGGTTCACGCCGTCCAGTTCCAGTTCGACGCCGGACACGGTCTCGGGACGCGAGCGAATGAATTTCTTGAGGCTGACCAAATATTCTTGCTTCAGCTTCTCGTATTTCTCCGGATGGTCCGTTTTGTCGGGCTCCGCATACTTTGGTTTCGGCAAGCCGTTGGTCACGCCGCCGCTGTTCGAACGCTGGTAGGCCAGCAGGAATTCCGGAATGTTGATGATGTCATCTGGCGTCAGCAGCTTGTCGAACCCCGGTTCTGCGAGGTCGAGTGTGTCATGGCCCTTGAGCCAGGTGCGCAGCTCGGGAGAAACCTTGAGGCCATCGATAAACTCATCACGCGGCGGGACCGGGTCTTTCTCCTCCACTTCCTTGACGATCTCCGAGTAGCTCTTGGTGAGGATGTAAAACGTGAATTGGCGCACGGGCTCCGCGCGCGCCCCCGTCGGCGTGATGCGCGCGATGAGTTCGAGTCCGCCGGCGTCCGTCTGCGCGTACGCGCAGGCCGCGATTGAAAGCACACCGACAAGAGCAAGGCGGGGCATTTTTCCGCGAATCGTCGTCATGCTAATCATCGTAGCAGAATCAATGCTTGCCTCTCGATGTGATTTTGTCGACAAATTCGTAGGTACCATCCCCGCGCGTCTTGATGATAGGGAGGCGCTGAGTTTTTTCGAAGAGATCGTGGCCTCGCTTGAGATTGCTCCAGAAAGCGATCAACGCCGGCTGTTTGGGGTGAGTCGTCGCTGATGCCTTCAGGCCGTCGTCTGTCAACCGTGCGGGGAAAATATGAATCGGCAAGTGCTGCTGCCCCAGGTTGCGGACTTGGACGGCAAGCCAATAAACCTCTTTGATCCCATCATCCGTGATGGGAATGCAACCGATCGACGCGCAGTTGCCGTGCAGGAAAATGTCGCCACCGGGATTTTGATGTGAGCCGAGGATGCGGTCGGACGTGTTGGGATAACTGATGTGGAGGCTCAGGAAGAAATTGCTCTGCGGATTGAACCAATCCAATTCGTAGAAACCCTCCGGCACCTGTTCGTCGCCAAAGCGGCGCTTGGGCCCCAGAATTCCCGATGAAGTGCAAATTCGATATTCGTTGACGAGCACGTAAGACTTATCTTCCGTGTCCGCCGCCCAGAGCTCCAGCAGAGCTTCTTTTTTGAAGGCTCGCAGCAAAATGGCGCGTGGCGGGTAAGTGAGAGCCCTTTCCTTGAATCTCTGCCTTAGGACTTCGTCTTTTTCCTTGGACGCAATTCGGACTCGCGCGTATTTCCATTGAAGGTCGCGAAAGGATTCCATTTCTTCGGAAGAAGAGGGGATGGTTAGCAGGAGGAGGAGCGGTAAAGCGAACTTTGTCGTCTTCATCAATCGATCAGCGCCTGACGAATAGCAGGAAAAAAATCATGACCGTGAGCCCCGCGAGGAGCAATCCCGCCAAGATGCGGAACAGTAGGGAAGAGGGAGCCGTGGGAATGGGGCCGGGCGGCGTTTTGGGAGAAAATGGCGGATCCAGAACGCCGGATCCGGTCAGTTTGCGCGGAGGGCCGCCGCCGCGGGCGGAGGACGCCTGCGGGTCAAGTTCATATTCGTTTTCGGCGAAGTCGTAGGGCACGGTAGGAAATGCTACTCCGTAGCCGATAAACTGTCTAGAACAGGCGGAAGACCGCTTCGACGGTGACCCATGCCGGAACGGGGCGGCGCGCGGCATCATGCGCCGGCACAAATTTCCAGCCGCGAATTGCCTGCTCGGCGCGTTCATCGAGCCCCAAACCGATTCCCTGGACGACACGGATTTGCGAAGCGCGCCCGTCGGCGCCGACCAAAACTTGCAACGTAACCTTTCCCTGCAGCTTGGCTTCGCGAGCTTCGTCGGGGTATCGAGGATCGGGGCAATAGGCGCAGCTGGGAAGCGTGACGCCGGAATGGTATCTCGATTGGAACTCACCCCGTCCGCCCGGTCCATCGCGCGTACTATCGCCCATGGTTCTCCCAGAACGACTGCCGATCGTGTCGGAATCGCCCGGTCCTGCCGAGTTCGTCTCGTCCTTCACCCACGGCAGGCCAATCTTGTTAACTGGAATCAGGACTGGCGCCGCGGCCAGATCGAATATCGTTGGCGGCGCTGGCATGCGGACATCCTGTTTGGGAGGCAGCGACGGCCGGACCAACTGAATGGGAGCGAGCGGCGCCAATTTTCCAGCGGTTGCAGGAATCTGCACCCGGCCACCTCCGCTGCCAACTCCGGGATCGGGCCGAGGGCCGCTGCTCGGGGGAAAGAAGTGAGCTGGAAACCTAAGTCTTTGCAGGACTTTCGTCGCGCCACTGTCTGGACTTTTTGCGGGCTTAAAAGGATGCATGGCAATGAGCGCCAGCGCCGCGATCATCGCCGCATGCGTCAGAAAAGAAACGCCCTGCGCCCGGCTCGCGTGTGACGAGCCGTCAAAACGCAAGAGATGCAACGGCGCACCATTCGCACTACTCATCTTCCATTTCTCTGGAGTTAGGGCCTCGCGAAAGTTTGCGCGGATGCGGTTGAGCAAAAACTCCTCGACGAGACGGGCGGCGAACGGGTGATGAGAACCGGAGCGCAGCAGATTGGTTGTCCGCGAGGGGTACGTTTGGAGGGTGCTCGAAGAAGAAGGGCTCGACACAGAGCACACAAAAAGCCGGACGCCTACACAACTTTTCAAGCTGCGCGTGGATAAGGTTGCTAGTAGAGGTGGAAGGTGACTTCGATCTGCACGCGGCAATTTACCGGCTTGCCGCTGGGGCCTACCGCCGGGCGCATCTTCCAATTCTTCACTTGCGCCATGGCTTTTTCTTCTAGCCCGAGACCAGGCCCTTTGAGAACCTGCGGGTTGAGTACGCGCCCATCGGCGGTCACGGTCACATCGAGCAACACGGTCCCCTGATACTTGGCCTTACGAGCTTCGTCGGAGTACTCCGGTTGCGGGCAATAGATGCACATCGGCGAACCGACGCCGTTCAGGCCCGCGCGGAACGTTCCGCCGCCCGTGCCGCCACCTTCGCCGGGACCAAGGCCTCCGCCAGAGCCGCTGCCGATACCGGTGCCATTGCCATTTCCGAGAGAATCAGTGACGTTCTTGGCCAGAGGATCGCCGAAGTTCGCCATATTCGGGCTGGCGACTTTCAAGTCCGGCGGACCGAGCAGAGAGGGGTCCATCGCCAGCTTGGGATTCAGATTCTGAATCTTTGCCTGAGGCGGGGTGAATTGCGTCCACTGGAACTTGGGGAGCTTCCCCTTTGACGTGGGAGTCAGGGTGTGATTGTTTCCCCCGCCGCCGCCTCCGGCTTTGTTCGCGCCTGCGGGCAGCTTCGCCATATAAGGCGAAATGTCCAACGGCGTAACGTTCACCAGCTTGTTCTTTGCTTCCGTGGAAGCGGGCAGGACATTCGTGAAAAGTGGAATGACCAGAAGCGCGATCACCGCCACGTGCAGGCCGATCGCGAGCCCCTGGCTCCATCCGAAGTTTTCATCCTTCGACCAGATGTCCTTCACTCGTATCGGCTTCACGGCGAAGGGCAGGGGTACCTGTTTCGGAGGCGAGAAAAAATCCCTGATGCGCGTCCCAAAGCCGCCAAAATTCGATCCCCAGGCTACTGCCAGCCTGCTGTTTACCGGTCCTTTGGGGGCCGGGCCGGAGCTGAAAAAATCCTTAAGGTTATCGCCGACGCCCGTACCGAACGATGTCTGCGTGAACGGGGCATCCTTGCGCTCGCGCACCTTTATAGGGCGCTCCGTGAGGAACTGTTTCAGGTTGGACCAAAAATTATCGGGGATGAGGATTTCAGGCTTAGTGAATTTCGGCACAGCCGAGGATGGTACTGGCACCGCAGGCCGAGGCCCTGCTGCAGACACTTTGGGTCTTGTGATTTCAGGTGGCAGAAGATTGATGAAATTGCCCGGCACTGTTTACCTCTTTAATTAGACGTACACTCCCCGAGTTCGGTGTACCTAGCCGATATGATTCGCAAGGGCCGGGAAAGGTTGCAGGCCCCCTGCGGCTGACACCGGCTCCCATTCATTGTAACATACGTCCTTACACTGCTTTCCGATGTTTCCCGCCGTATACCTGTACACAAGGACGGCATGGAAGGGATGTACAAGCGCTCCAATCATGGCCGAACCACTCGAACTGAAGAAAACACTGAACCTGCCGAAAACGGATTTTCCAATGAAGGCCGGCCTGCCGCAGAACGAGCCAAAGCAGCTCGAAGCATGGCAGGGAGGAAACATCTACGAGCGCATCTTGGATACGCGCAAAGGCAAGCCCCTCTTTGTCTTGCACGACGGGCCGCCTTATCCCACGGGTGAAATCCACCTCGGGACCGGTCTGAATAAAATCCTCAAGGACTTGGTCGTCAAGAGCAAGAGCATGGCGGGGCACTACGCGCCTTACGTGCCGGGGTGGGATTGCCATGGCCTGCCGATTGAAACGCAAGTGGAAAAAGAGCTGGGCGGAAAAGGAAAAGTGCCGCCAGCGGAGTTTCGAAAGCTGTGCCGGCAATTCGCGCTGCGCTACGTCGAGCAGCACAAGAAAGATTTCAAGCGGCTGGGCATTTTCGGACGTTGGAACGATCCCTATTTGACGATGAGCCATGAATACGAGGCCACCATCGCGGGCGCCTTTCTCGATTTCATGGAAAAGGGCTACGTCTACCGCGGTCGCAAGCCGGTCTACTGGTGCCTCTTTGACAACACCGCGCTGGCCGAAGCCGAAGTCGAATACGAAGATCACACGAGCCCATCGATCTGGGTGAAGTTTGGCGTCGTGGGCGGCGGCAAAGGGGATGCCGCGAAAATTGGAAACGATGTCAGCGCGGTCATCTGGACGACCACGCCCTGGACGATTCCTCACAATCGCGCGCTTGCCTTTCACCTCGATTTCGACTACGTCGTCGTGGAAACCGAAAAGGGCGCGCTGCTGCTGGCCGCCGATCGCGTCACCGCTCTGCAAACGGAATGCGGCATCAAGGAAGCTCGCGTGCGCGCCGCGTATAAGGGCCGCGATTTCGAGGGCATGAAATTTCAGCACCCCTTCCTGCCGATTCAGGTGCCCGGCATTCTCGCCGACTACGTCACGCTCGATCAGGGCAGCGGCATCGTTCATACCGCACCCGGTCATGGCGCCGACGACTTTAATTCAGGCCAAAAATACGGTTTGGAAATTTACGCGCCATTGGACGATAAGGGCGTGTACCTCGAAGGCTTGCCGGAGTACAAAGGCAAGGATGTTTTCACTGCGAATCCCATCATCGTGAAATTGCTCGGCGACCGCGGCGCGCTCCTCGGCAACCGCGAATACAAGCACAGTTATCCGCACTGCTGGCGCTGCCACAACCCGGTGATTTTTCGCGCCACCGAGCAGTGGTTCATCAAAATGGACCAGGCCGCTCACGGAAAACAAAAAACCCTGCGCCAGGAAGCCCTCGAAGAAATCCACGGCGTCAAATGGATTCCTGCTTGGGGCGAAGACCGCATGTACGAAATGATCGAAAAGCGACCGGACTGGTGCGTCTCGCGCCAGCGGTTCTGGGGTGTGCCGATCATCGTTTTTTATTGTGATGCGTGCGGGACGCGCCTCGAGGATTTCAAAGCCCTCCGCAATGTCGTGAAATGGTTCGAAAAGGAAGGCGCCGACGCTTGGTATCAGCACACCCCGGAAGAATTGCTGCCCGCCGGCACGACCTGCTCCTGCGGCTCCACAAAATGGCGCAAAGAAAATGACATTCTGGACGTGTGGTTCGATTCGGGCTCTTCGAATCTGTCCGTGCTGAAGGGCGCCGAATGGCCCGCCGACGTTTATCTCGAAGGCCCCGATCAATATCGAGGTTGGTTCCATAGCTCGCTGCTTGTTGCGACAGGCATCCGGGACGCTGCGCCCTATCGCGGTGTTGTCACCCACGGCTGGACGCTCGACGAGCAGGGCCGCCCGATGTCCAAGTCCCTGGGGAACGCGCTGTATCCCATCGAGATAACTGAAAAGTGGGGCGCGGACCTTCTTCGCCTCTGGGTCGGCTCGGTGGAATATCAAGCCGACGTAAAAATGAGCGAGCGCGTGATGACGCAGCTCAGCGAAGCGTATCGCAAGATTCGCAACACATTCCGCTTCGCTCTGGGCAATCTCGGCGATTTCCATCCCTCGCGCGATGCGCTTTCGAACGAGCAGCTCGAGGAAATCGACCGCTGGATGCTCGACCGCACCGCCGAGCTGGTGAAGAAGTGCCGCGAATGGTATGTGAATTACGAATTTCACCGCGTCTATCACGCCGTCCACGATTACTGCGTCGTGGACCTCAGCGCGTTCTACTTCGACGTGCTGAAGGATCGCTTGTACACCAAGGCGCCCAGAAATAAATCGCGCCGCTCCGCGCAAACCGCCGTGTGGAAAATCAGCAGCGCCCTGGTCCGCTTGGCCGCGCCGATACTCGTGTTCACCACCGAAGAAATTTGGAAGTATTTGCCGAAGGCGCCGGGAGAAACCGAAAGCGTGCATATGACATTGTTTCCGGAGGCGGTCGCGCTTGCTTGCGGAATCGCCAAAGACGCGGCCGAGAAGTGGGAGCGGCTCGCGCAAGTACGCGCCGCCGTGCTTGTCGCCCTCGAACAAGCCCGCGCCGCGAAGTTCATCGGCGGCGGCCTCGAAGCGAAAGTTCATCTGCACGCCGGGCCCGAAGCGCCAGGCTTGCAGAAGCTGCTCGAAGAAAAACAGTCCGTTCTCCCCGCACTCTTCATCGTTTCGCAAGTCGTGATCCAACCATCCGCCATCGCTGCATCCATTCCAGCCGAAACGTTGCCGGGCCTGACGATAAAGATCGAACGCGCCGACGGCGCGAAATGCGAGCGCTGCTGGAACTATTCAAAGCGCGTCGGCGAAAACCCCCGCTACCCGACCGTTTGCGAGCGCTGTTCCGAAGCCCTCGCCGAAATTGAAAGCGACGGCTCTGCAAATGTGGCGGCGACCTGAAATGTTCACCGCCTCCTTAACCTCCTTAACCTCCTTAACCTCCTTAACCTCCTTAACCTCTTTAATCTCATGACTCTCCCCGCTCGCCTCCGCTGGCTCTGGCTCACGCTCGCCGTCGTTCTCCTCGACCGCGCCACTAAAGCCTGGTTCGAATCGCAAACGGTCGAAGGCTGGCGCCACGAGCTGATTCACAACTTCGTTTATCTCGTGCACAGCCGGAATCCCGGCCTCGCTTTCGGCATCTTGTCGGATTCCGCCTCCACGGTCACGCGCATCGTTTTGATTCTGGGATCGATCGCGGTCATCGCTGCGCTTGCCTGGCTGCTGGTCACCAGCCAGAGCGGCAGCGCGATGGCTGCCGCAGGGCTCGCCCTACTGCTCGGTGGCGCGACCGGCAACGTCACCGATCGGATCGTTCACGGCGCGGTGACGGACTTCTTCGAAGTGTGGTTCGGTGCCTACCGCTACCCTGCCTTCAACGTTGCCGATTCGGCAATCGCCATCGGCGCCGCCCTCATCCTTCTTGACATACTATTCGGTCGCCGGCCCGAAACGCCCCACTCGAGTTCGCAAACGCCATAGCCGAGCGGGAAGTCCGGGAGCAGATGGAATGGCTTCAATCGCCGTGAATTTCTCTCCACCGCTCTTGGCGCCGCCTGCTACACGGCTCCGTAGGCCAGCAGCTAAACCCTTCCTTTTTCCTCCGGTCCGTAATTGCCCATGCTTCAGGTATCTCCCGAACTTGATATTGCAGCATCCACCCGATTGCCTCTCTATCGCAACTAAAGCATAAGTAATGCGGCGGCGAGTTGCCTCGAAGCTTGCCGAGAGAAGGAAAGAATCGATAAGTCAGTTCAGGGCGTGTGAACAAGAACTGAGAATCTCACGCTGGGGCTCAACGCTTAGGAAAAGCGCGGCTCCCCAAGTCTGAATCTGACGTGTTCCTCGTGCCTATGGTGAGGATGATTTTGGTTTAAGGCGTGGCGCCCTCCCCACCCTTGCGCCTCAGTCATAGGCCGTGCGTTTGCAATAGAAGTGACAGATTTCATCGCCAATCCAGCGAGTGGAGGAAAGATGCGTAAGCTGAATGCATTGCTAATCCTGTGTTTCGCGTTGCTTTTTGCTTCGGCAGTCTATGGCCAGACCGGCGTGAACAACGCGGAATTGAATGGCAATTACGCGTTCACGTTTAGTGGGATGAGCGGGAACGGATCGTTCTCGTCCGTTTTTGCCGCCGTGGGAAGATTCACGGCGGACGGTGTCGGCAATCTCACCAACGGCCAACTGGACACTAACGCCGTAGGTGGCGGAGGGGCCGCCCAAGCCTTCACCGGGACCTATTCGATTGGCGCCGACAATCGCGGCCTGATGACCCTGAATTTTTCGGGCAGCTCGGCGAAGCTCGCCTTCGCCATGCTGGCCAACGGCAACGCCCAGTTCATCGAGTTCGACGCCTCCGGCGGAGCGGGAACGATCGGCTCGGGGACCATGGAAAAAGCGGA
>Ga0209131_1000443_pt1 | contig 30109 bp, 26 predicted proteins | sample GraSoi_2013_40cm_FD_185826 | JGI IMG/M metagenome (GOLD analysis project Ga0209131, IMG submission 185826) | Grasslands soil microbial communities from the Angelo Coastal Reserve, California, USA - Sample 9_17_2013_40cm (SPAdes) (version 2) | ecosystem: Environmental > Terrestrial > Soil >...
GCGCGCGATCGCAGATGATGTTGATCAGGCGCGGCACGCCGCCGCTGAGGCGATGGACCTCGCGCAGTGCGCCGGGCGTGAAGATCTCGCGCGTCGCGTTCGCGATCCGGAGCCGGTGGCGCACATAAGCCGCGGTTTCTTCGTTGGCGAGCGGCTGCAGGTGATAGCGCGCGGTGATGCGCTGCGCCAGCTGGCGCAACTCGGTCCGGTTGAGCAGCGCACGCAGTTCCGGCTGCCCGATGAGGATGATCTGCAGCAGCTTCTGCGACTCGGTCTCGAGGTTGGTCAGGAGACGTACCTGCTCGAGCACTTCGGGGTCGAGGTTCTGTGCTTCATCGACGATCAGCACCACGCGGCGCCCCGCGGCGTGCGCCTGCAGCAGATAGTCGTTCAACCGGTCGACGAGCAGTTTGACGCTGGCGCCGGCGCCGTCGGCCAGAGCGACGCCCAGTTCCTCGCAGATGGTCTGCAGGAAATCGCGCGGCGAGAGCCGCGGATTGACGATCAGTGCAATCTCCGCCTGCGCCGGCGCCCGCACCAGCAGGGATCGGATCGTCGTGGTCTTGCCGGTGCCGACTTCGCCGGTCAGCTGGATGAAGCCGCCGGCGTCGTTGATGCCGTACACCAGGTGCGCGAGTGCGTCGGCATGCTGCGTGCCGAGGTAGAGGTAGCGCGGATCCGGCGTGATGGCGAAGGGCTTGTCGGCCAGGCCGAAGAAGGCGAGGTACATGAGACGGGCCGGTGTCAGCTCGCCGGCGGGGCGATCCCGTGGCGCGTGCCCAGTTCATCGGCCGTGAATTCGTCGACATTGATGATCTTCATCACCAGGCGGTCGTAGTCGCGCAGCGCCGCCGCCTCGGTATCGGAGATGATGCCGAGGGACAACCCGGCATCGATCTGCCCCGGCAGCTCGAGCGCACGGATGCGCCCGGTCTTGACGCCCTCGACCCGCAGCTTCTTCTCTGTGAGTTCGGCGGCCGGAGCCAGTTCCAGTGCCTGCTGCAGTGAGCCCAGCGGATTGCCGCTGTGCAGCTCGCGGTAAATTCCGCTGGCCAGCCGGTCGCGCGGTTCCCCCGGTTCCTGCATCAGGGCCGCGACCTGGCGCCCGAGCCGGTCGCTGGGCGCGAAGTAGGTGCGTCCACGCGGAAAAATGAAGAACCGCATGAGCGCGGCCATCGACCGCACCGGGAAATTGCGCAGTACCCCGTGCAGCTGTTCCTGTGCCTGGTAGAGCAGTTCCCGGCAGCACCACTCCACCAGGGGCAGGTCGGCGGCGGGGCGGCCCTGGTCTTCGTGATGCTTGAGGACCATCGAGGCGAGGTACATCGAGGAGAGCACGTCGCCGAGCCGCGCCGAGATGTTCTCCTTTTTCTTCAGGTACCCGCCGAGGGTCAGCATGGCCACGTCGGTGGCGAAGGCGAAGGAGGCGCTGAAGCGCTCGATGTGCTGGTAATAGCGGCGCGCCGGCCCGGAGTCGGGCACGCTCTCGAAGCGCGCAAAAGTCAGCGCCATCACCAGCGAACGCGCCGCGTTGGAGATCGTGAAGCCGATGTGACCGAACAGCGCGCGATCGAACTCATCGACGCCGCGCACGCGGTCCGTATCCCGCGCCGCGCGCATCTCCCGCAGCACGTAGGGATGGCAGCGGATCGCGCCCTGGCCGAAGATGATGAGGCTCCGGGTCAGGATGTTGGCGCCTTCCACGGTGATGGCGATCGGAATCGACTGATAGCCGCGGCCGAGGTAGTTGCGCGGCCCGAGCATGATGCCCTTGCCGCCATGCACGTCCATGGCATCGTTGGCGACGCAGCGGCCCATCTCAGTGACGTGGTACTTGAGGATGCCGGCCGGCACCGCCGGGCGCGCGCCCGCATCGATGGCGGCCGCCGTGACGCTGCGCGCGGCGTCCATGATGTAGGTGTGGCCCGCCATGCGCGCGATCACCTGCTCGACGCCCTCGAACTTGCCGACCGGCATGTTGAACTGGCGGCGGATGCGCACGTAGGCGCCGCTGGCGTAGACGGCGGCCTTGGCGCCGCCGGTGGCGTTCGAGGGTAGCGAGATGCAGCGGCCCACCGAGAGTTGCTCGACCAGCATGCGCCAGCCCTGGCCGGCCATCTTCGGGCCGCCGATGATGCAATCGAGCGGCGCGAACACGTCGCGGCCGCGCACCGGACCGTTCTGGAACGGGATATTCAGCGGGAAGTGGCGCGTGCCGATCTCGATTCCCGGCGTGTCGCGCTGCAGGAGCGCGCAGGTGATGCCCAGGTCCGCCTCGCCGCCCAGCAGCCGGTCCGGATCGAACATGCGGAAGGCCAGGCCGATTACCGTGGCGATGGGTGCCAGCGTGATATAGCGCTTGGAGAAATTGAAGCGCAGCCCCAGCACTTCCTGGCCCTGCCACTGGCCGCGGCAGACGATGCCGGTGTCCGGAATGGCGGCGGCATCGGAGCCCACGCGCGGCCCGGTGAGCGCGAAGCAGGGAATGTCGATGCCGCGCGCGAGCCGCGGCAGATAGTGCTGCTTCTGTTCTTCCGTGCCGTAATGATTCAGCAGTTCGGCCGGACCGAGCGAGTTGGGCACCGCGACCGTCGAGGCGCAGGTGACACTGCGGCTCGCCAGCTTCACCAGCACGCAGGAATGCGCGTAGGCCGAGAACTGCAGCCCGCCATACGCCTTGCTGATGATCATGGCGAAGAAGCCGCGCGACTTGAGGAATTCCCATACCGCGGGCGGCAGGTCGCCGCGCCGGTGCGTGATGTCGAAATCGTCGAGCATCCGGCACAGCTCTTCGCAGGGACCGTCGAGAAAAGCCTGCTCTTCCGCCGACAGGCGCGCGGGCGGATTGGCGCTCAGCTTGGCCCAGTCGGGATTGCCGCTGAACAGTTCGCCGTCCCACCAGACCGTGCCGGCCTCAAGCGCTTCACGCTCGGTATCGGACATCACCGGCAGCAGGCGCAGGTAGGTGCGCAGGAACGGCCGGCTGATGAGCGCCTTGCGGAGCGGCCGGATGTTGAGCAGCCACAGCATCGCCAGCAGCAGCCACAGCGTGCCCTGCCACAGGCCCCCCGGCTTGCCCCACCACAGGTAGAGCGCCAGCAGCACGGTGAAAGTCAGCGTGTAGATCCGCAGCGGCAGGCGGCGGTAGGCGAGGTAGATCACCACCAGCACGAACAGGGTTGTGATGAACGCGCCCCACATGCGCGCCATACTAGCCCGCGCGCCCGCGCCGCGCGAGCGAATGAAACGGCGGAACTCTAGCCGAGCAGGTCCTTTACCCCGTCGCGTTCCTCGCGCAGTTCCGCTTCCGTTGCAGCCATCCTGCCGCGGCTGAAAGCGTCGATCTCCAGGTCCTGCACGATCTGGTACTGCCCGTTGCGGCAGGTCACCGGATAGGAATAGATGATGCCCTCGCCGATGCCGTAGCTGCCGTCGGCCGGGATGCTCATGCTGGTCCAGTCGCCCTCGGCCGTGCCCTGGAACCAGGTGCGCATGTGATCAAAGGCGGCCGAAGCCGCTGAGGCCGCGGAGGAAGAACCTCGCGCCTTGATCACCGCCGCGCCGCGTTGCTGCACCGTCGGAATGAAGGTCTGCTCGATCCAGGCCTGATCCACCAGGTCCGGCGCACTCCGGCCCTTCACGAGACAGTGGCGCAGGTCGGGATATTGCGTGGAGGAGTGATTGCCCCAGATCGTCATGCGGCGGATGTCGCTGACGTGCGTGCCCGTCCGCTGCGCGAGCTGCGCGATGGCGCGGTTGTGATCGAGCCGCGTCATCGCCGTGAAAGCGCTGGCCGGCAGCTGCGGCGCGTTGCTGCGCGCGATCAGTGCATTGGTGTTGGCGGGATTGCCGACGACCAGCACGCGCACCTTGCGGTCGGCAACTTCATTGAGGGCGCGGCCCTGCGCGGAAAAAATCTGCGCGTTCGCCAGCAGCAGGTCCTTGCGCTCCATCCCCGGCCCGCGCGGGCGCGCACCCACGAGCATCGCCGCGTGGCAATCGCGAAACGCGATTTTCGCATCGTCCGTCGCGACTGCCCGGTTGAGCGTGGGAAACGCGCAGTCGTTGAGCTCCATCAGGATGCCCGAAAGGGCCGGCAGGGCTGCCGTGATTTCCAGCAGCAGCAGATTGATCGGCTGGTCGGCGCCCAGCATCTGGCCTGAGGCCACGCGGAAGGCGAGGGCGTAGCCGATCTGGCCGGCGGCGCCAGTAATCGTCACGTTGAGGGGTGTTTTCAAGGGGGGCTCCAGGGTGCCGGGCAGGCTTAAAAGAGCGCTGATTCTAATAGGATTTTCCCCATGAGCAACCGACTTTTAAAAACCCCTTGGGCAGACCGACCTGTGGGTCGCGCTCCACTCCGGCCCACCGCCTGGCGCCCAATTAAGAAATCCAATGCCAGTGTCGATGTCCATAGACTGTCTCTATCGAGCCCATTCAATCTGATCATTGGCCAGCGCAGTGCGGCGGCGGCAGAATGCGCTCACACCAGCAGCAGCTGGACCGCCAGGAGGCCGCAATGCACCCGACCCGCAATGACCTGCCCGCCCGCACCCGCGCGCGTCTCGAAAAACTGCTCAACCAGCGACTCGCCGACGCGCTCGATCTCGAGGCCGCCTCCAAGCAGGCGCACTGGAACGTCAAGGGCCCGCATTTCATCGCCCTGCACGAGCTGTTCGACAAACTGCACGACAATATCGAGGAGCATGTTGATTCGCTGGCCGAGCGCATCACGGCCATCGGCGGCACCGCGCTCGGCACGGTGGGAGCGGCGGCACGCGGCAGCTCGCTGGCGCCGTATCCGGAGAACATCAGCGCCGGTCCCGCGCATGTCGCGGCACTGGCCGACCGGCTGGCCGACTTCGGGAAAAAGGTGCGCCAGGCCATCGCCGCGGCGGCCAAGCTCGATGATGCCGACAGCGCGGATCTGTTCACGGAAATCTCGCGCGATGTCGACAAGTACCTCTGGTTCATCGAGGCGCACCTGCACGAGGCGGGATAGCGCGCCTGCCGGGGCGCGCGGCGCCGACCTATGGCCGCGCGGGCGGTGCTGATAGCATGCCCGCTGCCTGACACCAGGCATCCGGGGGTCCGGTGTATTGCACTTCCCAGCGCCACGCCGATCAGGTCGAGCTCGTGCTGCACGGCCCATGGCGCGCCGCGCAGCTCGCTGCGATCCAGACCGAACTGGCGCTCGTGCCGCTGGCGGGCGTGCGGGAGCTGCAGCTGCGGGCCGCCGACGCTCACTTTGACCTTTCCGGGACCTGGCTGCTGCATGACTATCTGGCGGCCGCGGCCGCCGCGGGCGTGACGGCCCGCTTCGACGGGCCGCCGCCGGCCGCACTGGCCCTGATCAGGCGGACCCTTAAGAGCGAGGAGGCGGGGAGCGAAACGGCCCGCGAGGTGCAGGCGGGGTGGCTGGACCCGGCCGTGGCGGTCGAGGGGCTGGGGCGCCGGGCGGTCGGCGGCTGGCGCCTGTTCGAATCCCTGCTCAATTTCCTGGGCCGCGTGGGCTTCGCCTTCGCGCGCAGCGGCGCGCACCTGAAGCGCTGGCGGCCGACCTCCATTGCCCGTCACGTCTACGACACGGGCATCACCGCGATCCCCATCGTGGCGCTGATCGGCTTCCTGATCGCGGTGATCCTGGCCTACATGGGCGCACAGCAGCTGCGCAAGTTCGGTGCCGACATCTTTGTGGTCGATCTGGTCACCATCGGCGTGCTGCGCGAGCTGGCGGTGCTGCTGACGGCGATCATCGTCGCCGGCCGGTCTGGCAGCGCCTTCGCCGCCGAGATCGGCGCCATGAAACTCAATGAGGAAGTCGACGCGCTGCAGGCCATCGGAGTGGACCCCATCGAAGTGCTGGTTCTGCCCCGGCTCCTGGGGCTGGTCATCGCGCTGCCGCTGCTGACGGTCATCGCCGATGCCGTCGGCCTGGTGGGCGGGGGCCTGCTGTGCCGGACGCTCCTGGGCATGCCCCTGGCGCAGTACCTGAATCGCGCCAACGACGCCATCTCGCCGACCACGTTCTGGGTCGGGCTGGTGAAGGCACCGGTCTTTGCGGTGCTGATCGCGCTCGCCGGCACCTGGTGCGGACTGCGGGTGCGCGGTTCCTCGCGCGATCTGGGCCGCCTGACCACCCTCGCGGTGGTGCAGGCCATCTTCTTCGTGATCCTCGCCGACGCCCTGTTCGCCGTGCTGTTCATGGAACTGGACATCTGATGACGACCGTCGTTGAGGTGCGCGGCCTGGTGAACCAGTTTGGGCGGCAGGTCGTGCACCGGGACCTGGACATGAGCGTCGAGGAAGGCGAGGTGTTCGGTATCGTGGGCGGTTCGGGTTCCGGAAAGTCAGTGTTGCTGCGCACCATCCTCGGCCTGCAGGCACCCCGGGCGGGCACGGTGCTGCTGGGCGGGCGCGACATCACGCGGCTCAAGCCCGCCGAGCTGCGCCAGGTCAAGGCGGACTACGGCGTGACGTTTCAGCACGGCGCGCTATTCAGCTCGCTCACCGTGTTGCAAAACATTCAGCTGCCGATGCTCGAGCACCTGCAGTTGCCACGGCGGATGCTCGATGAGCTGGCCCTGCTGAAGCTCCGGCTGGTGGGCCTCGGTGCCGACGCGGCGCAAAAGTACCCGTCACAGCTGTCCGGCGGCATGATCAAGCGTGCGGCACTGGCGCGCGCACTGGCCCTGGACCCGCAGCTGCTGTTCCTCGATGAACCGACCTCGGGACTCGATCCCATCGGCGCGCAGGCCTTCGACGAGCTCGTGGTCCAGCTGCAGCGTGAACTGGCCCTCACGGTCATCATGATCACGCACGACCTGGACACCCTGTTCGGCACCTGCTCGCGCGTGGGCGTACTGGTCGAGGGGCGCATGATCAGCGATACGCTGGCGGGCATCGTCCGCAATCCGCAGCCGTGGATTCATGCATACTTCCAGGGCGCGCGGGCGCGGCAGCGGGAGGCGCAGCATGGAGCGTGAGGCCAATTACGTCGCGGTGGGCGCCTTCGTGCTGCTGGTCGCGGTCATGGCGGCCCTGTTCGTCTACTGGTACAGCGACGCGCGCGACCAGCACGACTACACCCGCTACGAGATCTATTTCGACGGCAGCGTCAGCGGCCTGTCCGAAGGCGGGCAGGTGCGCTACCTGGGCGTCGATGTCGGGCGCGTGGTGCGCATCCGCCTCGACCGGCGCGCCGCTGATCGCGTGCAGGTCATCGCCGACATCGATTCCAGCGCGCCGATCTCCGATCGGACCCTGGCCGAGCTGTCGCTCCAGGGCGTGACGGGACTGCTGTACATCGACCTGCAGCAGCTGCGCGGCGGTACGCAGAATCAGCCGGTGATGGCGCTGGTGCAGAGCGAGAACTATCCGGTGATCCGCTCAGTCCATTCCAATTTCGATCTGTTCCTGAGCAGCCTGCCGGAGCTTGCGGTGCGCGCCGGCGAGCTGGCGACGCGCGCCAACCGGCTGCTGTCGGACGAGAACATCGCCGCCCTGACGCGCCTGGCGGCCAGTGTGGAACGCGCCGGCAGCGCCCTGCCGCAGGCGGCGCGCGATGCCGGGGCACTGATCGCCGAACTGCGCAGCGCGACGGCCGAAAGCCGCGAGGTCATCGCGCAGGTGCGCGCGGCCTCGGCCACGGCGGCGCCGGATCTGGCCGCGGGCATGGCGCGCCTGCGCGTTACGGCGGATCACCTGGCGACGGCCAGCGAGCAGCTGGACGGCATCTTGGCCGAGAACCGCAGTGCCCTGCGCGGCTTCATGCAGCAGGGCCTGCCGCAGGTCGAGGCGCTGGTGCGTGACAGCCGCGACGCGGCCCACGAGTTCCAGCAGCTCTCGAGGAGCCTGCGTGAGAATCCTTCCCGGCTCCTGTATCAGCCGGCGAGTTCCGGCGTGGAGATACCTCGATGAGAGTCCGAGCGGTCATGGCTGGCGCCGTCGCTGCACTGCTGGCAGGCTGTGCCGGGTTGCACAGCGCCGAGCGGGCGGATCAGGTGTATACGCTGGAAGCCGCCGCGCCCGCGGAGCCGCTGGCCGCCGCGGACGCGCCGGTCGCTACGGGAATGAACGAGGTGCGGCCGATGCTGCAGCTGCTGCGGCCGCTCGCGGCGCCCGGGCTCGACAGCGACCGGATCGCCGTGGTTCGCAACGGCTCGCAACTCGACTTCTACGCGGCGAGCCGCTGGCCCGCTCCACTGCCCGAGGTGCTGCAATCGCTCGCGATCAACGCGCTGCGGGCGTCCGGCCACTATCGCGCGGTGCAGTCCGAAGGTACGGCGGTGGCCGCCGATGAAGTGCTGCAGCTTGAAATCCGCCGCTGCCAGGCCGAATACGGCAGTGGCGGCGATCTCGTGGTACACGTGCAGCTGGTGGCGACTCTCGGGCGCCGCAGCGACCGGAGCCTCGTGGCCAGCGCCGAGGCCGAGAGCGTCACGCCGGTCGCGGAAAATCGCCTGCAGGCGGTGATCGCCGCCTATCGCAAGGCCGTCGACGAGGCGCTCGGCCAGCTGGTGGCGCGCTTGCCGTAGGGACCTCGGCACCCACCGCCGTGAGCTAAGCTTCAGCATCTCCAGTTTCCCCTTTCAAGGATAGCTATGCGCCCGTTACTCATGCGTCTGGCCGCTTTGGCGCTCACAGGCCTTCTTACCGGTATCGCCGCGGCCCAGAGTGATCCTGGCGCCAGCCTCGCCGAGCTGCGGCGGATGAGCGCCCGGTTCGTGCCCACCCCGCTGGTGGTCGACACGAACGCTCTGACGAGCGGGGATCGCAAGGCGCTGGTCAAGCTGATCGAGGCCGCGCGCATCGTTGACGAGGTGTACCTCGATCAGGTCTGGAGCGGCAACGCCGCTGAATATGAACGCCTGCGCGCGGATGACAGTCCGCTCGGGCGCGCGCGCCTGCATTATTTCTGGTTCAGCAAGGGGCCCTGGTCCGAGCTCGATGGGTTCAAGGCCTTCGTGCCGGGCGTTCCGGCGCGCAAGCCGCTGGGTGCCGGGTTTTATCCGGTGGACATGACGGCCGCGGACTTCGAGGCCTGGGTCGCCAGGCTATCCGCGGCGGAGGCCGAGCAGGCCAAGGGCTTCTACAGCGTGGTCCGGGCGGCCACGGATTGCGCCGCGCCGAAATGCTATCAGAGCGTGCCCTACAGCGAGGCGTACCGGGAGCCGCTGGCCCGGATCGGCGCCCTGCTGCGCGATGCGGCGGCGCTGACGGGCAACGCCAGCCTGCGGCGCTTCCTCACGACCCGCGCCGCTGCCTTCCTCAGCAATGACTACTACGAAAGCGATGTGGCCTGGATGGACCTCGACGCGCCGTTGGACATCACGATCGGCCCCTATGAGAACTACACCGATGAGCTGTTCGGCTACAAGGCGGCGTTCGAGGCCTACGTCAACATTCGCGACGACCGCGAGAGCGCCAAGCTGGGTTTCTTCAGCGCACACCTGCAGGAGCTGGAGGACAATCTCCCCGAGGATCCGCAGTATCGCAGCGCGAAACTGGGGGCGCTTTCGCCGATCCGCGTGGTCAACCAGGTGATCAGTTCCGGTGACGGCGCCCACAATATCGCGACCGCGGCCTACAACCTGCCCAATGACGACCGCGTGGTGCAGGAGAAGGGCAGCAAGCGCGTGATGCTCAAGAATGTGCAGGAAGCCAAGTTCAGGAAGATCCTGGTGCCGATCGGGGAACGGGTCCTGACGGCGCCGACCCGCAAGTACATGAGCTTCGACTGGTTCTTCACGCACATCCTCGCGCATGAACTCATGCATGGCCTGGGTCCCCACCAGATTACCGTGGATGGCCGCGCCACGAATCCGCGCCTGGAACTGAAGAACCTGTTCTCGCCGATCGAAGAGGCCAAGGCGGATGTGACGGGCCTGTGGGCCCTGCAGTACATGCTCGATCACGCCAAGGCCCTGGGGCTCCGGCAGGTGATCGCGGTGGGCCCCGACGCGGAGCGCAAGCTCTACACCACTTACCTGGCCTCGATGTTCCGCGTCCTGCGCTTCGGCCAGACCGAGGCGCACGGCCGCGGAATGGCCCTGCAGATCAATTTCCTGCTCGAGCACGGCGCCCTGCACACGAGCGCCGGCGGCAGATTCGAGATCGACTACGCGCGGATCAAGGACGCGTTCCGCGATCTCGACCATGCGCTGCTCACGGTGGAAGCCCAGGGCGATGCACCGGGCGCTGACCGGCTGCTGAAAAGCGGGGCGATCCGCCCCGAGGTCCAGGCCGCACTGGATCGCCTGGCCGACCTGCCGACCGACATCGAGCCGCAGCTCATCACGGCGGAGGCGATCGCGCCGCACTGAGGCGGCCGCACTTCAGCGCATCGTGACCAGTTCCTCGGCCGAAGTCGGATGGATGGCCACCGTGTCGTCAAAGTCGCGCTTGGTCGCGCCCATGCGCACCGCAACGGCGAAGCCCTGCATCATTTCATCGGCGCCGGCGCCGATCACGTGCACGCCGGCCACGCGCTCCTCGGCGCCCACCGTCACGAGCTTCATCAGCGTCTTGGGTTTGCGCGTGGTCAGGGCGTGATACAGGGGCACGAAGCCGGCGGAATGGACCTTGACCTCTGCGCCATGACGGCGGCGCGCCTCGGCTTCCGTGAGCCCCACGGTGCCGATCGGCGGGTGGCTGAAGATCACCGTCGGAATGTTTTCGTAGTCGAGCCGCCGCTCCTTCTGGCCGCCGAACACCCGATCGGCGAGCCGGCGGCCGGCCGCGATAGCCACCGGCGTGAGCTGCGCGCGCCCGGTCGCATCGCCGATCGCATAGATGCCGGACACATTGGTTTCCTGGAAGGGATCGGTGCGCACGAAGCCGTCGGCATCGCAGAGCACGCGCACCTTATCGAGGCCCAGTCCGGCGATGGAGGCCTTGCGGCCGACGGCCCATAGCACGGTGTCGAAGGGGCCGGCGCGGCGGCCATCGGTCAGCTCGACGCGCAGCTGTCCCTGCGCATCGCGCACCAGCGCCTTCGGTTGGGCCTGGAACAGCTGCTCGATGCCTTCCTCCTGCATGAGCTCGCCCAGGTGCGCACCGAGGAAGGCATCAAAGGCCCTGAGCAGCTGCTCGCCCCGCGCCAGCACCGTGGTGTGCGTGCCCAGCGCGGAGAAGATGCCGGCCAGCTCGACGGCGATGTAACCGCCGCCCACGATCGCGACGCCGGCCGGGCGCGCCGGCAGCGCGAAGAAGTCGTCCGAGGTGATGCCCAGCTCCGCGCCCGGAATCGCCGGCACCACCGCGTGCCCGCCCGTGGCCAGGACGATGTGCGGGGCGCGATAGAGGCGGCCGTCGGCCTGCACCTCGGACCTGGCGGTGAGCTGCGCGCGGGCGCGCAGCAGCGTGACACCGCACCGTTCGAGATTGGCGGCGTAGATATTGTTGAGCCGCGCAATGTAGGCATCGCGCTTGTGCCGGAGCAGCGCCCAGTCGTGGCCGGCCAGCGTCAGATCGAAGCCGTAGTCGTGGGCGTCGTGGGCAGCGTGGGCGAGGTGCGCGGCATTCCAGGTGATCTTTTTGGGCACGCAGCCGACGTTTACGCAGGTGCCGCCGAGCCGCTGCGACTCGATCAGCAGCGCCCGTGCCCCGAATCCTGCCGCCCGCTGCGCGCAGGCCAGGCCGCCGCTGCCCGCGCCGATGACGATGAGATCGAAATCTGTGACCATGTTCCGACTCCTGCCCCTCTGCTGCGGGTTCCCATCCTGACCGGGCTCTGGCACTCTTGCCGGATGCCACCCGCCACCCGCACAGCTGCCGTGCCCGCCCCCGCGCTCAATCCACTGCTCGCCGACGCAGCGCTCCCGCCCTTCCCGGATATCCGTCCCGAGCACATCGAGCCGGCGATCGCGGAACTGCTGGGTGAGTGCCGCGCGCGCCTCGCCGAGATCGCACGGCTCGCGGAACCGAGCTTCGCGAGCGTGGTGTTGCCGCTGGAGGAACTGCGCCACCGCCTGGCCCGCACCTGGTCCCCGGTCGGTCATCTTAACGGAGTGATGAATTCCGAGGCGCTGCGCGCGGCCTACAATGCCTGCCTGCCGCTGCTCTCAGAGTACTACACGGATCTGTCGCAGAGCGAACCGCTGTACCGCGCCTACCTGCAGATCCGCAACCGCGAAGGCGCGCGGCTCGATGGCGTGCAGCGCGCCGTGCTGGAACGCGCGCTGCACGATTTCCACCAGGCGGGCGTGGCGCTCGACGGGGAACGCAAGCTCCGATTCAAGAGCATCATGAGCGAGCTGGCGCAGCTGCAGGCGAAGTTCGAGGAAAACGTGCTCGACGCGACCAACGCCTGGTCGCACCGGGTCACCGATCCTGCGCAGCTCGCGGGCGTCAACGCCGGCATCGTGGCCCAGGCCGAGCAGCGCGCGCGCGAGGCGGGCGTGGACGGCTGGATCCTCGGTCTCGATCAGCCGACCTACGTCGCGGTGGTCACGGACGCGGACTCGGCGGCGCTGCGCCGCGTGTTCTACGAGGCCTGGAGCACGCGGGCGTCCGATCGGGGGCCCGGCGCGGGGCGCTTCGACAATACCCCGGTCATGGAAGGCATCCTGCGCCTGCGCCACGAGGCGGCGCGGCTGCTCGACTACCCCTCTTACGCGGAATATGCGCTCGAGGACCGCATGGCCAGCAGCGTGCCGGAGGTCAGCTCCTTCCTGATGCAGCTCGCCGGCGCCGCGCGCGAGCAGGCGCGGGCGGAGCTGGCCGAACTCGAGGCCTACGCCGGGCGCACGCTCGAAGCCTGGGACCTGAGCTACTACTCGGAACGCCTGCAGCAGAACCGCTTCCAAGTCTCGCAGGAGGAGCTGCGCGATTACCTGCCGCTGCCACGGGTACTGGCCACGCTGTTCGAAGTGGCCGAGCGGCTCTACGGCGTACAGCTGCGCGAACGGAGCGGCGTGCCGGTGTGGCACGCAGACGTGCGCTACTTCGAGGTGCTCTCGCCCGGCGGCGCGCCGCTGGCCAGTTTCTATCTTGACGCCTATGCGCGCGCCAACAAGCGGAGCGGCGCGTGGATGGACGATTGCGTGGGCCGCAAGCACCTCAACGGCCAGCTCACGCTGCCGGTGGCCTTCCTGGTCTGCAATTCATTGCCGCCGCAGGGCGAGCGGCCGGCACTGCTGACGCACGATGACGTGGTGACGCTGTTTCATGAATTTGGCCACGGATTGCACCACATGCTCACGCGCATCGGCTATCCGAGCGTGGCCGGGATCAACGGTGTCGCCTGGGATGCGGTCGAGCTGCCGAGCCAGTTCATGGAAAATTACGCCTGGCTGCCCGAGGTGCTGGCGCGCATCGGCGCGCACGTGAAAAGCGGCGAGCCGCTCCCCGAGGCAAAGCAGCGCCAGCTCATTGCCACCCGCAGTTTCCAGGCCGGACTTCATACGCTCCGCCAAGTGGAATTCGCGCTCTTCGACATGCGCATGCACGCCGAGTACGACCCGCAGCGCGGCGGGCGCATCTACCCGCTGCTGGCCGAAGTGCGCGCGGCGGTCGCGGTCACGCGCGTGCCCGAGTGGAACCGCTACCCGCACAGCTTTACGCACATCTTTGCCGGCGGTTACGCCGCCGGCTACTACAGCTACAAGTGGGCCGAAGTGCTGGCCGCGGATGCCTTCGCGGCTTTCAAGGGACCAGGGGCCTTCGACCGGGCCACGGCGCAGCGCTTTCTCGACAGCATTCTCTCGCGCGGCGGGAGCCGCGATGCGCTCGAGGCCTTCGTCGAGTTCCGCGGCCGCAAGCCGGACATCGCACCGCTCCTGGAGCTGCACGGCATCGCGGCGGAATCGCAGTGCGCATCGCCACCTGGAATGTAAACTCGCTCCGCGTGCGGCTGCCGCAGCTGCTCGAGTGGCTGGCGGGCAGCGCCCCAGACGCCGTTGCGCTCCAGGAAACGAAACTCACCGACGACGCCTTCCCCACCGCCGAATTGCTCGCGGCCGGATACCACAGCGTCTGCAGCGGTCAGAAGACCTACAACGGCGTGGCCATCCTGGCGCGCAGCGTGCCCACGGAAGTGCTGCGCGACATCCCCGGCTACGACGATCCCCAGCGCCGGGTGCTGGCCGCCAGCATCGGCGCCGTTCGCGTGATCGACCTGTACGTCCCCAACGGCCAGAGCGTCGGTTCGGACAAATATCACTACAAACTGGGCTGGCTGCGCGCGCTGCGCAAGTGGCTGCGCTCCGAGCTTGCCACGCACCCGCAGCTCGTCGTGCTGGGCGATTTCAACATCGCGCCGGAGGATCGCGACGTGCACGACCCGGCCGCCTGGGCCGGCTCGGTGCAGGTCAGCGCCGAGGAGCGCGAAGCGCTGCGCGACACGCTGGCTCTGGGCTTAAGCGACCTGTTCCGGCGCTTCGAGCAATTGCCGCAGTCCTTCAGCTGGTGGGACTACCGGTCGGGCGCGTTTCGGCGCAATCACGGCCTGCGCATCGACCTGGTGCTGGCATCGGCGGCGCTGGCGGAGCGCTGCACCGCTTGCCAGATCGATCGGGAGCCGCGCCGCGTGGAGCGCGCCTCCGACCATACGCCGGTCATTGCCAGTTTCGATATTTAGGTAAATGCGCGGCGCGGCGGCGTTGGCGCCCCCGGCCCGGGAAGAAACTGTGCGGCAGGTCGCTGGCAGCGGCTGGCCGCCTGGCCTAGACTGACTGTTCCGTGGCGCGCCGCGCAGCAGAGCAGCGGGCCGCGGCAGGAAAGCATCCCGGCATGGTCAATATCAGGCGCAGCGATTTTGACATCACCAACACGGTGAGGGTGAGCTCTCCGCCCGCTGTCCTGCAGGCCATCGAGCAGCTGTTTGCCGGCACCTGGCCAGCTGCACCGACCGACGCCCTGCGCCGCGCGGTCACCCAGTTCGACGACATGTTCTCGGGCCGCACGCCGGGCTACGCGGGCGTCGACACGCTCTATCACGATCGCCAGCACACGCTCGATGTGACGCTGACCATGGCCCGCATCTGCGCCGGCTACGAGCAGCAGGTCGAGCCGCTGTGGAAGCTGGGCGCGGAGCGCGCCCTCGCCGGTGTGATCATGGCCCTGTTCCACGACGTTGGGTATCTGCGCCGCAGCAGCGATACCGCCCAGCGCAATGGGGCCGAGTTCACCCGCACGCATGTCAGCCGCGGGGTCGAATTCCTGCGCGACTACCTGCCGCAGCTCGGGCTCGGCGAGTGGGCCGCAGTGGCGAGCCAGGTGCTGCATTTCACGGGCTACGAAAAGCCGTTCAGCGAACTGCTCCTGGACGATGCGCGGGACCTGCGGCTGGGGCATCTGCTCGGCACTGCCGACATGATCACGCAGATGGCGGATCGCTGTTACCTGGAAAAATGCCGCGATCGCCTGTATCCCGAGTTCGTGCTCGGCGGCATGGCCCTGCCGCTCGAGAATGCCAGCGCCGAGCAGGTCCGCTACGCCTCAGGCCTCGATCTGCTGCGCCAGACGCCGCAGTTCGCCGCCGAGACGCGCGCCAAGCGGCTGGACGGTGAATTCAACCGCGCCTACCGCTACCTGGAAATCCTCTTTGACGGCCGCAATCCGTACATGGAATCCATCGAGCAGAACCTGCAGTTTCTCGAGCAGGTGCTGCGCAGCGAGAGCTGGCGGCTGCTGCGCCGCAATCCGCCGCTGTACGCCGCGGACCCCAATGCGCTCGCTCAGGTGCGTGGCCAGATGCTGGGGCTTTTCAAGCGGGCCTGGCTGCGCGATTGAGCGCCGCCGCGGCCAGCGCCGCAGCTGGGGCACTGGATACGGCGCTGACGTATCGCTCGAAGATGCGCGGCAGTTCGGCGCTGACGCTCCCCCAACCCCGCAAGGCGCTGTCCGCCAGCGCCGCGCGCAGCAGCTCCGGGCGCAGCGCCGCCTGTGCCGGGACGGCGATGGGCGCAAAGCTGTAGTGCCAGGGTTCCGGCTGCACCCCGCCGCGATCGATGTCATAGGGCAGGAAAAAGCCATAGTCGTGTGCATGGCCTTTGAGCCATGCCGCCAGAGCCGCGTAGCAACCGCCGGCGCCATAGTGCTTTCCAAGGAGCTCGACGGCAGCGCCCGCGCTCAAGGCCGCGCGATCAATCAGGTCGCAATCGCTCCCCCAGTGATGGCGACTGGCGCCCGGGAGCGCGGACCAGACGAGGATCGCCGCCACGCGGCCGGCCTCGTCGAGCGCATCGGCCGCCAGCGGCTCTCCGGCCCGATCGAGGAGCGGGCGCGCACCGCTGAACTTCTCGTTCCAGATGGCGAGCTGGCGGGCGAAGTCCCGGAATCCCGAAACGGGCACCAGATCGATGCCGGCGAGAGCGGCGGCGGCGCGCATCGCCTGCAGGGCGGCGGCGGCCAGGGGGTGCAGCAGGCAGCGCAATTCGGGCACCTCGCGCACATGCGTGCTGGCGCGGCCGGTCAGTTCCAGGCCCGAAAGTCCTGGCGGAACTGGCGCGGAATTGGCGATCTGAACGGCCATCGGGCATGATTCTAAGCTGCCTCACGGCCAAGAGTAATGTCCGGTCCTGACCCAAAGCGACGCCTGCCCAGCCGGCAGATCCTCAGCCGCAATGCCATCACCATTGCGGTGGTGCTCGGTTTGTGCGCCTGGGTGGCGGACCTGGCGTTTCCGCCGCTGTTACCCGATTCGATTACCACAGCGGCCGAGTTGCTGACGATTGTGGGGATGGCGCTGCTGGCATACTGGTCCTGGCGTGAACAGCGGCGCATGCAGGCGACCATTGAAGAGCTGATTGATGCGGCTGAACGCCTGAGCCGCAGTGAGTTTTCGCAACCCGTGGCTGGCGGAAGCACCGGCTATCTGGGCCTGCTGCAGCGCGCCTTCGAGCGTATGCGCGTCGCCCTGCATGACACCACCTACAGCCGCGACTACCTGCACAGCGTCCTCAACAGCATGAGCGACAGCGTGTTCGTGGCCGCGCCCGACGGTGCGATCCGCATCGTCAATGACGCCGCGCAGCGGCTGACCGGCTACAGCGCCGCTGAACTGTCCGGCATGCAGATCGCCTCGCTCCTCGCCGCAACCGTGGAGGAAGGGGTCGATCCTCTGGTGGCGGCGCGCGAGCTCGGCGAGACGGTGCTGCGCACGCGCGCGGGCCAGACGATCCCGGTGTCGTTCGTCGTGTCCACGGTGACCGCGCTCGCCGAGGAGTTCGCCGGCGATATCTACGTGGCGCGCGACATCACCGAACGCAAGCGCGCCGAGCGGCGCATCCGCTACCTCGCGCGCTACGATGCCCTGACCAAGATTCCCAACCGCATGCAGTTCCAGCACCTGCTGCAGCAGGCCATCGCGCGCGCGCGGCGCCTCGGGCAGGGCGTGGCGCTGCTGTACATCGACATGGATCGTTTCAAGGAAGTGAATGACACCTTTGGTCACGCCTCGGGCGACCGGGTGCTGGAGCTGCTCACCGAGCGGCTGACGCGCGCGCTCAGCAGCGACACGGTGATCGGGCGTCTCGCCGGGGACGAGTTTGCGTTGTTCGTCGACGGCCTGGCCACCAAGGGCGAGGAAGCCGGCGAGCAGGTGGCGCAGCTGGCGCGCACCGTGCTCGACACCGTCGGCGCCGCGTTCCACGTCAGCCAGCAGGAAGTGGTCCTGACGGTGAGCATCGGCGTGGCCTTCTGCCCGCGCGACGCCGACAACGTCATCGACCTGATCCGTAACGCCGACGCGGCCATGTATTACTCCAAGCAGAACGGCGGCAACACCTTCGCCTTTTATTCCCAGGAGATGAACGCCGCGGCGGTCGAGCGGCTGATGCTCAAGAGCAAGCTGCGGCGCGCCGTGGAGCGCGATGAGTTCGTGGTGCAATACCAGCCGAAGGTCGATCTGAGCGACGGGCGCATCGTCGGCGCGGAGGCCCTGCTGCGCTGGCGCCTGCCGGGGCATGGCGACATCCCGCCCTCGCAGTTCATCCCGATCGCCGAGGAGAACGATCTCATCAGCGCCATCGGGGCCTGGGTACTGGAGCGCGTCTGCATCGACTACAAGCTGCTGCGCCGCGCGGTCACCAATCCGGGCCGCATTTCACTGAACCTCTCGCTCAAGCAGCTGCGGCATGCCGGGTTCATACTCAACTGCCGCTCCCTGTTCGAGCGTCATAACGTGCCGCCGCAAAGCCTCGAGCTGGAAATCACCGAGACCACGCTGATGGCCGATCCGCGCCGTACGGTGCAGATGCTCGATCAGCTCGCCGCCATCGGATTGCACCTGTCGATCGATGACTTCGGCACCGGCTACTCCTCGCTCTCGGCGCTGCAGCAGTTCCCGATCGGCACGCTCAAGATCGATCAGTCCTTCGTACGCGATGTCGCCGATGATCCGGCCGACGCGACGCTGGTGCGTACCATCATCGACATGGGCCACGGCCTGGGGCTGAAGGTGGTCGCCGAGGGCGTGGAACTCGCACGCCAGGTGCCGTTCCTGCGCAAATGGGACTGCGATCTGGCGCAGGGGCGCCTGTTTGGCGAGGCGGTCGGCATCCAGGAACTGCTGGCGCAGCTGCTGACCCAGCAGGCCGGCCCGCCCGCCTTCGCCGCGATCATCGCCGCCGCGGCGTCCGACGCGGCGCTGCGCGCCTGAAGGGCTCCTAGGACAGGCCGAGATTCCCGGCCGCGAACCCCCAGTCCAGCAGTTTGCCCAGCACGGCGTTTACGTAGTCGGCGCGGCGATTCTGGTAGTCCAGATAATAGGCGTGCTCCCACACGTCGATGGTCAGGAGCGGTTTCTGCCCGCCGTGGAGCGGTGAGTCGGCATTGCCGGTCTTGGTGACCGCGAGCTTGTCGCCATCCTGCACGAGCCAGGCCCAGCCGCTGCCGAATTGCGTGGTGGCTGCGGTCAGCAATTCCTTGCGACAGCCATCGACGCTGCCGAACGCGGCCTCAATGCGCAGCTTCAGGGCGGCGGGCGGCTCGCCACCGCCCTGCGCCTTCAGGCTCCGCCAGTAAAAACTGTGATTCCAGTGCTGCGCCGCGTTGTTGTAAATCGCGGTGCGCTCCGCGACGCCGTAGGTGGCCGCGATGATCGCCTCGAGCGTCATGTCGGCAAAGGGCGTGCCCGCCACGGCCTTGTTGAGATTGTCGACGTACGCCTGGTGATGCTTGCCGTGGTGGATGCCCAGCGTGTTGGCGCTGATCACCGGGTCCAGTGCGTTGTCGGCGTAAGGGAGAGGGGGCAGGCTGAACGGGCCGCTGGGCGCCTTGGGCGCCGGCATGGCAGGAGGCGTCGCCGCGCCCGCGGCGGCGGTGGGCGATGCGGCGGCGCGCGCCAGGCCGCTGCGGCCGAGGGCCGCGACGCCGGCCGTGGCCAGCAACAGGTCGCGGCGTGTCAGGTGAGCAGGGTACGCGTTGGGCTCCTCGGTCTTCATGGTGGGGTACTCGCGATGAAGGGGTGCCCTGATGCTACGCGGGCGGAGCGCCCGGGGCAAAGGGTGCGGCGTACTGGCGCGGCGGTTCATTCAGGTCATTGAGATAGTCGCGGCGCGCGGCCGGCGCCAGTCCCGCCCAGTCGATTTTCCGCAGCCAGGTGCTGCGCAGTTCGCTATCGCGCACCGTCACCGTCCGCCCACGGAGCCGCCCGGGCTGCGCCGCCAGCCGGCTGGTGCGGCCATGGCGGAGCAGATCCAGCACGGCTCGCGCCACCGTCGCGCTGCGCGGCAGCGCGCTGTGCTCACAGCGCACGTAGTAGTTGCCCGTGCCGGGCAACTGCGCGGACTGCAGGGGCACGGTGCCGTCGCCGGCATTGCTGATCTGGTAGTGAAACTCATCGCCGGCCAGGGTGACACCGGTCACAGTGCGTTGCTGGGTGCCGGCGATGGCGATGCAGCGTTCGTCGGGCCCCGGCATCGCGGCCATGAAGGCGCGCCCTTCCTGGAGCAGCTGCGGGCTGGGCCGCGGACCGGTCGTCGGCCAGCTGCCGAGGTCGAACAGATCGCCGTGCGGCGGGCCACCGTGGCCCGGCACCATCTGGTGGATGCTGGGAAAGGTATTGAACACATCGCTGGACAGGGCTTCCGCATCGTGCACCCGGTCGAGTGCGGCGAGGCGCCGCACGACCGGATAGGTGCCGCGCAGGGCCTGCACCGCGCCATAAGAGCCGCGGTGCGGCGTGCCGAGCGTAATAAGGCGGCGCACGCGCGCCTGGTCCGCGGCGCCCAGCGCGCTGCGCGCGATCAGCCCGCCCATGCTGTGAGCGACGATCAGGAGCGAGTCGGCCGGATCGGCACGCAGGCGGGCCAGAAACGTGGCACTGAGATCGGCCAGGTTCAAGCGCCAGTCGTAGTCATGCATATGCACCGTAAACCCCGAAGCGCGCAATCGCAGCTGCAGGGCCAGGTAACTGAAGGGCAGGGCGCCGAGCGGGACGAGGCCACTCGCCTGTGGGAGCCGCAGCCGGTACAGACCACCTTCCATCACGTCCTGCGGGTCGAGCCAGATCAGGTCGGCCGGATTGCCGCCGGCCGGTAGTGCGCCGAGTTGCGTGCCCATGATGCCGGGCAGGAGGTAGACGGTTTGCGCCTGCGGGCGCGGCGGCGCGCGTTGCGCGGCGCGCGCCAGGCCCGTGAGCAGCGCGTAGTCGGCGGCGCCGAACATCGCGCTGAGCTCGCGGCGCGCGGCGCCCGTGGCCAGCAGCAGGCACAGCTCCTCATTGCTGTGCCACAGCCGGTCGTAGATCGAGAATCCGCCTCCGGCTCCTAAGCTCATGGGCGGCGCCCGATGCCGCTGTGCCGCACGAGCAGTTCGCAAAAGGCCTTGATGGCCGGCGTACGCGCGCTGCTGTGCCGCCAGACCGCTCCGATCTGCCGCGTCGGCGTCGGCTTCACCAGCGACAGCAGCTTGAGGCCCGCGGCCGCGCCGTAGGCGCCGCGGCAGGCGAGCGCCGGCAACAGCGTGACGCCGGCGCCGGCGGACACCATCTGGCGCAGGGTCTCAAGGCTGGTAGCGCGGAAATCCGCACGCTCCTGGGCGCGCGAGCGCGCGCAGACCGCGAGGGCCTGCTCGCGCAGGCAATGACCGTCCTCGAGCAGCAGCAGAGTGTCCTCCCCCAGCTCGCCGATCTGCACCTGGCGGCGCGTCGCGAGGCGGTGGCTCTCGGGCACGGCGAGGAGGAAGGGCTCTTCGTACAGCGGGCGGGACTCCAGGCCGTCCAGATCAACGGGGAGTGCGAGGATGCCGAGGTCGATTTCGCCGGCGCGCAGCTGCTCGAGCATCGGTCCGGTCTGGAATTCGTACAGCATGAGATTGAGACGGGGCAGGGACTTGCGGATCTGCACCATGAGCTGCGGCAGCAGATACGGCCCGACGGTCGGGAGCGTGGCCACGCGCAATCGCCCGGCCAGCGGGTCGCGCCAGGTGTGCGCGAGCCGCACGATTTCATCGCTGGTGGCGATGATCTGCTGTGCGCGCGCGGCGATCGCCGTTCCCGCCTCGGTCAGCGTGAGGTGCCGCGGCTGGCGCTCGATGAGCTGCACGCCGAGGTACGCTTCGAGCTTGCGCAGCTGCGCCGACAGCGTGGGCTGGCTCACGAAGCAGGCGGCGGCGGCCCGGCCGAAGTGGCGGGTCGCGGCCAGCGCGCTCAAGTAGCGCAGGTCCTTGAGTTTGAGATCAGCCATGGGTATCCATATACGCCATCTATCCTAATCATAAAGACAATCGATTGGAACAATGCAGCCTCCCCTGCCAGAGTAGCCCCGGAAGATCAGCGGCACCACCGACCCGGAAGGAGTAGTCCCATGTTGGGCATAGGACAGAGATTTCCACAGTACTCGCTCACCGGGGTGGTCTCGGCCGATCCGGGCCGGGCCTTTGAGACTATCGACAGTACGCAGCTGGCCGGCAAGTGGCAGGTGGTGTTCTTCTGGCCCATGGACTTCACCTTCGTCTGCCCGACCGAAATTGCCGCGTTCGGCGCCCTCACGCGCGAATTCGCCGAGCGCAATGCGCAGCTGCTCGGCGCCAGCGTCGACAGCGAGTACGTGCACCTGGCCTGGCGCCAGGCCCGGGATGAACTGCGGGAACTGGCCTTCCCGATGCTCGCCGACGTCAGGCGCGAACTCAGCAGCGCGCTCGGGATCCTGGACCCCGGGGCCGGCGTCGCGCAACGCGCCACTTTCATCGTGGACCCGCAGGGCCTGATCCGCTTCGCCTACGCGACCGACCTGAACGTCGGGCGCAACCCTGCCGAAGTGCTGCGGGTGCTCGACGCGCTGCAGACCGAAGAGCTGTGTCCCTGCAATTGGCAGCCGGGCGATGCGACCCTCAAGGCGGCCTGACGTGCAGCCGCGCCGCCCGGGGAGATCAAGTCCATGAGCCTGGAGGAAATCCGCGCGAGCATCCCAGAATATGCGCGAGACCTGCGCCTCAACCTGGGGAGCGTCCTTAGCCCGGCCGGCGCACCGGGCCTGAGCGAGGCGCAGATCTGGGTGATCGCCCTGGCGGCCGCCCTCGCGGCGCGCAATGCGCGCTTCGCGCGAGCGCTCGAAGGGCTGGCCGCGGCGCAGCTGCAGCCCGCGCAGCTCCAGGCGGCGCACGCGGCCGCGGCGATCATGGGCATGAACAATGTCTATTACCGTTTCCTGCACCTGGTCGGGGACAGTGAATACCAGCGGATGCCGGCGCGCCTGCGCATGAACGTGATCGCCAATCCGGGCATCGACAAGGTGGACTTCGAGCTCGCCTCGCTCGCCGTCTCCGCGATCAATGCCTGCGGCATGTGCATCAGCGCGCACGAGCAGACGCTGCGCCAGCACGGCGCGACGCGCGAGCAGATCCACAGCACCGTGCGCATTGCCGCGACGCTCCATGCCGTCGCGGGGGTCCTCGAGCACCAACAGGGGCCTTAAGGCCGGCAGGGGAGCCCGATTCGCGCCTCGGCCACGCCTTAGCTACGATGGGCGCGTTGACCGCGGAGCGTCCGTGCAGATATTGCTGGTCGAAGACGACGTCGAGGCCGCCGGCCACGTGGGCAACGGATTGCGCGAGGCCGGCTATGCCGTGCACCACTGTGCCGACGGCCAGACGGGGCTGGCGGCCGCGCGCGCCGCGCGCTACGACCTGTTGATCGTCGATCGCATGCTGCCGCACATGGACGGCCTGAGCATCGTGGCCAGGCTACGGCTCGAGAACGTGCCGGCCCCGGTGCTGCTGCTGAGCGCGCTGGGCACCGTCGATGACCGCGTCGAAGGCCTGCGTGCCGGCGGCGATGACTATCTGGTCAAGCCCTTTGCCTTTGCCGAGCTGCTGGCGCGCGTCGAGGCCCTGCTGCGGCGCGCTGCGGGCGACGGCCAGCAGCTGGGCGTGCTGCGCGTCGCCGACCTCGAGATCAACGTGATGGCGCGACGCGTCACGCGCGCCGGCCGCGCCATCGATCTGACTGCGAAGGAATTCCAGCTGCTCGACTTCCTGGTGCGCCGCGCCGGCCAGGTGGTCACGCGCACCATGCTGCTCGAGTCGGTGTGGAACCTGCACTTCGATCCCCAGACCAATCTCATCGACGTGCACATCAGCCGGCTGCGCCAGGCGATCGATCGCGGGTTCAGTCCGCCACTTTTGCACACCATCCGCGGCGTGGGCTACAGCATCCGCGAGCCGGGGCGGGGCGGCTGAAGATGCCGCGCTTCCTGTCCTCCTCGGCGCGGCTGGCGCTCTGGTACCTGTGCGGCGCGGGCCTGGGCATCAGCGTCCTGCTGTGGAGCACTTACCTGCTCACACAACGGGCGATGGAGCGCCAGGTTGACCTCGTGGTCGAGACGGAGATCGAATCGCTCCGCGAGGATTACCGTGGCGGCGGGATCGCGCGCCTGATCGAGGTGCTGGACCAGCGTGACGATGACTGGGGCCGCCTGGGCGCAGCCTATCTGCTGGTGGACCGGGAGGGTAACCAGCTGGCCGGCAATCTCTCGTCGTGGCCGAAGCAGTTCACCACCGCGGGCGCCTGGCTGGAGTTTGACATTCGCGCCAGCGAACGCGGCCGCGCGGTCGATCATCCGGTGCGGGCGACGGTGGTCACACTCGACGGCAACCGCCTGCTGGTAGGCACGGATGTATCGGAGCGGCGCCGCTTCGCCGAGCGCCTGCGCAGCACCACCTATTGGGGCATGGGCCTGACCGTCGGCTTCATGGCGCTCACCGGTCTGTGGTTCAGCCGCCGGGTCGCGGCGCGCGTGCGCGCGGTCGCGCAGGCCTGCAAGCGCATCATCTCGGGCGATCTGACCCGGCGCCTGCCGCGCGAGCGCAACGCGGACGAGTTCGACCAGCTGGCGAGCGCGGTGAACGGCATGCTCGACCGGATCGAGCAGCAGACCGCGATCGTGAACGTCACCTTCAACAGCGCGGCGCACGACCTGCGCGCGCCGCTGTTTCGCATGCGGGCTCGGCTCGAGGCTGCGTTGACCGGTGCGGCGGCGGGGGTCGCTGCCGCCGGGGATCACAGCACGGGCGCCGCGATGCGCGCCACCATCGATGACCTGGAGCGCGTGCAGCGCACGCTCGCCACGCTGCTGCAGATTGCCCAGGCTGAGGCGGGCGGCAACAATGCGAGCCGCGAGCACGTCGATCTGGCGCAGATGGTGCGCGAGCTCGGTGAACTGTACGAACCGGAGGCGCGCGAGAGGGGGCTGACGCTCAAGGTGCAGGCCGATTCGCCCGCACTGCTGAGCGCCCACCAGCAGCTGCTCGCGCAGCTGGTGACGAACCTGCTGGAAAACGCCCTCAAGTACGTGCCGGCGGGGGGTGGCATCCGCCTTGCGGTGACGGCGAGCGAGGCGCAGGTCCAGCTCACCGTCAGCGATGACGGGCCGGGAATACCCGCCGCCCTGCATGCGGAAATGCTGCTGCCGTTTCGCCGCCAGGTGCGCGACGCGGCGGCACCGGGAAGCGGCCTGGGCCTGAGCCTGGTCGCCGCCGTGGTGCGTCTCCATCACGGCAAGCTCGAACTGCTCGACGCGGGCCCTGGGCTGATCGTGCGCTGCCGCTTTGCGGCCCTGGGTTCCGCGGCGCAGGCCCGTCATGCCTGAGGCGCGAAAATCCGCGGCGCTGTTGCTGGGCGGGCTGGCACTGCTGGCTGCGGGCGCCGCCGCCGCCTGGCAGGCCCGTGACGATGAGGGGCGCAGTATCGCCCTTCCTCATCCGCCGCAGCGCGTGATCAGCCTCTCGCCGGGCGCGACAGCCATGCTGTTCGCCGCTGGCGGCGGCGCGCGCATCGTCGGCACACCGGATTTTTCCGCGGAACCGGAGGCCGCGCGCGCCATCGCGCGCATCGGCGACAGCCACGGCTTCGATCTGGAGCGCATCCTGGCGCTGCATCCGGATCTCATCATCGCCTGGACCGGAGGATTCTCCGAAGCCCAGCTCCTGCCTTTCGAGCGCGCGGGCCTCGCGGTCTACCGGCACCGCGTCACACGCCTCGCCGACCTGCCCGCCGCGATCGAACGGCTCGGGGACCTGCTGGACACGCGGGCCGTGGCGCAGCGGTCGGCCGATGATCTGCGCCGGCGCATCGGCGCACTGCAGTCGCGTTATCACCGCGCCCGCGCGCCGCGCGTCCTCGTGCAGGTCTGGGACCGGCCCGTCTACACGATCGGTGGCGAGCAGCTCATCGACGACGCCGTCTCGCTCTGCGGTTACGACAATATCTACCGGGAACTGCACGACGCCGCGCCCGCCGTATCCCTGGAATCCATCGCGGCGCGCGACCCGGAAGTGATCCTGGCGGTGGCTTCGGACCCCGCCACGGCGCAGGAGTGGATCCAGCGCTGGCACGCCTTTCCCGCCATGAGCGCCGTGCGCAACGGCCGGCTGCTGAGCTTCGTCGATGCGCGCCTGAGCCGCCTGGGGCCCGAGGTCGTGGACGCGACCGAGGCGCTGTGCGCGCGCCTCGCCTCGGCCACGCCATAGGCCAAGCGGCGGATTCAGGTGCGCTTGACGCCCCCGCCGGGCCATGGCCATACTGACCTCCGTATGTACAAGACAGCCCCTTCTGCCCCAATTCGATGGTGGTGGCCCTGCTCCTGAATCCGGAGTGGGCCTGCGGCTGTTTTCGACCAAGTTTCCAAAGTTTACCGAACACCAGACCCATCTCCGGCCTCGACCGGGATGGGTCTTTTTTTGGACGCAGCATTTTGAATGAAACCGCCCTTCGACATTGCCGGTGACCTCGATACGCCGGTATCGGCGTACGCGAAGCTGGCCTCGTTCCAGCCGCGCTTCCTGCTCGAGAGCGTGGAGGGCGGCGAGCGGCTGGGCCGCTATTCCTTCATCGGTTTCGGCGCTGCGCTCGAGGTGCGGCTCGACGAAAACAGTTTCATGATTGGCGCTCGCTCGCTCCCCGTGCCGCGCACCGCCCCTGAGCTGCTGGCCGGCCTGCGCCAGGCGCTGGCGGCCGCGCCGCGGCCGCTCCCTGAACTGGGCACCGTGCCGCTGGCCGGGGGCCTGGTCGGCTACACCTCCTACGACGTGGTGCGCTATTTCGAGCGGCTCCCCCAGCAGGCCGCGCGCCTGCCGAACCCGCCACCGCTCCTGCACTACGTCGCGCCGCAATCGCTCCTGGTGTTCGATCATCTCACCCGTGCCATCGCCCTGCTGCATGCCGGGAGTGAGGCCGAGCGCGCCTCGCTGCGCCGCGAAGTCGTCCGCGCGCTGCGCGGGCCGATGCCCGCAAATCATGCGCGCGGCGGCACTCATGCGCCGCCCACGGCGGCCTTGGGCCGCGACGCCTATCTCTCCGGCGTGCGGCGCGCGCAGGAATATATCGCCGCGGGCGACGTCTACCAGCTGGTGCTGGCGTCGCGATTTTCCGGACGCCACGATCTCGATCCCTTCCAGATCTATCGCGCGCTGCGACTGCTGAACCCCTCGCCGTACATGTTTTACTGCCACTTCGGCGAGCTGGACGTGGTCGGCAGCTCGCCCGAGGCCCTGGTCAAGCTGGGCGGCGGCCGCGCCGAGCTGCGGCCGATCGCCGGCACGCGGCCGCGCTCCGGCGATGCGGCCCTCGATGCGCTGCTCGAGGCGGAGCTGCTGGCGGATCCCAAGGAAAATGCCGAACACGTCATGCTGGTCGACCTCGCACGCAATGACCTCGGGCGCGTGGCGCAGGCGGGCAGCGTGCAGGTCGATCCGTTCCGCGCGATCGAACGCTACAGTCACGTGATGCACATCGTGAGCGGCGTGCACGGCCGGCTGGCGCCGGGCCGCGATGCCTTCGATCTGTTCGCCGCCGCGTTTCCGGCGGGGACGCTCGTCGGGGCACCCAAGGTCCGGGCGATGGAGATCATCGAGGAACTCGAGCCGCTGCGTCGCGGGCTCTACGGCGGCACGGTCGGGTACTTCGGCGCACGCGGCGACATGGACCAGGCAATCACCATCCGGAGCCTCGTGTTCCAGGGGGATGAGTACAGTTACCAGGCCGGCGCCGGCATCGTCGCCGACAGCCGGCCGGAAGCCGAGTATGAAGAGGTGCTCGCCAAGAGCGCATCGGCGGTACAGGCGCTGCGTGTCGCCGAGGAGGGGCTGTGAAGGCACGCCTGCTGCTCATCGACAACTATGACTCCTTTACCTATAACCTGGTGCAGGCTTTTCTCGTGCTGGGTGCGCAGGTCGTCGTGCACCGCAATGATGCGCTCGACGTGGCCGCGGCCGAGGCGCTGGCGCCGACGCACCTGTGCATCTCGCCGGGTCCGGGCACACCCCGCCAGGCGGGCGTGTCCATCGCGATGATCCGCGCCTTCGCCGGCCGCATTCCGGTCCTCGGGGTCTGCCTGGGCCACCAGGCCATCGCAGAGACCTTTGGCGGCCAGGTGGTGCGCGCGGCCCGGCTGATGCACGGCAAGACTTCACCTATCGAGCATGACGGGCAGGGGGTATTTGCCGGTATCGCCACGCCCTGTGAGGTCGGCCGCTATCATTCGCTGATCGCCGCGCCCGAGTCCCTGCCTGCGGAACTCATCGTCACGGCGCGCACCGCGGAGGGCGAGATCATGGGATTGCGGCACCGGACCCATCACGTGGAGGGCGTGCAGTTTCATCCCGAGAGCGTGCTCACGCCGCAGGGGCCGGCGATGATGGCCAATTTCCTGGCGGCGCGCCGGGCCTAGCGGACCAAAGCACATGCCGGAAAGCCTCAACCACACACTCGATCGTCTGCTGGACGGCCAGAATCTCACGGAGCGCGAATCCGGTGAGCTGCTGGCCGCGCTGACCGTGCCGGAGCTCTCGCCGGTGCTGGCCGGCGCGCTGCTCGCGGCGCTGCGGGCCAAGGGGGTGACCGCGGCCGAGCTGCGCGGCCTGGCGGGCGGAATGCGCGCGCTGGCGCGCCGGCCGCGACTGCCCACAGCACTCCGTGCCATCGATATCGTCGGCACCGGCGGGGACCGGTCCGGGAGCCTGAACCTGTCCACCGGCGCGGCGCTCCTCACCGCGAGCTGCGGCGTCAGCGTCGTCAAGCACGGGAACCGCGCCATCTCCAGCCGCGCCGGGAGTGCCGACGTGCTCGAGGCGCTGGGTCTGAGGCTGCCGCTCGATGAAGCGCGTGCGGGCGAATGCCTCGCGGCCACCGGCTTCACCTATCTGTACGCGCCGCACTACCATCCGGCCATGAAGAATCTCGCGCCGGTGCGCTCGGCCCTCGGCGTGCGCACGGTGTTCAACATCCTGGGACCGCTGACGAATCCGGCCGAGCCGCCCTTCCATCTGATCGGCGCTTTCGATCTGCCGACCGCCGAACTGATCGCCCAGGCGCTCGCCGGCATGAGCATCGAGCGGGCCATGGTCATCCATGGCGCCGAGGGGTGGGATGAGCCCACGCCCTGCGGGCCGTTCACGGTGTTCGACGTGCGGGACGGAACGGTCAGCCGCGAACTGCGCTCGCCGGGCGATTACGGCCTGGCCGCCTGCACGACCGCGGATCTGGCCGGCGGCGATGCGCCCCACAATGCGCAGCTGCTGCGGCGGGCGCTGTCGGGCGAGGAGCGCGGCGCGGCGCGCGATGCGCTGCTGCTGGGAGCCGCGCTGGCGCTCGAGGTGACGGGGATCGAGCCCGCCCCGCGCCTCGCCGTGGCGCGCGCCGCCGCGGCCATCGATTCCGGCGCCGCCGCGGAGCTGCTGGCGAAGCTGGCGCAGTTCAGTGCCGCGGGTGGCACTTAAGGATGCGTGATGGAAGAAACGCAAGACGGCATCGACTTCCTGCCCGCCATGGCCGCGGCCAGCCGCGCGCGAGTCGAGGCGGCGCGCGCCGCGCTGGATGAAACCGAGTTGCGGGCGCGGGCCCTGGACAGCGCCGTGCCGCCCCGCCTGCAACTGTCTTCGCGGCGCTTCGATCTGATCGCCGAGGTCAAGTTGCGCTCGCCGGCGAGCGGGCAGCTGCGCGAAGGCAGTGAGGGGAGCGTGCTGGCGCGCGTGGCCGGTTATGCCGAGGCGGGTGCCGCGGCGGTGTCGGTGCTGACCGAGCCCAGCCGCTTCGATGGCTCCATGCGCCACCTCGAACTGGCGGTGCGCGCGTTGGCCGGCCGCATTCCGGCGATGCGCAAGGACTTTCTCGTCGATCCCTACCAGATCCTGGAAACGCGGCTGGCCGGCGCGGGTGGCGTATTGCTGATCCTGCGCATGCTCAACGATGTGGAAATCGCGGCGCTGCTCGAGTGCGCCCTGCAGCTGAAGCTGTTCGTGCTGCTGGAGGCCTTCGACGAGGCGGACATCGCGCGCGCGAGCGCGTTGGTGAACCAGTACCGCGCCGCGGGCCAGCTGCTGGTCGGATTGAACTGCCGCGACCTGCACACGCTCAAGGTCGTGCCCGGCCGACTCGAGCAGCTGGCGCGGACGCTCCCCGACAGCGTGCCGCGCGTCGCCGAGAGCGGTGTGGCCACGGTCGCGGATGCCGGCCGGATCTCCGTCGCCGGGTATGAAGTCGCGCTGGTCGGCACCGCGCTGATGGCGGCCCTGGAGCCGCTCCAGCTGGTGCGGGCCATGCTGAGCGCGGGGCGCAACGAGCGCGCACGGCGCTCATGACCGGGTGGATCAAGATCTGCGGCATGACCACCGCGGAAGCGGTGAACGCGGCGCTGCAGGCCGGCGTCGACGCGATCGGATTCGTGTTCGC
>Ga0209131_1000444_pt1 | contig 30075 bp, 23 predicted proteins | sample GraSoi_2013_40cm_FD_185826 | JGI IMG/M metagenome (GOLD analysis project Ga0209131, IMG submission 185826) | Grasslands soil microbial communities from the Angelo Coastal Reserve, California, USA - Sample 9_17_2013_40cm (SPAdes) (version 2) | ecosystem: Environmental > Terrestrial > Soil >...
GACCGGATCCGGCGGGACGCCACGCTGGCCACGAAGCTCGCCACTCTGCACGCCGATGCCGATCCGGCGCGCCGCACAGAGCCGGTCCCAGAGCACGAGCACATCCCCGACGACCGGTTGCAGCTCATGTTCGCGTGCTGTCACCCTGCTCTCGACCTGGACACGCAGACCGGACTCACCCTGCGCTACATCGCGGGCCTCAGCACCGCTGAGATCGCACAGGCCTTCCTCGTCCCGCCGGCGACCATGGCCCAGCGCCTCACCCGCGGCAAGCGCAAGATCCAGCAGAGCCGCATCCCCTTCCGCGTGCCCGGCCCGGACGAGCTCGAAGGCCGTCTGGGCCTGGTTCTGCACGTCGTCTACCTCATCTTCACCGAGGGCTACGCGGCCACCGGCCACCACGATCTGGTCCGATGCGATCTGGTGGACGAGGCCATCCGACTTGCCCGTATCCTCCGCCGGCTGATGCCCGGCGAGCCCCGCGTCACTGGCCTGCTCGCGCTCATGCTGCTCACTGACGCCAGGCGTCAGGCCAGGGTCGACGACCATGGCTTCGCCGTCTCGCTGGAAGACCAGGACCGCGGCCTCTGGGATACCTCGATGATCGACGAGGGCGCCAGGCTGACAACACAGGCCCTGCGCCACCACCCACCCAACAGCTGGTCCGTCCAGGCTGCAATCGCCGCGTTGCACGACGAGGCGCCATCTGCTCAGGAGACCGACTGGCGCCAGGTGCGCCTGCTCTACGAAGAGCTGTTCGCATTGACCCCGACCCCCGTCGTCGCCCTCAACCGAGCCATCGCGATCTCCTGGCATGAGGGCCCACAGGCCGGCCTCGACCACCTCGAAGCCCTCGCCGACGAACCCGGCCTGGCCCGCCAGCACCATTGGCACGCCGCCCGCGGCCACACACTCGCGAGACTCGGACGTCACACCGCCGCCGCAGAGGCCTACCGGCGGGCCAGCGAACTCGCCCAGACACCCGCCGAGATCGCCTACCTCTCGTCACGCGCCGAGGAGTACACCACGCCCGGCTGAACAGCTACGGCTTGGCGTGGCAGGTGCCTGTGCCGGAGTCAGTGAAACTGCTCTCGCCGTTGTTGATGAACTGCCACCCGTAGCTGCCGTTGTGCAATGTCATCTTGATGATGCCGTGCGTGGTGGCGTTCAGCACCTGGCTGGTTGGCCCTTCCGTTCCCGGCGGTTCCAGGCCAGCGCCACCGGTGCCCACAATGAATTCCCGCACGCCGAACGAATTATTTATGGCGCCTGCTGCGTTCATGGGCGCGAATCGCTCGTACCAGTGAGAGTCACCGTTCAGGACGACATCCGCGCCGCCGTTGTACAGGTCCAGCCAGAGTTCCTGCATGGTATTGTTGCCGCCCGAACCGGACGCGGTGGAGGCCCAGCGCGGGTTCTGGTAGTAGGCCAGAGTGCACGAGGCCGTGTCGTGTGCCAGGTCATTTTGCAGCCACACGTCCTGCGCCGAGCCGGCCGCGCAGAACAACGGATCGTTCAGGGCGCACGGTGCGGTGTTCAGGGCGATGATGTGCCAGCTGCCAAGGTTATAGCTGTAGTAGGCGGTGGCCGCGTTGGCGTTGACTACCGACGGCACAGCAGAGCCAAGGAGCCCGCCGCTGCCGCTGAAGTACTGCTGGTACCCCAGGCCCGGGGTGGCCGGGCAGTCGGTGCCGCCGCTGGTGGTGTAATCCTTGTCGCCGGGCACCGGGTACGTGATGGACTTCTTGACTCCCCAGGTCGGGCCGTAGGCCTGCTCGAAGGCGCTCAGCCCGCCGCAGTTGTACTGGTCGTCACCGAGTGGCAGCACCGCATCGACACCGGTCAGCAGGCTGGCGGTGGAGGCGGCGACGCAGTCGCCGCCGAAGCCGAGGCCATCGTTGAACGCCGCCGCGGTGGGGTCGCAGGCGATGTCGCCCGCCGAGCCGATGACGGGATCGGGGTTCGGCTGGACCTGCACGGCCTGGGTCTGGACGGCCTCGGTGTTGCCCGCGTTGTCCGCCGAGAAGAACTTGAACGTCATATTCGAGTTAATCGTGAAGGGCTGGTAGTTCCAGACCGGGCTCGACGTCGTCGGCGTGGAGCCGTCGGTGGTGTAGTAGGTCGCCTTCACGCCGGAGCCGCCCGGGTCCTTGGGGAAGATCGAGACCGTGGTTGAGCCGTTGTAGGCCGTGGACCCGCAGGGCTGTCCGTCGCACTCCAATGTGGTGATCGGCGCCTGGGTATCCGGCCCGTTGATGACCTGGGAGACCGTCTTCATCACGGTGCCCGCGGGCGCGCCGCCCGGCTGCCCGGAGTTCTGCAGCCAGTCGAGCAGGCTGTTCAGGGTGGACAGTTCCACCGGGCCCCAGTTCGCGATGCACGTGCTGTAGTTGCTGGGGTCATAGGTCTGCGAGCAGATCTCGTGGAAGGCCAGCTGAACCCAGCCGCCGCCGTGCTGCGAAGCGGCCGTGATGGCGGCCTCCATGTCCGACAGAGACAGCGGCGGAACGTTCGGCGGGCTTCCGGTGGGCGCGTTGTAGTCCGTCCGGGTGGCCAGCACATCCTTGGGCGGTAGGGTCTCGGCGAAGATCGGCCCGGCGCCGACGCCACCGACGTCGATGCCGCCGGCCGCGCGCCCCGAGGTGTAGCCGCAGCCTCTCACCATGCTTTCCGCATTCGTGTCATAGGCGCCGAACGGATAGGCGAAGCTGACTGGATAGAAGCCGTGGCCGACCAGGTTCTGGTGGTCCTGGCATACCTCGTTGGAGCAGGTCTGCTGGTTGGTGCAGCCCTTGAGGTTGTACTCGTCGAGGGTGTGGCCGCCGATCTCGTTCCCCGCGTCGTTCACAGTAGTGAGCTGCGACCAGCTCATCGCGCTGTCGATGTTCGCGGTGTTGCCGGTGTTGATGAAGAAAGTCCCGGTCATGTTGTGGGGCTGAAGCGCGCGAAGGAACCCGAGCGTGTACTGGTTCTCGATGCCGTCGTCGAAGGTTAGTGACACGACGACGGTGAACGGGATCGCCTGCGAATTCGGCTGCTCGGCGTTGCCCGCCAGGTCGGTTGAGAAGAACTTCACCGTCGTGTTCTGCTTGACGCTGAACGGGCCCGTGTAGACGGTGCTGGACGTGGTCGGCGTGGACCCGTCTGTAGTGTAATAAGTATTGGCCACGCCCCAGCCACCCGTGTTGTCGGTCGCCGACAGCGCGACCGTGACCGGCGCGGTGTAGCCGGCAGACGAGCATGGCCCGCCGTTGCAGTAGATCGTCGTGGTGGGCGGCGTGCTATCGGGCGGCTCCTGGATCGGGATCGTCTGGGACTGGACGGTCTCCGCATTCCCCGCAGCGTCCCATGAGCGGAATTGCACGGTGGTCGTCGATGTCAGGGGGAACGCGCCGGTGTAGGCCGGGCTGGACAGCGTCGGCGTAGTCCCGTCGGTGGTGTAGTGGGTGCTGGCAACGCCCGAGCCGAGGTCGCTGGCGGCGAGTGACACCGAGACGGTGCTGGTGTAGGTGGCGGACGCGCACGGGGACCCGCTGCAGAAGATCGTCGTGGCTGGTGCGGCCGTGTCCGCCGAAAGGGCGGTGCCCTGCACGGTGGAGAACGCCGTCCCGGCCGGCGCGCCACCCGACTGCCCAGCGCTCTGCACCCAGCTCAGGAACGTGTTCAGATCCCCTAGGTCGATCCAGCCCGAGGAGGCGGTACAGGTGCTGTAGTTGTTCGGGTCGAGGGTCTGCGAGCACACCTTGCCAATCGTGATCGGCACCCAGCCACCGCCGTGCGCAGCCGCGCCCGACACCAGGGATTCCAGGTTGGACAGGCTGATCTGCCCGGTCGGGGCGTAGGCGCGCAGGGCCAGCCAGTTCTTCGGCGGCAGCGTCTCCGCGTACACCGAACCGGTCGGCGACAGGCTGCCCGCGGTCCTGGCGTTCCCGTAGCCGCAGTTCTGCACCTCAGCCTGGATCGTGGTGTTGAACGCGCCGCCCGGGTAGGCAAAGGTGTCCGGCTTGAGCCCGTGCTGGAGAAGATTCTGCCGGTCGGTGCATATCTCGCTGATCTGCTGCTGCGCGGTGAGGGTCGTCAGGCTGATGCCGTCGACTGTCTTGCCGCCGATGTCGTTGCCCGCCGCCAACAGCGCCGAAAGCTGCGACCAGGACATGTACTTGGTGGACGAACTGTTGCTCACGCTCCCGCTGCTGACGTAGAACGTCGCGTTCACACCATGCGGCTGCAAGGCCTGCTGGTAACCAAGCGCGTACTGGCTCAAGGTGTTGTTGTCGAAGGTGAGCGTCACCGTGGTGCCCGACACGGCCGCCGCGGGCACAGCGGGAACCACGATCCCGCCGGCGGCGATCAGGACCGAGAAGCCCGTCAATGCCTGCCGGCGGTGACCTCGAAGCCAGCTTCTCACTTGCCGTACGGCGAGGCTTCGGTGCTCGCTCCAGGCTCGTGACGCCATGCCCCCACCCCTTCTTCACCTACTGCATGCCGCTAGGCGACGCGGACGGATAATGAGCGGCCCCCCCTCGGCTAGCTGTCACGTAGACAGCACGCCAAGATCGCCCGCACAGCGTGCTATGCCGCCATGGGTTGGTCGCATTCTGCCTGTACAAAGATGCGGGGAACATCCCCAGTTGTCGTAGAACGCCTGCGCTTCGCCTGGGTCAACGCCCGCGCCGCTGCCCGATGCCATGCCTGGCGCGGCGGGGAGGGTTGCGAGAGGTGCCGCCGCGCTGCACGGTGCAGGACACGCGTAACTCAAGATCGCGGAACATCTAACTTAGGTCGGTCATCTAGGTAAATGGGGACCATCGCCGGATTGGTGACAACCTTTCCGCAGACCTGTGCGTCCCTTAAGAGTTAACGCGGGTTTTACCTGCCATTTGCAGTCAAGGGTTGGGCTATGGTCGCGATGTTCTTTGGTTCTGGAATGTCGGCGACACTTGGCCGGGGGGTCAGGTGTCACGGATGTTGAGTCCCGAAATGCAGATAACGCCCGGTTTTGCGCCGAGGCTACAGGAGATATGTCATGACATGAGGCAACCGGTCGCCAGCGTCTTCGCGCTGGCGGCGGCCGCGCTGGCCGAGCCCGGGCTCCCCAAGGCTGCGTGCGCACGCATGGAGGAGATCATCAAGCAGGCCGAGTGGCTGGCCGATCTGATCAAGCACGCACTGTATGACGCAGCGCCGGGTTCACCGGGCAGCTGTCAGACCGACCTGCTCGCGCTAGCGCATGAGGCGGTCGCCGCCGAGTGCGTGACCTGGGAGGGCGAGGCTAGGCTCGTAGCTTCCGCGGGGCCGGTGTTCACCTCAGTCCACCCGGTACTGCTTCGCCGGATGGTCACCAACCTGCTCAGCAATGCGATGCGTGCTGCCGGGCCATCTGGCATGGTGACCCTCGAGGTTGGCCAGCAGGACGGCTCGGCATGGCTGTGCGTGGAAGACACCGGCCCGGGCTTCGGGAAGATCCAGAAAGGTCTCGGGCTTGGCCTGACCGCGGTGCTGAGAGATGCCATCAGGCACGGCGGCAGGCTCGAATGCAGCGACGGGCCGGGCGGCGGGGCGCGCGTCAGCCTGTCGCTGCCTCTCGCCCGCACTGAATCGCCAGCGGAGAGGGCTGACGCGGATGATTCGCGCGCAGTAACTACCGAGCCTGGGCTGAGCCGCAGGGGTGGCTAGCCGTGAGCGCACACTTCCAGGCTAAGCACGGCGGGCAGTGTGCTCGCCGCGGCGACGGCGTGATGGCGATCGGCACGGCGGTGCGGGCACCCGGCATGGCCGGATGATGCGGCTGACGTGATGCGAAACGCCCGCGCCGTTGCGATTGCGACTGCCGCGATCTGTGGTGTCGCCACGGTCGCCTTGGCCCTGCTCCCGCAGGTTCAACTGGACTATGCGTGGCCGCAGGTTCGCCTTGCGCTTGAGACCTCAGGCTCGCTGATCGCGCTGGTGGCAGGATTTCTGGTCTTCGGCAGGCTCCTTCGGCGTACCTACCTGGACGAACTGCTGCTTGCGTCGGCGCTCGCCGTACTCGCTCTGTCCAACCTGCTGTTCGTAACTGTCCCGACCATGGCCGGGTGGGCACCGGATGACCTGACCGTCTGGGCCGCCCCCATCGCCCGCTCGCTGGGCGCGCTGCTGTTCGCTCTCGCGGCGTTTGTGCCCCATCGCGGAATGCGGCGATCGGGGGAAGTACTACCACTGACGGCAGCCGCCGTCATCACGGCTGTAGCGCTGGCCGCCATTTTCGTTCATGCTTTCTCCCAGCGCTGGCCGGCGAAATACGCGGCTACAGTTACGCCGCAGGCGGTCGCGCAGCCAGCCCTTTATGTGCATCCGGCACTCTTCGCGTTTGAATTGATGGTCGCGCTGCTCTACGGTCTCGCGGCGAACGGGTTCCTCCGCCGCTCCAGGCGCTTTAGCGACGAGTTCTTCGGGTGGCTGGCGGTCGCGGCAGTTCTGGCCGTGGCTTCCCACGTCAATTACTCATTGTTTCCGTCGCTGTATTCCCAATCCATGCTGTACACCGGCGACATTTTCCGCTTCGCGTTCTACGTCGCCCTTCTCTTCGGCTGCATGCGGGAGATCTGGTCGTACTGGAGCGTTCTATCGGAAACAGCGGTGCTCGAGGAGCGCCGCCGCATCGCGCGTGACCTCCATGACGGGCTAGCACAAGAGCTGGCATACATCTCCCGTCATCTTGATCTCTTGGTCGGCGAGGCCAACACGGACACGGTGGAGCGGCTGCAGCTGGCGGTCGAGCGGGCACGGCTTGAATCGAGGCGGGCGATCAACACGCTCGCCGCCGCGAAGGACCAGGCCGTGGAGGTTGCGCTGGCCGAAGCGGCCTCGGAGGTCGCAGAACGATTCCGCATCGAGCTCGTGCTCGAACTGATACCCGGTATCCGGCTGTCGCCTACTCGGGCCGAGGCACTAATACGGATCGCGTGTGAGGCCATCACCAATGCGGCTCGGCATAGCGGCGCCAAGGGCGTGACGCTCCGCATGGAGCGCCGAGGTTCTCGGGTAAGGCTGCGAGTTACCGACAACGGATGCGGTTTCGACACCACCGTCCAGGACCGAGGTTTCGGTCTCACGGCGATGCGTGAGCGCGCCCGCGCGGTCGGCGCTGACCTCCATATTCATTCCGCTCTGGGCCGGGGAAGCGAGGTGGAGATCGCCATTTGAACACTCAGGACAGACGGCTGCGCGTGCTGATCGCCGATGATCACGCTCCGACCCGCGAGGACGTGCGCCGGGCACTCGAGCATGATGCGCGGTTCTGCGTCTGCGCGGTGGTGGCTGATGCCGCTGAGGCCGTGTCCGCCGCCGTCCGGGAGCGGCCCCATATCTGCCTCCTTGACATCCGGATGCCTGGCAGCGGTCTCGCGGCAGCGTGGGAGATCGCAGCAAGGCTGCCGCGTTCGAAGATTGTGATGCTGACCGTGTCGGACGAGGACACGGACCTCTTCGCCGCGCTGCGCGCGGGTGCCGATGGGTATCTGCTCAAGACGATGGGCCTGCACCAGCTGCCGGCCGCTCTCGACGGTGTCTGCTCCGGTGAAGCGGCGATGCCGCGAGCACTGGTCGCACGCGTGCTGGAGCGGTTTCACGGGCGGGAACCGCGGTGGCGGTCGCCCGTCGTGGACGAGCCGGCCGAACCGCGGCTGACTAGCCGGGAGTGGGAGGTGCTTGAGCTGCTCGCGCAGGGCCGCTCAACCGCGGAGATCGCGGACAGGCTGGTGCTTTCGGCAAGCGCGGTCCGGGCGCACATCGCCGCTATCGTGCGGAAGCTTCAGGTTGCAGACCGTGCCGCGGCCGCCGAGCTCTTCCGCAGGCGACCAGGCACCTGATCTGTCGGGGCGGGCAGCGCCGACGCCGCCCGCCCCTTGCCCGCGCTGGCTAGTCGGGGTAGTGTCGCCTCCACTCGACTATGCCGGCTGAGCGCTCAGAGGCCTGAGCGCTCAATCGCTTCCAGGACGTTGTGGCTCGCAGCCGATGGCATCAAGCTTTCGTGGGTGACCATTAGGGGGGGCCATGAGACTCGTCTTCTGCGATGACAACCGGCTTCTGGGTGAAGCGCTGGCCGCGGCCTTGCATGCCTGGGGTCACCAGGCAGTAGCGATCACGACGTCAGCGGCTGCGGGCGTCGCCGCGGTGACTGAGCACATGCCTGACGCATGCCTGCTCGATCTGCGTTTCCCCGGGGGCGAGGATGGCCTCACGGCGGCTCGCAAGATGCGCATGCAGTGCCCAGGTACCAAAGTGGTGGTGCTCTCCGGGGCGCTCGATCCGGCAGTCGCCGGGGAGGCGCGAATGATAGGTGTCGCGGGACTTCTCGCGAAGGATCAGAATGTGACGCAGATCGCGCGCGCCCTGGAGGTGATTGCCTCCGGCGGAGTCGTGTTTGAGTCCGCCCTGTCGAGCCACGCGCATGCGGCGGTTTCGCAGCGCGCACGGTCCCAGCACGACCTCACGCCACGGGAGACAGAGGTGCTGCGCCGTATTGTCGCTGGCCAGAGCACGGAGCGGATGGCCCTCGAGATGAACATCGCCACCAGCACCCTGCGGACCTACGTGAAGAATCTCCTCTCCAAGCTCGGTGCGCACTCAAGACTTCAGGCCGCGGCTCTGGCCAGTCGTGAGGGACTGGTCGCCAAGCTGCCCGCATGACCGGCACCAGCGGGTGGCATCGCAGTGTCCACAGCGCGCGGCAGCCGGACTCCCTCAGTTGGCGTAGCCGCGCCACGTTAAGCAGGGGTTCCCCAGGGCGGCGAATTGAGCAACGCTCACCAGCTATGGGGATTAATGTCTTCGTTGTTGATCAGGAGCGCACGTTCGCTGATGCCCTTGCGGCTCGGCTAGAGGCCGAGAGCGACGTAGAAGTCGTGGCGGCTGTGCACGCGCGCACGCCGGCCCAGTGCCTGATACTAGGGCGGCAAGCGGATGTGATGTTGCTGGATGGCGACCTCCCCGAGCGTGCCGCGATCCGCCTGTGTGAGGAACTGCGCTGGCGCGACGAAGCCCCTCGCGTCATTATCCTGAGTAACTCCTCAGAGGCTGAACGGATCGTAGACGCGGTCCGGGCGGGTGCAGCGGGTTGGGTGCGCAAGGATGAATCCTTCGAGCACCTGGTGGATGTGATCCGGCGTGCCGCGCGCGGCGAGACATGGCTGCCCCCGGCCGAGATGGGCCGGATCATGGCGATGCTGCTTCAGGATCAAGAGCAGCGCCGGGAGAACGACGAGCTGCTCGCTGCTCTTACGCCACGCGAGCGGGAGGTGCTGACCTGTCTGGCCGAGGGAGCGGGACGGCGGGAGGTGGCGGATCGGCTGCACCTGTCCGCCAACACTGTCCGTACCCACCTGCAGCATCTCATGGCAAAGCTAGGCGTCCACACCACGCTTGAGGCAGTAGCGCTGAGCCGACCCCATCTGGAGCAGGTGCCGCCCGATACGGGCTGACGAGCGGGGTCGCAGGGCGGCTACGACGGATGAGGATGTGCCAGCCGCATGCTCGGAGGCGAGGATAGTGCCGCGCGGCAGGCGGAGCGCTCGCAATTCCTGTCGGACGCCGGTCGGGCCATTACCTATTCCGGAGCTGCTCAATGTAACGCGCCCCTCGCGCTTAGGACCAGCATATGTCGGGCCATAAAAGGAGATCCCCGCTACGAGGACTGGGCGGATATAGCCAGCGGGGAGACTAGGGGCCGCGATTGCGGTCATTCAAAATAGTCTGCGAACTCCCTAAACGTACGTAGGAACGACACCCTCATGCTGCTGAATATAGCTACGACAGATGGGGGATGCGCACTCAGCCATGCGCGCCTAGGCTGCGATTCGCAGCATTTACTGAAATAGAAATGGATCGCTCGCTAACGGCTGCCATATGCAGCTGATTTTAGCTGGGGGGGCGCTGACTCAATTGACGGAAGTCTCGAAGGGCACTGGTTGCCGTGTTGCCGTGGTCGGGTGCGGTTACTGGGGGTCGAAGCATGCCCGCGTCCTGCACGCCGCGGACGGCGTCGATCAGGTAGTTCTCGTTGATTCACGTGAAGACCGGGTCCTGAACCTGGGCCGCAGCTACAAGACGGCCCCCTGGTACAGGGACTTGCAGCCGGCCCTCGCGCAGGTGGACGCGGTGGTAGTAGCCACCCCGCCGAGCACGCACGTGGCCGTGGCGCTGCAGGCGATCGAGGCTGGCAAGCACGTCCTGGTGGAGAAGCCGCTTGCGCCAACTTCTGAGGGGGCGCGCCGTCTGGAACGTGCGGCGGCCGCAGCGGGCGTCGTCCTCATGGTCGGCCACACTTTCGAGTACAACCCAGCCGTCCGGAAGCTTCGCGAGCTCATCCAGAGCGGAGAACTCGGCGAGGTGTACTACATCGACAGCGCCCGGCTCAACCTGGGCCTGTACCAGAACGACGTCAACGTCATCCTCGACCTTGCTCCGCACGACATCTCCATCATCAACCACGTGCTGGGCCGCAAGCCGATCGCGGCCCAGGCTTGGGCCTCCCGCCACGCGCACCGCAGATTCGAGGACGTCGCCTACCTGCGCTTGTTCTACGACGACTTCTTCGACGACCGTGGCCTGTCCGCGAACATCCACGTGAGCTGGCTCGACCCATGCAAGGTGCGGAGGGTCACGGCAGTCGGCAGCCAGAAGATGGCCGTCTACGACGACCTGGCCGTGGACGAGCGGATTCGCGTCCTGGACAAGGGAGTCTGCCTCCCGCCCGACGGCGACAACATGACTCAGCCGCCGATGTCCTACCGCTACGGCGACATCGTGGTCCCGTTCATCTCACCGGACGAGCCGCTCGCTGTGCAGGACCGGCACTTCATCGAGTGCATCGCAACCGGCTCCCGGCCGCTGACCGACGGCGCGAACGGGCTCGCCGTCGTGGAGGCCGTTGAGGCCGCGGAGTTGTCGCGGCGTCTCGGCCGCCCGGTACTGCTCGCGGAACTCAGCTCTGATGGCCGCTTCACGCAGCCATTCAGCCTGCGCGGCAGCCAGTATGCGCCGGCTTCCCGTGCAGTTAACGGCGCCGAGGCCGCCGCAGTGGCTGCCTCGGCGGTGCGCACCCGCTCGGAGATGTCATGACCAGCCAGATCCCCTTCCTTGACGTGGCCGCGATGACGCGCGAGGTTCTCGACAGCGTTGAGCCGGCCTGGCGACGGGTACTCGAGTCGAGCCGGTTCGTCGGCGGCGAGGCCGTCGAGGAGTTCGAGGCCGCGTGGGCGGCCTACTGCCAGGTGCCGCACGCGCTCGGTGTGGCCAACGGAACTGACGCCATCCAGCTCACCCTGACCGCGCTTGACATCGGGCCAGGCGATGAAGTGGTCCTGCCCACGAACACGTTCGTCGCCACGGCGGAAGCGGTAGTCCTGTCCGGCGCCACGCCACGGTTCGCCGATATCTGCCCGGACACCCTGCTGCTCACCGCCGAACTGCTCGAAGCGGCCATGAATCGCAGAACCAAGGCTGTCATCGTCGTGCACCTCTACGGTCAGATGCCCGACATGGATGCGCTCTGCCGGGTCGCGGACAAGGCCGGCATCGCGGTGATCGAGGACGCCGCCCAGGCTCACGGGGCAACCTGGCGAGGACGACGAGCGGGGTCGATCGGGCTGGCCGGCTGCTTCAGCTTCTATCCGGGCAAGAATCTCGGGGCATTTGGCGACGCGGGCGCGGTGGTGACCACGGACCAGGGCCTGGCGGGCCGGATCAGGGTACTTCGCGATCACGGTCGGGCCGTCGGCTCCCACTACCGGCACGAGCTGGTAGGGACCAACAGCCGCCTCGATGCCCTGCAGGCGGCAGTGCTCACCGCGAAGCTCGCCCGCCTGGACGCATGGAACGAGGCTCGCCGGTCAATCGCAGCGCGCTACCACGCCGCGTTCGCTTCGTGCCCCGCCCGCCTGGTGGCGGAAGTCCCCGGGATGCGGGGGGTCTACCACCTCGCCGTGCTGCGGGTGCCGGAGCGAACGCGGGTTCAGCAGCACCTCGCCGAGATGGGTGTCCAGGCCCAGGTCCATTACCCCATCCCCTGCCACCAGCAAGAACCCTACCGGCGGTTCGCCAGCCGCCCGTTGCCGACAGCCGAGCGGTGCGCAGAGGAGGTGTTGTCACTGCCGATGTTCCCGCACATGACCGATGACCAGGTGACACGGGTCTGTGACGCGGTCCATACGGCACTAAGGGGAAGGGAGCATCGCGTTGCATGAGTCCCTCATGCCCGTGCAGCGGTTGTCAGCCGCTGCGTCTGGCAGCGCCCGTACAGGTATGACGCGGCTGGCTAAGCGCCTGCTGGACCTCGCCGTCGCGACGGCTTGCCTGGCCCTGCTGTCTCCACTGCTTGGGATCGTCGCGGTGCTGATTAGGCTCACCACGCCAGGGCCGGCCCTGTTCCGGCAGATCCGGCTAGGCAAGGACAGCAGCCCCTTTCTCCTTTACAAGTTCCGGACCATGTACGCCGATAGCCCCGATGACTTGCACCGGGAATACGTGCGCAAGCTTCTGACGCAGGAAGAGCCGCCCCACGGCGGCCGGAGCGGGGTGTACAAGCTCGAGCATGACGACCGGATCACGCCAATCGGCCGGCTAATCCGCCGGACGAGCATCGATGAGCTTCCCCAGCTGCTCAACGTGATCCGGGGTGACATGTCGCTCGTCGGGCCACGCCCGGCGCTTCCCTGGGAAGCCGAGATGCTGGACGGTAGCCACTTCGCGCGTTTCTCCGTCCCGCCTGGTCTCACTGGTCTGTGGCAAGTGAGCGGCAGGAACACCCTCACAATGAAGCAGGGCCTGGAACTCGACGTCGAATACGTGCGCAGGCAAGGACTCGCACTCGATCTGTGGATCCTGCTCAAGACGATACCGGTCGTGCTCTCCACCCACGGTGCCCTATGAGTCCAGGGCGTCACGGCCGGGCGGGCCGGATGTGCCCGATGGGGGCGGCCAGATGACTCAGGTGCAGCTCCCTGAGCCGCTCCGCGCCGTGGCAGCCGGGCAAGGGGCAGACGCGGCCGCCGCAGCCGCGGGTGATTCCATCACCGTGGCTGCCTGGACGATTGTCAGCCGCGTCACCGGTGTCGCCAAGTTCGCCTGCATCGGCGCGGTACTCGGGCCGACATTCTTTGGCAACACCTATCAGTTCACCAATTCCCTACCTAATCTGGTCTATTACGGATTCCTCGCCGGCTCCCTGTTCTCCTCGCTGCTTGTCCCCGCCCTTGTGCGCCACATCGACGCTGGTGACCGGCGTGCATCGGAACGCGTGGCCGGTGGCTTCCTCGGCATTACCCTGGCGGCGCTGCTGCTTATTGCCCCGGTAGCCATTACCCTCGGTCCGCTAGTGCTGAGATTCGCCTCTCTCACAGGTGCGTCACCCGTGGTCGGCGCGGCTCAGGAGAACGTGGGGCGGCTGCTGATCGTCATGTTCATCCCGCAGATCTTCTTCTACGGCGTAGTCGGCACCGCCACGGCAGTGATGAACTCACGCCAGCGTTTCGCCCTGGCTGCTGGTGCGCCCGCCGTGGAGAACCTCGGCACTATCGCGGTGCTGGTGGCAGTCGCAGTGCTATACGGCACCGGTACGCAGCTTGGCAGCGTCCCGAGCGGAGAGATGCTGCTACTTGGGCTTGGCTCGACCGGCGCGGTCGCGGCTCACGCGGCTACCCAATGGTGGGGTGCCCGGCGCGCGGGAGTGCTGCTCATGCCACGGCCCGGCTGGCGCGACAGCGAGGTCCGGGTTGTCGTCGCCAGAGCGTTGCCGTCGCTTGCCCAGGCGGGACTCTTGGCGTTCCAGGTGCTGACCCTGCTGGTGGTGGCGAACCGCCTGCCTGGCGGGGTCGTCGCCTTCCAGATCGCCCTGAACTTCTACTACCTGGCCATCGCGCTGGGAGCCACGCCAGTCGCGCTTTCCCTGCTGCCAAGGCTGGCGCGGATGCACCTGGACGGAGATCTGACCGCGTTCCGCGAGACCTTGGTGCGTGGCTTTGCGCTCGGCTTCTTCATCACCATCCCCGCCGCCGTCGGCTACCTTGCGCTGGCATTCCCGCTCGCCCGTGCCATCTCGTTCGGCCGTATGGATGGCGCCGGCGCGGTCACCATGGTCGCGGTATCGCTCGCCGGGCTGTCCGTAGCGGTGGTCGGCCAAACCGCCTTCATGATCGCCACCTATGCGTCTTACGCAAGGAAGGACACCCGCTCTCCGCTGATATCCATGCTGCTACAGGCCGTTGCCTGCCTGGCACTGGTCAGTGCCGCGCTGCTCGCCCATGGGCCGACCGTGCTGCTGCTGCTCGGGTTGGCCTTGTCGGTCGCCGTCGCATTGGCTGCCTGCCACCTGACCGCGCGAGTGTGGCGCGGCCTGGGCCGGCGCGACACGCAGCGGCTGCGTGGCACGCAGCGGCTCGCACCGTCGATACTGAAGTTCGCGGTAGGTTCCGGGATCATGGCGGTGCCCGCCTGGCTCACCGCAACCTCGATCCCGCACTGGGTAGGACGGCCCTTCGGCCCGCGAGTCGCGATCATTGCCGCTGCCCTAGTTGGCTTGTCGGTGTTCTTGGCCGTGCAGGCCCTGTTGCGGACCCCCGAACTGGGCTGGATCGCTGACGGCTTCGGCCACTTGCGGGGGACGGCCCGGGGCGGGATCGCAGGGAGAACCGCGGCTGGCGCAGCTTCGCGGCGCCCTGCCACACGCCGCCGGCGGCTGATTCCCCTACCGCCCAGCCTCCCATGGACAGGCCAGGGGCTCCGTCATCGCTCCAGCCGCTGGGTGGCGGTCCTGGCGCTCCCCGGGGCGGTCGCGCTTGGCGTGATGTGCGCGCACTGGCCGTTGCTGACGCTCGGCGCCGCGCTGGCCGCGGGAATCGTGGCGGCGGTCTGGAGATGGCCTGCGCTGGCTGCTTACGTCATCATCGTGCTGACGCCGGTGACGGCGGGTATCGACCGCGGCTCCGCACTGCCAGTGGTGCGTCCTAACGAGGCGCTCGCGCTCTTCGTCGGAGCCACGCTCGCGGCGCGGGGTCTGGTGCGGCTCCGCACCGGACAGCTGCCGAAGATCCGGCCGGACCGGCTGGAAGTGGCCCTTGTGCTCATGGCTGTGGCCAGCTCAGTTGTGCCGCTGCTGTGGATGACGGTCCGGCAGACGCCGATCAGCAAGGACGATGTTCTCTACGCGCTTGTGCTCTGGAAGTACCTGGGCTTGTACGTCGTCATCCGCACCAGCGTCACCAATGACCGCCAGATCCGGCTGTGCCTGTGGCTGTCGGTGACTGCGGCGTGCGTCGTGGCAATGCTGGCGATATTGCAGTCGCTCGGCCTGTTTGGCGTCCCGGAGTTGCTAGCCAAGTACTACGCGCCGTTCGGTAACACCAACGCGTTCGCGGACCGGGGAGGGTCGACGCTCGGCCTTCCCGCGGCGACTGCGGACCTGGCCATCATCAACCTGGCCATCGTGAGCGGCCTGTGGATCCGCTACCGCAGATTCCGGCCGCTCCTGGCAGGCGCGGCCGGGCTGCTTGTGCTCGGGGCGCTCTCCGCCGGGGAGTTCTCCAGCGCCATCGGTCTCTTCCTCGGCGTCATCGGCATCGCCACCGTCATGCGCAAGCCGAAGCTGCTGTGGGTATTTCTGCCCGCGGCCGTGCTTGGCGGGCTCGCCCTGCGGCCAGTGATCGAGCGCCGCCTGTCCGGTTTCCAGTCGGCGTCGGGGCTGCCCGTGAGTTGGACCGGGAGACTGCAGAATCTGCAGACTTACTTCTGGCCCAGGTTGTTCTCCCACTGGAATTTCCTGCTCGGCATCGAGCCTTCCGCCCGCATCGCCGTCGCGAGCCAGGCGACGGGTTACGTATGGATCGAGAGCGGTTACACGTGGCTGCTCTGGGGAGGCGGCATCCCGCTGCTGGCCTGCTTCGGCTTCTTCGCGTACGCCGCAGCACGACGAGGATGGCAGGCCGCCCGCGGCGACCGCGACGGGCGAAGCGTGGCGGGCCTGGCGGTCTTCGTCGGGATCGCCGTGATCACCTTCCTGATGAGTTTCGACCCGCACCTGACCTACCGAGGCTCGGCGGACGCCTTCTTCTGCCTGCTGGCGCTGGCGGCGCCGCGCGCCGGCCCCTTCGCTGGTGAAAGGTCTGGCACGCAGTCGCTGCCAGTGCTGCGCGGTTACTCACCGGACGGATCAGGCGCAGCGCGTCGCGTCGGCACCTCGCCAGCACCGCACGTGCGGTCGCCGGATCATTCAACTTATGACCATAAAAGTCGCACGCTGGTGATGGAGGTTCGAAAGTGATGCCGGAGAATGGAACGCCCGGGATGAACGGGAAGCCGGCGCGCCCTCGCCAGATCCCTTCCGGCGGCACGCAGGGACGCTTCACGGCCGCTGGTGACCCTGCCGTTGAGCGGGGAACCCGACTCGCCGCTATGGCTGCCCGGCAGCTGGTCGGCGGACCGGGAACGCCGGGGGGATGGTCGAGGTTCCTGCTAGCGCATCTGCGCTGGATCATGATCGTCACGCTGCTTGTGGTGGGCGCGGCGGCGGCGTACGTCCACAACCAGACGCCGCAGTACCAGGCTCAGGCGCAGGTGAACGTCTGGTTCGCTTCGCCCGTGCCCACCGCGCTGCAGGGACCCAACATGGTGACCGAGAAGGGGATCGTGTCGTCTGGAGCGATCCTCGGAATCGCGTCCCGGATCCTGGATGTGCCGCAGCACGTACTGCTCAAGGGCTTGTCTGTGAACGTGCCGGCAGGCTCTTCCATCATGGTTGTCGCCTATTCCGATCCAGTGCCCAGGGTCGCCCAGGATCGGGCGCAGGTCATCGCGGAGGCCTACGTGGCCTACCGCTCGCCGACGCCGGCCGCAAGCGGGCACGGCACTAAGGCGGCGGCAAAAGCAGTTACCGCACTGCACGCCACGCTGATCACGCCAGCGACGTTGCCTACCAGCCCGTCGAGCCCCGCGTATCTTATCGATATCCTGGCCGCGCTGGTCGTCGGTCTCGGTCTTGCTATCGGAACCGCCGCGCTCCGCGACCACCTGGACGACCGCTTCCGTGGCCCGCTCGACCTCGAGGCCAGGACCGGAGCCACAGTTCTTGGGCTGGTGCCGGCATTTCGCACCCTAAGCCGCACTCCGGCGGCCGAGCTAGCGCTGCTATGGAGCCCCGATTCTGTGGTCGCTGAGGCGTATCGCAGTCTGCGGACCCGAGTGCTGATGGAGGCGGCCGCCCGCGGGGCCAGGACGCTTCTCGTCACCAGCCCCGGGTGGGAGAAGAAGGGCACGGTCGCCGCCAACCTTGCGGTCGCCCTCGCACAATCCGGCAGACGCACCATTTTGGTGTGCGCCGACCTGCGTTGGGGCAGCACGGACGAGCTCTTCGGAATTCACAACGACGTCGAAGGGCTCACGACATTGCTCGACGCCCGCGCTGACTGGGCGACGGCACTCCAAAGCACAGGAATCAGCTGTCTGCGGCTGCTCCCTCCCGGCCCTGTTCCGAGCGACCCGGCGGAAATCCTTCAGCGGCCCGCCCTGCGGACAGTGATCGGCGGACTGCGAAGCCAGGCTGACTTCGTGATTATCGACGCCCCGCCGCTACTAGCCAGCCCCGATTTCAGCCCGCTCGCACAACGCGCGGAGATGGTGCTGCTGGTCGGCGATGCGCGCAAATCCACCCGCGCGCAGCTGCAGGCCGCCCTGCGCGAGGCCGGGGATGCGGTCGACAAACTCGTCGGCTGCGTGCTGTACAACGTCGGGAGCCGCCACTGGCTGCGCCGATCCCCGGCACCCGTCGTCGCCCATGACCCGCCGCTGGACCCAGACGAATGGTCCGGGCGCGATGCGGTGGACGGTCACGAAGCCGCACCTTCCCAGCGGCAGGCCACATACGTCAGCCTGCCTACCGGCGATTCGTCGTCATGGCCACACGAACAGGCGTAACGGAGGGACAACTATGACAGAACAGATCGTTGCCGAGACCCGGGCACTGCCGGAGGCGATGGCAGGCACGTGCCGGCTCTACCTGGTGCGCCACGGAACAACCACGCTGAACGTAGAGAACCGCTATCGCGGCCGCCGGGACATACCGCTCGACGCCCGCGGTTACCAGGACGCGGTTGACGCGGCGCACCGCCTGTCCGGCGAAGGGCTCGCCGCCGTGTATACCGGGCCGCTGCGCCGGACAATCGCCACCGCGCAGATCATCGCCGACGAGGCGCGAGTGCCGGACATCCGCATTCTGCATGGCCTCAACAACGTGGACTACGGCGCGTGGGAGGGCATGACCTGCGAAGAAGCCGCGATGTTCGACCCGGAGGCGTTCGCACTCTACCGTACCTCTCCCATGCAGGCCGTCTGCCCTGTCGGTGAGCGCCTCAGCGACGCTCAGCAGCGGATGGTCGCTGCGCTGCAACTCGTTGGCTCACGGCACGCGGGTGAGGCTGTCGCGGCGGTCACCCACGCCGTCATGATCCGGCTGACCCTCGTGGCCCTCGCTTATGTCGATGACGAGAACTGGCGGGTCCCGGTAGGGCGCGGATCGGTGACTGCTTTCGACGTCGAAGACGGGACTATCCGCCTGGCGTCCTCGCCGGAGGGCGGCGAGCCGGACGCAGAGGGCAGGGAGGCGTGATCTCAGCCCGTCGGCTGGCAGCTAGCCCTAAGGCGCGTGCGGCGCTTCGGGCTCGGCCGCCGCATGTCTTGCTGGTGGTAGAGAACGTTGCCCTCGCCCGTGACCACCGTCTGCAGAAGCAGGTGTCATCGCTGCACGCTCACGGCTACCGGGTCACCGTGATCTGCCGCAGCGACCGGGATAACAGGCTTTTCGCTGGAGCCCGCCTGCGCACCTACCGCGCACCTGCCGACGGCGACAGCAAGCTGGGCTTCCTGCGGGAGTACGGATTCTCGTTCGCCATGGCGAGCTGGCTGGCTGTGAGCGTCTTTCTTGCCGACCCGTTCGACGCCATTCAGGTCAGCGGTACCCCTGATATCTACTTCGCGCTCGCGCTGCCGTTCAGGCTGCTCGGCCGGCCGGTCGTGCTCGACCAGCGGGATCTTTCGCCAGAGCTCTACGAACTGCGCTACGGACGGCGCGACGGCGCGGTATATCGGGCACTGTGCTGGTTCGAGCGGAGAAGCTACCGCGCGGCGAGCCATGTGATCACGGTCAACTCCTCGCTGCGGGAAGTTGCGTTCACCCGCGGTGGCCTGCCGGCGGGAAACGTCACCGTGGTGGGGAACGGGCCGAGCCTGGACCGGACCTATCGGAGGGCGCCCCGCCCGGAACTGAAGCACGGGAGGCGATTCCTGTGCTGCTGGCTGGGACTCATGGGACCCCAGGACCGGCTGGACGTCGCGCTGCGGGCGATCGATCACCTGATCCACGTGATCGGGCGTGTTGATTGCCATTTCGCATTTGTCGGAGATGGCGAAGCGAGGGAGTCATCGCAGCAGCTGGCAGCCGACCTCGGGATCTCGGACTGGGTGAGCTTTCCCGGCTGGGCCGACCAGGACGAGGCCTACACGTACCTGTCCACCGCAGATCTCGGGCTCGAACCGAACATGGAGGAGATCGTTTCTCCGGTCAAGGGCATGGAGTACATGGCCTTCGGGCTCCCGTTCGTCAGTTTTGACCTGACCGAGACTCGCCGGCTCGGTGGCGACGCTGGCGCGTATGTGCCGCCCGGGGATGTTGCCTGCTTCGCAGGGCTGATCGATGACCTGCTCGGTGATCCGGCACGGCGTCGGAAGCTAGGCCAGGCCGGGCGGCAGCTGATAGAGGAGCGCCTCGCCTGGGATCGGCAGGAAGAGGCCTATATCGGGGTGTACCAAAAGATTCTACGGCCACGGCAGTCCGGACAGTCATCTCTCCGTCGGCACGACAGCAGCGCCGATCCGGCTGCCAAGGAGGCGTGAGCACATGACGGCGCAGGCACGGCCCACAATGATGCGGCGGGCCAGGCACCGGCTTAGGATCCGTGGGTCCGAGATTCCTGGCATCTACCTGCCCTTCGCACGGCGCAAGTACCCGGGACCAAGCCCGGAAGTGATCAGTTCCGCCACCGAGCTGGTCATCGACGGCTACACGAGGTCTGCTTCCACGTTCGCGGTTTACGCGCTGCAGCTCGCGCAGGCCACGCCGGTTCGGCTTGCCCACCATCTCCACGCACCGGCGCAGCTCATCGATGCGGCGCGGAGGCGGGTTCCCGCGATAACGGTCATCCGTGAACCGCAGGGGGCGATCTTGTCCCAGCTGATCCGCGAACCTGACGTGGCGCTCAGGGACGCACTGGTCGCCTACGCGCGCTTTTACGAATCGCTGCTTCCGTACCGGGACTGGTTCGCTGTCGCCGGCTTCGAGGAGGTCACCAAGGATTTCGGCGCGGTGATCCGCCGGGCCAACGAACGCTTCGGCACCGCACTGCGCGAATTCGAGCCAACCGAGCCAAACGTGCGCCAGTGCTTTGAGCTCATCAAGCTGCGCAGCACGCTCTCCCCGGTGCTGCTCGGTTTCGAGTCAGGAACTGTCACCGCCGATGAGCTGCGCAGGGAAGTCGCGGTCCTGGCGCAGCGTCAAGGGCCGACCCCTGAGGCATGGATCCCGTCGCAGGAGCGCGAGCGGTCCAAGGCGGCGCTGCGGGAGCAATGGGCCCGGCCAGGCCTGGCCGGGCTCAGGGTGCGCGCTCAGCGGGTCTACGAAGAATTCCTGGGGACTGCCTAGCCGGTGCAGGGCTTTTCGCCCGAGTGGCGTGACCCTGCAAACGATGTGTTAACGAAGGAGGGGTGTTGGGCGTCATCACCACCCGACCACCGCACGGTGGAGAACTCGTGGACCTGTTCGTGGCGGCGGACCGGGCTACCGAACTTACCCGGAGTGCAGCCGAATGGCCTAGCTGGCGCCTCACCCGCCGCCAGCGCTGTGACCTGGAACTGCTGGCATGCGGAGGGTTCTCGCCGCTGCGCAGTTTCCTGGGCGCGGATGACTATGCCAGGGTTTGCGAGTCCATGCGGCTGGCGGACGGGACCTTGTGGCCCATCCCCATCACCCTGGACGTGCCCGAGGACCTGGCGGAAGTCGCCCGGCTGCGAAGGAGCCTGGCTCTCCGCGATTGCGATGAGACGCTGCTTGCCGTCCTCCACCTCAGCGATGCCTGGCGCCCTGATCTCGCGGCGGAAGCCTTGGCCGTGTTCGGGACCGCCGACCCATCACATCCGGGTGTCGAGTACCTGCTCAGGCACGTTCATCCCTGGTATGTCACAGGTGAGCTGGAGATACTTCGGTCACCTTCACATCCGGACTTCACCCAGTTCCGGCATACGCCGGCGCAACTGAGGGCCGAATTCGCTCTGCGGGGCTGGCGCCGCGTCGTGGCCTTCCAGACCAGGAACCCCATGCACCGCGCGCACCAGGAACTCACGTTGCGAGCCACGCGGGAGGCCCGCGCTCAGTTGCTGATCCACCCGGTGGTGGGTGTCACGAAGCCGGGTGACATAGACCACAACACCAGGGTGCGCTGTTACCAGGCCATCCTGCCGCACTATCCCCTGGGTGGAGCGCTGTTGTCCCTGCTTCCGCTGGCCATGCGCATGGCCGGGCCCCGTGAGGCGCTCTGGCACGCCATCATCCGCAGGAATTACGGCGCGACCCATTTCATAGTGGGCAGGGATCATGCCGGGCCGGGCCAGAATTCCGATGGGCATCCCTTCTACGAGCCCTATGCCGCCCAGGATCTGCTTCGTCGGCACGGTCAGGAACTCGGGATAGAGATCATGACGTTTCCTCGGTTGGTGTATGTTCCGGAGCGCGACGCCTATATGCCGGAGAATGAGGCCCCGAGCCAGGCACGCGTGCTTGCCATTTCCGGTACTGAACTCCGTCAGCGGCTCGCGGAGGGCAGGGAGCTGCCGGCCTGGTTTACACCCCCGGAGATTGCAGCCGAGTTGCGCCGCAGTCAGCATCTTGAGAGTGCGAGCGACAATTGACGGCGACACGGCACTGGCAGATCACGAGCGCGGATGGCGCGCGGGGGCGCGCGCTGATAGCGCTGGGTGCAGTCGCGCTGCTCGGCATCGCCCTAGTGGTGGCCTGGCGCGCGGCCCAGCCAGGAACTAAGACATTCACGAACCTGCCGCCCCCTACCGACGGATACTTCAGGTTGCTGCCGGTTGGTTCTTACGCGTCGCTTCCCGACGACCGCCGAGCGGCAGCAAAGGTTCACTACTCGGCGTGGGAACCGCGGTCAGCTAATTCCCGGTATAACCATACTAACGCCATTCATGTGAAGATTCAGCGTGCAAAAACCGCTACCAAAGCGTTTGATCCGCGCTGGAATAAATACATCCTCGGCCGTATTACTGGTCATTTCACTGGTACGACAGACGAGATTTTTCAGTGGGCCGCAGTCAAGTGGGGACTGCCGGACAACCTGCTCCGGACAATCGCGTACATGGAGTCGGACTGGCGCCAGTCCAACTTCGGTGACTACGTCCATGACGCCGCGGAATGCCCACCCGGATACAAGAAGCTGCCGTGCCCCGTCACGTTTGGGATCGTCGGCACCAAATCGACAAGCTGGCCGGGCATCTTCCCGTGGAACCGCGATTCGACAGCTGCCGCAGTGGATGTCCTCGGCGGGTGGCTGCGGGGCTGCTACGAGGGCTGGGTATGGTGGCTTCGCGATCACGGAAACCAGTCACGGGACATCTACCACGCCGGCGACATCTGGGGTTGCGTCGGTGCCTGGTATTCAGGTAACTGGCACGACGGCCCGGTCGCCCGTTCGGGGGGTCAGAATTACCTCCTGCGCGCACAATACTGGTACAAGTCGAGGCCCTGGCTCCGTCGTCGATTCTGAGTCGGCTAGCTCGCCTTGATCGATCTCGCAGGGAGAGGCAAGCCGTTGCGCGGCTGGTGTGGCTTCAGGCTCTAGCGCTCGACTGGATCTGTCACGAGGGTGAGCGTCCCGTCGATCTCCTCGTACCGTTCGTCAGTCGCCGGGCAGCGCCACGCGCCATCGTCCTGCTCGACCAGCCTTGATCCGGCGCGGCCAACCCACCCGGTCCTGCGCGCAGGTACCCCGGCTACCAGCGCGAAGTCCGGCACGTGCTTCGTGACCACCGCACCGGCGGCGACCAGTGCCCAGCGCCCGACGACGACCCCGGCCCCGATGACCGCGCGGGCACCGACCGATGCGCCGTGCCGTATCACCACGCCGAGGGCATCCCAGTCCGCTGGCCGCTTCAGCTGTCCGGTCACGTCAGTGGACCTCGGGTAGACGTCGTTGATGAGCACCGCGGCCGGCCCGATAAACACCTCGTCCTCGAGCACAGCCGGCTCATAGACGAGGGCGTAATTCTGCAGTTTGACTCGGTCGCCGATTATCACCCCGGGCCCCACATATGCGCCTCGGCCCACGATACAATCGCCTCCGAGCTGGGCATTCTCGCGTATCTGGGCCAAGTGCCACACGGTGGTTCGCGGCCCGATCTTCGCCCTGGAGTCCACATCAGCCGTGGGATAGATCTGCTCGCTATCCACGGCGGCCCCTCCGCTCACTCGAAAACCCGCCGCGCGCGTAACGTGCCCGCGTCACCACCCAGCGGTCCGCCTCGGGCGCAGCCGGACCTCCAGCATAGCGAAGACCGAGTTCGAGAGGCTGTGCCGAAATTCCGCTGAACGAGCCGTGCCACCCGGCTGCCGACAGGCTGCTCAGGGCTTCTCGCGCAAGGTCGAGGCGGCGCGGACGGCGGCTGCGGCGGCATGTCGCTCGTCCACGGTGACGACCACGTCCCGCTCGACTACTGTCTCGCCGTTGACGATCAGCAACTCGAGCGGCGGCCGGGCGCCGAGCACCAGAGCGGCCACCGGGTCGGCGATGTCGGCGTGCGCCAATCCGTCCAGCCGCCACAACGCTATGTCAGCCAGCTTGCCCGCCTCCAGCGATCCGATCTCGTCGGCTCGCCCGATCAGCCTTGCCCCGCCGAGCGTGGCCAGCTCCAGCGACTGCCGCACGGTCAGCGCTTGCGGGCCGCCGATCGCACGGGCCATTAGCACCGCCTCGCGGGCCTCGCCAAGCAGCGAGCTCTCCTCGTTCGAGGCCGCCCCGTCCACGCCCAGCCCGACCGGCACGCCAGCCGCCAGAAGGTCAGCCGTCCGGCAGATGCCGGCGCCGAGCCTGGCATTAGAAGATGGGCAATGCGCGACGCCGGTGCCGGTGGCCGCCAGCCGGGCGATCGCGGCGTCGTCGAGGTGGACCGCATGTGCCAGCCACACGTCGCTGGCCAGCCAGCCGAGCGAGTCCAGGTACTCGACCGGCGTGCAACCGAACCGCTCCGCGCAGAACTCGTCCTCGTCGGCCGTCTCCGCGACGTGGGTATGCAGCCGCACAGCCCGGTCCCGGGCGAGACCGGCCGCCGCACGCATCAGCTCTCCCGTCACGGAGAACGGAGAGCACGGGGCGACCCCCATCCGCAGCATCGAGCCAGGCTCCGGGTCATGGAACGACGCGATGGCCCGCTCGGTCGCGGCGAGGATGCTGTCAATGTCCTCGGTGACCTCATCGGGCGGCAAGCCGCCCGACGAGGCGCCCAGGTCCATCGAGCCGCGGGTCGGGTGAAACCGCAGGCCAACGTCGCGCGCCGCGGCGACGGTCGCACCGAGCACGTCACCGGCTCCGCGCGGGAACACGTAGTGGTGGTCGGTCGTGGTCGTGCAGCCCGTCCTGGCCAGCCAGGCCAGCGCCGCCGTTGCCGCGTCCAGCACGATCTGCTCGTCGATCCGCGCCCAGACCGGGTAAAGCTCGGTCAGCCACTGGAACAGGGTCGAGTCCACGGCCCGGCCACGCGTGGCCCACTGATACAGGTGATGGTGAGTGTTGACCAGCCCAGGCGTCGCCACGCAGCCGGACGCATCGATGACCCGCCCGTCGGCGAGATCGTCAGGGACCTGGCCAGCGGCGACGGCGGCGATCCGGTTGCCGTCAACGGCGATGTAGCCGCTGGCATACTCGGCCCGCCCGGCGTCCATGGTTACTACATGGCAGCCGCGAAGCACCAGCGCCGTCATGCCTCGCCAGCCTCGGCCGGGGACGGCGCGGCCAGGGAGGCCTCGGTCGGGGAGGGTGCGGCCGGGGAGGGTGCGGCCGGGACCGCGACGCCCGAGCCCCGCAGCCGTGCCGCTGCCAGCCGGACGGCATCGAGGATCTTCTCGTAGCCCGTGCACCGGCACAGGTTCCCGGCCAGCGCCTCCCGCACGTCGGCATCGGCAGGATCGGGGTCACGAGCCAGCAGATCGTGCGCAGCGACGAGCAGTCCCGGCGTGCAGAACCCGCACTGCACGGCTCCTGCCTCGATGAACGCCTGCTGAACTGGATGCAGGGAACCGTCGCTGCCGGCCAGTCCCTCGACCGTGACGATGTCGCGCCCCTGGGCCTGACCGGCCGCCACCAGGCAGGCGCAGACCGGAATCCCGTCCAGGTAGATCGTGCACGAGCCGCATTCGCCCTGCTCGCACGCGTTCTTCGAGCCAGGCAGGCCCATCCGCTCGCGGAGCACGAACAACAGGCTTTCGCCAGGCCAGACATCGTCGGCCTGATGCCGAACGCCGTTGACAGTCGCCGTCACCCGCATGACGCGATCACTCCTCCTCCGCCTCCTCCGCCACGGCCCCCGCCCGACCGGCCAGCCCGGTCCGCTGATAATCGGACCAGGCCCACGCCAACGTCCGCCTGGCCAGCACGGCCAGGGAATGCCGCCGGTAGGCGGCCGTGCCGCGCACGTCGTCAATCGGCCGGGAAGCAGCGCTCACCAGCGCGCCGAACTCGGTGACCACGGACTCGGGCAGTGCATTCCTGGAGTCCCACAGGCCAGCCTCGTCCAGCGCAGCAGCCACGAAGGTCTCGGCCTCACGCGCGCGCACCGGCGTCGGCGCCGCCGATCCGATTCCGGTGCCGACCAACCGCCGGCCAGGATGCAGCGCCAGCCCGAACGCAGCCACCGCGATCACCATCGCGTTCCTGGTACCGATCTTGGCGAACTGCTCAGGCCCCGACGGCGGGCTGATCCAGACCGCGATTATCAGCTCGTCCGGTGCCACTGCGCTGCGCTTGACGCCGGTGAAGAACCCGTCGATCGGGATCACGCGAGTGCCGCGAGCCGACGCGACCTCCACCTCGGCGCCCGCCGCCAGCAGCGAGGGATGGCAGTCGCCGGCTGGCGACGCGGAGCCGAGGTTGCCGCCGATCGTCCCGCGGTTGCGGATCTGCGGCGAGCCGACCGTCCTGGCCGCCATCGCCAGCCCAGGCAGCAGCCGCCGCAGCCCGCCCGCACCCGGCCCCAGCCCACCCGCTGCCCGGCCCAGCCCGTCAGCGCCCCGGCCCAGCCCGTTCCCGCTAATGCCGCCCCGCTCCCCCGTCAGTTCCGCGTACGTCACCCCAGCGCCGACCCGCAGCCGACCGTCCTGCAACGACCAGCCGGCCAGTTCGGGCACCCGGGTGAGATCAAGCAGGACCAAGGGCCGCCGCCGGGCGAAGTTCAGCTCGACCATAACGTCGGTCCCGCCGGCGATCGGCACGGCATCGGGACTCGCGGCTTTGGCCGCCAGGGCCTCGACGAGGCTGCCAGGCTGCAGGAACTCCACCAGCATCCCTCCAGGCGTCCAGGGTCGCACATCACGCCACTGTGACAGCAACTCCCCGTTGCCGTCACTCGCACGCCCGGCAAGGCCAGGCAAGTCAGGCGAAGGAGGCCGGCGCGTCCCAGGCCGATCCCGCGGGCGGAGCGCCCTCGCGCACGACCGCGCACTGGATCAGGCCGTAGGGGCGATCGTCGGCGTGAAATACCTCACCCGGATTGTCCAGCCCGAACGGCGACAGGTCCGCCAGGAAATGATGCTTGTTCGGCGCCGACAGCCGGATCTCGGCGACGTCGTCCCTGGCCGCGAGCACGGCAGACCCCATCTCCCACAGCGTCTGCTGCAGCGCGCGGCTGTGCACCACGGCGAACCGCTCCAGCAGGATCTGCCGCACCTGCCCGAACGCCTCTCCCCACGCCACGTCCGTTTCCGCGTATCGCCACCGCGCGGTCAACGACGTGGCCAGGATCCGGTCGGTCGCCTCGGGCAGCGTCGTGTAGCGATCCCTGAGGAACCCGGTGAACTGCGACCCGGTCGACTTCAGCACGACGAGGTCCCTGACACCAGAGACAACCCATTGAGCATTAACAAATCCCTCGGTGTCGATGACCGCGGCAGCGGTCCGTATCTCGTGGCCGGCCCGGACGAACGTGTGCGGGTGGCTCGCGCCGTCAACGGCGACCCGCTCCCAGCGATACTCGTCGACCTCCACGCGGGCGCTGGTCACCGACTCGATGTCGTCGGTGAAGTGGCCCGCCAGCGCCAGCGCGTAGTCCTCGATCTCGCCGACGCCCCGCTCCTTGGCGAAGGCGAAACACGTGTTCTTCTGCGAGTCGGTCGGCAGCACCTTGGACTGGTCGCCGGTGAGGTACGCGGCGGTGAAGTCGCCGCGGAGCGCCGTCGATACGTTGAGGTCGCGGATCTCGTGCCGATCGGTGTCGCGGTAGATGCGCACGACCCTGGTCTCGGCCTTGCCGTACTGGTCGTCGCCGAGCACGATCGCCACGGCTAGCTCCCCCGGTAGGTCGAGTAGGAGTACGGGCTCAGCAGCAGCGGGATGTGATACCTGGGCCGCAGCCCGTCGGCCGCGAACGTGACGACGACCTCGGGGAAGAACGGGGCCGCTCCCCCCTCCCCCCGTCCGCTGCCAGCTAGGTATGCGGCGGTCTCGAAGGCCAGGCGGTACGTCCCGGCCGACAGTGAGGCGACGCCGAAGTCGGTGATCCTGCCGTCGTCGTCGGTCACCGCCCGGCCGAGCTCGCCGCTGCCGACTCGCTCCAACCGCACAACGATGCCGCTGGCCGGCTCGCCGCGCACGGTGTCCAGCACATGCGTGCTGACCGCGCTCATGATCCGCCGTCCAGCAGCTTCCGCAGCCGGATCTGGTTGATCTTGGCCAGTTCGGACGCGACCACGCCCCACTCCGTTTCGCGATCATTGCCGAGCCGCGAGCGCAGGAAGGCCAGCAACGAGGCCGCATCACGGCCCGTCGCACAGGCCAGGTAGATGTGGCCGAACCGCTGCTCATATGCTGCGTTGCCGTCGGCCAGCGCCTGCTGGAGTTCGTCGTCGGCTCGGCTAACGTTGACTTGTTCCTGGCGGGACCAGTCCGCGGGCTCAGCATGGCCCGCTACTGCTCCGCCTGCTCTGACGGCGACACGCCGGTCGCCGATCCTCGGATGACCGGCTATCGCCTCGCGCAGATCCTCTTCGCTCAGGTCCGCCACTGCGGCGTCCGACGCCGCGAGCAGCGTCGCCACGTCCGGGTGCGGCCTGCCTGCGACGAGCGCGTCAATCCACCGGCCCGACGAGCAGCAGCGGCGAAGCGCCCGTCTGACCGCGTCATCGGACAGCCGGTTGAAAACCTGCATGCTCGGCATGGTGCCAGCCTCTCGCGCCCGGCAGGGCGGGCGCAACGACCACCGCCGGTCGCCGGTGCCATCGGGCGCGCACCTGGGTGGGCAAATCGTGGACTCATGTGGCCAGCCCGACGCCGCCGCTCCCCAACGAGCATGACTGGGCGGGCTGGGGCGAAGCTCCGTTAGCTCTTGGGCGCGGCCGTCGCGGCGCCCTCGGCGCGAACGGTGCGGCCAGCCAGCAGCCAGTACAGGCCGCCGCCGACGATGAAGCCGGCGAAGACGCTCAGGTCCGAGCCGAGCGGGCCCCCGATCCGGCTGGCGAGCGGACCGACGTACGGCGGGTAGGCGTTGAGCCATAGCGCCGCCGCGATCATGCCGGCCGCCTGCGCGATCAGCGCGGGCGAGTGCACTCCATTCCGCCGGTAGTACAGTCCGCCGATGGTGGACAGCAGCGATGCCGGGTCGTACCGGTTGCGCCGCAGCCACGAGTCGGTCAGGTAGATCGCGCACCACGGAGCGAGCCACACGATGATGAACAGCAGGAAATCAGCAAGCAGCGTGTAGAACCGCGATGAGAAGACCGCGTAGGCCGCCACGCCCAGGCAGATGACGGTGTCGATCGCGACGCACGTGATCCTGTGCAGCCTCGGCACCAGCGACTGCAGTGTCACGCCCGAGGAGTACAGGTCGAGCGTATTGATCGCGAACAGCTGCAAGATCGCGACGGTCAGGTAGGGAACCGCGAACCAGCCGGGAAATCCCGCCGTCAGGCCACTGACGCTCAGCTTCGCCGCCCTGGGCAGCTGGGTGGCCAGTGCCGCCCCGAGCACTTCGAGCAGCACCGACGGGATCGCGCCGCCGAGCGTGACAGCGAGTACGATCCGCTTCGCGCTCGTGCTGGGCGGAAGGTACCGCGAGTAGTCGTTTGCGTTTTCCGACCAGCCAAGCCCGCCCGCCGAGATCACCAGCGCCCCGAAGATCGCCATCGCGCCCCAGCTGGCGGCGTGCGTCGTGGCGTGGAACTTGGAGCCGACAAGTACGGCCATGATGACGAAGAGGACCATGAAAGGAACCGCTAGATACCTCAGGACCCGCAGCACCGCCGCATGCCCGAGCACCGGAAGAACCGCCTGCACCGCGACGGCACTGACCAGGAAGACGGCCTTGAGCCAGGATGGGACGGCATGCAGGCCGGCCTCGCCGGCCAGCGCGATCGCCGCGAACACAATCAGCGCGACACCCTCGATCTCGAAGCCGACCTGCGTCACCCAGTTGAACAGGGACGGCAAGCGGTTGCCCTGCGGGCCGTACGGAGCCCTGCTGATTCCGAAGGTCGTGGTTCCCGCCTTCGGGCCCTGCAGGCTGGCCAGCCCCGTCAGCACGTAACTCGTGTTGCCGGCCAGGATCACGATGGCGGCCTGCGCGAAGGACAGGCCGAAGACCACGATCCCGAGCACGCCGTAAACGAGGAACTCAACGTTCCAGATGGCCCCGGACCACACCCAGAACAGGCTGCTCGGCGTCCCCCACCGCTCGCTGCGCGGCACGTACTCGATCCCGCGCCGCTCGACGGCCGTGATGGCC